>Ga0210024_1000792_pt1 | contig 28719 bp, 31 predicted proteins | sample CryGeymeta201525_FD_183988 | JGI IMG/M metagenome (GOLD analysis project Ga0210024, IMG submission 183988) | Groundwater microbial communities from Crystal Geyser aquifers in Utah, USA - Crystal Geyser metaG 2015-25 (SPAdes) (version 2) | ecosystem: Environmental > Aquatic > Deep subsurface >...
GTTCTCTTTTGAGTTTTTGAGCCAAAGGACCTAATTTTCGCCGCTCATCTATTGATAAATTTTTAAGATTGCGCAAAATTTGCGTCAACTCCCCTTTCCGACCGAGATATTTAATTCTGATTTGCTCCAAATTATGTAAGTCCTTTGCGGTCTCTATATCTTTTAAGGCCAAGCTTTTAATTTGTTGAAGATTTTTTGTCATCGTCATTTAGTCAATAGTCAATGGTGCCGGTGGCAGGAATTGAACCTGCGACCTAACGCTTATGAAACGTCCGCTCTACCACTGAGCTACACCGGCGGATTCGTGTTGCGGGGGCCGGATTTGCACCGGCGTTCTTCAGGTTATGGGCCTGACGACCTACTACTGGTCCACCCCGCGTTTTAATTATATTCACATTTTGGCATAAATCAACTATTATTATGACTATGAAAATCGCTATCTTAGGTTTTGGTCGGGAGGGAAAATCTGTTTTAAAATACTTAAAAAAATCTCCGCAATTCAAAAAGGCGGATATTTCTATTTTAGACAAAAAATTTAATAAAAATTATCTTAAAAATTTAAGCTCTTTTGACGTTGTTTATCGCTCGCCGGGAGTGCCTTATAATTTGCCCGAAATCCAAAAAGCAATTAGGAAAGGCGTCAAATTTTCCAGCAGCATAAAGCTATTTTTTGAACAAATTGAAGAATGGTCAAAAATCAACGGTCAAAAGTCAACGGTCATAATCGGCATCACCGGCACCAAAGGCAAGGGCACAACCGCTACCCTGCTCTACAAAATATTGAAAGCCTGCGGTAAAAACGTATATCTTGCCGGCAATATCGGCAAACCGGCAATTGAACTTTTGTCAAAAATCCGCATAAATCAGCCAAATCCGCATAAATCAGCGTTTGTAATTTTAGAACTCTCCAGTTTTCAGCTTCAGGATATGAGAGTTTCGCCGGAAATAGCCGTGGTTTTGGATGTTTTTCCCGACCATATGGACCTCCACAGGAATCTTCGGGAATATTTTGATGCCAAAACCAATATTGCCAGATGGCAAAAAAAATCCGATAAAATATTCTATTTTAGCGACAATCGCTGGAGTAAATGGATTGCTCAAAAAAGCCGCGGCAAAAAAATACCGGTTGATTCTATCTTCTCTAATTCGCGCGAATTAGAGAATAAAATAAAAGAGATAATAAAGATTCCCGGTGAGCATAACTTGAAGAATGCCGTAATGGCCACGATTGTCGCTTTATCGCTCGGCTGCCCGAAAGAAAAAATTCTAAAGGTTGTCAAAAATTTCCGTGGCAACGAACACCGCTTAGAATTAGTTCGAACTATCCGCATAAATCAGCTAAATCAGCATGAATCAGCGTTTATAAAGTTTTACAATGACTCTGCCTCAACTAATCCCCAGACCGCAGACGCGGCGATAAAAGCATTTAAAGAGCCAAAAATCCTAATTAGCGGCGGCAAGGACAAAGGACTAAATTACTCCCCTCTCGCTAAAGCGCTTAAAAATTCCAACACGAAATTAGTAATCCTCTTCGGCGAAAATAAGAACAAGATTAAGAGACAAGCGACAAGAGATAAGAGACAAGAAGTAGTTTTAGTAAAAGATTTAAAATCCAGTGTTCAATTCGCCTATAAAACCGCCAAAAATTTATTAAAGTCAATGGTCAATGGTCAGTGGTCAAGTGTTAATATTCTATTCTCCCCTGCTTCTGCCAGTTTTGATATGTTCAAGGATTATGCGGATAGAGGCAAGAAATTCAAGAAACTTGTAAAGAGATTGAAATAATACTTCTCCCGAATGTTTATTAAATACTTGTAAAGTCTACGATCGTAAACTTTACAAGTAAAATCGCAGATAGAAGTAAAAAAATATTTGATTTATTTAAAAAGAAAAGGTAAAATTTATGTAAAGCGCGGGCGTAGCTTAGCCTGGTTAAAGTGCCTGCCTGTCACGCAGGAGATCGCCGGTTCAAATCCGGTCGCCCGCGCACGAATTTTTCCTATATGCTTTGGTTCGATAATAAAAATATCGCCATCATTTTCTCTCAAAAATCCGATGGCGATATGCTTTTCAAACAATCGCAGATTGACGCAGATAACAAGCTGACTGCCGCTGATAAACTCAACGAAAAAGTCCGAGCCAATCGGATTTCTTTTTTTTGAGAAAAATAACATTGACCCGCAACGACTCGTGAACGTCGCCGGAGTTCATGGCACAAATATCGCTATGACATGTCATAGCGACTTAGGGAAAGGCGCTCTTGATTCCGATACGCGTATTCCTGATACCGACGGCTTAATAACTAATGCCAAAAATTCTTATCCGGCTGACATTATTGTCTGGATAGGACCAGGCATAAAAAGCTGTCACTATGACGTTCCCCAAGAAAGAGCCGAGCTATTCTCAAAAGATTACAAAGAATGTATAATAATTGAGGGCGGTAAAATTTTCATGGATTTAGCCGGGATAATAACGCTCCAGTTAATTGGAGCGAGAGTAAGACCGGAAAAAATTACAACTCGACGCGACAAACAAGAAATTATTGAAGCTAATGCTTTTATAATCAATCTAAAATGACACAAAAAAATCTCTATGACACTTTAAAAGAACGCGGTTTTGTTGAGCAATCTACTAATGAAAACCAATTGCGGCAATTGGTTTCCAGACAAAAATTGACTTTTTACATCGGTTTTGACCCGACTGCTTCCAGTTTGCATATCGGTAGTTTACTTCCGTTAATGGCGATGGCTAACGCACAAAAACTCGGACATCGGCCGATTTTTCTGGCTGGCGGCGGCACGGGAATGGTGGGAGACCCAAGCGGCAAAGACAAAGCCAGACCCATAATGAGCTATCAACAAATTAAAGATAACGTCCAATCAATCAAAAAACAGGTTTCCCGAATAATTGATTTCAGCAAAAATCGCGCTTTGCTTTTGAACAATGCCGACTGGCTGACTAAGCTCAATTACATTGAATTTCTTCGCGACTTCGGCGTCCATTTCAGCGTTAATCGGATGCTATCTCATGAAGCGATAAAAACGCGACTGGCCAAGGGAATGTCTTTTTTGGAATTCAATTATCAACTGCTTCAGGCATATGATTTTTGGTATCAATTCAAACATTACAACTGCTTGGCGCAGATGGGCGGCAGCGACCAATGGGGCAATATCGTGGCCGGCGTTGAACTTATCCGCAGATTAGAGAAAAAAGAGGCATACGGCGTTGTTTTTCACTTGATAAAAACAGCTACCGGCAAAAAAATGGGCAAAACCGAAAAGGGAGCCATCTGGCTGGATGCCAAAAAAACTTCTGCTTATGAATATTATCAATATTGGATTAACACCGATGACGCTGATGTGGCAAAATTTTTGTCTATCTTTACCTTTTTGCCAATGGAGGAAATCAGAAAATATGGAAAATTGAAGGGTTCTGAAATGAAGAAAGCCAAAGAAATTCTGGCGTTTGAAGCGACAAAAATTCTTCACGGCGAAGAAGCGGCTGAAAAAGCCAGAAGCGCTTCCCGCACTCTTTTTGGAAAAGAAAAAGGCAAGACACATTTAATTCCCACGATTTTTATCAGTAAAAATCAATTAAAGAAAGGGATTTTGGTTTCTAGGTTGTTTAATATGGTCGGGCTCTCTAAATCTGTTTCTGAAGCCCGACGATTAATAATTCAAGGCGGCGGCTATTTAAACGAAAAAAGATTGGACAATCCCAATCTTTTGATAACGGCTAATGACTTTAAAAAAGGAGAATTTTTTTTACGAGCCGGCAAGAAAAAACATCAGAGGATAAAATTACAATAAATCACTCAATTAAATTCAATTCCTGAAAGGCCTTTTTATAAATATCAATAATTATTTCGGCTTCATTTCGGATGATAACAAAATCCGGTTCCGAAACAAGCCGGTTTTTTAGTTTGTGCGCCTGACGGAGTTCTTCAATATTAGAAATTTGAGCCGAATCAGCTTGTTCTAAACGCTCATCTAAATTTTTGCCGGGGTAACCGGCCATTTTTAATATCTCGTTTAAAATTCTATCGGCCTCAAGAATGGCTAATTTTAATCGGTCTGCCTTTCCTGTTTTTAATCTTTTTTGAATTTGCTTCCAGGCCATGAGGCTGCGCCGTTTACAGATGTCTTTACTGGTAAAAACACCGATATAATGTTCAATGTCCTGACCGACAATACCGGTTTTGACAAGAAAATAAATACTAAAAAATAAAAGAATACCTGAAATAAAAAGGGAAAGAAACTGGATAAGCAGTAAATTTTCAGAAATAAAATTTATAAAATTGGCAATCATATATTTAGATATTAGAAATTAGAAATTTTCTCATAGTATTGTCCGATTCCTAAAATGTCGGCTTCGCGAAACGGTTTACCGATTAACTGAAAACCGATTGGTAATTCTCCACTATCTATTTTATATTTTTTTACCGGAATGACCAAGCCGGGCAAGCCAGCCAAATTTACCGGAATAGTGAAAATATCCGACAAATACATTGCCAGAGGGTCGTCGGTTTTCTCGCCGATTTTAAAAGCTGGGGTGGGTGAAACTGGCGCTAAAATTACATCAACTTCCTTAAAAGCCCTGTCAAAATCTTCTTTGATTAAGCGCCGAACTTTCTGGGCCTTAGCATAATAAGCGTCGTAGTAACCGGAAGACAGGACAAAAGTTCCCAAAATGATTCTCCTTTTTGCTTCCTCTCCGAATCCCCTGCCCCGTGTTTCAAAATAAATATCCATTAACGCTGACTTACGCGGACTTGACGCGGACTTACGCTGAAAATCGTCCGCGTTGGTCTGCGTATGGTCTGCGTTAGTCCGCGCATACCTGATGCCGTCAAATCGGGCTAAATTGGCGCTCACCTCTGCCGGCATAATTATGTAATAACAAGACAAAGCATATTTGGTATGGGGCAAACTAATTTCCTTAAATTCTATTTTTAATGATTTTAAAAACTTAATCGTTTCGTCAATTGCCGATGATACCCTCTTATCCAAACCCTCAATAAAGTATTCTTTCGGTATTCCAATTTTAAGTTTTTTGATATCTTCTAATTTTGGGTTTGAAAGTTCATCGCCGTATTTAGCATCAATACTTGTAGAATCTAAATCATCTTTACCACTAATTTCTTTGAATAAAATTGCGGCATCTTCAATGGTTTTCGCAATCGGTCCGATTTGGTCTAGGCTTGAAGCCATAGCAATTAATCCATAGCGGGAAACTGCGCCGTAGGTGGGTTTTAGACCAACTACGCCACAAAAACCGGCTGGTTGTCTGATAGAACCGCCGGTATCAGAGCCAAGAGCCGCCACTGCCATATCAGAGGCAACTGCCGCGGCTGAGCCGCCCGATGAACCACCCGGCACCCGCTCTAAATCATTAGGATTTTTAGTAATTTTAAAAGCTGAGTTTTCCGTTGACGAACCCATGGCAAATTCGTCTAAATTGGTTTTACCTAAAAAAATCGCTCCGGCTTGTTTTAATTTTTTAATAACCGTGGCGTCGTAAGCCGCCCGATAATTGGCTAAAATTTTTGAACCGGCCGTGGCGGACTCGCCTTCTATCAAAATATTATCTTTAATCGCCAGAGGTATGCCGGCCAAAATCCCTAAATCTTTCCCTTCAGCCACTTCAATGTCAACCCGTTCGGCTTGGCTCAAAGCCAAATCTTTGGTTAAATGCAGATAAGCATCAATTTCTTGGTCTTTTTCTTTAATATAATCAAAAAACGCCTGAGTAATTTCAAAAGCGGAAAATTGTTTATTTAATAGCCCCTCGTTAAATTTTTTAATAGTTAATTCGCGAATGTCCATAAATTATTCAAAAACCGGCGGTATTTTTAAAAAACCTTTTTCTTTTTCTGGAAATGCCTCCATCAATGTTGACCTACGCTGACTTAACGCAGCGGGTGGTTCGTCTTCTCTAAAAACATTTTTTCCTATAGTCCCGCCAGTCACCTGCCCGCCAACGGCTTCGCCGTCAGGCGATGGCAGGCGGGTCGGCTCAATATCTTCCGTATCCACTTCTTTAAGTTCCTCAAAATACTCCAAGATTTTTTGCAGATCTTTTAGTAATTTCTCTTCGTTCTCTTTTTTTAACTCAATTCTGCTTAATTCCGCCAGATATTCCAAGGTTTTTTTGGTAATCAAATGAGACATTTTTATATTTTAACGCTTTTTAGCGGTTTTATAAAGTTCGTAAATTTCGCTAACTGTGGTGGCGTCTTTTTCGGATTTATCCGGCCGCCATCTTAAAAATTTTGGAAAACGCAAAGCCAGGCCGCCTTTTTTAATTTTGTCTTTGGCGACCGGATGAACCGGAGAAATTGTGATTTCAGAACCGGAAACCTCCATTATTATTTTCGGCTCAAACCAAACATCGGATTCCATTTCTGTCTCCACTAATTTTGATTTTTCCGGCAATCGGTATTTCTCAAACATTTTCGGCAACCGAGCCAGAATCTCATCGGTAAAACCGACGCCCACTTTAGTAAAAGAATAATATTTATTCTCTTTGGGGCTGTAAGCCGCGGCCAAAAGCGAACCGTAAGTCTTCGCCCGCCTGCCGCTTCCGTAAATTCCAGCGACGACCACCAAATCAAAAGTGTCAGCCAATTCTTCTTTGTATTCTTTTTTAAACTTAATCCAAAGCCAGCCGCGCGTGCCAGCCCGATAAGTGCCTGACGCGTCTTTAATCATCACTCCTTCAGCCCCTCTTTTTATTGAGTCGGTAAAATAAGATTGAATTTTGATAGGGTTATTTGTGACGATGTATCTTCCAAAATTAACCGGCGCTATTTCTTTAAAAAAACGCTCCAAAGCGGTCCGGCGCTCTTTGAGCGGTTTTTTAAGAAAATTTTTGCCGTCCAAATACAATAAGTCAAACAAGAAATAGCGAACCGGAATTTTTCTGACATATTCCTCAATGGCATGTTTTCGGCGCCGCGACATCAAAACCTGGAAAGGCAACATTTTATTTTTTTCTTCATCAAAAGCAACGACCTCGCCTTCAACAATCGCTTCCCGGGCCTTAAAAGATTTTTTAAAACCAATAACCACATCCGGATACTGATGAGTAATGTTTTCCTGCCTCCTTGAAAATAAAACAATCTCGCCGCTTTTTTTAATATGCGCCTGGATTCTCTCGCCGTCGTATTTATCCTCAACCGAGACGCTTCCTTTGATATGTTCGCCGACCTCCTCTAATTCCTGAATTCGATTGGCCGCCATCATCCGAATAGGTACTCCTATTTTCGGTTCGATTTCGGCAATTTTTTTAATGCCTAATTTTGAAACCAGGTAAGCCACTTCGCCCAAATCCGACAAAACGTTAAAAGCGTATTCCAGGGTTTCTTTTTGTTTTTTGCCGCCGCCGAACGCCTTAGATAAACCGTAAAGAAAAATCATTTCCCCCACTCCCAGACGCAAAGTTCCCAAAATCGTCCGAACGATGTATTTGGCTTCAAGACCGGAAGTTTTTAAGAGTAAATCAAGCAAAAGATTTATTTTTTTCTCCTGGGAACCAAGGCCGCCGGTTTTGGCGATTTCAACCAATCTTTCAAAAACTTTTTCAATCCTCAAGCCGGCGCCTTTTTTATCTTTCCTTAAATTCTCAATTACCAAGCCGAGGTCGCCGGTTTTTTTAAATAAAAAATCCACCTTTTCGGTTTTTATATTTTCGGCTTTAACAATCGCCCTTATTACCATTTTTTGCGCCAAACCGATTTCCAAACCTTCATAAGGCGGACTGACTTCGCCTCGCAAAAGATAAGCGGAAATTCTCGCTTCTCCCGGCGAAATCTTCGGGAAAAAATCCGCCAAAACATCAATCATCGCTAAGCTGGACGCTGTTTTTTCCAAACGCGAGAAAATTTCAGCCAATTTTAAAAATTTGGTTTTGGACATTTATTTAATTTTAGCAAATTTTTCTGACTTTACCAACCGCAATTGTCAAGGGCGCAAATAAGCGACTTACGATGTCGTTCGGTTATAAAACTTGACAAATCGGTTTGGTTTGTTTTATATTTAACGCAGAACAAAACCTTAAAAAACAACGGTTTTACTGTTTATCAAGTAATTTAATAACGTTCCGCTTTGCGGGATTAAATATAAGGGAGGTGTGTGATGAAAAAATTGTTTTTGATTTTGATTTTGGCAGAATTGCTGGTAATGGTTGGTGCGTGTGCTCCGAATTTGGTGTCTTATCCACCGACAGCGATTAACCCGGTTATTGTTGAAAGATTGCAGAACTTTAAAATAAGTTCTCAAATGCCGAGCGAGGAATACGGCGTTGTATTTAAAAGCGTTGTAGAGCGCAACAAGAATGCCATTCTGGTTTACCAAGAAAAGCTTTTCCCGGTTTTTGAGAAGATGCATCAAAAATATCAGAAGAAAGATTACGAAGGGACAGACGCTCTTATCGCAAAAGCCAAGGGGTACAACGCGGAATGGTTTAATTCTTATTCGACCCTGAAAAGCGCTTATGAAAAACTAAGCGAAGCGAATAAGAATCTGAACAATTCTACAATTAAAGCCAAAACTGACCAATTTGTTGGTTTAGGCAAAAAGTTCGTAGAAGAGGTGCTTGATACTATAAATACTATTAGGGAATTTCTAGATATTATTGAGGGCTATGACAAGGCACGTGTTGAACGGAATCTGAGTTATCTAACCAAGGAAAACGAGCAAAGGTTTAACCAGCTGTCTCAGGCCCTTTATCAGTCTGGAGAAAGACTGAATAATGAAGAAAGAATTTTGCTGGAACTTACCATTGAATTGAACGAATTGCTAAGCAAAGGGGGTGGTTAGAATGAAAAAGCTGGTTTTTGTCGGATTTTTGGTTGGAATATTGTTGTGGTTGGCTGGCTGCGGCAGTACATACAGACAAATTGAAGTTGAATATCCAATCTCTCCCTACACAAAATACAAAGCGCTGAATCTTGAAGTCGTCAGTCCTGATAGCGTAGACAAAGAAGAACTGGAAAGTTTTAGGGAGTTGATAATTTTGGCGCTTCAGAAAAGAGGAATAAGCGTTGTAGACACAGATAATCCAAAACTGATTGTTGAGGTTTTAAATTTCAACAAAGACAGCAAGTTTCTTAGATATGCGCTTACCTTAACGATTGGAGGCCCTTTTACTCAGTACACCAGCAACACAATAGAGGTAAAAGTTTCAATAAAAGACAGAGAAAGGATTATTGAGTTAAAAGAGTTTCAAGAATACAAAGAGAAGATTAAAGACTGGGAAGATTTGAAAAAAACAGTCGCCAATCGTATTGCCGACGCAGTGTATTTTGCTAATTGATTTTACCCTGTTCTGTGATTTCAAAATTACAGAGCAGGGTTTTTTTATTCTTTTTTTATACTATAATTAGTGATATGAAGAAAAACATAGAAAATATAAGAGAACTGATTTCTTTTGTCTGGTATAATCAGTTTTCAGATTTTTATAGAAAGAAATATCAAGTCGCTGGTTTTGACGAAAAAGATGTTTTAAATCCGAAAAACTTTGATAAATTGCCATTTTTAACCCGTCAGGAATTAGAATCTGTTTCACCGGATGAACGGCTTTTTATTGACCCTCAAGAAGTTCAGTTTGTCGCTTACACCTCAGGCACCAGCAGCGGGAGGCCAATGATTACTTATTTTACCAGAGTTGATGATTATTATTTTGACCCAACTTTAAGTTTGGGAGTAAGACGATTATTAATTATTCATCCGCCCTTAAATAAACACTTCCACCTCACTTTTGTTCAACAGTGCATTCAATCCAAAAATAAATCTTTTCCGGTTTTCGCTGATTATCAAAATTTAGCCAATAGCGCAGTAATTGCCGCTGAAATTAGAGCAGACGCTGTTTATGCGACGCCAACTATTGCTTTAATGTTTGGGGAATTTTTAAGAAAATATTACGACCCTAAAAAAATCAAATTATTGGCATTGGGCTCGGAAACTTTAACTTCAACACACAGAAATCGGCTTAAAACAATCTATCCAAACGCTCAAATCGCCGACCTTTACGGTTCGGCGGAGATCGGTCAGTATATCTTTTATCCCTGTCCTAAAATTGTTGCCGAAGAAAAAAGTTGGTTTCATGTTCTTCAACCACCACTAATTAAGGCAGAAATTATTGAGGGCGAATTAGTAATTACTTATGCCAACAACAAAGCAATGCCATTAATTCGTTATCGGACTAGCGATTACTTTGAAATTGTCAGTAATAATTGCGGTTGCGGCATTAAAGGCCCGATTTTTGCCTGGTCTGGAAGAAAGGGCGTAGATAAAGTGAAGGTGGCTGGTGTAGAAATAAAAATTGAGGACGTAGAAAGGGTTTTTAATAAAATAAGTCATCTTACTGGTGACAAATACCAGCTTCATTTTTATGAAAGCCGCGACGAATCCGGTATTAAAATAGTTGTTGAAATTATAGAACCAGCCACTGTTTTGAAAATTTTGCCGCCGGAAAACGTCAAAGAAACGATAATTAATCATCTTATGAATAATTGGCATTTATCTTCTACGGCTAAATTGAAAGATGTTACTGATAGAGGTTTATTTTTGACGCCGGAAGTAAAATTCGTCAAAGAATTTTCTTTCAAAAGCGCTAAAACCAAACATTTAGTTAGCCACCTCAGTGAAAACAACTAATATTTACAACTTTTTTGAAAAATATTGGCTATTTTTGCCGTTTCTCTCAGCGATTTTATTGGTAGTTTCTTTTTACCCTTTTGATTTTTGGTTTTTGGGATTGATAGCCCTAGTCCCGCTTTTTTATTTTATTAATTTTTCAGACAAAACCCCTTTTTATAAAATTCTTGGGGCTGGTTTTTTTGTGGGCGCAATATTCTCTGCGATACTTTCATTTTTTACCCTTATTCAGTTTCATTGGTTGCCGGAAACCTATTTATTTACTTGGCTGGTGCGTTTGTTATTTGTTCCAGTAGTGATTATTGGCGGAGTTTTTGCCGGCACCGCTGTTGTTTTATACAGAAAACTTCGTTTAGATTCGCTCGTTGATGTTTTTATCGGAGCGGCAATTTGGGTAAGTATTGAATGGCTAATTTATAATATTTTTTCAGGCTTTCATTTTGGTTTGTTAGCTTATATTTTGCATAAGACGCCGTTGGTAAGATTGGCCAGTATTGGCAGCGTATTTTTTGTTTCTTTTTTGGTGGTTTTGTTTAATATTTTCATTACCTCAATACTGCTTTGGTCACGATATCACATATTATATCCTGAGGCTTATGAAAAGGACCGAAATAGACACCCTTCATATCATCCTTTTTTTCTTTCAACCATAAAAATAATTTTTATTTTTGCGCCGGTATTTTTGATTGTCGGCGCTATTTATGAAATTAATAATTTTTATTTGGATAATCAAAAGGGAGAGACCGATTTTGCGTCTTTCGCCGTTATCCAAATTCAAGACAGAAAAGGAGAGGGAGCCTTTGGAGTGTTTCAAAATGATAAATTTTCTTTTGAAAAATTAGAGAAATTAATCAAATCAGCAAATAGTTTTAAACCGGATTTTATTATTTACCCTTTTTCTCCCTTTAACGGCTTATTGTCTGAAAAAAAAGAAGCTCCGGTTTTTGACCGCGAGGCGATAGTTGGAAATTTTGAAAATTTCGGGAAATGGGCAGAAAGAAACGTTGATTCTAATAGTGTTTTTATTACCTGGAATAATGTCTTTCGCAATAATCAGCCGTATAACGAATATAATTTTTGGCAAGGCGGAAAACAAATCGCTTACTACCAAAAAAGAGCGCTTTTCCCTTTTATGGATTACACTCCTAATTTTGCGAAAAGAATAGGGCTTTACAGCACTCCTTTTGACGCCTCAGCCGGCTCAATAGACCAAAAAATTAATTTTGGCAACCTTAAAATCAGTAATCTGCTTTGTTCCGAGGTGGACAAATCAACACTGGCAAGAAAAGATTCTAAATGGGCGAATATATTACTAGCAATCGGTTCGGAAGCGATATTTACCGATAATATAGCTAGTAATTTTCACATTATAATTTCTCAATTTAGGGCCGCTGAAAATAACCGACCTCTTATAAGAGTCAACCGGCTGGGACCTTCGGCAATTATTGATAATAAAGGAAAAATATTAGCGAGATTAGATTATGGCAAAGAAGGGGTTCTTTTTAAGAAAATTGAATATGAAATAAGTCCCAAGCGCACTGTTTATAGTTATGTTGGCGACTGGGGATTTATGAGTGTGATTTGGATATTTTTAATTATTGTATTAGTTTTAAAATATTCAAAAAAACTTGAAAAACATTAAGCCAGTAGAGCTGATATGATTTTGATACTCAATACCAAAAGTTTTAATGAGGCTTTCTTCTTCTATTCTCGCCCGATAATGTAATAAGGGTAAAAGAACGGCAAAAGCTGAAATAAAACCAATCCAGTTAAAAAACACAAGCGAAGCTCCTAACCAAATAACAAATAATCCTAAATAAATAGGGTGCCGAATGTATTTATAAGGACCCTCTTTAATAAAAGGACGATTTACTGAGGTAATCGTTAATAAACTCCAGTTAGGACCAAGATAATATCTAGAAATAATTGAAAATATTAATCCGCCGGCCAGCAGGATAATTCCTGCCGCAAAAGCGGCCGGATAAAAAGAATTAGATAGGGCTGGAACGTCTTTTAACCCCCCTATTTCCTGCCATAAAAAAGCATAAAGGATAAAATGAAGGGCAATAACCCAGATTAGAGGTTTTTTGCTTTTAGGATCAGTAACACTGACATCTTGTGTTGGGAGGGTTTGGAACGAACCGCTTGTTTTTTTAAGTAAAAAAAACGACAGCCAATAGATTATCCAGGCGCCAAGAGTAATATACTTAGCCGCATTCATTGTTACGGCATTAATCCAAATCCCCTCCCATAAATACGAATGAGGTTGGACAAATTTTACAAAGAATTCGCCAAGCCAGTTAATTTGCATATTAATATATTAATTTAATTTTTGCAGCTGCGACTTTATAAGATGGAATTGCAACCGCTGAACTGAGGAGTTTCTGATTTTTCGGTACAGGTATCTGCTTCAGCCACTCTGACTTTTTGGCTATCAGTCAAGCCTTTATTGACAACCGCTTGAATTTTTTGCCAAACCAATAAAGAAGCGGCTGCTAAGATACCGATCGCCAAAACCAATAATGAATTTTTTGCAGTATTAGTTTTCATAATTACTTTTAATTTTATTATAATCGACCTTTTTTATCTTGGGATTACTTCTCGTAGTCGAGGAGTAAAACCAACATTAACCGTGGCTTGATAAGATCTTGAGCCATCAAGACCAGAACAGGTTAAGGTATAGGTGGTGGTTTCAGGAGGTCTGACATCTTTGGTGCCAAAAACATTGCTAACTGAACCAATGCCCTGGTCGATTGAGCAGGTGTCAGCGTATTTACAAGACCAGGATAGAGTTGAAGACTGGGGTAGGATAATTGAGGTAGGATCTGCGGCAAAACTACATCGGGGAACTTGTATCACTGTTGCAGTGTGGTTATCTGAAGCGGAATTATTATTATCATCGGAGCAGATCAAAGTAAAATCATAAGTGCCGCGATTATTAATATTAGTTTCTGAGTAAATAGTTTCCGGGCCCTGAAGAGGTTTAGAGCCTGTCCAAATACTGGGACTGGAAGTAGCAGAACAGGAAGAAACATTTTGAGATGTCCAGTTAATATACAAAGAATCAGGAATTAAAACTTCAGTCGGACCGAAAAGATTAACTTGAGGACCGATAATATCAACAATTACTGTATCGCTGACGCCACTACAAGTAAGTGTGTAGAAAAACCGTCCTATATCTGAAACGCCTGAATACTGGACTGTTCCTTGAGGACCAATTTCTCCTTCTGCCCAAGTGGCGGTGCAGGCGCTAACATTGGTAGCTGACCACTTAAGAATATAGTCGGCTGGCGCTTGAAGAGCTATTGGGCCATCAGAATCATTTACTTTAACATCAACCTGAATTTCTCCGGTCACACCTTCGCCGCCCCCATCATCGTCACAGCCGCCCCAGAGAATATTAATAATACAGGTAAAATAATCAATAATAGTAATAGTGGTGAGATCACCGAAAAAATATAAAAGTATAGCAGCCCTAGCTTGATTAACATAAAGGAAGGAAACTGTAATAATTAGAAAAACAGCTATGATTTTGTAAAATAATAAATCTTTTTTCATAAATTAAATTTTATAAACAGCATTTTAATAAATTTTTGATAAACGAAGAATAGTTTAATAAAGAAACCAGCCAGAAAAACACAAAAATTATCAGGATTTTCGGTTCAATGTATTTGCCGGCAAGAAAATGACGAGTAAAATAAGCCAATGCCAAAAGTCCGGCAGCCAAGACAATGCTTATTAAGGCTATTAAAACGCCGCGGCTTGAAAAATGCCAAACAAGAAATAATTTTAAAAGATTGATTGTTGTAGCGCTTGCCAGATTTAAAACCAAGGGAATTATTATCCAGCGTCGATACCTCCAAAATCCGTAGGAAAAGAAAAAGCCGAAAAAAGCAAAACTCAAGAAAACAAAGGGAAGATAGCTGACAACTTGATAGAATTTGTATAAAGCGACAAAAAAAGTCAAAATCGCTATTGCCAAAAGAACGATGCTGATAAAACGATAAATAATCAACAACCCAAGAGGCGGCTTTTTTATTATTTCCTGCGCCGATTCCATAAAATAATTATACTTGAAAAATTAAATTATTAGCAAGCCAAGTTATCCACAGCTATGATAATTTTACTGAAATTATTAAACCGTTGTCAATATCCAATAAATAACTATAGTATTTATCACTCTCTGTAACATAAATTAAGTAATCTTTCATAAAATCTTTATAATCAGAGGCGTTATCAGCGACGATAACGGCGTTGTTGTTTAAAAAGGGTTCAAATTGTTTAATATAAGAAAGGTAATTTTCCTTATCGGCGTCCAAAAAAACAAAATCAATTTTTTTATCCCAATCAGATAGAATATCGCATATTTTACCTTCCAACTGTTCAATATTTTCCGCGACTCCCGCTTTTTGAAAATATTTTTTAGCTATTTCTATTTTTGGTTTCGCCAGTTCAATAGTATAAACTTTCCCTCCGTAATGACGTGCGCCAGATGCCAGCCAAATAGTGGAATAACCGGCAGAAGTGCCGAGTTCCAAAATAAGCCTGGGTTGTTTAATTAATACGAACAACTTTAAAATTTCCGCTGATTGTCTGGGGATAGACCAAAGTCTTATTTCGTTATTCGGAGTCCATATTCCTTCATACTCTTTTGGTATTCCTTTAATGACAAAAGTTTTGTCTAATTCTTCAAGTTCTTTGGTAATTTTTTGAAAATTTTCTTCAAATTCGCTCATAAATTTAAAATATTATTAAGTTCGTTAAATAATTCATTCAATTTTTTTCCGTCAGTTGCCATTTTTTGAGCCGTCTCTTGAAGTTTTTCGGATAATTGGTTTAAATCGCCGATTCCTTTATAAGCCAGAATTCCATCTGCCGCTTTTGAGAAATTAAACAATGATTGGGTATAATTAAAACCAGTAATAACTACGGTAAAGTTGTGGTGGCTCCCTGCAAATTCATTTCAAAAGCCCGGAAAATATTGTTTGATTCGCCGATTGATTTAATTTTCTGTGTATCATTGGAACTTATAAAATTAGTGTTATTGGACAATGATGGTTTGGGGTAATCAGGGTTTTTGAATTGTTTGTATAATTCCCATTCAATGCCGGTGTCAGCGGCAAATATCGCCTTGGCGGAATTTGTGACGTCCGAGGCGCCTCTCACTTTCAGAAACATCAAATAGCCGGCGATTGTTGAGGCGCCTAAAATACTGCCGCTCAAGACTAAAACCGTCAGTAACATAACTTGCCCTGACACTTTAAATTTTAAATTTTGGATTTTGGGTTTTGGATTTTTCATTATTAAGTATCCAGCATTCTTGCGCTGATAGTGGTTTGGATGTTGGTTGAAGTATTTTCAAAATATTTGCTCTTGCCGGTAACTGACAGAGTAATGGTAATGCGCGGCGGGAAACCGTCGCCGGGATTGTTCCCCAAAAGATTAATGTTAAAATTGATAACTTTTACGTTATCAGCCGTAATTTTTTTATAGGTTCTCTGAAGAAGGGCGTCCTCGGTTCCCCTCTCAATCGTCCCTTCATTAAGCCGGTAAAAAACCACTAAATTGTGAGAGTTAACGAACTGCAGTTCGGTCTCGGAAATTTTATTGAAATTATAACTGGTTCTTATCTCCCGAGCCATCTGTTCCAAAGTTAAAACAGCATTGTCATTGACCGCCATCAGTTCAGGGATTGCTCTTTGGGTCCGAAGCACTCTAATAAAACCGCCGGTGGCAATCCCTATTAAAACTATAAATAAAGTCATCGCCACCAAAAGCTCAACCAGAGTAAATCCTCTATTTTCTTTAAACTTTAAACTTGAAACTTGAAACATTTTATTATCGCCAGTTGAAAAAATGGTCTTCCAAATTAGCCTCAAATTGACCGCCGCCTCGGCTCGTCCATTTTACGATTGAATTAACTTTTATTTCTTCGGAACCGATGAGTTGAATGTTAATTACTCTTGTAAAAGTGGTAGGATTGCCAGTTTGATAACTATAACGGTTGTTGGCTGAATCAAATAAAATCAGTCTGCTTTGGTTAGGTTCTAAACCCATACTCAAATAATCCGCCTCAAAACTGCCGCTGATAAGCCCCTGATTCCATGGCTTATTCTGAATGACATTGGCGTCAATTAGATTTTTCGTTATTTCAATGCCTTCGGCCGCCAAATAATTACCGACAAATTGATTGCTGATCACCCGATTCAGACTAGTTGACCGGGAAAGAAGATTAAGGATGCCTAAAATTCCAACAATGGCAATGCTGATGCCGATCATTGATTCAATCAGAATATAACCTTTGTTAGTTTTAAATTTTTTCATTAAGTGCTAATCTGGCCAGCGCTATTTATTTTAATTGTGGCCGAGGTTCCGGACTTGATGACTTTTATGACAACGGTTGCCTCGTCTTGAGAAGGAGTGATTACAACAGAAGGGTCGGGAGGAATAAAAATTACATCTGAAAGAGTCAATGTATCAAACTTTAGAACCGGGTCTAATTGAAAAGCTTCATATATTTCGGCTCCCCCGGAATATCTTTTATCTGAAACTTGGCAATCACCAGCTAAATCTTTAAATATAAGAAAGGTGCTGGGCGCTTCAAAGTGGACGCCGTAACCGCAGGGAACGCCAGTCTTGCCAAAAGTAGCGACGCCTAAAGACTTGGCTTTAGAAAGGATACTAAGGATTTTAGCCTGTTCTCTGAAAAGAATTACTTGCTGCCCGCCGGAACGGATGTTAATAATCAAAATAGCGGAAATCAAGGATAAGGTGCCGATAATTACCAACATCTCAATAATAGTGAAACCCTTAGAATTAGAATTTAGAATATAGGATTTAGGATTTAGGATTTTCATAATATTTAACAAAATTTATGATATAGGATTTAGAGAGAAAAATTTTTATTTTTCCCTATATTCTATATTCTAAATCCTAAATTCTATTTCTACAACCCAAATAGCTTAAAGTATCCCCCGATAACTTGATAACCGAAAAAGAAAGTTAAGGCGGCGCCGATTGCCAAAAATGGCCCAAAGGGAATTGCGTCTTTCATCTTTTTCTTTTTTCTGATTAAAAAAACAATGCTTACCAGCGCCCCGATGATGAAAGCCAAAAATATAACCATTAAAATATCCGGCCAGCCGAAAATCAGGCCTAAGGCGGCAACAAGTTTGAAATCTCCCAGGCCCATTGCTTTGCCTCTGCTTAAAAGAATAATTACTCCAAAAATAGCCATACCCAATAAGGCAGCCACCGAATAATTTATCCAGATATTCTCTCTCAAACCGAAAATTACCGCGTAATGCCCCAGAAATGACTGTTGACCGTTGACTATTGACCATTGACCTGCGGATTTAATGATTAAAAGAATCAATCCCAAAATCCCCAATGTTAGATTTATTTGATTGGGAATAATTGAGTGACGTAAGTCTATGATTGAAAGCAGGAGTAAAAAAACAAAGACCAACAGCCAAATTAAAATAATTAGTAATTGGTAATTGGGCAATTGGGTAATTGTTAGAATTTTTATAGGCACTAATACAAAAATTAGGCCTGATAAAATTTCTACCAAAGGATACTGGAGAGAAATTTTATGACCGCAACTTCGACATTTACCTCTTTGAAGAAAAAAACTAAAAATTGGTATTAACTCATACCAAATTAATGTCTTAAAGCAAATCGGGCAGTGAGAGCGACCGTCTATAACTTTTTTATCTAAAAGCCTTCGGCCTGACTGATAACGGAGAGAAATTACATTAATAAAACTACCCACTGCCAAACCAAGAACAAAGAGAATGATATAGAGAAAATAATTCATAACCAAAATTCCGCGTTAATCCGCGTATCTCTCCGCGTCAATCCGCTTCTATAATAAATTAAAACTGAACGCAGTAGGTTGGATCAGCGCAGTCAATACTATAAAGGCTACCATCAGGGTCATCTTTAAGGGCCGGGTTGCCGCTATCTTCTAAGGCGGCGGCTAAAACATAATTTTGACCGTCACTAGCTACTCCATAACGATAAGTTTTAGCCGGATAAAGCGGGTCGTTGGAAACGGATGAAACGCCGATACCGGCATTGACCAAACTATTTGTTAAGCTTGCCCAAGTGTCTCCTCCGGCAAGAGCCGAGTATCTTTGATTTTTTGTGTAGTAAAGTTCCAAAGCGTTTTGAGTTTCGCGCAAATCGGCAATTCGACGGGCGTCCCGGCCGCGAGTCCTAAAAGCTCCCAAACCAACCAAAACTATCGAAGCCAAAAGCCCGATAATCGCCACCACGATTAAAATTTCAATCAATGTAAAACCTTGTTTTTTCACAGGATTTAGGATTTAGGATTTAGGAAATTTATTAATAACCCCTATATTCTAAATTCTATATTCTATATTCTCGTAATGTATTCGACCTTTTAGAATGCTTGAGCTAAATTATATATCGGAATCAAAATTGAAGCAAATAATAATCCTACAAACACGCCGATTATCGCCACTAAAATCGGTTGAATTAATTCCATTAAATTATCCAGTATATCATTAACTTCACGGGTATAAAAAGTTGAAATCCTTGATAAAATCTCGTCAAGCCGGCCGGTTCCTTCTCCAATCGCCACCATTTGCCCAACCAAAATCGGAAAATAATATTCGTTTTGAGATAAAAGATTGGATAGCAACTCTCCGCCACGAACCCCTTCGGCTATCTCATGTAAAATATCGCGGTAAATAACGTTTCCGATGGCGTGACCGGCAATTTCAATTGCCTGAGTTATTGGAATGCCGCCTTTTATCAGGACGCTTGTTGATTCGGCGAATCGAGCCACATACATTTTTTTGAATAAATTTCCAAAAATCGGTATTTTTATTATCACCTCATTAAGCACTATCCTGCCTTCATCGCTTTGAAGATAGTCAACCAATAAAAACAGCAAGAGTACGGATATTAAAATAATTGCCCACCACCACTGAATTATAAAATTGCCGCTGAACAAAAAAAATTGGGTAATTAACGGCAGAGTGACACCGGTTTCTTTAAAAACCGGCTCGATCTGGGGAAAAACCGTAATCAGCATTATGCCGGCAACCACTAAAAACAAAATAATCAAAATAATCGGATAAATCAGGGCGTTGCGGATTCGACTTCTCCACATCGTTTCTTTGTCTAAATAATCGGCTAAAAACATCATTGCTTCCTCTAAGCGACCGATAATCTCGGCGGTGCGAATCATGTTAATATAAAATCCAGAAAAAATTTTCCCCTGGCGTTCCATGGCCTGCGATAAAGACAGGCCGGCGTCAACATCGGAAGAAACTCCAAAAATCGCTTCTTTTAAAATAGGCTTTCTTGTTTGTTGGTAAAGAGTCCGAAGGCTATTACCCAAAGGCATTTTCGATTCCATCAGGGTGGCGAATTGACGGGTAAAAATCATCAAATCAACTATTTTTACCCGATTAAAAAAGTTCAAAAACTTGTCATACCAGCGGGCTCTTTCCGCCTCTTCCAAACTCAAGATAAAAAGCTCATGCCCGGTTAAAACATTTAGGGCCGCTTCCCGATTAGCCGCGTCGACAAAGCCCGTCTGTAATTCTCCTTCTTGAGTTCTGGCGTTGTATTTAAACTTCAAATTAGGATTTAGGATTTAGGATTTAGGATTTAGGAAAATATTTAATGTTCCTAATCCTTTGCCCTAAATTCTATATTCTAAATTCTAACTCCTTTCTAATAGTATTCTTAGCTCTGATGGATTCAACGAATATAATTCAGCGTTTTCTAAAGAAATTGCTTTCTTTTTCACCAAATCGACCAGGGCGCGATTAAGAGTAAGCATTCCTTCCTGGACGCTTGTCTCAATGACCAAATCAATTTGGTAGGCCTTTCGCTCCCGAATCAGATTACGGATAGCTGGATTGGAAATCATTATTTCGCAGGCCGGGAGCCGACCGCCCTCAATCCGCGGAATTAAACGTTCAGAGACAATTCCAACCAAAGTGGCGGCTAACTGAGAAGAGATTTGGCCTTGCTGTTCAGCCGGAAAGCTGTCAATTATCCTGTCAACTGTCTGGGAAGCGGAATTGGTATGAAGAGTGGAAAATACCAAATGGCCGGTTTCTGCCACAGTCATGGCCATGGCTATTGATTCGGTGTCGCGCATCTCGCCAATCATGATAACATCCGGGTCCTGGCGCAGAAGCGAACGAAGGCCATTGTGAAAATCCAGAGTGTCAGTTTTTACTTCCCTTTGGGAAACAATACACTTATCCTGGCTAAACATATATTCAATCGGGTCTTCAATGGTAATGATGTGGTCTGTTCGGCTATGATTGATTTCGTCAAGAAGAGCCGCCAAGGTGGTAGATTTTCCATGTCCAGCCGGACCAACCACCAAAACAAATCCTTGAGAGAGTTTGGTAAAATCATGCAAAATTGGCGGCAAATTTAATTCCTCAAGGGTTTTAATCTGGGCTGGAATAAGACGCAAAGCAGCTGCCATATAACCCCGCTGGTAGAAAACATTAATTCGAAATCGAGCTTTATCTTCAAAACTGTAAGAAAGGTCAATTTCTTTTTCTTTTAAAAATTTTTCTTTCTGTTCCGGCGCAAGAAGATTGAATATTAAATTCTCCGTCATTTCCGGAGTCAAGAGCGATTCTTTTTGAAGAGGAATTAAAACACCGTCAATTCTCAAGATCGGATACCGGCCCACTGCCAAATGCAAATCAGAGGCATTCTGCCGCGCCGTGGTCAGTAATAGTTCATTAAGTTTTTGTTTATAGTCCATAGCGAAATTTTATTTCGCTAATTAAGAATTCAGAATTATGAATTCAGAATTAGCGAGTTTTCTTTTATGTTAATTATAACAATTTAACGGAAAATAACAATAACAATATAAATTCTTAATTCTGCATTCTGAATTCTAAATTAACTTCGCTTTGCGAAGTTTTACATTTCCATTGTTTCCCTCAATACCTCTTCAATTGAAATCAGGCCCTTAAGGGCTTTTAAAACTCCGTCTTGCCGCAAACTAATCATTCCCTGACGCCGGGCTTCTTCGAGAATGCGGTGCTCGGTAGGACTGGTATTGATAATTTCTTCTAATTCCGGGGTCATGGTCAGAATTTCAAACAAGGCAATCCGGCCGCTAACTCCTTTACTTTGACAAGCCGGGCAGCCGGTTGAATGATAAATTTCATAAGGTTCATTTAAATCTTTGGTTAAATCTTTGGGAAGTTTCTCCAATTCTTTTTTAATAATTTCCTGAATTTTCTCCGCTGCCTTTTCCGCTTTTTTGCACTGTTGGCAAAGCCGGGGCAATAAACGCTGCGCCAACATTAAATTCAAAGAAGGAGGCAGTAAAAACGGTTCAACTTTCATATTAATCAAACGGGGAATCACGCCCAAGGCATTGTTGGTATGAAGAGTGGATAAAACAATGTGGCCGGTTAAAGCGGCGTGAATAGCCAAATTAGCTGTTTCATTGTCGCGAATCTCCCCGACCATAATAACGTCCGGGTCTTGTCGGAGAATTTGACGCAAACCCGAAGGGAAATCATAGCCGATTTCCGGCCGAACCTGGGACTGATTCAAGCCCTCAATAAAATATTCTACCGGGTCTTCCAAACTGACTATATTGACGTCCTCTTTGTTAAGAATTTGCATCACGGCGTAGAGTGTAGTTGTTTTTCCCGAACCGGTTGGTCCGGTAATCAGAATCATCCCATAGGGCTTTTCAATGCCCTCCCTGATTACTTGATAGTTGCGACCAACCAGTCCTAATTCTTCCAGTCCTTTTAAGCCAACGGTTGGGTCCAAAACTCTGATAGCCACTTTTTCGCCGACCGGCGTAGGAAAAGTGGCGACCCGATAATCAATGTCTCTGCCAAAAAGCACGGTCCGAAAGCGACCGTCTTGGGGAATTCTTGTTTCGTCGATTTTTAAATTGGAAAGCACTTTGACCCGCGAGAGAATAGGCTGATGAAGTTCAATCGGCAAAGAACTGACCTCCTGAAGTTGGCCGTCAATCCGGAATCTAATCCGGACGCGATTCCTCTGAGGTTCAATGTGAATATCTGAAGCTTTCTGCCAAACCGCTTCTTTTAGAGTTGAAGCAACCATTTTTATAATCGGAGCCTCCTCGGAAACGGTTACCCCTTCTTCCAATTGAATGATTTTTTGCCCGCTGGCCAAGCCCTGACCCGGTTGAAGATTAAATGATTTAATGGCTGCTTCAACTTCGCTTCTATAAGGAGAGTAGCGTCTTAAAATTGCTTCCCAATCGGATTGTGTAATTAAATAAATGCCTAAATTGACTCGCAATTGCTTGGCGATGAACTTCAGGGCTTCCTGAGCCTTGGCGTCATCGGGATTAAGCATGCCCATAACCAAAAGATTGTCGGATTTATTAATGGGGATGACTTTATAATTCCGAACGGTTTCTTCGGAGACAAGTTTCAGTAATTCATCTTTAATTTCATCGGTCTTTATTTTTTTGTAAGGAACTCCCGAGAGGCGGCTTTTTATGCCGACAATTTTTTCTTCGTCTACTAATCGACGGTCATAAATCAGTTCTTCGGCGCTTTTCCGAATTAAAGAAGATTCCTGTAAAATCTTTTTAGCCGATTCTTCGGTTAAAAGCCCTTCTTTTGTTAATTCTTGAAGGAGAGTTTTATTTTCCATTTTCAGACAAAGCCTCTTATTTTACAAACGGATTCGTTTTTCCAATAGAATTAGTTTGTATTTCTATTGGATTGACGTATTGTTTAAGAATTTGAAAGCGGGGGTCGCTGATAATTGTTTCTGGTTGTAATTTTATTGAGGAAAGCTCTTGGAGGGATTGCAAGCGAGGCGAGGCGATTTTTTCAACTAAAGGCGGCACGGCGAAGAATAAATAATAAATTGCCGCACCGATTATTATCACCAGTGAAAGAATCAGGGCCAGGACAAACCAATTAATTTTTCTTTTTTCTTCTTCAATGATTATTGCCATAGTATTTTATTCCGCCTGATAATATGTATCCATATTCACTGTATAGGAAAGATTGCCCTTTGCGGATTTCGTTGCCGGTTCTATTTTTAAACTCACCAAATCCATCAAACTGATATTGGTTTCCACCGCTTGAAGAAATGATTTAAGACCATCATAAGTGCCGGTCAGACGGAAATTGTATCTTAAAATACCAAGTCCCTTAACCAAACCCGGTTGGTCGGATGGTTTAATCGCTAACTGCTGAATTGATAAGAAATCAATCGTTAACTTGTTAAGTTTGGACAAGCCGTCAATCTGATTAACGCCCTGAGGCGTATTTTGTTCTAACGGCAGAATTAACGAGATTGTTTCTTGAACCTTGGCAATATCCTGATATTCGGTTAAAAGTTTTTTAACTTGTTGAATCGCGGCCTCGTTTTTGCTGATGAGCTCTGACCGACCGGCGGTTTCGGCTCTCAAGTTTTTTATCTCGGAATAAGCCGGCCGAATTAAGGTGCTGTAAACAAAAAGCGACGCGACAAAGAGCAGAATCGCCAATAAAATACTTAAAAATCTTTTAGTTGAAGCCTTCATGTTTTATTTTAATAATTCCGGTTTAAAAATAAGCCTGATTGAAAAACGAATACTTCCCTCTTCCGTAATTCGTGAATCGTCTAAAAACACCTTCTCTATTTCCGGAGATTTCCTAAATAATTCCAACTGTTGAGCCAAAACGCCGTAATCAGAAGCAATGCCTTCAAGTTTTATATTTTTGTCCGTTAAAGATAAGTTCAGGGTAAGATAATGGATTTGTTGATGAGTATTTTTTTCTAAAAAATCAAAAATTTTTGAGGCAGCCGGATGGGAATTCAATAAACCTTGAATATTAACCAACTGAGAATAGAGACCAACCAAATTTTTTTGTTGTTCTTCATCAACGGCTTGACTTAAACTGGTAATTTTGGCGTCAAGGTTTTTTACCTGCGAATTTAGATAGGGCTTATATCCCAGAATCATTCCCAGATAAGTGGCGACTGTTACTCCGAAAATAATGACTACAAAAACCAAAAGCCGCCAAGGCCAACCGACCGGCAATCTCTCGGGTTTTCTAAGTTCCTGCTCTAAAGCACTGTTGGTATATTGAGGCATAATAAATTTATACGAATTCCTTTATTCCCAATCCAATAGCTACGCTAAAACTCGGGCCCAACTCTTTAACTATCGGTTCAATTCTTGGCGGATATTTCACTTTTGAAAAGGGGTTGCCGATGACCGTGGGTAAATTTATTTGCTCTTCAAAATATTTTTCGATTCCCAATAAATTTGCCCCGCCGCCGGTCAAAATCACCCGTTCAACTTTGACTCCTTGGCTTTTTTCGTAATTAGCCCCGGCCCGTTTCGCTTCATTAATTATAGCATCTAAGAAAGGAAGAGTTAATGTGGATAACTCATACTCGCCGCCGGCGCCCAAAAGACCCCTCTGTTTTTTCAGTTCTTCGGCTCTTCTGATATTAATATTCAGGCCGCTGGCAATGGCCTGAGTCAGAGAACTGCCGGCAAAGTCAGTTTGATAATTATGTTTAAGAAACCCCTTGTCAGCGACGGCAATATTGGTAGAACGGGCACCAATATCCACGATTAAGGTTGGCGTCGGGTCATTGGCGATGAGCGCCCTAATTAAACTCAAGCTTTCCATTTCTAGCGCTTTTAATTGTAGACCGGCTAATTTAAAAATACTTTGATATCTTTTAATCTGTTCATTGGGCACAGAAATGATAAGAATCTCTTGTTTGGTAAAACCTTTTTCGTCTTCTTTTTCTCCCACCTTAATCCATTCAATCGCCACTTCAGAGGTTGGTAAGGGAATGTATTGGTGAATCTGGAACGACACTGTTTTAGCCATATCAACTTCCGGCATCTGCGGCACCTCCATTAAGGTGACGAAAGAGGAAAAAGTCGGAATTGAAACAATGGCCTGACGAGATTTAATTTTTAATTTATCAAAAAGCAATTTTAAAAGATTGGCGGTTTCCCGTTCCATTATTTTTAGAGAGCTGGTTTGAATGGCGTTGTTCAAGCGTTCCAAATGGCCGTAGCTTTCCAAAATGCCGTAGTTCTGAAGTTTCGGCTGTGTCTTACCCCCCGAAATCTCCACCATCTTAATTGAGGTGGTTCCGATATCAATACCGAGATAGGATTGAGCGCCGATGAGAGATTTTATGAAATTAAACATATTGTATAGTATTATTATACTATGTTTTTAACAAAAGCTAAAGATATTATTTTGGATATTTTATTTCCTCCCCTTTGTCTTAATTGCCAAAAGCATCTCCAGAATAAAAACAAATTCATCTGTGACAATTGCCTGATAACTGTTAAATTTAATAATACCCTATTTTGTCCGATTTGCCGAGCCAGATTGGCGGATAACAAACGAATTTGTCATTATGACAGCCAATATCTTTTAGCCGCCGCCGGCAATTATGACGATTTAGTTCTCCAAAACCTCATTCATTATTTTAAATATAAAAGCTTCAAAAACTTAGCCCCGATTTTAGGCGAAATTCTAATAAAATATTTATCAAATTTGTCATTGTCAATGGTCAAAAGTCAGAAGTCGGTAGTTGTTCCCGTTCCCCTTCATCCTCGCCGGGAGCGCCAGCGAGGATTTAACCAAGCGAAACTGATTGCTGAAATTGTGGCTAAAACCTTCGCTTTGGAGTTATTTGTAAATATGAAAAGAATAAAAAACAACAAACCTCAGGCGAAATTAAAGGACAGCGAAATGAGAATTAAAAATATGGCGGGTTGTTTTAAAATAGAAAATCCTGAACAAATTAGAGATAAAAATATTTTATTAGTTGACGATGTTTTCACTTCCGGCGCCACGATGAATGAAGCGGTAAAAATCTTAAAAGCAAACGGCGCTAAAAGAATAATCGCTTTAGTTATAGCCAAAGCTTAGAATTTTTCTTTCTCTAAGCGTTTTGAGATTTTTGAAATAAGTTCTCCTTGTTTTTTAAGTTCGGATAAAATAGTTTCAATTTCTTTTTCGGATTTTAAATTGATTTCAAAATCGTTTTCCACTTGCAGTTCCGCGTGCCGGCCTTGCAAATTCTGACCAATCATAATCAAAGGCAGGATAAAAAGTTGAATCATATTGGAAATAAAAAGCCACAAGGCAAAGGCCGGAACAACATCAAAGCGAAAGTCCGGGGGGGTAAAAACATTCCAAAAAAGCCAGAACATCGTCCAGGTTAAAATAATGAAGAAAAAGCCCATCGTGCCGATGTGATTGGTAATCCAAACCGCAAATCTTTCCAGACGCGTGAAACTCTCCCGATGTCTAATGTTAACGCTTTTTAGGGTTGTCATATTTTTATTTTATCTCTTTAACGTTAAAAATCAAATCTATCTATAATTATAATATTCTTCCTCTAATTTTTCCAATCTTTTATCAATAATCGCTTCCCTGATTTCCCTGAACAGATTTTTGAAGAAATAGATATTGTGAAGAGTGGCTAATCTTTGGCCATAAATCCGTTCTGTCTTGAAATAATGGCGAATTTCCTGGCGGCTAATTTCCTGACGGCAAACCCAGCACTGACAGTTTTTTTCAATCATTTTTTTATCTTTGACAAAAATTTCTTTTTCAATGTTTAATTTACCGGCTTTGGTATAAAGAACAGCGTGCCGGGCTTCGCGGGTGGGCACCACGCAATCAAACAAATCAATCCCCTGCTTGACCGCGATGAAAATATCCTTAATTTTCCCGATGCCCAAAAGATGACGCGGTTTGTCTTCGGCTAAACCGCTTAATGACCAGTTCAAAACTTTTCTCATCTGTTTTTCGCCGAATGAACCGCCGATGCCGAAACCGTTAAAAGCTAAAGAACCGATAAACTTCGATGATTTTTTTCTTAAATCCTCAAAAATCCCACCTTGGACAATACCGAACAAAGATTGACTATGACCATGACTATGACTATGAAAAAAATTGAGGCAACGAATTGCCCAGCGATGAGTTCGTTCCATTGCTTTTTTAGTGTAAGCGTAAGAGTTAAACGGTGATGTGCATTCGTCAAAAGTAAAGATAATATCGGCGCCGAGATCTTTTTGGATTTTTATGGATTTCTCCGGAGTTAGTTCAAAATTTTTCCCGTTAAAATCAAAAATAACCCCATCCTCAGAAATTTTGACAAGTTTTTCAGGTACAGAAAAATTTCTTTTGTCCGAAACCTGCCGTTTTAAAAATTTCCCTATCCCGTGTATCTTGCCCCAACCCAAACTAAAAACTTGAAATCCACCGGAATCAGTCATTATTGGTTTTTGAAAGCTAGACCACTGATGTAATCCTCCAGATCCCTTAATTTCTTTTACTTTATTATTGACGAATAAGTGAAAAGTATTGGCGATAATTAAATCCGGATTGGCGCGTAAATGCTCTGTTTTATTTAAAAGTTTTATTTTTCCGTGCGTTGCCACAATCGCCAAATTCGGCGTTTCAAGTTTTCCATGCGGCGTATTAAAAAAACCCGAACGGGCTTTTTTATAAGAGTTTTTAATTTTAAATTCAAACATTTTTATGCGGAAGCGGGAGGATTCGAACCTCCGATACCCTTTCGGGTATAATGGTTTTCAGGACCATCCCTTTAAACCGCTCAGGCACGCTTCCGCTTTAAGCGGGATTGTCATCCCTTTGGGATATCTGCCGCAGGCATGACGATTTGTAGATAAAATTTTAACAAATTTTATACAAATCGGGAACAAGACTGCCGCCTTTGGCTGAAAACCCCTGGCCGCCGAAACCCTGCCTGTCCGGCAGGCAGGCTTGGTACAGGCGGGGCTCGGCCACCCCACCATTTTATTGTGGACCTAGGCAGAATTGAACTGCCGACTCCGCTTTGCAAAAGCGGTATTTTACCACTAAAATATAGGCCCTTCATCCCGTAGCTATTTTACCATTAGAAATTAAAAATTAAAAATTAGAAATTTATACTATGCTCCCATTCTTCTTTCGGTTTGGCTGTATTGTTTTATGGCTTTTTTGAATTCGGCCACGGAAAAGTCAGGGAAAAGAGTTTGGGTGAAATAAATTTGAGCGTC
>Ga0210024_1000793_pt1 | contig 28710 bp, 28 predicted proteins | sample CryGeymeta201525_FD_183988 | JGI IMG/M metagenome (GOLD analysis project Ga0210024, IMG submission 183988) | Groundwater microbial communities from Crystal Geyser aquifers in Utah, USA - Crystal Geyser metaG 2015-25 (SPAdes) (version 2) | ecosystem: Environmental > Aquatic > Deep subsurface >...
GGGCGGGGATGGGATGGTGCATTTTCACCGCGAGAAGTACGTGCCGCGCGGCGGGCCCGATGGCGGAGACGGCGGCAGTTCGAGTCCACGGACGAGGCGATTGACCGGCTAGTCTATGGTCTGTATAGGTTGACGGAGGAAGAGGTCAAGATTGTGGAAGGCAGGTAAAAATGAGCGATGAAATCATCCTATATACTTCGCCCGAAGGAAATAAAAGGGTTGAAGTCTATTATCAAGGCGAAACCGTCTGGCTGACACAAAAGCAGATGGCGGATTTATTTGATGTGGACGTACGTACCATTAGCGACCACCTGCAAACGATTTTCCAAGCGGGCGAACTCTCACAAGAATCAGTTATCCGAAAAACTCGGATAACTGCCTCAGACGGAAAATCGTACCTTACAAATCTTTACAACCTCGACGCCATTATCTCGGTAGGCTATCGCGTCAATTCTGAGCAGGCCACTCGATTCCGCATTTGGGCAACGCAAACGCTCAGGGAATTTATCATCAAAGGGTTTGTGTTAAACGATGAACTCCTCAAACAAGGCACGCGATTTGGCGTGGATTATTTCGACGAATTGCTGGAGCGTATTCGGGAAATACGCGCCAGCGAGCGCCGTTTTTACCAAAAGATCACCGACATTTACCAGCAATGCAGTATTGATTACGATAAAGACGCCGAAGTCACACTGTTGTTTTTCAAGACCGTGCAGAACAAACTGCACTGGGCAATTACAGGTAAAACCGCCGCTGAACTCATAGCCGAGCGCGCTAAAGCAACAAAATCTCACATGGGATTAACAACATGGAAAAACGCGCCCAAAGGAAAAATTCTCAAATCCGATGTTTCGATTGCCAAAAACTATTTGGAAGAAAACGAGATCAAAGGGCTGGAGCGAATCGTCAGCATGTATTTGGATTACGCTGAAAACCAGGCCGCGCGCCAAATCCCCATGAAGATGACGGAGTGGGTCAAAAAACTGGACGCCTTTTTGCAATTCAACGAATACGATATTCTGAACAACGCAGGCAGGGTCAGCCATGAAATTGCCAAATCATTGGCGGAGCAGGAATACGAAAAATTCCGCGTGAAGCAAGATCGGTCATTCGAGAGCGATTTCGATAAGGAAGTAAAGAAACTCCAGCACAGGAAGCGGTGATGCTGGCATTGCACAAGGGTCTCGCGACCGATAAAACCTGACATGTCTCCGCGAAGCCATTCTCAACCCGCGCCGCTGCCCACGCATGAGTTGCGATTGACTCGCGCCACGATGAGACATGTCAGGTCTCAATCTCGATAAAGAAGAAAAGAGAGAGTATGTTCATAGACCAGGCAGAGATCGAAGTCAAATCCGGCAAGGGCGGGGATGGGATGGTGCATTTCCATCGCGAGAAATACGTGCCGCGCGGTGGGCCGGATGGCGGCGACGGCGGGCGCGGCGGCGATGTAATTCTCGAAGTCCGCCCCACGCTCAACACGCTGGCGGCTTTCCGTCACACCATCCATTACGTTGCCGAGGACGGCAAAGGCGGAGGCACCAATAACAAGTTTGGCAAGACCGCCGAAAATCTGGTGATCCCGGTCCCGCCCGGCACGGTCGTTTACGAAATTGCCGGTACGGACGGGGTCACCCCGCCCCAGGACAGGGGGACCCTGTCCCTCCTCGGCGACCTGACCGCGCCCGGCCAGCGGCTGGTGGTCTGCAAGGGCGGGCGCGGCGGGCGCGGCAACACCCATTTCAAGAACTCTATCAACCAAGCGCCGCGCACGGCGGAGAAGGGCGAGCCGGGCGAAGAAAAGCGTCTGCGCCTGGAGCTGAAGCTCATCGCTGACATCGGCATCGTCGGCGCGCCGAACGCCGGCAAATCCACCCTGCTCTCCGTGCTAACCAACGCCAAACCCAAGATCGCACCATACCCGTTCACCACTCTCGAACCGAACCTGGGCGTGGCGGACGTGGACGAGGAGACGACGGTCGTCCTGGCCGACATCCCTGGCCTGATCGAGGGAGCGAGTCAGGGCGCGGGGCTGGGACATGACTTCCTGCGTCACGTCCAGCGCACCCGAGTCCTGATCCATCTCCTCGATGGTCTCTCCCCAGATCCGCTGGCGGATTTCTCGCAGATCAACAGCGAATTGGCGTTGTTCGACCCCAACCTCGCCAAAAAGCCGCAGATCGTAGCGCTGAATAAAATTGACCAACCGGAGGTGCAGGAACGCTGGCCGAAAATCCAGAAGGAACTCAAGAAACGCGGCTACGCGGCGATGAAAATTTCTGCCCTGGCGCGGACGGATGTCCATGAACTGCTGCTGAAAGCGGCTGGAAAACTGGCCGAGACTCCGCCGCTGGAAGAGACCGAGCCGCCGATGCCGGTCTACCGTCCAGCGGAAGACAGCCGCCAGTTCACGATCAAGCGGGAGGGCGCTAATGAATGGCGTCTCTCCGGCGCGGGCATCGAACGCGCCGCGGCCATGACCCCCTGGGATCAGGATGGCTCGGTGCGCCGCTTCCAGAAATTGATGGAGCACCTCGGCGTGGACGAGGTTTTGAGGAAAGCGGGTGTCCGGGAGGGGGATACGGTCTATATTGGGGAGTATGAGTTGGAGTGGCAGGAGTGAGCAGTGACCAGTGACCAGTGATCAGTGAACGGTGATCAGTCGGAATAAACTGCACTGGTTCGATACTTACTGATCAGGCTCCTCGCGAAGCACCCTGCGGGCATGCCCGATATTTCGCACAAATCCTTTGGAATTGTGACTATTTTTGTTATAATATAGTCACAAAGGAGTCTCATATGAGCGTAGTGACTGTTGGCGTCCGTGACTTGAAAGCTCGCTTGAGCGAATATTTGCGGCAGGTGCGAGAAGGACAAGTTGTTGTCATCACCGATCATGGCAAACCTGTTGGGCGTATCATCCCGGATCATACGAGCGCCGTTGAGCGCTCTAAGGAATTGGTAAAAGCCGGGCTTGTGGAATGGAACGGGAAAAAACTAAAACGCATCAAGCCCCCCGCTGTCAATCGTAGCGATAAACTTGTCTCCGACATTGTCGTCGAGATGCGTGAATGAACCTGTATCTGGATGCAAGCGCCCTGGTTAAGCGCTATGTTGAGGAGGCAGGCAGCAACGACGTACTTGACTGGATGGACGCCGCAGAAATAATTGGGATGACGCTGGTCACACGCGCTGAAGTTGCAGCGGCAATTATGCGTGCCTCACGGTTACGCGCCATATCCCCACAAGAGATACATCAATCGTTGGTTGAATTTCGTGGTGAGTGGTTTTCCTTCCAACGCTTGCCTGTCACCGAAGACCTGGTCGCCCGCGCCGACCGTCTGGCTTGCGAGTTTGGCTTGCGCGGCTACGACGCGGTGCATTTAGCGGCAGCGCTTACCTGGAAGGAGAATCTCAACTTTCCTGTTACGCTGGCGACCTTCGACAAGGAATTGGCCGACGCCGCCCGGCAATCCGGTTTGGTGGTTTTGCCGGATTAGTCCTCTCGCCAAATTTCGCCAGAATCAATCCTCCCGCAGGTTTTGCCTGCGGGAGGATTTTCGTATGCCGCGCCCACGGTTTGATTATCTGCGGTTTCGCAAGAAGGTCGGGATATCCAGATCCTCGGTGTTGAAGGTCTGCGGACGGAACTCGCCGTTGCTGGCCTGGCCGCTCTGCGCTTCCACACTGACGGATTCCATCTGGCGATAGGCAGGCCGGGCATCCATCCGTGCCGCCGGGCGGTTGAGCGAAGCATTCGTTGTCAGCGAAGCATTCGTCGTCGTGGTGATGCGGCGCGGCATGCCGGTGCGTTCGAAGCCGGTAGCAATGACCGTGATACGGATGTCGTCGCCCATGTCCGGGTCAATGACCGCGCCGAAGATCATGTTCACGTCCGGGTGCGTCGTCTCGCGGATCAGCGCGGCAGCCTGGTTGACCTCGAACAGGGTCATGTTCGGGCCGCCGGTCACGTTGAACAGTACGCCGCGCGCCCCGTCAATGGTGATGTCGAGCAATTGGCTGGAAATGGCTTGTTCGGCCGCGATCTTGGCGCGATCCTCGCCGGAAGCCTTGCCGACCGCCATCAGCGCCGCGCCGCCCTCCGACATGATGGCGCGCACGTCTGCGAAGTCCAGGTTGATCAGGCCGGGCACGGTGATCAGTTCCGAGATGCCCTGGATGCCCTGGCGCAAGACTTCGTCGGCCATTTTGAAGGAGTCTTGCAGGCTGACGCGCTTGTCCACGATCTGCAGCAGCCGGTCGTTGGGGATGACGATGAGCGTGTCGGCGTGTTCCTTGAGCTTGGTCATGCCAGTTTCCGCCGTAGTAATGCGCTTGCCGCCTTCGAAGGTGAACGGGCGGGTGACCACGCCCAGGGTCAACGCGCCGATCTCGCGGGCGATCTGCGCCACGATGGGCGCGGCGCCCGTTCCGGTGCCGCCGCCCAGTCCAGCCGTGACGAAGACCATGTCCGCGCCTTTCAAGACGTTGTACAGGTCATCGGCCGATTCCTCGGCTGCTTTCCGCCCGACCTCTGGGTCGCCGCCCGCGCCCAGGCCGCGCGTCAGTTTATCGCCCAGGCGGACGCGCATCGGGGCTTTGGAAAGGAGCAGCGCCTGCGCGTCGGTGTTGACGGCGATGAATTCCACCCCCTGGATACCTTCTTCGATCATCCGGTTGACGGCGTTGCTGCCGCCGCCGCCCACGCCAATTACCTTGATGCGGGCAAATGTTTCAGCTTGATTTTGCTTTGCGTCCATGTTGTGCCTCCTGTAATTTAGTCCGATAGTCGAATAGTCTGTTGGTCTGATGGTCGAATTGACCGATAGTTGAACGGGGCGTCGCTGCGTTCGCGCATCCCCGTATCACCGCGTCTCGCTATGGGAGCAGTCGCTTGAACCATTCTTTGACAGGTTCCATATTCATACGACTCTCTCCTTTCGGGCGGCGGCGCGGGCGATCGCGCCTGGAGGGCATATCCTCATCTTGCATGGCTGCTGCCCATTGCAGCAAGCCTACGCTGGTGGAATATGCAGGGGATGCTAACTTGTCTACCAGGCCGACCAGATTCTCCGGCTTGGCAGTGCGGACGGGGAGGCCGAGCACCTGGCTGGCCAGTTGCCGGATGCCGGGCAGGCTGCTCGACCCGCCGGTCAGCACCATCCCGGCCGGCAGCAGTCCATCGTAACCGGAGCGTTTGATCTCTTGCAGGGCCAGCAGGAAGATCTCTTCGACGCGCGCCTCGATGATGTGTGCCAGCTCCTGGCGGTTGATCTGTGCGGGTTGCTCTTCTCCAAAGGGGCGGACGGTGAAATGTTCTTCGCTGCCGACCCCGGATTTCAACGCAAAACCGTACTGCTTTTTGACTTCCTCGGCCTGCGGGATGGGCAGGCGCAGGCCGTGGGCGATGTCGGCTGTGATGTGGTTGCCGCCGACGGCCAGCACCATCGTATGCCAGATATTGCCGTCCACGTAGATGGCCAGGTCGGTGGTCCCGCCGCCGATGTCGCACACTGCCACGCCCATCTGGCGCTCGGAGTCGGTCAATACCACATCGCCGGAGGCCAGTGGGTTGAGCACGAACTGCAGCACGTCCACGCCCGCCGCGCCCACGCACTGGCGCAGGTTCTCGGCTGTGGCGGCGGAGGCGGTGATGATGTGCGCCTCCACTTCCAGCCGGAAGCCGTGCATCCCGATGGGGACGTTGATGCCGTCCTGACCGTCCACCACGAAGCCGCGCTGGATGATGTGAATGATCTCGCGGTTGTGGGGGATGGCGACGGCGCGGGCGGCGTCCAGGGCGCGGGCGATGTCGTATTCGTCAATCACATCACCCGAAACGCCCACCACGCCGCGGCTGTTGATCGAGGCCACGTGCGCCCCGGCCAGGCTGACCAGCGCGGCGGTGATCTCCACGCCGGAAGTTTGTTCGGCCTTCTCCACCGAACGGACGATGGCCTGCGAGGCCGCCGCCAGGTCTACGATCACGCCCTTGCGGATGCCCTCCGAAGGCTCGATGCCCACACCCAGGATGCGGATGGCTTTTTCTTCCACCCGCCCAACCAGGGTGCAGACTTTGGTGGTGCCTACGTCAATTCCTACGACAATCTCGTCCATAGTTTTGTCTTCCAGCTTTGCTCCGCCGGATTGCCAAATCCGGCATTTTGCGGCTGTCTTGGCTCGATTTCAGCCTGGATTTGGCAATCCAGGCCAGCAACTCTCTTCGGCTATTTATAGAATGGGGCGTCCAGGTATTCCACGCTGATGAGCGTGGGCCGGATGCCCTTGTTGGTAAGCGTATCAACGATGGCTTGATACACCTTTAACTTCATCGGAATGTCATCCGTATTCTGTCCAAAGTAGACTTGCCAGCCGTGCGCATCCTGCCAGCCCAGGCCGTACGTCGTGTCGTACACCATCGCTGGTCCGCCTGGCACGTATGCAGACAGATTGATTATTGCCTGGACCATAGCCGGGTCGAGGAAGGGAGGCTTCTGGCCGGTGGACTGCTGCGGGCCAGCCCCCGCAATTTGGGGGCCTGCCCCCGTACTTTGGGGGTCGGGCTGGACCTGAGGCGGGTTCCCGTTTGCGACGACGCTGATCAAGTTCCCGGGCTGGCCGCGCGGCGGGAAGGCCACGCCCTGGGCATCAATCCAGGCCATCGTCCCGTCCTGATACCAGGCGATGAGCGGTATGCGCTCGGTCACGCTGACGATGATCCGGTTCGGAAAAGCGACGTGCACCTCTGCGCTGGAGAGGTCGGGGTAGTCAGCCAGCATGTTCGCCGCGATCTGGGCCGGGATGGCCATGAAGATGGGCTGCCCGATAATTTGCAGGGCGGCGGTGATCTCGTTCTCGCCCAGGCGCTGGTTGCCGCTGAGTTCAGCCCCGTTCACCTTGAAAGTAGACGAGGTGAATAATGTGTAGAGACCGAAGATCAGCGCGGCGCACAGCAGGGCGGAGAGTAGACGTGTGCCGAATTGCGGGATGGCGATGCCGGGTGTGCGCACGTCTGCCCGGCCCATGCTGAAGGCGATGTCGTAGTGCTTTCTTCGAGCGGCACCCTGAGCGTTCGCCTGAGCGCTCACGCCGAAGGCCTGTCGAAGGGTCGTGGCTGGCCGCGCGGCTTTGTCCCGCGCAGTACGCGGGGCTTTTGCTTTCGGCGTGCGGGTTTGCTTGACCGGGCGCGGCGTCACGGGCAGGTACACTGTCTCCGGGCGGTAGACCGTTTTCCTGGTTTGCGTCAGGCGGCGGGTGGTCTGCTGCATCCGGCGCAGGCGGACGAGTTCGGCGCGGGGCAGTTCCTGTTTCATGCGTCTCATGCTGTTCTCCGGAAGCGTCGCTCGGTGCGGTCGCGCTCGGCCTTGCGTTCGAGCGCCAGTTCGATCAGCCGGTCAACCAGTTTGGCGTAGGGCAGGCCCGTAGCTTCCCAAAGCTTGGGATACATGCTGATGCTGGTGAAGCCGGGGATGGTGTTGACCTCGTTCAAGAATATCTCTTCTGTCACTTTTTCGATAAAGAAATCCACGCGCGCCATTCCAGCGCAATCAACGGCTTTGTAGGCGGCCACGGCCATCTGGCGAATCTTCTCGGCGGTATCAGCCGGCAGGGGGGCCGGGATGAGCAGGCCGGAGGTGCCGTCCACGTATTTCGCCTCGTAGGAATAGAACTCGCGGCTGGGCAGCACCTCGCCCGGCACGGAGGCCTGCGGCTCATCGTTGCCCAGCACGCTGACCTCGATCTCACGCGCATTCACGCCGCGCTCGACCAGCACACGCCGGTCGTAGGCGGCGGCTTCCAGCAGGCCCTCGCCCAGGTCGGCGCGGCTGTTGCACTTGGTAATGCCGACCGATGAGCCGAGATTGGCGGGCTTGACGAACAGCGGATAGGCCGCCACGGCCTCGGCTTTGCGGATGACCGCTTCCATATCCTTCTCGATCTCGCTGCGCAGTACGATGACGGACTCGACCGTCGGGATGCCGTTCGTGCGCATCACATCCTTGAAGATGCCCTTATCCATGCCGACTGCGGAGCCGGTCACGCCCGCGCCGACGTAGGCCAGGTCAGCCATCTCCAGCATCCCTTGCAGCGTCCCATCTTCGCCGTAGGTGCCGTGCAGGACGGGGAAGATTACGTCAATATCGGTGAGTTTTTCCAGCACTGTGCCGTGCTCCGTAAAACGTAAAACGTAAAGACCGGGCTTGGAGGGGTCGGGCAGGAGGGTACAGGGGGTCAGGCTCTTCGTCTCGCCCTTTTCCAGCAAGTCGCGGGCGTTCGCGCCGGTCAGCCAGGCGCCCTCGTGCGTGATGCCGACTTGAAAAACCTCGTACTTGGCCGGGTCAAGAACTGACAGCACCGATTTGGCGGAAACGAGGGATACCTCGTGTTCGCCGGAGCGTCCGCCGAATAACACGGCAATCTTCAATTTGTGGGTGGCGTCAGTTGTTTTCATCGTGACTAATCTCTACTCTCTAATCTCTGCTTACCATTCACCGATTACCTCGATCTCCAACTCCAGCAAAACACCAAACTTATCGAAGACTGTCTTCCTCGCCAAGTCAATCAACGCTTTCATATCCCTGGCGTTGGTTTTGCCGAGATTGATGAAAAAGTTCGCATGGATGGGACTGATCTCGGCATTGCCGATGCGTTTTCCTTTCAAGCCAGCGGCCTCGATCAAGCGACCGGCGAAATCGCCCGGAGGATTCTTGAACATCGAACCCATGCTCGCGCCCGGCGGTTGCGTGCTGCGCCGGCGGGCGGATAGCCTCTTCATCTTGGCCTGGATCGCGCTCGTTTCTCCTCTTCCCAGCTCCAGCGTAGCAGCCAGGATGAGCGCTGGCTGGCGTTCGCGCTTGAGCAGGCTGCTGCGGTAGCTGTAAGCCATCTTCTCCACCGGCCAGACTTCGCCTCCGCGCTGGCGGTGCAGGATTTCGACCGAGATCAGGTTCCCGGCGATGTCGCCATCGAAGGCGCCCGCGTTGCCGTAGACCGCGCCGCCCAGGCTGCCCGGCACCGTCGCGGCCCATTCCATGCCGCTCAATCCCAGGCGCGCCGCCCGCTGGGCGATGGTATTGAGCGTGGCGCCCGATTCGGCTCGCACGCTGGGCCGCTCGGATTTGGTATCGAAGCGCACCAGCCGCGCCCGGTTGACGATCACAACGCCGCGCATGCCCTTGTCGCCGACCAGCACGTTCGTCCCGCCGCCCAGGATGATGAAGGGCAGCTCCATCTCCCACAGCCGGGCGGCTGTTGCAGCCAACTCGTCCGCCGAACGGACGAAGACCAGCGCATCCGCCGGGCCGCCAACGCGCGCCGAGGTATAGCCCGACAGCGGGGCGTTCTCTTGCAGGCGGTCGCCGAACAGTTCACGCAGGGTGGAGAGGGTGGCGGTTTGCATGGGTCGCTTATCTTGGGCTAGTTGTTTTCGAAATACTCGATCAGCCGGAGTACGATGGCGATCATTTCTGGGGTGGATTTTTGCGGTTTTTGAACAGCTCTACGCCATTTTTTCTCGGGCATGGGAGAGTGTGTGTCGCCCGATGGCGTCTTGAGTTTCAGCGTGGTGATCACGTTGGTTTCGTAGACGTATCCTTTTTCAGGCATAACGCACCTCACTTGTCTGCAAGTCAGCCAGCACCTGCGTGCTGACCAGGTCGGCATCCCCGGCGGAGAGCACCAGCAGCACATCGCCGGGACGGAGATGAGAGACGAGATAATCGCTCACGGCTGGCAGATCCGGGATGAACTGCGCCGAGGGGTGGGGCATGGCCTGCACCACCTGTGCGGCGGAATAATCCTGGATTGGCTCGCGGGCGGCGTAGATTTCGGTCACGATAACCTGGTCGGCGTCGTTGAAGGCGTGGGTGAACTGGTTGAACAAGGTACGCGTGCGCGAGTAGGTGTGCGGCTGCCAAACGGCCCAGATGCGGCATCCGGCGTAACGGGAACGGGCCGCGGCCAGCGTTGCGCGGATCTCGGTTGGATGATGGGCGTAGTCGTCAATGACGACGATCCCGTTCGCTTCGCCGCGGACCTCGAACCTGCGTCCCGTACCCGTAAACTGGCCCAAGGCCTGGGCGCCGTCTTCCAGCGAAAGGCCGAGCAGGCTGGCCACGGTCAGCGCGGCCAACGCGTTGAGGACATTGTGGCGGCCGGGAACCTGTAAAGTGACGAGTGGCGAGTGGCGGGTGACGAGTGACGAGTGACGAGTGACGAGTGACGAGTGAGGAGTGACGATTGCCTCGAAGGTGAAACCGCCGCTTTCATTGGCTTTCACGTTCTTCGCCAGCGCCCACTGATCACTGATGACTGATGACCGATCACTTTTTCCATAAGCCACCGTCTTCTTGCCCAGCCTCTTCGCCTCATTCAAGAGCCGCTGTGCGCCAGGGTCTTCCGCGCAGGCAACCAGAACGCCATCGGCAGGCAGGAGCTTCACAAATTCTACGAACGCGGCCTGGAAATCAGCCGGGGTGGGGTAGCAATCGGGATGGTCATGTTCGACATTGGTCACCACCTCGATGACCGGTTTCAAGCCCAGGAACATGCGGTCATATTCGTCGGCTTCGATAACGAAGGTCTTGCCTTTCCCGGCGCGGGCATTGACGCCCAGGTTGCGCAGCACGCCGCCGACGATGAAGGAAGGTTCCTGCCCAAGCGCCGTGAGCAGCCAGGCAAGCATGGCCGTGGTGGTGGTCTTGCCGTGCGTTCCGGCCACGGCGATGCCGGTCTTGCCTTCCATCAGCCGGCCGAGATAATCAGCGCGTTTTAGCACCGGGATGCCGGCCGCCCGCGCCGCGACCACTTCCGGGTTGTCGTCCGGGATGGCGGAGGAGCGCACGACCACGTCGGCGCCCCTGACGTTGCCCGGGCGGTGGCCGAGGCTGATGGTCACGCCAGCAGACCGGAGGTCCGGGAGGAAGGGCGTCTCGGCGCGGTCAGAGCCGCTCACCGCGTATCCCATCTCCTTCAGGAGACGAGCGATGGCCGAGAGTCCGCTTCCGCCGATGCCGATCAGGTGAATGTGTTCCATATCCTAGATAAAGACGACGATGATAAAGACGAATGCCAGAACGACGGCGAAGTAAATGCCCGGGATGCCCAGCAGGTGGGGTGGCATATATTGAAGCATGGCAGTGGATAACTTAGCAAGATCACCTGTGGGAGCAGCGACAACCTGTGAAAACGGGTAGTCAGATGCAGACATATAAAACCAGATAGAGCCAGCAATCAGGTAGCCATTGATCGCGCCGATGATGACGCCCAGCAGGATATCCTGCAATTTCTCGCGGGTCATCTTGGGGGCGAAACGGGCGATATTGGGGGTCTGGTAGCCGAAGAAAACCAACACGCCCAGGATGAGCGCGCGCAGCCAGAAAAGTACCGAGCCTTTTCCCGGTACTAGGATGTCGCGAATGAACGGAACGTAACGTTCCAACAGAACTGTGAAGGCCAGCGCCAGGATGACGCTGCACGAGACCAGGACTTCCTTGGCCCAGCCGCGCATCCCGCCAATAATGGCGAACAGAATGACGTACATCCAAAAAACAACGATCAGGCTTACCATGCTCTCATCTCCTCTCACCGGCCAGGGCGAGCAGTTGACGGCCGATCTGGGCGGCGGCCTGCGGGTGGGACAAACGCTTCATCGCCGCGTGCATGGATTTCATTTTGGCGGGGTTATTGAACAAATCGTTCACTGTCGGAATGATTTTTTTAGATAATTGCGCATTTTCGATCGTGACCGCCGCGCCGCGCCCGGCCAGGTAATCCGCATTGACCTTTTGATAGCGCCAGGCGTGAGGGTAGGGGACGAGAATGGCGGGCAGGCCAAAAAGGGGCAATTCGCCTAACGTGGAGGCTCCGGCGCGGGTCACTGCCAGGTCGGCCGCGGCCAGCGCTGCGCCCATCTCCTCGTGCAGGTAGGGGAAGGCGTGGTAGCGAGCGGCTGGTATCTTGGAAAGGTTCTGGCGGGCGGTCTGAACGTTCGGCCAGTCCAATTCGCCGCTGATGTGGAGGACCTGTGCAAGCTCCAGCAGGGCGGGCAGATTGTCGAGCACGGCCGTGTTGATCGAGCGTGCGCCTTTGCTGCCGCCAAATACCAGCAGCACAGGCAGATCATCGTCGAGTCGCAGCTTCTTGCGGGCATCCTTGCGCGTCCAGTTGCTGAGGCCGGAACGGGTGGGGTAACCGGTGAGGACGGTCTGCGCGCGGGGCGAGAAGTATTTGCGCGAGTCCTCGGCGGTGAGGGCGATGCAATCTGCGAAGCGGGCCAGGGTCTTGAGCGCCAGTCCCGGCTCGATGTCCGGCACGTACAGCAGGGTCGGGATTTTCCAGCCAGCCAGCGCCATCGGCGCGGCCACGTATCCGCCGGTGAAGAACAGCACGTCTGGCTCGAATTGGCGCAAGATGCGCCGCGAGGCGGAATAGCCGCGCCGCAACTGCCCAAGATTGCGGGGCAGTTGTTCGAGACCCACGCCGTGTACGCCCGCGGCCGGGATGGCTTCGAATGGCACACCGGCTCGTTCTACAAGCTTGGCTTCCATACCGCCTTCTCCGCCTACCCAAAGAACGTCGAAAGTCAAACGTCCGAAGTCAGACATTTGACGTTGGACTTTCAACGCCTCAAGCACGGCGAGCGCGGGATACACGCCGCCGCCGGTCCCGCCGGCGCAGATCAGCAGACGCACCGTACGATCTCCATTCTTCGGCGACCGGACCGCTTTCATTGGTCTGCCGAGAGATATTCAACAAGATACCGATTGCTGCAAGCGTTGAAATCAAGTTAGAACCGCCTGCGCTTATGAACGGAAGGGAATTGCCCGCGAAGGGCAGCAAACCAACCATGACCGCCATGTTGATGAAGGCCTCGATGGTGATCCAGAAGGTCAGGCCGGCGGCCAGGAGCGCGCCGAGTGAATCGGGGGCTTTTGCCGCGATCTTCAGCCCGCGCCACAGCAACAGACCGTAGAAGCCGACCAGCGTCAGCGCGCCGAGCAGGCCCAATTCCTCGACGACCACGGCGAAGATGCTGTCGGTCGGCGCGACCGGCAGCCCGGTCCACTTGCCGGTGCCGAGCCCGGGGCCAACGCCAAACAAACCGCCGCGGATGATAGCGCCCAGCGAGAGGCGCACCTGGTCGGTACTTTGCAGCGGGTCCTTCAGGCCGGTGATGTACGAACCCAACCGGCTGCGCCCGGTGCTGCTGAGCTGCACGACCAGCGCGCCAGCCAGCAAGGCGACGATCATGAAAAGGACGATCTGCCGCAAGTCGCCGCCGGCCAGGAAGAAGAGCAAGCCGCCCAGGATGAAAATGGTAAAGGTGGCGCTCAGGTCCGGCTCGAGGTAGATCAGGCCGCCTAGCATGCCCAGGATGATGGCGAGAGGGAAGAGTCCCAATTCTATGTTTTGGAGAAATTGTCGTTTGCTGTACAGCCAGACCGAGAGATAGACCACGATGGCGAGTTTCGCCAGCTCCGAAGGCTGGACCGAGCCGCCGATCAAGTATCGCACTGCGCCGAAGCGCACCTGGTTATTGACCAGCACGGCGACGAGCAGGATGATCGTGGCGCCCATCAGCGGGAGGGCGTATTTCTGCCACAGGTGGTAGTCCAAGCGGGCTAAGATGAAGGCAATGCCCGTTCCGACGATCATCCACAGCACCTGCTTGTCGAACATGTAGTAAGGTTTACCGTAGACGGATAGAGAAAAATCCGTGCTTGCTGAAAAGAGCATCAGCAGGCCAAAGACCGCCAGTGCAATGGCAACCACCAGCAGAGGCAGATCAATGTTCGTCGGTTTTGCCCGGCGAATAACGGCTGCCCGGCTCTTGGCAGGCTGGTTTACGAAAGTTCCGATACCCATGTGCGAAAAACCTCCCCGCGCTCTTCAAAGTCGCGGAATTCGTCGAAACTGGTGCCGCCCGGTGAAAGCAGGACGACATCGCCCGGCTCTGCGGCATAAGCCGCGGCCTGAACGGCCTCTTTCAAACTTGAGCAGCGTGCCAGCGTGTACGGGCGTTTACCCCCGTATTGCGGGGGTTGACCCGGGACGGGCGCTCCCAACGCGGCGTTGATCTTCTCCGCCGCCTCGCCGAACAAGACGACATGGTCAACTCGTTCGTGCACCAGGGCAGCCAGCTCTTCCCAGGGCAGGTCCTTGTCCCGCCCGCCGAGCAGCAGCACGATTGGCTCGTCGAAGGCGCGGATGGCAGCAAGCGTCCGCTCCGGTGTGGTGGCGATGGAGTCGTTGTACCAGCGCGCCCCGTTCCACTCCCGCACAAGCTCCAGGCGATGCGCCACGCCGTGGAAGTCCTGGATGCCGGCCTGGATCGCGGCGACCGGTATGCCGGCCGCGCAGGCTATCGCGCAGGCCGCCTGGACGTTGAGCCGGTTGTGGTTGCCGCGTAATTGGATGTCAGCCTCGTCCAGCACGGCGGTCTCGCCGTCTTTCGTGCGCAGGTAGATCACGCCCTGGCGGACGAAAGTCCCCTGGCCGCCGGCTGGCATTGGGCTGAAGCCGAAGGAATACAAACGACCGCGTACCTCGGCGCGCAGGTTCCAGGCGCCGGGATCGTCGCGGCCCAGGATGGCGGTATCCTGACCGGTCTGGAATTGGAGAATGCGGGCTTTAGCGGCGGTGTAGGCTGCCATCGTCCCGTGCCGGTCGAGGTGATTGGGCGTGACGTTCAAGACAGCGGCGATATTGGCCGAGATGGTCATCTGTTCCAGTTGAAAGCTCGAAATTTCCAGGATGGCGAGAGTGTCTGGCTGCATGTCGTCCACGTAATTGAGCAGCGGGTCGCCGATGTTGCCGCCTACAAAAGATGAAGGATGAGAGATGAAGGATGAAGGATGAAGGCCTGCCCTAAGCGGAGTCGAAGGGATGAAAGATAAATCCGCTCTTTCTTCATCCTTCATCTTTCCGCTTTCATCCTTTGCTTTTCTTGCCATTCTTCCGACCAATGTCGTGGTCGTTGTCTTGCCGGCCGAGCCGGTGATCCCAATGGTGGGGCAGGGGACGATTTCCATGAAAATCTGTGTATCGTTGGTCAGCGGGATGCCGCGCTTGAGCGCCTCGGCCGCGATGGGATTGGCGAGCGGCACGCCGCCGGAGAGACAGACCACGTCGGCGCTGTCGAGCAGTTCGAGAGGGTGTCCGCCCAGCGCCCAGGTCATGGGCAGGTCGGACAGGGCGGCTTGAGCGGCGCGCATCGCCTCGCTGGACTGGCGGTCGTTCACGGTCACGCGCGCCCCGTGACGCGTCAGCCAGCGCGCCAAAGCCTGTCCCTGGCGGGCGCCGCCGATGATTAGTACACGCTTGCCTTGCCAATTGGTTTTCATTCTGTCAGTCGTCTTCAAGCCTTCATCGTAAAACGTAATCCGTAAAACGTAATCTCATCACGTATCACTCATCATTCATCACTCATCACTCATACCAACGCCAGCCCGATTCCGATCATGGCGCCGAGCAGACCGATCAACCAGAAGCGCTGCACGATCTGCGTCTCGCTCCAGCCGAGCAGCTCGAAATGCAGGTGGACGGGCGCCATCTTGAAGAAGCGCCCTCCGTGAGTCAATTTGAAATAGGCGATCTGGATGACGACGCTCAGGGCTTCGCTCACCGGGATGACGGCAATGAGAGGCAGCAGCGCCCATTGGCCGGTCATCAGTGCGACGACCGCCAGGGTAGCGCCTAGTGAAAGGGAACCGGTATCTCCCATGATGAGCTGCGCTGGGTGAACGTTGAACCACAAGAAGCCGAACAGCGCGCCAATCATCGTGAAGCAGAAACGCGCCAGGAAGACTTGTCCCTGCATCAGCGCGATGCCGCCGTAGGCTGCAAAGGCAGTGGCCGAGATCAGCCCGGCCAGCCCGTCCAGGCCATCGGTGAAATTGATCGCATTGGTCATACTGACGATGATGAAGGCCGCGACGGGTACGTACCAGATGCCCAGGTTGAGTGTGAATGGCACGCCCGGCAGGATGACATCCGGCGCCTTGAGCAAATATTTGAGCACCCATGCCAGCCCTAAAGCCAGCAGCGCTTGCGCCATGAATTTCGTGCGGATGCGCATCCCCTCGCCCTTGCGTTTGCCGCGCATGCCTTCCCAGTCGTCTATGCCGCCCAGGATGGCGTAAGCGAACATTGCCACCAGCGGAACGAGCACGGAGCGTCCCAGCAGCCTCATCCCGACCAGCGCGACCGCGTTGAGCAAAATGGTCACGATTGCGACGGGGATGATGACCATCACGCCGCCCATGGTGGGGGTGCCCATCTTGGTGAAGTGCCTGGCTGGCTCTTCCACGCGGATCTGTTTGCCGATCTTGAAGTGCCGCAAGATGCGCAGCAGGGGACCGCCCCAGATGACGGTCATCATAAAGCTCAACCCGGCCAGGCTTAGCGCCATCGTTGAGTCGTTCATGGTTGAACCTCCAGCGCAGCGACAATGCGATCCATGCGGATGCCATGTGAACCCTTGATCAGAACCACGTCCTTTCCGGTGAGATGCTCGCGCAGCCATTCGACGGCTTGCTCGGTGCTTTCGAACTCGACGACTCTACTGGAGCTCAGGCTTGCTCGCCGCGCCGCGGCCGCGATCATGCGCCCAAGCTCGCCCACGGTGATCAGCATCTCGGCGACCCTGGCCGCCCGCACGCCGACGATCTCGTGTCCCTGCTGCTCGTACGGGCCAAGCTCGAGCATGTCGCCCAGCACGGCCACCTTGCGGCCATCCAATTCGGAGAGCAGGTTGAGCGCAGCCAGGGTGGACTCGGGCGAGGCGTTGTAGGTGTCGTCCAGGAGCAGGGCGCCGCTCTGGCTGCGCACGGCGACCAGGCGCAGTTGCGTATGGCCTGAACGCAGTCCGTCCATGATCTCTTGCCAGGTCAGTCCATCCACCAGGCCGACGGCCGCCGCCCGCAGGGCGGTATGCACCGAGTGTTGGCCGATCATCGGCACGCGCACGTGCAGGGTTTCTTTGCGATAGTGCAGGCGGAAGCGGATGCCCTCCAACCCCAGGCCTTCCACATCATCGGCCCACAGGTCGGCTTCGGGATCCAGCCCGTAGTAGAAGACGCGCGCCTCCGTTTTTTCGGCCATCGGGCGCACGAGAGGGTCGTCATAGTTCAAGACAGCAACGCCATCCGGCGAGGGGGGCAGGGCCTGAACCAGCTCGGTTTTGCCGCGTACGATGGCTTCCTGCGAACCGGCGCGCTCGGCGTGGACGGTGCCGACGTTGGTCACCACGCCGATCTGCGGCAGGGCGATGTCGCACAAGAAGGTGATCTCGCCTGGGACGTAAAAGCCCATTTCCAGCACAGCGCGCTCGTAACCTGCTCCAAGCCTCAGAATGGTGAGCGGCAGGCCGATCTCGTTATTCAGATTGCCAGGGCTTTTCAAGGTGCGATAACGCTGGCTCAAGACTTCGGCGATCACTTCTTTGGTCGTGGATTTTCCCACGCTGCCGGTGATGCCGACCACGCGCAGGGCCAGTTTGCGCCGCCAGAACCGCGCTGCCTGCTGTAAAGCCGAGAGCGTGTCCTCCACCCGCAGACAGTAGGGAGGCTCCAGCCTGGCCAGCGCGGCCGCGTCGAAACCGGCGCGCAGGTCGAGGGTCGGGAACGGTTCGGGAAGTTCGTGCTGGATGAATGCAAACGAAGCCCCTCGCTGGAAAGCCTCGGCCACGAAGTCGTGACCGTCCACACGCTCGCCGGGGATAGCGACGAACAGCGCGCCAGGGATGACCTGCCTTGAATCAACTATCGCCTCGGTGATGACCTGGGTGGGCATCTCGGGGCGGATGTTCGTCAGAGCTTCGATTACGTCAGCCAGGATCAGCAATTCTTCCTCACGGTCTTGTTGTTTGAAGGCGGATACTGTCGGGAGGAATTCCCATCAGCACCACGAGCTTTTCGACTACTTGCTTGAAGACCGGGGCTGCCACCTCCGAGCCCCAAATTGAAGTCTGCGGTTTTTCGAGCCAGACGTAGACCAGGAATTTCGGATCGTCCACCGGCCCCCAGCCGACGAAGGAGGCATTGGTTGCGCTGTTGTCGTAAACCCCATAAGGCGTTGGGATTTGCGCCGTGCCGGTCTTGCCGGCGATGCGGTAACCAGGGACGAGGGAGTTGGAAGATTCTTTCTCTAGTGAAATAGCCAGCATGTCGTTCAAAGTGTGGGCGGTGGCGGCCGAGATGGGCGTTCCCGCGACCTGAGGGGAGATATTCTGCTGCCGCCCATCCTGTACCATCGCATGTACCATGTGGGGATAGACCATCTTGCCGTCGTTGGCGATGGCGGAGGCGGCCATTACCATCTGGATGGGCGTAACCGACACGCCCTGGCCGAAGGCATTGGTGCCCAGGTCAACTTGATACCAGTCACTGTCACCGGGCAGTTTAAGATGGCCGGTCGTCTCGCCTGCCAGGTCAATGCCGGTGGTGTGGCCGATGCCGAACTTCTGCATGTAGCTGTAGAAGCTGTCATTGCCCAAAAGCTCGGCGACGTAAACCAGGCAGGCATTGATCGAGTGCTGCAGGCAGCCGATCATATTCTGCTGGCCCCAAACGGTATTGTTCCAGTTACGGATAGCGACGCCGCCTATCAGGATGATGCCGCTGTCGAAATAGGTATCTTCCGGTTTAACCACGCCTTTGTCCAGTGCGGCGGCCATGGTCAGGATCTTGTAGACAGAGCCGGGTTCGTAAGCCTGGCTGATAGCCCGATCGAAGGGCGTCTCGCCGGGGAAGATTTCCTTGAATCTCCAGTATTCGTTCAGGTTCATGTGCGGCGTGACGGCCAGGGCCAGGATCTCACCTGTTTTCGGATCCATAACGACCACCGTGCCGGATGCTGCGCCGGTATCGAGGACAGCCGCGTCGAGGATCTCCTCGACGGAGGCCTGGACCTCCCGGTCGAGGGTCAGGATCAGGGTCGCGCCCGGCGGGATGTTCGGCAATTCCTCCGCCCGGTTTGGGTCAGCCGAGACCCAAACCTTGACCGGTACGCCGGCCAGGAGGCTGTTATATTTCTCCTCGACGCCAAAATAGCCAACGCCCTCCTGGGTCACGAAGCCGATGATGTTGGCTGCCAGAGAGCCTTCGGGATAAGTGCGCACCAGGTGAGGTGTGGAATTCAGCCCTTCCAAAGTTTGATCGCGCGGTTTATCTTTCGCCAATTCTTGCAGATCCATGAGTGCTTTCTCTTCATCAGGGGAGGCGAAATTATCCAATACAACGTAGCGGCGGTCTTCGGGAGGTTGGGTGATCCAGTTCAAGACGGTGGCGTAATCGAGATCGAGGTAGACGCTGGCGGCCAGGGCGATTGTGTTCGCGTTGGCATACTCGTTCTCCTCGAGTACCTGGAGATCCACGCCGACTTCGTAGACGATCTTATTGCCAGCCAGCAGGTGACCTTTGAGGTCGAATATCTCACCCCGCGCCGGGTAGAACGTTTCCACGCCTCCGCCGGGATCTTTATCGAGGATTGCTTTCGCCTCCGCGCTGTGCTGGATGCGGATGATCTGGGCCAGGATGCTGAAGCCGAAAACGACCAGCATGATCTGCACGGTCACGTAACGCCACGTGTGCGGATTCTTCATGGCTGACCTCCTGCCGCTGAGGGCGCGGCTTGCATTCTTTCGATGAACCAGTCGAAAAGCGATTGGGTGTATTCTGGCGGGATGACTGGCGCAGACGATTGAGTCTCTTGGGATGCCATATTGACGGCTGGCGGGGGCGCGTACCCGCTCACCGGCACGTACGTGATCTCGGCTGGGTCTACCGGCTGGAAGCCGATAGCGATTGCCCGATCCTTCATCACTTGAGCCGAGGTCAGCGCGGCCAGTCGAGACTCCAGGTCGGCATTGACGCGCTCGCCGCTGCGGATCGCCGCCTCGGTGCTCTGGATCTCACGTCCCGCCAGGGCGGCGCGGGCCGAGACGCTCAAATAGAGTCCGGCTACCAGGGCAACCGCCACCAACCCCAGCACGAACAGGACGAGCCACTGGAGTTGGACTCGCCATGAAGCCTGCCGGTATTTCAGGACGAATTGCGAGATATTATTCATTGTTCACTTGACTGATAACCGATTGCTGGTCACTGGCAACTTCTCTGCTATTCTCAACTTCGCGCTGCGTGCGCGCGGGTTCTGCTGGATTTCTTCGGCCGCCGGTTGGATCGGGTGGCGGGTGACTTCACGGATACTGGCTTTGTGCCCGCAGGTGCAGACCGGCTGGCGGGGAGGGCAGAGGCAATCCCGGCTTTCTTTGCGATAGAACTCCTTCACGATGCGGTCTTCCAGCGAGTGGAAGGCGATGACTGCCAGCCGTCCGCCCGGCTCGAGGGCCTGCACGGCTTGCGGCAGGACAGTCTCGATGGCCTCGAGTTCCTGGTTGACGGCGATGCGCAGCGCCTGGAAGGTTCGCGTGGCGGGATGGATGTGGCCGCGCTTCCCTCCGGTGGCCCTCGCGATGACTTCAGCCAGCGCCTGGGTGCCGCTCACGGGGCGGGCGCGGACGATGGCCTGCGCAATGCGCCGAGCAGCTTTTTCCTCCCCGTAGCGATAGATCAGGTCGGCCAGCTCGGCTTCGGGCAGGCTGTTGACCAGCTCGGCGGCGGTGAGCGGGTTGGTCGGGTCGAAGCGCATGTCGAGCGGGCCATCCGCCTGGAAGGAGAAGCCGCGCTCCGGCGTGTCGAATGCCATCGAGGAGGCTCCCAGGTCGAACAGGATGCCGTCAACGGCGGGCCAAGCGAGGGCGGCCAGTTGCTCGCTCAGGGTCGTGTACGAGGCTCGCACCAGACAGGCGCGCTCCCCGAAGGAAGCGAGTTTCTGACGGGCCAATTCGAGCGCCTGCGGGTCCACGTCCAGGCCGAGCAAAAGGCCGTCGGGTGAACTGGCGGCTAAGATCCCGGCTGCGTGCCCGCCTGCGCCGAGCGTCCCATCTACGTAACGCCCTCCGCTTTTCGGGTGCAAAGCGAGTATAATGTCATGGTAAAGAACGGGTTGATGCGCTCGAGCCATTTTTGTGGTCAGCCATTCTTATGGCTTGAGAGATCGAGAGTCGCCAGGCGTTGCGTGTTGACTTCGGTATCCTGGATTTGAGTCACCTGTTCGTTCCACAGTTCTGGCGTCCAGATTTCGAAATAATCGCCCTGGCCAACGACATAGGCCTCGTTTTTCAAGTCAATGAAAGCCCGCAGACTTTGCGGCACGAGGATGCGCCCGAGCTTATCGGTCTCGACTGAAAAAGCAGTGCCCAGGATTTGGCGGCGCAGCAAACGTGCTTCTGGCAGCGCCAAGTTTTGCGCCTCGAGACGCTGGTAAACTTCTTCGAAGTGAGCGGCTGTCGAAACCATTAAACAGCGGTCGAGGCCCTGGGTGATGAAGGCGCCCCCCGTCAGTAGTTCCCGGAAGCGCGCCGGAATCGTAAGCCGCCCTTTTTCGTCCAGCGAGTGTTGATATGTGCCCAGGAACTTCTGCAAGAGGAACATTAGTTCTAAAGTCTCCTAAAAAGCGGCGAACGCCGGGAATGCCGGCGTCCTCCACAATTAACCACTTATTTCCACTTGTGACCCTATTGTAGCAAATATTGTGTTAAATTGCAAGTAGCAAATGTAGCTGTTAAGAAACTGTTAGCCGCCACCCCTGGCGGCTAAGTGCTATAGCAGTTGATGGTGTCGCTGCGAGCGCTCTTCCCTGCACCGAACGCAGGACGGTGTGCGAAGCAGTCTCCCAGTCTGCAAGAGGATTGCTTCGGCGGAAGCATGCCCTGAGGAACGAAGGGAACGTCGCCTCACAATGACACCTGATTGGGCTGCGGCTGGAGGTCTCGCAATGTCCCCTCTCCCTGGAATTTCCCTGCTGACATCCCCTGCCTGGAAAGATTACGAGCTGCTGGATAGCGGCGATGGTCAGAAGCTGGAACGCTTCGGCGAATATATCTTCGTCCGCCCGGAGGTGCAGGCGCTGTGGCGTAAGTCCCTGCCAGCCGCGCGCTGGGAGGCGGCGCACGCGTTCTTCCAGCCGACGGGGGAGGAGAGCGGCGGGCATTGGATTTTTAGGAAGAAGGTTGCAGAGAAATGGGAGATGGGGTATGCTCTGGACCTCACCCCCGGCCCCTTCGCGAAGCACCCCTGTGGGGCTCCTATAAGGAGAGGGGAGCTGAGGTTTTATGTCATGACAACTCCCGGCAGGCACCTCGGCGTCTTCCCCGAAGGCGCGGCGCACTGGGATTGGATCGGCGGGTTGATTCACCACAGAGTTCACAGAGAACACAGAGAAGATGAAAAAAACTCTGTGAACTCCGTGGTGAACGTTCTAAATCTTTTCGGCTACACTGGCCTGGCGACCCTGGCGGCCGCGGCGGCCGGGGCGAAGGTCACGCATGTGGACGCCTCGAAGAAGGCCGTTGCCTGGGCGCGCGAGAATGCCGCCCTCTCTGGCTTGCAGGAGCAACCCATCCGCTGGCTCGTGGACGACGCCCTGAAATTCGTCCAGCGCGAGGCGCGGCGGGGCGTGAAATACGATGGGATTTTGCTCGATCCGCCCAAATTCGGGCGCGGGCCGAAAGGCGAGGTGTGGGAGGTGTACAAGTCCCTGCCGATGTTATTGCAAGCCTGCCGGGCGGTGCTGAGTGACCAGCCGCTATTCGTGATCGTGACAGTCTACGCGGTCAAGGCTTCGGCAGTGCATCTTTACTACGCTTTGGAAGAGATGATGAAAGGGTTTTGGGGGGAACTGGATTGTGGCGAGCTGGTGACGCAGGAGAAGAGCGGCGGAAGGCTGCTTTCACAGGCGGTGTATGCACGGTGGGAGGCCTCAGCCCCAAAAGTCTATCCGAATAACGGAATGCAGACTTCAGTCTGCCCTGCATTGCGGACTAAAGTCCGCGTTCCAGAAGTTTTCAGATAAACCCTAAAGGTCTCTGAGACCTTTAGGGTTTATTTCAGATTTTTCCTTCCCCTCTAGCGCAGCGCATCCAGCAAGGTAAAATAGGCCGGTTTCGGATTCAGGTTGTCATCGAATGGCGTCGGGTCGGCGATGGGAGAGGCGCGCCGCAGCCAGGAATACTTGTCGCCGATGCCCCACAGGCTGAAGCTCTGGCAGACGCCCGATTCCAGGCAGGCGGAGAGCATGTCTCCGTAAATGCGGGCCTGCTCGGCGTAGCGTTCCTCCCTTGTCCCGGACAAGCCGCGGATGTCTACGTCAATCTCCGTCACATGGACGGGCAGGCTGTAACTCCTCATTTCTGCAATAACGGCCTCTTTGCTTGGTGCGTCTGTGGCATCTATGTGCATTTCGAAGCCGACGCCGTCAATCAACCCCTTGGACTGGAGGCGTTCCACGATCTGGTGCGTCAGTTGAGAGGCTGGACGGTCGGCGGTCTCGTCATCCCAGGCGTTGTAGATCAGGATAGCGGACGAGTCGGTCTCGCGGGCGATTTGAAAGGCCAAGTCAACGTAATCGTAGCCGAACTTCTGGTAGAAGACATCGTATTGCATATCGGCCGGCAGGGGCGCATCCTCCACGACGATGTATGTGCCGATCTTCCCTTTGTAGCGACTCATGACTTGAACGATGAAATTGCGCAGGATTTCGGACAGTTCATTTTTCGAGAAGCCGCCGTGGGCGAGCCAATCAGGGATGTAAGGTAATTGGGCCAGAAGCAAAGCGTGTCCGCAAATCGCCATGTTATTCGACTGGGCAAAGGCAACCTGTTCATCCACCGGAGAGAAATCGAATTGTCCCCGCGTAGATTCCATTGCATCCCAAAGGAACCCGGAGGAAATGACAGCCAGGTCGAATTCCCTGGCAACGATCTCCCGCCAAAGCGGATCGTTGAACCATTGCCTGTTAAGATAAGTGCCGACCTGGATATTCTTCTTCTCGGCCAGCAGGCGCAAGGTGGCGACGCCCGGCGTCTCGGTGGGGGTGGGGGGCATAGTTGCGGTAGCCGATGGAATCAATGCAAATGTCGGCGTCGCGGCCAAGGCAGGCGCGGGCGGCGTGGCTGTCGGTTGAACCACCACTCCACAGGAAATTAGCAGGATCACGGTGGTCAAAATAAGCGGCATTCGTTTTCTCATGTTCCTCTCCTTTTAAGCGGAAGGTAACTCGTCGGTCGTCATACTGTTGTGCTTTTTGCAATGTCATACCGTTCTTAGTATAGCACGCCTGTCAAGAGGAGCTAGGATCCTTAAATAATTGTCAGACAATTGACATTTAAGTAGATTTTTGCTACACTAGATATAGTTGTCAGACAACTCACTGATCACGAATACTGATTACTGTTCACTGAAATGCCTACCCTCCTCGTCAAAAACGCTACACTTCTCATAACCATGGACGACCACCAGCGGGAAATTTCCGAGGGTGGTCTTTTCATTCGGGATGGCTTCATCGAGAAGGTCGGCGCGACGAAGGACTTGCCGCAAGCCGCCGATGAAATCCTCGATTTACGCGGTCACGTGGTGCTGCCGGGTCTGGTCAACACCCATCATCACTTCTACCAGACGCTGACGCGCACCGTCCCGGCTGCCCAGGATGCAAATTTATTCAACTGGCTGAAGATGCTCTATCCCATCTGGGCGCGCATGACGCCAGATGACATTTTTATCTCGACCCAGACGGCTCTGGCTGAATTGGCCCTTTCGGGATGCACAACCGCCTCCGATCATCTTTATCTCTTTCCCAACGGCTCGCGCCTGGACGATGAGATTGCCGCCGCCAAAGAGACTGGCGTGCGTATCCAGGCCTCGCGCGGCTCGATGAGCCTGGGTGAGTCCAAAGGCGGACTCCCGCCCGATTCGGTGGTGGACTCGGAAGAAAAAATCCTGAAAGACAGCCAGCGGCTAATCCAGCAATATCACGATGCCAGGCCCGGCGCGATGGTGCAGATTGTCCTTGCTCCGTGTTCGCCCTTCTCGGTGACCGGCGAGCTGATGCGCGAATCGGCGAAACTGGCGCGCGAATATGGCGTCCATCTGCACACCCACCTGGCCGAGACCCAGGATGAGGAAGCCTTCTGCATCCAGAAATTCGGCCGCCGGCCGGTGGCTTACATGCAAGAAGTAGATTGGGTCGGGCAGGATGTCTGGTTCGCCCATGCGGTGTATGTCAATAACGACGAAGTAAAAACTTTTGCCACTCACGGCTGTGGCGTGGCGCACTGTCCCACGTCCAATATGCGCCTGGCCTCCGGCATTGCACCCATCCGCGAGTACATGGCGGCGGGCGTCAAGCTCGGCCTGGGCGTGGACGGCTCAGCCAGCAATGATAGTTCACACATGCTGGGTGAAGTCCGCCAGGCGATGCTGTTGTCACGTCTGCGCGAGGGGATCACAGGATTTTCTCTCTCGAATGACCCGACCCGCAAATTGATGACAGCGCGTGAAGCGCTTTATCTTGCAACGCGCGGTGGGGCTGCGGCGTTAGGTAGAACAGATATTGGCAGTCTCGAACCCGGCAAGTGCGCCGACTTCTTCGCCGTCAACCTCAACCGCCTCGATTACGCCGGCGCGCTGCACGACCCGGTCGCGGCAGTTGTCTTCTGTCAGCCGGTGAAAGTGGACTATACTATCGTAGGCGGCAGGTTTGTGGTGAAAGATGGTAACTTGGTAAATTTGGAAATTGGGAAGTTGGTGGAACAGCATAACAGGGCAGCCAAGCGTCTGCTCGAAGGATAAAATGTCCGATATTCTGGTTCCGATTGTATTTGGCTGGCCGGCGATCCTGTTTTCGCTGACGGTTTCGGTCGTCGGCATCTTGAAGAAGTGGCCCTGGTTGCTGGTTGTGGGCGCGTTGCTGTGCGCGCCGTTTGCCTGGTACTTGAGCAGGTATCAGTCGCTTTGTTCGCTGGCAATCCTGCTGCCGCTGTTTCAAATCGGCGCGGCGGTTGCGCTGTGGAAGGATCGAAAATGGCTTGCCTGGGCGTTCCTTGCCCCGCTTGCCTTGGCGATCATTGGACTGGCTTATCTTGTTCTCGCCCAATAATAGACAACTTGAACGTCATAATCGGCGAAAAGGCTTCTTGAGTGATGAGAAAATGGGACACGGATTTACCCTGCGGATACGCTGTCACAGATGGCACGGAGTTACATGGATAGAGCAAAAGAGAAAAGCAAGAATCCGCGCGAATCCGTCAAATCGGTGTTATGCATGCTAGAAAAGGTTTTCAAATGGACGGGAAACGCCCTTTGACCAAAGACGAAATCGCCGAAATCGTGCGTGGGCTGGGCCCGGTTGATTGGGTGCAGGTCAAGTTGCTGGCCGCGCTGCCGCCTGAAAAAAGGATTATTCCTGCTTTACAGGCGCAAGAGTTTTCCATGGCGGCCTTGCGCGGTACGTTCCGGCAGCGGTTTCCTGACCTGACGCTTTCCGAAATCAATATGAAAGTCCTGGCGTATCTGACGCCAGTTCGGATGGAAGCAAAGTGACCGCATTCTCGTTTTACGTTCGTGTTGTCGAGGCTCTGGATGAAATTGGCGCGCCCTATATGATCGTTGGCGCTTTTGGCGGTTATCCGTTTGGTATCAGCCGGGTGACGTATGACATTGACATTCTTGTGGATTTACGCGAGCAGGATTTTGATACCTTGTCGCAGAAATTTTCTCTGCCGCGTTATTATGCCGACCCGGAAATGATGCGAAATTCTGTTGCGATGGGAATCATGTTCAACATCATTGATACGGGCGAAGGCGTAAAAGCCGATTTAGTGCCGCTGAAACGGGAACCGGAATATCAGGTTGCCTTTGAACGACGGATTCGCCGTAAGTTCACGGTGAGTTCAGGAGAAACTTTCGAAGCCTGGGTTGCTCAACCTACCGACATCATCATCGGCAAACTGCGCGCCTGGGACGAAGGACGGTCGCTCAAGCATCCCAACGACATCCTCTCCATCCTGGTCTTCTGTCTGAGCGGGTTCAGTGAATATACTGTTGACACGGATATTGTGACCACAGAAGCCGCCCGCATCGGGTCGGAAACGCTCGAAATGTGGAATCAACTCGTCGCCCGCGCGCAGGCCGAAGTCCGGGCGCGTGACGCATGACCCTGTAATGGACACACACCTTCCCGAATCCGCCTATAAATATTTCTGGGACATCAATCCGGCTGAATTGGATGTCGCCGCGCACCCGCGCTACGTCATCGAGCGGCTGCTCGAGTACGGCGATTTCCCGGAACTGCGCTGGCTGTTTGCGCGTTTCAGCCGCGAGGAGATTGTGGGCGCACTCAAACGTTCGCGAACGCTTACGTTGCGCAGCGCAAATTTCTGGTCACAAATTTTCGATGTCTCGCATCGGCAGGTAAAATGTTTGAGCAAACGCTTTCAGCAGACACAAAATCGAATCTGGCAGCGATAGGACAGACACCTCTAGCGCGCCAGTTCTATTTGGCAGGAGGCACAGCGATTGCTTTGCATCTGGGCCATCGCTTTTCATTTGACTTGGATTTCTTCTCGAAAGAACATTTTAGCATTGACGTGGTTTTGCAAACCTTGAGAGCGCTGGGGCAGATCGAGACATTTCAGGCTACTGCCGACACCTTCAATGGCAGATTGAACGGACATCGGATCAGTTTCTTTATCTATCCTTATCCGGTGCTAGAACCGTTTGCAGGTTATGCTGGTATACAGATTGCATCACTTGCAGACCTTGCGGCCATGAAAGTGGATGCTATCACTCGCCGAGGAACCAAGCGGGATTTTGTAGACCTGTACTTCATTTGCCAACGCATTTTTCCGTTGGATAAAGCACTTGAACTGTATTTCCAGAAATTCAAGGACTACAATATCAGTCCGGTGCATGTGTTCAAGAGCCTGGTTTATTTTGGCGATGCCGAGAAAGATGATATGCCGCAAATGATCGAAAAAGCGTCTTGGCGCGAAGTAAAAGATTTTTTCCAAAGAGAAGGCCAATCCCTCTATTGCTCGAAAGTCAGTTGACTTTCAACCTTCGACCTTCCCCCGGAGATACCATGTCATCCTACCTCACCAAGACCCTCATAGACGTTGCCATGGGCCGCGCGCCCGCCGACCTGGTCATCCGCCACGGGACGTGGGTCTGCGTCCAGTCCGGCGAGTTCGTGCCGGATACCGACATCGCCATCAAGGATGGACGCATTGCCTACGTCGGGCCGGATGCCTCGCACACCGTCCATAAAGACACGTTAGTGATGGAGGCGGGCGGCAAGCACCTGGTCCCAGGTCTGCTGGACGGGCACATGCACGTCGAATCGGGCATGTTGACCGTGACCGAGTTCGTGCGCGCCGTCATCCCGCATGGCACGACCGGCATGTTCGTGGACCCGCACGAGATCGCCAACATCTTCGGCTTGAAGGGCGTCAAGATGATGGTGGACGAGGCCGCCCGGCAGCCGATCCACGTTTGGGTGCAGATGCCATCCTGCATCCCATCCGCGCCGGGTTTCGAGACGCCCGGCGCGCATATCGGGCCGGAGGAAGTGGCCGAGGCAATGACGTGGGACGGCATCATCGGCCTGGGCGAGATGATGAATTATCCCGGCGTCGCGCGTGGCGACGAAAAACTGCTGGCCGAAATAGAGGCGGCGCGCAAAGCCGACAAGGTCATCGGCGGTCATTACGCCTCGCCGGACCTGGGTCTGCCATTCCACGCGTACGCAGTGAGCGGCGCGGAAGACGATCACGAGGGTACGCGGCTGGAGGATGCCATCGCCCGAGCCCGCCAG
>Ga0210024_1000798_pt1 | contig 28638 bp, 28 predicted proteins | sample CryGeymeta201525_FD_183988 | JGI IMG/M metagenome (GOLD analysis project Ga0210024, IMG submission 183988) | Groundwater microbial communities from Crystal Geyser aquifers in Utah, USA - Crystal Geyser metaG 2015-25 (SPAdes) (version 2) | ecosystem: Environmental > Aquatic > Deep subsurface >...
AGTTTGTCCAACAGCCTGGCACTATGTGGTTTACGAATTCCCCGCCATTATCGGAATGAAAACCTCTGATGATGAAGGGAAACTGAGCCAACATGCTTTCCAGTACTGGCACCAGGTAGGCTTCAGATATCTTTTCCACTGAGGCTACGATTTCCCACTGCGTTACCCCATCCACAGCATTGATGTGGTATATTCCTTTGCGACCATTAAAATCCCCCTGATGAACCGTGTCTATCCGAATATAACCAGGCTGTCCCCTTCGGATGCGACTTCGCTCGCTCTCCAATCCTGGATACAACAGGTTTCGTCGCGGTAAATCATCTGGCCATACCCCGATAAGTGTTACTTTTTCTCAGATTGTATAAATGGGCCACAGATATCCGGGAAATGTTTCCGAATTCAGAGTGTCCATATAGTTCGTATTCTCGCTCCATGATCTTTTTGCTGGCTGGTCCACTTAACCACCCGTGTAATTCATCTGTTTTGGCCGATAGTTCAACTTCGGATAAGGTATACTTCCTGGGAAATCGGTGTCTTCTGTATTCCGTTTTCTTCAACCGCCCTGTTTGTTTGTACATTATAGTTGAACTTCACCAGCACTGTCTCTGTCCAATTTGTACTTCTCTTCAACACATAAACCTCTGAACTCTACTGCCTCACTCCCCTCTAGAAATTCCTTAACTTGTTCTATTGTCTGTATTTGTTCGTCGTTCATGACCAGTCGCATGTCCCAATCATAAGCGACCCTGAACTAGATTCAGGGTTCTCAGGCTCATCTTGTATTGGAAGAGACTAGGGATTGCCCTTTCCGTCCCAAAATGCTATACTTTTAAAAGTTTAGAGCAAGTGGGTGCCCCCCACTTTTTTATTAAATGTAAAAAAATAGGCGCGGAAAAAATGAAGACGGAATTTGCAGTGGCAATAACCCAGCTTTCAGCGGAGAGAAATTTGCCTAAAGAAGAGGTTTTGACAGCACTGGAATCAGCGCTTGCCTTGGCGTACAAAAAGGATATATCCCCTCCCGACCAAGATATTTTGGTAAAGGTTAATCCCGATGATGGCAAAGTCAGGGTATATATACGGAAGACAGTAGTCGCGGCGGTTACCAATCCAAATCAAGAGATCTCTTGGGACGAAGCACGGAAATTGCGAAGTACAGCTCAGGTTGGCGACACAATAGAAATAGAATCCCCAACTGCGAGCGCTGGGCGCATCACTATTCAATCAGCCAAACAGGCTATTCTCCAGCGGCTCCGTGAAGCGGAACACCGTACAACCTACGGAGAGTTCATTGGCAGAGAAGCTGAGATTGTCACCGGGCTAATTCAATTTATTGAACACAATCAACTTTATGTCAGACTGAATAGGACAGAGGCAATACTTCCTTTAAGTGAGCAAATGGCTAGCGACCACTATTATAAAGGGCAGAGACTTAAATTCTACCTTTTGAAGGTAGCACGAAGTGCCAAAGGACCTCAAGTAATAGTTTCACGATCTCACCCTTATCTCATGCGTCGCCTTTTTGAACTAGAGATTCCGGAGGTGCGTAGTGGGATTGTAGAAATAAAAGCGATAGCCCGGGAAGCAGGGCAGCGAAGTAAAGTAGCGGTGGCAACAAACCAACAAGGCGTTGACGCGGTAGGTTGCTGTCTTGGCCCCCGTGGTATTAGATTGCAGAGCATAATTAATGAACTGAACGGCGAAAAAATAGATATAATTCAGTGGCATCCTGACCCTGATGTGTTTGTTGTTAATGCCCTTAGTCCAGCCCAGGTAGCTGGTATCAAAATCAATGAGGCGGGAAAAACAGCTACTGTGATTGTGCCTGATAAGCAACTATCTTTAGCTATAGGCAAAGACGGGCAAAATGCCAGGTTAGCAGCAAGGCTCACAGGTTGGCGAATTGATATCAAGAGTGTCTCCACTGCTCAGGCAGAAAAAATCTTGCAGCAAACCGCTCTCGAAGAACTAGTAACAGAGGAAGTTAGTTTGCCTTCCTCCCCGCCAAATGAACCTGTTTTGCCGCAGCCAATTGCTGGAAAGGAAGCATCTCAGACAATCTTCCCTGCACTGGAAACAACAAGGAGTCGTGATGAAGCTGTTTTGGTTTCGACAGCCTCAGGTGGAAAAGCGGAGAAAAAACAAATTCGCTTCGCTGAAGATATTCTGCCAACCTTATCTAATGTAGAAAAGCAAGCTAAAGGTGGAAAGTTAGAGAAGGAAAAAGTAAAAGGCAAGCGATATAGAAAACCAACATTCCACCCAGAGGGCGAAGGCTATGAAGAGTAAGCATATACCACAGCGCACCTGTGTCGCCTGTCGGCAGGTTAGAGAAAAGAAAAATTTAATCCGCCTCGTGTGCACGCCCGACGGCATAGTTGCAGTAGATATATCGGCGAAAAAGCCAGGCAGGGGTGCTTATTTATGTCCCAAAAAAGATTGCTGGCAGGTAGTATTAAGGAAGGGGAAAATTGGACTCATAAGTCGTCTGGAGCATGCATTGCGAACAAGACTTAGGAATAACAATCTCCAGGTCTTAATCGAGTATGGTAATAACTTATCTGAGGAGAGCTAGATTTGACTAGTAAAGGGACAACAGTTAGTAAACGAGGGGGAGATACTACATCTCTGCCTCAAGTTGAGCTGCCACTTTCTATCACTGTAAAACAGTTAGCTGGCATCTTAAAGGTAGAGCCTGTGAAGATTATTAAGCGGCTTATGCGAAATGGCATAATGGCTAACATCAATCAAACCATTGACTTTAATACTGCGAGCATGATAGCTACGGATTTTGGCTACAGCGTGCGGCAAAAGGCGGAGCGTAAAGTCTCGCCTACCCGCAAAATAGAGGCAGGAGAGAGATTGCAACCCCGCCCTCCAGTAGTTACCGTTATGGGACATGTTGACCATGGCAAGACAACCCTCCTTGATAGTATCAGAAAAACAGATGTGGCTGCCCATGAGGCAGGAGCCATCACCCAGCACATTGGCGCTTATCAGACTAAAGTAGATGAACGCAAAATCACTTTCCTGGACACGCCAGGGCACGAGGCTTTTACTGCTATGAGAGCCCATGGGGCACAGGTAACGGATATCGTAGTTTTGGTGGTGGCAGCTGACGATGGTATTATGCCTCAAACTGTGGAAGCGATAAATCACGCTAAAGCTGCCGGGGTATCTATCGTAGTAGCTATCAATAAGATCGATAAACCTGAAGCTAGTCCGGAACGTGTAAAACAACAGCTTGCTGATTTAGGTTTAATTGTTGAGGAATGGGGTGGTGATATAGTTTGTGTCCCTATTTCAGCCAAAAAGGGACAGGGAATACCAGATCTATTGGAAAACCTATTTCTTGTCGCCGATATACTGGAACTCAAGGCTAATCCCAACTGCGCTGCGGAAGGAGTAATCCTTGAAGCTAGACTAGATAAAACTAAAGGTCCTTTAGCTACTCTTCTTGTCCAGAAAGGCACTCTCAAGATTGGCGACATCATCGTAGCTGGTAATACTTGGGGAAAAATCAAAGCCATGTTCGATGATAACGGGAAGCAAATTCGCAAAGGCGAACCTTCGGCCCCGGTAGCAGTCATGGGTATAAATGGTATACCCAAAGCAGGAGATGTATTTACTGTGGTTGAGAGTGAGCATCAAGCACGAACCATAGTAGAGAAGCAAGAAACAAGTGTGGCTCGCAGTCCCTTAACCCTGAACTTTCTTTCAGGGCAAATAAGCGCCGGACAAATAAAAGAACTCAACATTATTTTGAAGACAGATGTAGAGGGCAGCATTGAACCTATTAAAAATTCTTTAGAGCGGCTAAACACAGAAAAAGTGGGAGTCAGAATTGTTCATTCTGCCAGCGGTAGTATCACAGAGAGCGATGTCCTTTTAGCCGCAGCTTCAAAAGGCATCATCATTGGCTTCAACATGGGTACAGCACCAGGAGCTAAACAATTGGCTGAGACAGAGGGAGTGAGTATTCAGAATTATGATGTAATCTACAGGTTGATAGAAGATATAGATAAGACTTTGAAGGGAATGCTTGAGCCAACTTATGCCGACGTGTTGAGTGGACGCGCTGAAGTAAGAGCTGTTTTCCCCAGTAAGGCAAAGGGTAAGGTGGCAGGAGTCTATGTCATTGAAGGAAATATACAGCGAAATGCTCAACTTAAGATAATACGGCAAAAAAAAGTTATCTGTGAATCCAAGGTTTCCTCTTTAAGGCGATTTAAGGAGGATATTACTGAAGTCCCCGCCGGTCTTGAATGCGGCGTAAGCATAGAAGGATTCACTGATTTGCAATCTGGCGATATTATGGAGCTTTACCGAAGGGAAAGAGTAACGTGATAGAGACAATGTCCTGAACTTGATTCAGGAATGGAGGAAGCCAAAATGACGAGGAAAAGTGAACGAACAAGCGAACTTATTAAGCGAGAAATCAGCCGTCTGCTGGAACGTGAAGTCAATGATCCCCGGTTAAGTGGACTCATTTCAGTAACAGAAGTTTTACTTTCACCCGACCTCAAGCAAGCCAAAGTATTCGTTAGCGTCTTAGAAAACGAAAATAAAAAGGAAGTATTGGAAGGTTTTGACACTGCGGCAGGATTCTTGCGCCGGGAGCTAGCATCACATTTAAAGCTGAGATATGCCCCGCAACTTAGCTTTCATTACGATAATTCTATTGAACGAGGGGCAAGAGTGCTTAAGTTAATGGGAGAAATTGACGAGTAGTTGCCCAATTTATTGGGCAATTGTGCCTGATGAATCAGGCAACTACGGCGGGTTCGTATCTTGCCCTGCAAGTATTTGACATTCTTACGTATAATAAGATATATTGAGCTTGAAAAGGAGGAACTAGCAAATATGGAAACGATAAACGTAGCCATCATCGGTGTAGGTAACTGCGCCTCTTCTCTAGTTCAGGGCGTTTACTATTATAAAAATGCCAAGGAAGAAAAGCTGGTCCCAGGTTTAATGCATGTTAATCTAGGGGGCTACCATGTATCTGCTATTAACTTCGTAGCCGCGTTTGACATTGACAAAAACAAGGTAGGTAAGGACCTGGCTGAAGCTATCTATACTCCACCTAACAATACCATTAAATTTTGCGATGTACCTGAGACAGGTATTAAAGTTCATCGCGGCATGACCCATGATGGATTGGGCAAATATCTATCTCAGATTATTACCAAAGCGCCAGGACCCACTGCCAATATAGTAAGCATCCTCAAGGAGACTAAAACTGATGTGGTGCTTAATTATTTGCCCGTAGGGAGCGAAATGGCAACAAAGTGGTATGTAGAACAGGTGCTAGACGCTGGCTGCGGTTTCATCAATTGCATGCCAGTCTTTATTGCTCGGGAAGCCTACTGGCAAAAAAGATTTGCTGAGAAAGGATTACCTGCGATTGGCGATGATATCAAATCTCAGGTTGGGGCTACTATTGTTCATCGTGTTTTAACCAGGCTTTTCCGCGATCGTGGTGTCAAATTGGAGCGAACCTACCAGTTAAACTTTGGTGGCAACACTGATTTCTATAATATGCTCGAGCGCGAACGCCTCGAGTCTAAGAAAATCTCCAAAACCAATGCTGTCCTTTCACAGCTAGACTATGATATCGGTAGTGATAACATTCATGTTGGTCCCAGTGACTATGTGCCCTGGCTAGCTGACCGCAAATTCTGCTATATAAAAATGGAAGGGCGCACCTTTGGCGATGTCCCGCTAAACCTGGAGCTAAAACTGGAGGTATGGGATAGCCCTAATTCCGCTGGAGTGGTCATAGATGCCATAAGATGTTGTAAATTAGCTTTAGAGCGTGGTCTAAGTGGAACCATAATAGCGCCTTCATCTTATTTTATGAAATCCCCACCAATTCAATACTCTGATGATGAAGCTCGCTTAAGAACTGAAGCCTTTATCGCTGGAGGGGAGCAAGCGGGGCCAATTACATTGCCTGAACTACAACTAGCTGGAATAAAAGAGTAGCCTGGTTGCGAGCGGAGCGTGGTAATCTCTCATTGCCTGAAACCCGAGCAGCGGGAAAAAGAGATTGCTTTGTCACTGCGTTCCTCGCAATGGCATGTGCGCAAAATGGCAAATCTAGCCCAGTTACGAAAAAACCTCGGTTTGCAGATTACTACCCCAATAATGTCAGTTCTGAGAAAAAGCGGACTGAAACCTGATACTCTTACCTTTACAGGTTTAGGGATAAGTATTACGGCAGCTTACTTTCTTGCCGTTGGACATTTCTTGACCGGAGGGGTTTTGATCTTGGTCTCTGGTTTATTTGACCTCCTTGACGGAGCGCTGGCCCGGTTCACCAGGCAAACCACAAAGTTCGGCGCTATTCTAGATTCCACAGTTGACCGTATTTCTGAAGCGGCAGTACTCTGCGGTCTGCTAATCTGGTATATACCAAAAGCGAGCACTTTAGAAATTGTGCTTATTTTTGCTGTTTTAATCGGCTCTTTTCTTGTTAGCTATATAAGAGCTAGGGCAGAAGGATTAGGATTAGAATGTCAGGTTGGTTTATTTACCAGAGCGGAAAGGGTCATAGTACTGGCAATAGGTTTGTTTGTCGGTCAAGTTTTGATTGTTTTGTGGATTTTGCTTGTCTTTGTCTATGTCACCGTAGTTCAAAGAATAGTTTACTTAGGGAAGCAAACAGGGGAAAAATAAAAGATCAAAAATCAAAGATAAAAAATTAAAATTACAATTCAAAATGCAAAGAGGTTTTACTAAAAACTGATTTTTTAAATTTTGCCCTGTCATTTTGCTTTTTGACTTTTGATTTTAAGGAGGAAATATGGCAGTTGTTGCTATCATTGGAGGTCAATGGGGAGATGAAGGGAAAGGAAGGATAGTTGATCTGTTAGCAGAGAAAGCAAACATGGTGGTGCGTTTCTCCGGCGGTGATAATGCCGGTCATACGATAGTTAATCCTTGCGGTGAATTTAGATTACATTTGGTGCCTTCAGGTATTTTTTACCCTCAAGTGACCTGTATCATCGGCAATGGTGTCGCTATCAACCCGGCAGTGCTTCTGGAAGAAGTAGACAATCTAGAGAGTCACGGTGTAGACACGAGTCACCTCATCATCAGCGACCGTACCCATCTTATTATGCCCTATCATACGCTTATGGACGGACTGGAGGAAGAAAGGCGTGGCAAAAAGTCTATAGGTACCACACGAAGAGGTATTGGTCCTGTCTTTAGCGACAAAGTGGCTCGCATCGGACTTCGTGCCGGAGATTTATTGCACAAGGATGTCTTTTTGAGTCGTTTGAAAACAGTCCTGGAACTCAAGAATGCTATTTTGACCCAGGTATATAAAGTCCCATCTCTATCACTGGAAGAAATCTATGAACAGTATTGTCACTATGGAGAGCGTTTAGCTATTCTTATTAAGGAAACCAGCTCCATAATTCGTCAGGCGGTGGCTAGGGGAGATTTGGTTTTGTTAGAGGGTGCGCAAGGAACTTTGCTTGATCCTGATTTTGGTACCTATCCTTATGTGACCTCGTCATCGCCATTAGTTGGGGCAGCAGCCATCGGAACAGGTTTGAGCCCAAGAGAGATAAGCCAGGTCGTGGGTGTATTTAAAGCTTACGTCACCAGAGTTGGTGGGGGCCCCATGCCCACGGAACTAATGGATAACACTGGGCATCTCTTACGGGAAAAGGGGCATGAGTATGGAGCCACTACGGGCAGGCCAAGGCGCTGTGGCTGGTTTGACGCTGTGGCTGGTCGCTTCAGCGTGCAGATAAATGGATTCAATAGTATAGCCCTGACACACCTTGATGTTTATGATGGTCTTCCCTCAATTAAAATATGTACCGCTTACAAGTTCAACGGCGAGATTATAGATTTCTTCCCCAGCAGTTCATCTGTTCTAGAAAAATGTCAGCCGGTATACGAAGAATTACCTGGTTGGCAAGAATCAATAAGCGAAATTCGTGACTTTGCTCGGTTGCCAACCAGGGCTCGCTGTTATATCGCCAGACTGGAAGGACTCCTTTCCTGCTCTATGAGTCTTATCTCAGTAGGACCGAAGCGCGAACAGGTGATAAGAAGAAAATCAAGAATCAAAGATAAAGAATCAAAATTACAATTCAAAATGCAAAGAGGCTCTACTAAAAACTGATTTTTTAAATTTTGCCTTGTCATTTTGCATTTTTACTTTTGCCTTTTGATTTTTGCTTAGAGCTTGGTAGAGGCAGGTCAATCTTGTATCTTGCTAACGTCGCCCGGATAAGTTGTGCTGGCTCTTCATCAGGCTCAACTAAAGGCAAACGGGGTTTGCCTACAGGAAAGCCGAGATAATTTAGAGCGTATTTAATAGGCACGGGGTTGGGAACGACAAATAGAGTATTTAGCAAAGGCAATAAATGGCGATGGATACTAGCTGCCTCCTGAACTTCACCGTTAAGAAATTTTTCCATCATTTTTTTAATCTGGATTCCTAATATATGAGAGGCAACGCTGATTACACCATAGCCACCTAGAGCAAGTATAGGCAGGGTATCATTGTCGTTGCCACTGTAAACCAGAAATTTACCAGATCCTTCGCGGAGCCTGTCCTGAGCGTTATCAGGTTCTTCGTGGAGTTTACCCTGAGCGCTACGAGATTCTTCGCTACGCTCAGAATAACAAGGAGCGAAGGGCTCAGGACTTCGCTTCGCTTTGGTTTCTTCTATGATCTTGGCTATTTGCTCTAGATTGCCGCTGGCTTCTTTTATGCCCACAATGTTGTTAATCTGGCTTAATTTGATTACGGTATCGGCGGAGATATTGGTGACGGTGCGCGAGGGTACATTATAAATAATGCAGGGCAAGCTGGTGACCTCAGCGATAGCTTTAAAATGCTGATACAAGCCTTGTTGGGTAGGACGATTATAATAAGGGACCACCAGCAGGCAAGCATCAACACCTATCTTCTCTGCCTCCTTGGTCAATTCCTGACTTTCTCTAGTGTTATAGTTTCCTGTGCCAGCCACTACTGCTCCTCGGTTAGCTACTTCCGACTTCACTTCGGCGAAGAGACGCAGTTTTTCCTCCCTGGTAAGTGTCGGGGATTCCCCGGTAGTGCCAGAAAGTAACACGCCATCACTACCTGAATTTAGCAAAGCTCTTGCCAGCGCTCTAGCCTGCCGATAGTCAAGAGCACCCTCAGCATTAAAAGGCGTTACCATGGCTGTCAACAAACGTCCTAATTTATTCATTTATAAACAAATCCTAAACTCTAAACAATTTCAAAGTTCCAATGCTCTAAATTCAAAATCCTAATTCCTTGTTTCGGGTTTGGTGCTTGGGATTTCATATTTATCATAGTAGGGCAAGCTCAGCAATCTGAACAGCATTTAATGCTGCCCCTTTGCGTACATTGTCAACTACGATCCACATAACTAGTCCGTTGGGGTGAGAAATGTCCTTCCTTATTCTGCCCACAAATACATGGTTTGATCCGCTGGCTGCCCAGGCATGAGGATAAAAACTGACACTAGGCTCATCAAGAATTCTCACCCCGGGTGCTTGAGCCAGAATCTTCCTCGCTTCATCGGGGGTAATGGGCGAGGTAAACTCTACATTTACCGCTTCGCTATGCCCGAAATAGACCGGAACCCGAACACAAGTTGCTGAGATGGCGATATCAGGAGCATGCATTATCTTTCGCGTCTCCGCAAGCATTTTTTGCTCTTCTTTGGTATAGCCATTATCTAAAAAAACGTCGATCTCAGGCAAAACATTAAAGGCTATTTGATGGGAATAGATGTGGGGGCAAACACGCCGCCCTTCCAAGATTGCCCTTGTTTGACTGATCATTTCCTTCATCGCGGCAGCTCCACAATCGGATACCGATTGATATGTGCTGACCACAATTCGCTTTATGGGATTAACCTTATGTAAAGGATAAAGAGCTACCACCATCTGGATTGTGGAACAATTGGGATTGGCGATTATTCCCTTATGCCATTCTATGTCCTCGGGATTTACTTCAGGAACTACCAATGGAACCCATGGTTCCATTGTGAAAGCGGCACTATTATCAATAACTACTGCTCCCGCCTGGGTAGCCAAAGGTGATAGACGCCGACTGACATCAGCACCAGCAGAAAATAGGGCAATGTCAACACCACGAAAACTCTCCTCCAAAGCTTCCTCAATCTGAATCCTTTGGTGCTTAAAGAAGAGACTTGACCCTGAGGAGTGCTCCGAGGCCAATAATCGCATTGAACCTACGGGAAAATCCCGTTCTTCCAGTATCTTAATGAATTCCTGCCCTACAAGCCCAGTAGCCCCAACGATAGCTACATTGAATTCCTTCATTTTACATCAAGTAAGGTATCTAATCCATAAATCAACCCCTTGTGTTTTACCACTTCCCTAATTGCCAGAATGACGCCTGGCGCATAACACTCTCGACTTATAGCTTCATGCCGCAAGCTCAAAGTCTCGCCAGTTCCACTAAATATTACTTCCTGACAGGCCATAAATCCGGGCATGCGCAGGCTATGGATAGCTATGCCATCCAATTGCCCTCCCCGGGTACCGCTAATAATTTCCTTCTCAGCTTTATGATAAATGAAGGGAGGTTCTTCGCCTTGCTCAGAGCGTGCTTGTGACATAGCTTTTGCCGTAGCTATAGCTGTACCTGAAGGAGCATCAATTTTCTTGTCATGATGCATTTCTATGATCTCAGCATGGGCAAAAAAGTTGGCTGCAATTTTGCATAGACGAATTAGGACTGCTGCTCCTAAAGAAAAATTAGAAGCCACTACGGCTCCAACTTCATAAGCGTGACATAACTCACTAATCTCGGCTAAATTTTCCTCAGAAAGGCCTGTGGTGCCTATAACCATATTAACCTTTTGTTTAAGAGCAATACGAGCAGACGCCATAGAGGCTTCGGCGTTGGTAAAATCCACCACGACATCTGGTTGGCATTTTTTCAGTAGGGAATCCAAATCGGAGGAAAAAGGCACTAATTCTGATGTTTCCGGCAGAGCGAAATAGTATTGAGTTACTTCTTTCTCTGTAGCACCAACTATCTTCATCCCGGGCTCGCTATCTATCGCTTTGGTTACCTCTCGACTCACCTTGCCCAAAGCTCCGTTAATAACTACCCTTAAGATTTCCATCTTTCGCCTGTAAGCGTTCACCCACTCCCTATGTCACCCTGAGCGGAGCGAAGGGTCTCTGAGATTCTTCGCCTTCGGCTCAGAATGACAGGAAGCGAAGGGCTCCCTCAGGATGGCACTCAGGTGAACGGTTACTTCACCTTAATCTTCCCCCTTCAAAGGAGGCTAATTAGGGCTTAGCATCCCTACTGTTGTGCCCCTGATATTTAGGAGCTAAAGTATCTCTCACCCTAGCTCCAGGCAAGCGAGAAAGCCCTTCAAGTACCGCTCTACGTGACAAATTTATTCTCCCCTGACTGTCAATCTCGATTACCTTGACCATTATCTCATCTCCGACTTTTACCACATCCTCGACTTTGGCGACATGGTAGTCAGCAAGTTCGCTGATGTGTACCAAGCCTTCCCTTCCCGGTAAGACCTCTACCATAGCACCAAAGTTTAGCAGCCGAGTTACTTTCCCGGTATAAATATCCCCTAGCTTCGCTTCTCGAGTTAAATCTTCTATTATTTTTATTGCTTTTTGGGCTGCTTCCTCAGTTGAGGAACCAATAATAATAGTACCATCACTTTTTACATCTATCGTGGCTTTAGTTTCATCTATTATGGACCTGATAGTTCTACCCCCGGGACCAATAACGCTGCCAATCTTGTTTGGGTCAATAGTCATCTCATACATTCTTGGAGCATAGGGGCTAAGTTCAGAACGGCTGGTACTAATGGTTTGCCCCATCTTGCCCAATATCTCCAGGCGAGCCAGGCGAGCCTGCTCTAACGCTTCAGCTAAAATCTTTTCATTCACGCCTTTAAGTTTGATATCAAGTTGCAAGGCAGTAATCCCTTGAGATGTACCAGCAACCTTGAAGTCCATATCGCCATAGGCGTCCTCCATACCCTCAATATCAGTTAGGATAACATAGTCTCCCCCTTCCCCGGTAACAAGACCCATAGCTATCCCAGCCACTGGCCTTTTGATAGGCACTCCTGCGTCCATCAAGGAAAGACTTGAAGCACAGACACTGCCCATAGATGTGCTCCCGTGAGAGCTAAGAGCCTCGGAGACTAAACGAATGGTGTAAGGAAAGTTCTCTTCCAAGGGTAATATAGGGATAATAGCGCGCTCTACCAGAGCACCATGCCCAATTTCTCGTCTTCCCGGCGTTCCTATTCGCTTTACCTCTCCAGTAGAGAAAGGAGGAAAGTTATAATGGTGCATGAAACGCTTGGATTTCTCCAAACCTAACCCATCCAATGCCTGCTCCTCACGTACGGAGCCAAGGGTAGTTACACTTAAAATCTGTGTTTCTCCCCGAGTAAACAATGCCGAACCATGAGTGCAAGGCAAGAGAGCAACTTCACTTGAAATGGGACGAATTTCGCAAGCTTCACGACTATCTATGTGCTTTCTCGTCCTTAATATTCTCCTCCTTACTTCCACCCTAAGCTGGCTTTCAAAGGCAAGCTCAATTTTATCCTCCGCAAAAGAATTTCCTAACGCTTGTTTTATTTCCTCTCTCAAGGAATCTAAAGCTCGCTCCCGTGGCAATTTTCCTCTTTGTTCCAGAACCCCATCCAGTTTGCTATCAAACAAGGAGGCAATTTGGTTCAAGAGTTCAGAAGAAGTTTCTCGTGGTTTAATTTCCATCTTGGGCTTGCCCTGAATTTGACACAACTCTTCTTGGAACTTAATAATTTCCTGGTTAGCTTCGTGCCCGAATTTGATTGCTTCCAGTACCAAACTCTCCGGGGCTTCCCTGGCACCTGCTTCTACCATCACTATAGCGTCCTTAGTGCTAGCAACAACTATGTCAAACAAACTGTTCTCGGTTTGAGACAGGGTGGGGTTTAAGGTAAAATTTCCATCAATGTAGCCAACATGCACTGCCGATACAGGACCGAGGAATGGAATGTCTGATAAAGTTAAAGCCGCCGAAGCAGCAATAAGAGCACAGATATCAGGATCATTTTCCTTATCAGCAGAGAGCACTGTAGCTATAATCTGTATCTCATGATTGAATCCTTTAGGAAAAAGAGGACGTAAAGTTCTATCTATAAGCCGGCTAGTTACAGTTGCCTCTTGATTGGGGCGTCCCTCTCGTCTAAAGAAGCTGCCCGGTATCTTACCCGCAGCGTAGAGTCTTTCCTCATAATCCACTGTCAAAGGCAGAAAATCACCACGCTCCAATGGCTCACGACCAGCACAGGCCGTAGCCAAAACCAATGTATTCCCGTAGCGAATAGTGGTAGTGCCATTTGCTTGCTGAGCTAGTTTCCCTACTTCAAAAGAAAGTAACCTTCCAGCTATTAAACGCTGTAAAACTTGAGACATAGTACCTATAGTCCCTCGCCAGATAAGGGGGGTTGAGGGGAGGGCCTCCTTTCCCCTGGTCCCTCGCCAGATAAGGGGTCGAGTGGATGTGGGCCACCTTTGACTAAATTCAGCTTAGCACTAAGAGACTGATGTCTCTCCGGCTCCGTCCTACTGAGATAGGCCAAAAGCCTTTTCCGCTTTCCCACCAATTTAAGAAGGGCATGTCGAGAATGACAATCATGAGAATATAACTTAAGATGCTCCGTTAGCCTTTTTAGCCGCTCAGTGACCAACGCTACCTGCACCTCTACAGAACCAGTATCATCCTCTTTAAGCCGGAATTGTTCTACGATTTCTCCTTTGCTTTCCTTTTCTAACATATCGCTCCTCAGTTCAACAACGTCCTAAATGATACCACACCATAAAATTATTGTATAGAAGTTGCCCCGAAAGATTAGAATATACTATAATTATACCGAAGGCAACTTTATGCACGAAAGTTGCGGTATTTTTGGAATTTATGGTCCAGGCATAGATATTGCTCGTATTATCTTTTTCGCCCTTTTCGCTTTACAGCATCGTGGGCAAGAAAGTGCTGGTATTGCTGTGGCTAATGGCAATGACATAAAAGTGCATACCAATATGGGATTGGTCTCTCAAGCTTTTACTGAAAATGACCTGGCTCTACTTAAAGGATACATTGGTATTGGGCACAACCGCTACTCTACTACAGGGTCGAGCAAGTTAACCAATGCCCAGCCGGTGATGGCAAAATCAGACGGTTTGACTATTGCCTTAGCTCATAACGGCAATATTGTTAATGCTAAATTGCTGCATGATGAGCTTGAAGAGCATGGCTGCAATTTTTGTGGCACCACTGATTCCGAAGTCATTGCCAACCTTATTTTGGCTTCTCCAGCTAAGGATTTAGAGAAAAAGATTGAATATGCCATGCACCGTCTCCAGGGAGTATATTCGCTGACAATCCTGACGAAGGACAAGCTAATTGGAGTTCGTGACCCTATGGGTGTGCGCCCTCTTTGCTTGGGAAGCATTAATGGAGGGTGGGCCATTGCCTCAGAAACCTGTGCCCTAGATCATATAGGTGCTGACCTCGTTCGGGAAGTTGAGCCCGGGGAGATTATCATTATTGATAGTGAGGGAGTAAGGAGTTTCAAAGGTAAAAGTGGGAAAAAGGCTTTGTGCATTTTTGAATATATTTATTTTGCCCGTCCTGATAGTATGATTGAAGGAAAATTGCTTTACCAGGCCAGACTAGCTATGGGTGAGATGCTGGCACGGGAATACCCGGTTGACGCCGATCTGGTTATGGGCGTTCCGGACTCGGCTATCGCTGCCGGCATTGGCTATTCCAATGCCTCAGGCATCCCATACTGCGAAGGCTTGTTAAAAAACCGCTATGTTGGTCGTACTTTTATTGAACCCGACCAAAGAATAAGAGAACTTGGCGTGCAATTGAAATTCAATCCTCTTTCCCGGGTAATTTCCGGGAAACGATTGGTTGTTGTTGACGACAGCATTGTTCGCGGTACCACTACTCCTCGAGTGGTTAGTTTACTTAAGAAAGCTGGTGCTGCTGAAGTGCATCTACGTATCTGTGCCCCGCCTATCCGTTACCCGTGCTTCTTCGGCGTAGATATGGCGACTCAATGGGAACTAATTGCCGCGAGAAAAACTGTTCCTGAAATCAAAGAATTCCTTAATGTTGATTCACTTGGCTATCTTAGCCTTGATGGCTTAATTCGTGCTGTGGGCTTGCCCAGAGATATTTTCTGTCTTGCTTGCTTTACCGGCGAATACCCCATCCCAGTACAAATCGGGATGGATAAGTTGGCTTTGGAAGTATCTCAAAAGGAGGAGTTCAGTGGCAGCAAAGTTTAAAGGAGTTTACGCTGCTGCCGGTGTAGGTATTGATGTAGCTAATAAGATTAAAGAAAACATCGCCAAGCAGGTATCCTCCACCCTTTGTTCTTCTGTTCTAAATTTTGGCTCTTTTGGCTCCATATTCAAATTCGAAGGATATAATGAGCCAGTTCTGGTCTCAAGTGTCGATGGTGTTGGCACCAAGCTCAAGATTGCTTCATTATTAAATAAGCATGATACCGTAGGCATGGATATCGTCAACCACTGTGTTAACGATATTCTTTGCTGTGGCGCCAGGCCACTTTTCTTTCTTGACTATATCGCTATGGAAAAACTGGTGCCCGAGCAAATAGAGGCTATGGTTGCCGGCATGGTTAAGGCTTGCAAAGAGGTTGGTTGCTCTTTAATCGGTGGCGAAACTGCCGAAATGCCGGGCATCTACTGCAGCGGAAATTATGACCTGGTTGGCTTCATCGTAGGGGTGGTAGAGAAAGGGGAAATAATTGATGGCAGCCCTATTGTCGCTGGAGATGTTATCCTGGGCTTGCCCTCATCCGGCTTACATACTAACGGCTATTCGCTAGTACGACATATTTTTAGAGTCGAGGAAGATTCAACTTGCCTATATCGCTTCTACCCCGAATTAGGGAAAACTCTGGGTGAGGAATTACTTCAGGTTCATCGTTGCTACTATCAGGAACTCAAAACGGTTCTGCCATTGATTAAAGGCTTAGCTCATATCACTGGCGGTGGCTTTATCGGTAACATACCTCGTGTTTTGCCTCGAAGTCTTGCTGCCCATCTTTATAAGGGTTCGTGGGATGTTCCACCAATCTTCAATATTATTCAGGAAAAAGGCAATATAGATGAGGCGGAGATGTACCGGGTATTTAATATGGGGATAGGTATGGTAATCATCTGCTCACCACAGGAAGCAAACAAACTTACTGGCACCTTGTCTGAAACCAGAGTTATTGGCGAGATAGTCAAGACGCAGGGGAAAGAAGGGGTAACATTTGATTAAGGAGGAATTATGCGTGCCATAATAAGCGTTTCCAATAAGACGGGAATAGCCGATTTCGCTCGAGGCCTACAAGAACTGGGCATTGAGATATTTAGCACTGGGGGCACAAAAAAGTCCCTCGAGGCTGCGGGAATAAAAGTGCACAGTGTCTCGGAACTAACTGGCTTTCCTGAGATCCTTGATGGCAGAGTGAAGACTTTGCATCCCGCGGTACACGGAGGTATCCTGGCACGGCGTGATCTTCCCCAACACCTAGCTGAACTAAGCCAAAACCGTATTGAGCTTATTGATATAGTAGCGGTAAACCTCTACCCCTTTGTGGAAACAGTGAGCAAGGCAGATGTTTCCCTCAATGAGGCGCTGGAAAATATTGATATTGGTGGTCCGACTATGCTCCGCTCGGCAGCCAAGAATTTCCCTTCAGTTCTGGTAATTGTTGACCCTAAAGATTATGACCCGATTCTGAGATTGCTTCGCGGAGTTTACCCTGAGCAAGATTCTTCGGTCGCTTCGCTCCCTCAGAATGACAGGGAGCGAAGGACTCGCAGTGACAAGGGTGATATAGACCTAAAAGAGAGAAAAAGATTAGCGCAAAAAGCCTTCCAGCATGTAGCTATCTATGATACTGCTATCGCCCAATACCTTAGTGAAGAGACTTTTCCTGAAGAAATGACCATAGCGTTGAAAAAAGGCTATAGCCTTCGCTACGGAGAGAATCCCCATCAACAAGCTGCCTTTTACATTGAACAAAATGTGAAGCAAAGACAAGAAGGATTAGCTTCCCTCATCCAGCTTAGTGGACCGGAGATCTCTTTCAATAACCTGCTCGATTTAGACGCTGCCTTAAACGTACTGAGTGACTTCGCTGCCCCCACCGTTACCATAATGAAGCACAATAATTCCTGCGGACTTGCTTCCCATGACGACTTAGCTGAAGCCTATCGCCGGGCTCTCACAGGGGACCCTGTGGCTGCCTTTGGTGGTGTAGTTGCTGCCAATCGAGCCATAGATTTATCTACCGCCGAGGAAATAGATAAAACTCATTATGATGCCATTATGGCGCCAGAATATGAAAAAGAAGCACTGGAACTATTGCAGAGTAAAAAGAGTTTACGCCTTTTTAAAGTGCCTATGCCAGACTTAAATAAACAGCACCTTGATTTTCGCTATGTTAAAGGCGGCTTCTTGGTCCAAAGTCCAGATTTCCTAACCGAATCAGAGTTTCAGCCTCGCGTAGTCAGCAATCGCACACCGACAGAAGAAGAACTATTTGACTTGCTCTTTGCCTGGAAAGCGGCTAAGAGCATAAAATCCAATGCCATAGTTATCGCTAAGGACAATACATTGTTGGGTATGGGGGCTGGGCAGCCAAGCCGCGTGGTAAGTGTTAAGCTAGCTCTAGAAAGAGCCGGTGATAGAGCAAAGGGCAGCGTCCTTGCTTCCGATGCCTTCTTCCCCTTCAGCGACGGCCCTGAATTGGCAATACATGGTGGAGTTACTGCTATTATCCAGCCTGGTGGCTCAGTAAAGGATAGCGAGGTGATTGAGATAGCGAATAAGCACAACGTTGCTATGGTATTCACTGGTGTTCGCCATTTCAGACACTAACTTCGGTAAAAATTCCTCTCCCTTCAAGGGAGAGGTTAGGTGAGGGTGAATTATAATGTTAATGATAAGCAAGGAAGCTATGGAGAGCGTTATTGCTATTAAAGATAGGTTAGCTCACCAAGGAAGTGAAGCAGAGTGTATTGCTGATATAGAAAATATGATAGAGATAAAGCAATCTCATCTAGCCAGGGCTGAGTGGGGTTCTTGCTGCGGCAATATCTGCAACCTGGTGTCACAGATAGACAATGAAATAGGGATGCTCCAGAATATCTTGGAGGCTTTGAGCGCGAATAACAATAGAAGGGCAGCTTCCCTGTTAGGGGATTATATTGCCTACCTGCAGGAAAACTATAGACCAGAGCCCGACCATTGGTGATGGTATGGCTAGAGTAGTAATCGTATTAGACATGCTACGTGGCTTTCTCGAGGAGGGCTATCCACTTTACTGCGGCATCGAGGCCCGGAGTATCATACCCAATGTCCAGAAATTACTGGAGCGAGAGTTAAAGCAGAACTCAAAAATCTTCTATTTATGTGACCACCATACACCTGACGACCCAGAATTCAGAATGTTCCCATCCCATTGCATTGAAGGTACTGAGGAAGCTGAACTCATACCCGAGCTTTTGCAATATCCGGGTGAAATAATACCAAAAAGAACTTTTAGCAGTTTCTACAACACTTCTTTAGAGAAGAAACTAGAGGCAATTAAACCCGAAACCATAGTCATCTGTGGTGTATGCACCCATATTTGTGTCCTGCACGCAGTAATTGATACCAGAGACAGAGGATATGAAGTTGAAGTCCCCGTTGATTGTGTTGCTTCCTTCGACAAAAAGGCTCACCTCTTCGCCCTGGACTACATGGAGAGAGTGCTTGGAGCCAAGCTTATCAAACCAACAATTAAGGTGTCTCAGCCTCGTTTCGAAATTCCTGATTCTTGGTTGAGTGGAGAGACTGCCGATGTCTATTTTCCCCGCACCGTAGAAATACTTAAGAGAGAAGGAGTCAATCCCGTAGCTACCATGGAAGTATTTACCAGGCGAGCTGGCATCCTCTGCGGCATAGAGGAGGTCAAAGCTCTGCTAGCCAAAGTTCTTCCGGAGGGTAATCGTGAAGTCTGGGCATTATCTGAAGGTGAGTCTTTTGCTGGAAAAGAGGTGGTTCTGCGAATAAGAGCTCCCTACCAAAGCTACGGAGCTTATGAAACTACCTATCTGGGCATGCTCTCTCATTGCAGTGGTTGGGCCACTGCTGCCCGAGAATGTGTTGATGCCGCTCAAGGCATTCCAGTTATTAGCTTTGGTGCCCGCCATGTTCATCCTTCAGTGGTCGGCATTATGGAATATTCTGCCATTGTTGGGGACTGTACTGGATGCGCCAGTAGCGCTGGGGCAAAACTCGCTGGCATCCAGCCCACAGGCACTATACCCCACGCCCTTATCATCATCCTGGGCAGCACCGCACGGGCTACTATTGCCTTTGATAAGTATATGCCTCCTGAAGTGCCACGTATTGCTCTGGTGGACACCTTTGAGGATGAGGTTAGAGAAAGTGTTACTGTCGCCAAAGCAATGCAAAGAAGGTTACAAGGCGTAAGATTAGATACTCCCTCAGAAAGGGGTAGGGTTACTGCTGATTTGGTCAAAGAAGTGAGAGCCTGGCTGGATCTTGAGGGATTTAAGGACGTGAAAATAGTTGTCAGTGGTGGACTTGACCCCGAACGCATCAGATACTTTATCAATGAAGGAGCTCCTGTCGACATCTTAGCTGTTGGTAACTATATCAGTGATGCCAAGCCAATTGATTTTACCGCGGATCTTCACGAAGTAGCAGGCAAACCCATTGCCAAAAGAGGCAGAATGCCCGGCATTACTCCCAACCCCAGGCTAAAGCGCATAATGTAACAAAACCACAACAGGGAGTTAGGTGAAAGCTTTAATCTTAGCTGGTGGTAAGGGCACAAGACTCAAGCCTCTGACTAATACTATTGCTAAACAACTGCTTCCCGTAGCCAATAAACCAATTCTGTTTTATGTATTGGACCAGATTAAGGAAGCAGGAATTACAGACATAGGCATTATCATTTCTCCAGAAACTGGCTCTTATATAAAAGAGGCTGTAGGAGATGGCTCAAAATGGAATGCTCAAATTACCTATATCCTGCAACCTGAGCCTTTGGGGCTCGCTCACGCAGTGAAAACAGCACAGGATTTTCTGGGTGACTCCCCCTTTCTTATGTTCCTTGGTGACAATCTTATTCAAGGAGGAATAGTCCAATTTGTGGAGCAATTTAATAGGAGCTCCCCTGATGCTCTCATTTTACTCAAAGTGGTTAAGGAGACTCATCTTTTTGGTATTGCTGAGCTGGATGAAAAAGGAAAGGTGTATCGTATCGAGGAAAAGCCAAAGCATCCCAAAAGTAACCTAGCAGTTATTGGTGTATATATATTCTCCCCCGCTGTTCATGAAGCTATTGCTTACATCAAACCATCTTGGCGTGGCGAGTTGGAGATCACCGATTCTATTCAGAGGCTTATTGATACAAAGAAAAATGTTCAAAGTTACATCCTGGATGGCTGGTGGCTTGATACTGGCAAAAAGGATGATCTTCTTGAAGCCAACCGGGTTGTCCTTGATGATCTCCTGAAGTGCGATATAAAAGGTGAAATTGATACTGCGAGCCAGATAGTGGGCAGAGTTGAGATTAGACCAGGAACGAAGATAGGAAACAGCACTATCAGAGGTCCGGTGTCTATCGCCGAGAATTGCCAGATTAGGAGCTCCTTCATCGGTCCTTTCACCAGCATCGGTGCTGGTACAGTAATTCAGAACTCCTCCATAGAGCACTCAGTGATTTTGCAGGATTGTCATATAATCAATATAGAGCGCCTTGCTGATAGTATTATCGGTAAGGGCACAGAGGTCATAAAAGAGGAGCAGACTTTCAAAGCGCTGAGGCTTTTCCTCGGCGATGATGCTAAAGTAGAGCTATAAAAATGAAGCTTCTTGTAACTGGCGGTGCCGGCTTTATCGGCAGCAATTTCATTCATTATATTCTTAGCGAGCATCCCAATTGCGAAATAACAAATCTGGATAAGCTCACCTACGCCGGGAATTTGGAGAACTTGAGGGATATTGAAAATGATCCCAGATACCACTTTGTCATAGGTGACATAGCCGATAGAGAATTAATCAATAACCTTTTACATGGTGGCTATGACACAATTGTAAACTTTGCGGCTGAGTCTCATGTTGACCGCAGTATTCTAGATGCCACGCCTTTCATCGAAACCAATATAAAAGGCACCCAGACATTGCTTGAAGGAGCACGCCAATACAGAGTAGGAAGATTTATCCAGGTATCTACTGACGAGGTCTATGGCTCTATACAAAATGGCAAATTCACGGAAAAATCGCCCCTATCTCCCAACAGCCCTTATGCTGCCAGCAAAGCCGCTGCTGACCTCTTATGCCATGCCTACTGGAAAACTTATCAACTCCCTGTAATCATCACGCGATGCTCTAATAACTTGGGACCGTTCCAATTCCCGGAAAAGCTTATCCCCTTAGCTATAACCAAGGCCTGGGAAAATAAGCCAATTCCTATCTATGGAGATGGACTAAATGTAAGGGACTGGATTTATGTTGCCGACCACTGCCGAGCTTTAAATTTAGCTATCCAGAGAGGAAAGCCCGGAGAAATATATAATGTTGCGGCTAATCAGGAAAAAATGAATCTAGAACTCATTCATCAACTTCTGGATATAATGGGTAAGCCACGGAGCCTGGTAAGCTTTGTCGCTGACCGCCCTGGCCATGACCGTCGCTATGCCCTGGATGCTGGTAAAATAACCCAGGCGCTAGGCTGGAAGCCTTTTTATTCCTTTGAGCAAGCGCTGGCAGCTACCGTTGACTGGTATCTGAATCACGAGCCTTGGTGGCGTAAGATAAAAAGCGGCGAATACGCCAAATATTACGATAAGATGTATTCTCAAAGATGAAAGTCTTAGTCACCGGCGCCAATGGACAACTAGGAACTGACCTCTGCCAGTCCCTCCAACATTTCCAGCTCATCCCGCTTACCCATAGCGATATCGAAATCACCAATATGAACTCGGTCAAACAGGTGTTCGGTAAATATAAGCCTGACACAATTATAAACACCGCTGCCTATGTCCGAGTTGATGACTGTGAAACGGAACAAGATAAAGCCTTTCAGGTGAATGCCTTAGGGGCACGGAATGCAGCCGTGGCAGCCCAGGAGCTTGGAGCAAAGCTGATTCACATAAGCACCGACTATGTCTTTGGCGGTGAAGCTGAACCTCGCACCATTCCTTACACCGAATTCGACACGCCTGTTCCAATTAGCATTTACGGCAAGTCCAAGCTAGCTGGAGAAGACTTTGTACGGCATCTTTGTCAGAAGCACTTTATAATCAGAAGTTCAGGGCTCTTCGGAGCCGCTGGCGCCAGTGGCAAAGGCGGCAACTTTGTGGAAACCATACTGAAGCTTGCTCAAGAGCGGCATCAACTGAAGGTGGTAAATAACCAGATATTCTCCCCTACTTATAGCAAAGATTTAGCCACAAAGATAACCCAGCTTATAACTACTGAATATTATGGTATATTCCATATCACTAACAGGGGCTCTTGTTCCTGGTATGAGTTCGCTAAAGAGATATTGAAGCAAGCAGGCTTGAAAACCCCCATCATTCCCATAACCTCAGACCAGTATCTCCAAAAAGCTAAAAGACCCAGCTTTTCAGTCCTCGACAACTATCATCTCAGGCTTTTAGGTCTGGATGATATGAGACCCTGGCAAGAAGCTCTCAAAGACTATATGATAAGCAAAGGATATATCAAATAAAATTTAGAGGAAGGAGCAAAATGAGCTATGGCTAAACAAGAAGAAAAGATGATCCCTGTAACTATTTATTTAACCCCAAAGCAGATTCGAGAGGCTTATCACCAATTGGTGGAGGAAGAGAAAGAAGAGGATTGGATAAATGCCCCAGAGATTCTCGAGATGTTGGCTAAGAGTGAAGATGCAGTAGCCGGGGAGATTAAAGAAGGAAAGTTTATAACCCTGGGGGAGCTCCAGACCAAATTAGGTAAGTAAATGTATGAACTTGTTATTCCTCGCTCAGTTGAGAAGGACATTGAGAAGTTGCCACGCCAGCTTCAAAAGATAATAGCAAACAAGCACCTTGAATCAATTAAATCCGATCCACACCAAAGCAAATTCCTGCGAGGAAAATCTAGAGGCCTCCGTAAATATACTTTTTCCTACAGGGGAACCGAATATAGAATTGTCTACAAGGTTTCGGAGACAGCCAAATCGGCTATACTTATTATGGTCGGCTCTAGGGAAAACTTTTACGAGAGACTGGAACGGCGTATCTAACCGACGCGGAGTACAAAGGAGGCTAGTCATGATAGCTAAAGGCAAAAAATTTGAAGCCAAATCAAAGCAACTAATAAACGGCGTCCAGGTAAAGCAACTGAGGTGGATACCCGATGAGCGAGGGAAGCTTATGGAAATGCTCCGCTGCGATGACCCCATGTTTGAGAAATTTGGTCAGGTATATGTCACTACCTGCTATCCTGGCGTAGTAAAAGCCTGGCATTATCACCAAAATCAAGCCGATAACATGGTGGTGGTTAAAGGTATGGCAAAAGTTGCCCTCTATGACCAGAGAGAGAATTCTCCCACCAAAGGACTGGTCAACGAGTTTTTCATGGGCGAGGACAACCCCATGCTCATACACATCCCTGCCCTCGTTCTCCATGGCTTCAAAGCCTACAGCTCCGAGCCTGCCTATGTGGTAAACACCGTCACTCAACACTATAACCACAAAGAGCCTGACGAATTCCGCATTGACCCCTTTGACAATGATATACCCTATGACTGGGCCCTGAAGCAGGGATGACGGCATGTGTAACAGAGTAAGCCCTGAACTTGATTCAGGGGATAGGCGAGTTCCCCAGGACTCATAATTTGGTCGTTCTTTTAAAGGGGCTTTCCAGCGTTTTTAGAGAATTGGAACGAGCATTCACCATCCTTTCTGCAATTTGTCTCTGTGGTCGATAACAAACACCGGGAAGAAACAAGGCCGGTGGAAATTGATATACGGATTTAAGAAGCCTTTGTGATACCCGTTGAGCAATTCGGCGCATGCTTGCGGGATATGAGCATATCCCAAGTTTTTGTGCACCACTGAGCCATTATCGGAATGAAATCCCCGGATAACGAAAGGGAATTGAATTAACATGCTTTCCAGTACTGGCACCAGGTAGGTTTCAGATACCCTTTCCACCGAGGCTACGATTTCCCACTGCGTTATCTCATCCACAGCATTGATATGGTATATTCCTTTGCCACCATTGAAATCCCCCTGATGAACCGTGTCTATTCGGATATAACCAGGCTGCCCCTTAGGATGCGGCTTCGCTCGCTCTCCAATCCTGGATACAACAGGTTTCGTCGCGGTAAATCGTCTGAACATACCCCGATAAGTGTTACCTTTTTCTCAGATTGTATAAATGGGCCACAGATATCCGGGAAATGTTTCCAAACTCAGGGTGTCCGTATACTTCGTATTCTCGCCCCATAATCTTTTTGGTTGCTGGTCCACTTAACCACTCGTGTAATTCATCTGTTTTGGCCAACAGTCCAACTTCTGATGGGGTATATTTCCTGGGAAACCGGTGTCTTCCGTATTCCATTTTCTTCAGCTGCCCTGTCTGTTTATATCTTCTTATCAATCTGGATACCTGTGCTCTGGAATATCCTGTAATTCTTTCGATATACCGTCGTATCACCCCTTTCTCATCTCTCTTGAGACAATGATATTTAAATCTTATCAGCACCTCCTTTATCCAGCAGTATCTCTCCTCAGTAGTTAGACCACTGAACTCTATTGCCTCACTCCCCTCTAGAAATTGTTTAACTTGTTCTATCGTCTGTAATTGTTTGTCGTTCATGATCAGTTGCATGTCCCAACCATAAACGAGTTGCCTCATCTTCTCAGGCTCATCTTGTATTGGAAGAGACTTGAGTTATACAATTAACCATAATTTGTGGTATAGTATCCCATAAAATCCTCTCGCTGAGAGAGAGGAGAATTATGAATCTGGGAAAATGCTTCGCCGGCAATAACGCGGCTGGCCAGAATAATAGTTGAAAAAGGAGGTATAAAAAATGGATTTCGAATTTAGCGAGGAGCAAAAAATGTTTCGGGAGGCTATTCGAAACTTTGCCAGAAATGAGCTTGCTCCATTAGTTGATGAGGCAGAAAAAAATGAAAGATTCCCGGTGCAACTATTCCCCAGAATGGGTGAGTTGGGTTATGTTTGTGCTTCTTACCCCGCTGAGTATGGTGGGGCCGGGCTGGGCAAGGTGGAGGAATGTATCGAATGGGAGGAGTTAGCCCAGATTTCTGGCTCCATAACCGGAGGTATAATGGTTCAATCCGGCATAGCTACGTGCGCCATAATGGATCATGGCAGCGAAGCCTTGAAGCAAAAATATCTTGCCCCAGCAATAAAGGGGAAGAAGATAGCCTCCTTTGGGCTTACCGAGCCCAATGCTGGCTCCGATGTTGCCGCTATAGAAACTACTGCCAGAAAAGAGGGAAACAAATACATCATAAATGGCAGTAAGATATACATTACTAACGGGATGATCTGTGACTTTGTCACCTTAGCTGCTTATACTGATAGAAGCAAAGGACACCGCGGAATAAGTTTGTTTGTTGTGGAAAAGGATAGCCCGGGATTTAGCCGTAATAAGATGCATAAATTTTGTATTCGTTCTAGCGACACCGCAGAATTGGCTTTCGATAACTGTGCCGTGCCTGAGGAAAACTTAATTGGTGAGGAAGGCAGAGGGTTCTACTACCTTATGGAAAGCCTGGATGCTGGCAGGATTACTCATGCCGCCTCAGGGGTGGGGGCTGCCCAGGCTGCTTTTGAGGCAGCTCTGGACTATGCTAAGCAAAGAGTACAATTTGGTCGTCCCATTGCCACATTTCAAGCCAACGCCTTCAAGTTAGCAAGAATGGCTCTAGAAATAGAATCAGCGCGTTGGATGGCTTATCGTGCTGCCTGGCTTTATGACCATGGTAAGCCCTGCACAAAAGAGGCTGCCATGGCCAAACTTCTTGCCAGCGAGGTGTACCAGCATACTGCCATAGAAGCAATGCAGATTCATGGTGGTGCCGCAGTTTTGGAAGATTCTGTTATTCACCGCCACTACAGGGATTCTTATCTTAGTAAGATTACGGAAGGGACATCAGAAATACAAGAGCTTGTTATCGCCCGGCAAATTGGCATTCGCGATACTGGGTGAGAGGAATACAATGTTGTCAGAAAAAGGAGGATTTATATGGCAATTGGTATCACATCTTACGGGGCCTATGTGCCGTTACATCGCATAGGTCCAGGAACAAATGGCTGGGCTTCACACGGAGAGAAAGCGGTAGCTAATTTCGACGAGGATAGCCTTACCATGGGCGTTGCCGCCGCCAATAATTGTCTGAGCAACTTTTCTCGTGAGGATATCGGCGCTTTGTACTTTGCTTCAACAACACCCCCTTACAGAGAAAAGAGCAACGCTAGCATTGTGGCTGCTGCCAGTGACCTGCCTTCTGATATTTTTGCCATGGATTTTGCTAACTCCCTAAGGGCAGGCACAAATGCTCTCAAATCGGCTATTGATGCCGTTAGCGCAGGGCCAACCAGGCAGGCATTGGTGGTTGCTTCTGACCTTCGTGTAGCACAACCTCGCTCTGAACTGGAAGCAATTTGCGGTGATGGTGCGGCAGCTCTTTTGATAGGGAACTCAAATATCATTGCTGAATTTGAAGATTGCTACTCCGTTTCTCAGGAGATACTGGATATATGGAAGGCAGAAAGTGACACTTTCATCCGTACCTGGGAGGACCGCTTTATTGCTGAGGAAGGCTACTTAAAATTGCTTCCTCAAGCTATTTCAAAGCTAATGGACAAGCATAATTTAAAAGCAAATGATTTTGCCAAAGTGGTGCTTTATGCTCCTGATGCCAGAAGACATCAGGAAATGGCGAGAAAGCTTGGCTTTGATTTAAAGTCCCAGCTTCAGGATCCTCTGTTTGGCAAAGTGGGCAATACCGGTGCTGCTTTCGCTGTCATGATGTTAGTCGCCGCTTTGGAAGAGGCAAAACCAGGGGATAGAATTCTCCTTGCTAATTATGGTAATGGTGCTGATGCCTTTATCTTTCGAACAACTGAAGAAATAGAGAATATCAGAGGAAAAAAGCGAGGGATTAAGAGTTATCTTGATTCTAAGAAGCTACTGCCTGATTATGAAACCTATCTCACCTGGCGTGGCCTGATTGATAAGGCGCCGCCTGTAAGGCGTCCGGCGTTTAGAACACCGTCGCCGGCAGCAATGTTAAGAGAAGTGGGTAAAAACCTGCGTTTCCATGGTACGAAATGTAAACAGTGTGGCTATCCTCAATATCCACCACAAAGAATATGCACCAGGTGTCATGCCAGGGACAATTTTGAAGACTACAGCTTCGCTGATAAACGGGCTACTGTGTTTACCTATACACTGGATTCCTTGGCACCTACCCTGGATCCACCGATGGTGGTGTCAGTGATTAATTTCGAAGGTGGGGGTAGAACATTCAGCATCATGACTGACCGGAATATCAATGAAATTAAAATGGGTACGCCAGTAGAAATGACCTTTAGAAAGTTTTACACCTCAGAAGGGATACATAATTATTTCTGGAAGTGTATGCCGATAAGAGCATAAAAGGAGGTAAGAATGGCAGAAGGAATCAAAGATAAAGCAGCTATAATTGGTATGGGGTGTGTTAAATTTGGAGAAAACTGGGAGCAGAGTGCCGCAGACATGATAATCGAAGCTACTTACGAAGCTTATGAGGATGCTGGGGTTGAGCCAAAGGACATTCAGGCTGCCTGGGTTGGCACCACACAGGGCGGTGTTCGTGGCACTCAATTAGCCGTGCCTCTGAAGTTAGAGTACATTCCAATAAGCAGGATGGAAAATGCCTGCGCCACGGGCACTGACGCTTTTCGCAATGCCTGCTACTCTGTGGCAGCCGGGGTGTATGATATTGTCCTGGCTGTGGGAGTGGAGAAAATCAAAGACACCGGCTACAGTGGTCTGGAAACGTCGCTGGCGCGTCACAAGGCACAGGATACCTGGCTAGATCCAGAGGTATTTGTGGGAATGCCAGCGCAATTTGCCTTGGCAGCTACACGATACTTTTATCGCTATGGACTGAGCTACGAGGAAGGGAAGAAAACGTTAGCCAAAATATCAGTAAAGAGTCACCATAATGGCACTTTGTCCCCCAAAGCTCACCTTCGCAGAGAAATAACATTAGAGCAAGCAGTGAATGCTCCGATGATTGCCTGGCCATTGGGGTTATTTGACTGTTGTGGTGTAAGCGATGGGGCGGCGGCAGCAATAATTACTAGTCCAGAATTAGCCCAGAAATTCCGTAATGATTATATCTTGGTGAAGGGGCTGGGATTCTCCTGTGGTGCCGATCAGGCACAACTCCAGGACGACTATGATTTTACCCATTTTGAGGAAACTGTAACGGCAGCAAGGTTGGCTTATCAGGAAGCTGGCATAAAGCAACCGCGCAAGG
>Ga0210024_1000805_pt1 | contig 28536 bp, 29 predicted proteins | sample CryGeymeta201525_FD_183988 | JGI IMG/M metagenome (GOLD analysis project Ga0210024, IMG submission 183988) | Groundwater microbial communities from Crystal Geyser aquifers in Utah, USA - Crystal Geyser metaG 2015-25 (SPAdes) (version 2) | ecosystem: Environmental > Aquatic > Deep subsurface >...
ACAAACGCCTCAACGATCGGCGCGGTGACGGTGGCGATACCGCTGCGCACTTCGCTCCACGCCCATAACGCGGGTGACAACACTGCCCCAGCCGGGGGCGGGCTGGCTGCTGGCGCCACCCACAGTGCACGGGGCACGCCATCAGCGGGGTACAGGGTAATCAGATTTACATCATCAAAATCGGCCTTTGACCAAGCAATACCAGCGCTAACAGCTTTTGTTTTGATAGCGGTGACGGTGGCGTCGCCACACAGGCCATAGAGCGCGAAGTCGGCGCTGGCGTCGCTGAGTTTGACCTTGGCGCGCAGCACAAACATCGACAGACGTTTCAGCGTGGCGGCCAGAATGTCCTGGCTGCACACCAGCAACAGGTCTGTCGGGCTGCGCTTGAAACCGATGAAGCTGGCTTGCAATCGCCCCCTGGCGGTGCAAAAACCGGCCAGCCGCGCTTCGCTTTGGCCGAGCAAAACAAAGTCGTTGGTAAATTGGTTGTGCAGGAATTTGGCGGCGTCGTCGCCCTGCGCCCGAATCAGCCCAAGATGTGTCAGCGGGGCTACGCCATTGAGAAGTTTGTCCATGGTACAGATTATGATGCGGCGCTCAATTTCAGGAAGGTATCAGGGTTGTGCGGCGATTGTTGATGTTGATTTTGCTGGGCTGTTTGGCCGCGGCGGGCGTGGGCGGCTGGTGGATTAACCAGCCACTGCCGCTGGCCGCGCGCGTGGTCGACTTGTCGATCGAGCCGGGAACCACTGCGCGCGGCGTGGCGCAGGGCGCGGTGGACGCCGGCGTGCAAACTTCTGCACCGCTGCTCTACTGGTGGTTTCGGCTGTCCGGCCAGTCGCGCCAGATCAAGGCGGGCAGCTACGAATTTGAAGCGCCGCTGACCCCGCGCAGCCTGCTGGCCAAGCTGGTGCGTGGCGACGAGGCGCTGCGGGCGGTGACGCTGGTTGAGGGGTTAACTTTCAAACAGTTTCGAAAAATACTCGCAAAAGAAGAGCTGCTTGCGCAGGATACAAAAGGGCTAGAGCCTGATTTGATCATGAAAAAATTGGGCCGCCCGGGGCTCGCAGCCGAGGGGCGCTTCTACCCCGATACCTACACTTACACCAAAGGCAGCAGCGACCTGGCCTTGCTGGCGCGCGCCCTGCGCGCCATGGATCACCATCTGGACGAAGCCTGGCAACTGCGCGCCGCCGACTCGCCGCTGAAGACCAAGGACGAATTGCTGACGCTGGCGAGCATCGTCGAAAAAGAGACCGGCCGCGCCAGTGACCGGCCGATGATTGCCGCCGTTTTCACCAACCGGCTGCGCATCGGCATGCTGCTGCAAACCGACCCGACGGTGATCTACGGTCTGGGCGACAAGTTTGACGGTAACCTGCGCCGACGTGACCTGCAAGCTGACACGCCCTGGAACACCTATACCCGCGCCGGTCTGCCACCGACGCCGATCGCCATGCCGGGCAAAGCGTCGCTGCTGGCGGCGGCGCAACCCGACCAAAGCCGGGCGCTGTATTTTGTGGCGCGTGGTGACGGCAGCAGCCAGTTCAGCGACACCCTGGACGCGCACAATCGGGCAGTCAACCAGTTTCAGCGCGGGCAATAACGGGCACTATTTTCATGACCGGACTTTTCATCAGCTTTGAGGGCATCGACGGTGCCGGCAAATCGACGCACATCGACGCCCTGGCGCAGGTTTTTGCCGCGCAGGGCAGGGCCGTGACGCTGACGCGTGAGCCTGGGGGTACGCCGTTAGCCGAGAAACTTCGCGCCCTGGTGCTGAACGACGCCATGGACGCCATGACCGAAGCACTCTTGGTGTTTGCCGCCCGGCGTGACCATTTGCAGCAGGTGATCGAGCCGGCACTGGCGGGTGGCGAGGTGGTGCTGTGCGACCGCTTTACCGACGCCACCTTCGCTTACCAGGGTGGCGGGCGTGGCTTTGACCTGAAAATACTCTCTTATTTAGAGCAGCTTGTGCAGACTGTGAGAGGGCTTGAAGGTGGTTTTGTTCGACAACCCGATTTGACGCTCTGGTTTGAACTGGCCCCCGAAATTGCCGCCCAGCGCCTGGTCAGTGCGCGTGTGCCCGACAAGTTTGAAGCCCAACCGGTTGAATTTTTCAAACGCGTGAGTGACGGCTACCTGAAGCGCTTGCAAGCCGACCCACAGCGCTTTGCCCGTCTTGCCGCGCAGCAGACACGCGAAGCGGTGTGGATGGATGTGCTGCAGGCCGTCCGGCAAAAGGGCTGGTTGACATGAGTGCAGCGATCAACGCGTCTGCCAGTTTGGCACCCTGGATAGCTGCGCAATTGCAGCGCCTGCTGACCCAGCGCGGCCACGCCTGGCTGCTGGCTGGACCATCTGGCTTGGGGCAATACGAACTGGCGCTGGCGCTGGTGCGCGCCTGGCTGTGTGAGCAGCCGTCGCCGCAGGGCGCGTGCGGGCACTGTACCAGCTGCCACGCCATCGACGTCCATGCCCATGCCGACCTGTGTGTGCTGATGCCCGAGACCGTGCTGCAAGAGCAGGGCTGGCCGCTGAGCGAAAAAGCGCAGTCCGAGATCGATAGCAAGAAGCGCAAGATCAGCAAAGAGATCCGCGTCGACGCCATGCGCGACGCGGTCGAGTTTGCCCAGCGTACCAGCGCGCGCGGGCGGGGCAAGGCGGTGCTGGTGTTTCCGGCCGAGCGGATGAACGTATACACCGCCAATGCGCTGCTCAAAACGCTGGAAGAGCCACCGGGCGACGTCAAATTTGTGCTGGCCACCGACGCCGCGCACCAGTTGCTGCCGACCATTCGCAGCCGCTGCCTGGGCCACACGATGGTCTGGCCACAGCACGACGAGGCGCTACATTGGCTGCAACAAGGGCAGGGCGTCAGCGCGACGCAGGCCTTGGTGCTGTTGCGCGCAGCCGGGGGGCGCCCGAATGACGCATTGCGCATGCTGCCGGTGTGCGACAGTTGGCGCCAGCTGCCGCAGGCGGTGCGCCGGGGTGATGTCAGCGTGTTCAAGGACTGGACGCCAACGCAGGTGGTCGACGCGCTGCACAAGATCTGCCACGACCAGTTGGCCGTCAAAGCGGGCTCAGTCCCGCGGTTTTTTGCGTCCAGCGACCTGGTTGCCGGGGGAACCTGGGCCAGTTTGACGGCTTGGGCCAAGGCGCTGAGCGCGTCGATGCGAACGGTGGAGCACCCGTTTAACCCCGGGTTGCTGCAAGAGGCTTTGGTCAGCCAGGCGCAAATCGCTTTAAACTCCAAGCCATGAGCCCGCCCAGTCCCTCTACACCGCGCCCGAGCGTGATCCAGCTGGCGATCAAGGAGAAGTCCGCCCTGTACGCCGCTTACATTCCGCTGTTCTCGCACGGTGGCATCTTCATTCCGACCAACCGCAATTACCAGTTGGGCGATTCGGTGTACGTGCTGATCTCCTTGCCCGACGACACCCAGCGCTACCCGATTGCCGGCAAAGTGGCCTGGGTCACGCCGAGCAAGGCGGCCGGTGGACGCACGCAGGGCGTGGGCATCCATTTTCCGGATGACGAAGGTGCGCGTACGCTCAAACTCAAAATTGAAGAAATTTTGGGAAAAATGGTCACTTCCGATCGCTCGACGCAAACCATTTGATGCACGCTTCTTCTTTTGTGTGACGGGGCGCAAGGATGTTTGTCGATTCGCATTGCCATCTCAACTTTCCTGAACTGGTATCGCAGCTGCCTGCCATTTTGGCGGCCATGCAGAGCGCTCAGGTCGATCGCGCCTTGTGTATCAGCACCACGCTGGAAGAATTCCCCGCGGTTCACCAACTGGCGCTGGATCACCCCCATCTGTGGGCCACTGTGGGCGTCCACCCGGACAACGAGGGCGTGCGCGAACCTTCTCTGGCGGAACTGGTCGACCTGGGCCAATTGCCGCGCGTTGTCGGTGTGGGTGAAACCGGGCTCGACTACTACCGGCTCAACGGTCGCAGCGTGGCAGATATGCAGTGGCAGCGCGAGCGCTTTCGCGTTCATATCCGTGCAGCGCGCCAGCTCGGCAAACCGCTGGTCATCCACACCCGCAATGCGTCTGCTGATACCTTGCAAGTGCTGCGCGACGAAGGTGAAGACGGCTCGGTTGGCTGCGCAGGCGGGGTTTTTCACTGCTTTACCGAAGACTGGCCGGTGGCACGCGCGGCGCTGGACATGGGGTTTTACGTTTCTTTCTCGGGTATTTTGACGTTCAAAAATGCGCAGGCGATCCGCGACGTGGCCGCCAAGGTGCCGCTGGACCGGGTGTTGATCGAGACCGACAGCCCTTATCTGGCGCCGGTGCCGTACCGCAGCAAGACCAACAATCCGTCCTACGTGCCCTACGTGGCCGAGCAGTTGGCGCGCCTGCATTCACGCAGCGTGGCAGACATGGCACAGATCACCAGTCAGAATTTTGAGCGCCTGTTTCGTACCGTCTTGACTTCGTGAGCGTTGATTTTTATGCTAATAAGTTACTTTAAATATTTTTTATATCTAATTGTTTTTACTGGACATATTTCTTCTCACGCGGGTTCTTACGATGATTTTTTTGCCGCCGTTGCGCAGGACGACGTGCAGCAGGTGAAAGCCCTTCTTGAGCGCGGTTTTGACCCCAATACGCTCGACCCCAACGGTATCCATGGCTTGTTGCTGGCGGTGAAAGCAAAGTCACTGCAAACCGCGGAGCTGTTGATTCGTTGGCCCAAGACCCAGGTTGAGAGTCGAAACGCCGCCGACGAAAGTCCGTTGATGTTGGCGGCTTTGGCCGGCAACGTGGAACTGTGCCGCTTGCTGATCGACAAGGACGCCGACGTCAACAAGCCCGGCTGGACGCCGCTGCATTACGCCGCCACCAATGGCCATGTTGATGTGATGCGTTTGCTGCTGGAGGAAAACGCCTACATTGATGCGGCTTCGCCCAATGGCACCACGCCGTTGATGATGGCCGCGCACTACGGCACGGCGACGGCGGTCAAGCTGTTGCTGGAGTCTGGTGCCGATCCAATGCTCAAAAACGAGCTGGGTCTCACAGCGTTCGACTTTGCCAACCGGGGCAACCGGGCCGATGCGGCCACGCTGATTGCTGCATTTATCCGTGGTCGGCAACCCAAAGGTACTTGGTGATGTGATTCATCCAATAGATACGATGTGCATTATGTTAAGTATTAAGTAATATGATGACAAGCAAACGGGCGTAAGTCAACCCGCGTTACCGCTACCGCTACTTCACCAAAAAAGAAATGATGGGCGCACTCACGTCACTCAAGGGCGCACCGAGGGCAATCTCGCCTTGACCATGAAGAACGCATTCTTCACGGCGCAGCAGCAAATCCGGCCCGCCACCGGCAAAACGGAGCCAGCTGCCGTACGAGCTGACGTCGACCAACACCACGCTGCCGTTGCGCCAGTCGATGCGCGCGTGTTTGCGCGAGACGCGTACGTCGTCGATAACAAATTCAACCTGGCGTGACCGGCCAATGTGAACCGGCAAGTCGTACGCGCGAAACGTCTTCTTTGTATCAAGCCAGTTCAGCTCAATCTGCACGCCCAGCGCGTCCTGTCCCAGCGCGGCGGCCACTGTCTCCAGGGTGGCCTGCACCGTCATGGCATCCGAACCCTGGTCCTCCTGCCACTCGACCTGGAACACGGCACAGGGCTCAGCACGGCCACGGATATGGATCGGCCCCAGTGAACGGAATCGCTCGTCAGGGAGTTTGAAGCCGTTTTCGATAGCGTCACGATTGACCCAGATCTGATGCGCGCCGGTGAGTTCGCTCAAGCGCGAGGCAATGTTCACTGCGTCGCCATAGCAGTCATCGTCAACAAACTCGACGCCGCCGCGGGCCACACCAATGCGCAGTGGCATATAGGCGTTGGTTGGTGTCTGGCTGAGCACTTGTTGGTAGGCGCGTTGCAAATCAATCACGCCCAAAACGGCGCGACGACTGTCCTCAAAAACAACAAGTACGCCGTCACCCAGCAGTTTGATGACCCGGCCACCATGCTCGGTACAGCGCTCTGCCACCCAGGAAGTCGCCCGGGTGACGACTTCAGTCGCCCGGGCATTACCCAAGGCCTCGAAGACGCCCGTGCTGCCGAACAAATCGGCAAATACAACCGTGGTTTGAACACTCATTCCCGAACTTTTTTCCAGAGTTATTGCACCGAGTTTAGGTCAATAACACCTTTAAATTACAGATGCCCCCAAGCCAGTAGCACATCGCGGCCTTGCGCGGCCAAATCGACGCGTGAACCGACCGGCAGTAGCACCTTGGTTTGCACGTGGCCAAAGGGCAAATTTGTCAGGACAGGGACCTTGATTTGCTGTTTCAACCATTCCCTCACACTGGCCAGGCCAAAACCGCGGTCGTGCGGGGTCAGCGAAAATTCGGTGAATTGCCCCAGCACAATCGCTTTCTGGCGCTTGAGCACGCCCGCGTAGAGCAGTTGTGTCAGCATGCGCTCAAGACGATACGGGTGTTCGCAGACGTCTTCCAGAAAAAGTACGCCTTGTTGAATGTCCGGAAAGTAGGGTGTGCCCAGCAAGGAAGTCAGAATCGTCAGATTGCCACCCCACAGTGTGGCGTCGTGCACGCTCAAGGTGGGCCGCTCGTCACCACGCAATTGGCGCCACCCAGTACCCTCCCCTTGGCCGCTCAATAGATCGTCAAAGCACGCCTGCATGATGTCGTCAGGCTCACCGGCGACGCCAAAGCCCTCACACAAGGCTGGACCAGCCCAGGTGACCGCGTCAGTTTTGGCCAGCACAGCGTTCTGGAAGGCAGTGAAATCGCTGATGCCGACAAACAGCATGCCGCGATCGATGGCTTTGGACACTTTTTTGTAGTTGATGGCAGACAGGATGCGCGTCAGTCCATAACCACCGCGCGAGATGAGCGCCAGGTCAGCGCCGCTGTCGCAGGCACGCTCGATCGCTGCCAGACGGGTGGCGTCGTCGCCAGCAAAACGTTGGTGACTGACCAGTGCCGCAGTGTCAATTTCAACCTCGTGCCCCTGTGCCTGCAGGCGTTTGACGCCGCGGCGAAATGCCGCTTTGTCGCGCACGGCGCCAGAGGGCGAGTAAATGTAGATGTGCTTTGTCATGATGGCCCGACGGTAGCAGAAAAAGCACGCAATACGGCGCGGTGCCCGTCGTCGGGAAAAGGCGCCTGCAGCGCTTGGGGTGGCAAGATTTTGGGTTGTTTGTAGACCACTTCAGTAATGCACTCGCCAGACATGCTGACGAGTTCTTGCGCCAATACCTGCATCTCTGGCGGCACAATCAACCGCACACGCTTTAAGCCCAAACGAGCCAACAGCTGTGCGAGGCATTGGGCGTGCCACGGCAAAGAATACAGCGCTGCCTTCTTGGGCTTGTCGCTGCGGCCAAAACCAATCAGGTCCGGGCAAATGCCACGGTGGCCAAGCGCACTGACCTGCGTCCAGGCCTCGCGCCAAGCGTAGCTCCAGTCGGTGCGGCCGTGCAGGTAAACTACTGCACTCTGCGCATCGTTTGGACCGCTATCAAGATAGTGCAACCGCAGACCGCCAAGGGCTGGCAAGTCGCGCACGTAACGCGCAGGTCCAGGCAGGTCGGGCAATGCAGCGAAACGGCTGTCCGGCGTGCGCAGGGCGTCCTCGCGTAGCGCCTTGCCCGACTGCAGCCTTGTCAGCAACTGGCGTTGGCGCTTCGCACCGAAAAAATCCTGCAATACCTGTGCACATTCGGACTGGAGCACGCCACCCACAATCTGCGTCTGGTGATTCAGGGCGTCAATGGCAAAGACGTTGAGCACCGATCCGGCCGAACCAGTTTTGGCGTCGAGCGCACCATACACCACCCGCTTGAGCCTTGCGTGAAGCATGGCTCCGGCGCACATGAGGCAAGGCTCCAGCGTCACATAAAGCGTACAGCCGTCGAGCCGGTAATTGCCCAGGTGCCGTGCCGCGTCACGCAGCGCCATGATCTCGGCGTGCGCGGTCGGATCATGCCTGGCAATCGGTGTGTTGGCGCCCTGGCCGATGATTTGGTTACCGCACACCACCACGGCGCCCACGGGCACTTCGTTATGGGTCGCGGCGACGCGTGCCAGCGCCAACGCGGCGTGCATCCAGTGTTGGTCGTATTCATCCGCACCAGGGGAGGCAAGGACAGTCATCAAGCGGGTTTGTTGGGGTCTGTGCGGTGCAAAATCGCCCGTGATTATGGCTTGGTGCGGCCGTATACTGGCACAGCAACAAATTTCTGCACTGCAACATGTCTCGCTTTTCCAATCAGCTGCCGGTGCCTGGTCCCGAGTTTCCAGCCGACTGGGGTGAGGAATTCAAGCGTGAACTGGCGCTGTCGGGTTTACGTCGCGTGCGCACGGTGACCCTCACCTTGCTGGTGATCGAGATCGTCTTGCTGATCTCGGATTTTTACCGTACGCAAGGCTTCACCACGGTCGATGCGCTGTTGGTTTGGCGACTGGTGGCGATTGCATTTCTGCTGAGCTACCGCTATGTGTTGGGCAATGTCCTGCCCGAGCAGATCCGCTTACGATACTTTTTGCTCGTGGGTATGGTGTTGTGCTGCTGGGTAAGTGCCGTGCTGGCGGGAATTTCGGGTGACCTGTCGACTTTTACGATTGGTGCATTGGGCGTTGCCGCTGCCTGTCCTCTGCCGGAGCGCTTTAACGCAACCCTGTTCATCGCCTCCGGGCTGGCGTTGCTCGGCTGGCTGTACACCAGCTTTCCACAGGCCGGACCGTACTGGGCCAGCAACATTGTGGCGACTGGTGTCATTGGTATCGTGATTGAGAAGTTCACCTTTGCCGCCGCGTTGCGCGAATTTTTGCACCGCAAGGGCATTGAACGCCAGCGCGAACGCGCCGACCAGTTGCTCTACAACGTGTTTCCGCAGTCGGTGGCGAACTCGCTGAAAGAGGGTAAGCGTTCGGTCGCGATGCACGGAGAGGTCACCATTTTGTTTGCCGATCTGGTGGGCTTTACCTCCTTGTCCAGCCGCTTGTTGCCGTCACAGTTGCTGGAGTTATTGGAAGACATCTTTGGTCAATTTGACAGCCTGGCCAAGCAACACGGCGTTGAAAAAATCAAAACCATTGGTGACGCCTACATGGCTATCGCTGGTGCACCTGCCCACGTCGATCACCAGGTCGAGCGGATGGCGAATTTTGCCCTGGCGATCGTCCAGACATGTCGGCAGGTGTCGCAGAGTACCGGTTTTGAGCTGGCGGTACGAGTGGGCATCCACACCGGGCCAGTGGTGGCCGGGGTGATCGGCAGCACACGGCTGTGCTACGACTTGTGGGGCGATTCGGTCAACCTGGCGCAGCGTATCCAGTCGCGTGGCGAGGTCAACGCCATCAGCGTCAGCGAGCCGGTTTATTTCAAACTGCGCGAGCATTACATGCTGGAAGACCGTGGTCTGGTTGACCTCAAAGGCAAGGGACCGACCAAAACCTATGTCTTGAAGCAGCGGCGCTAGCCCCTGAGGGCGGCCTTACTCCCACTCAATAGTCGCTGGCGGTTTGCTACTGACGTCATAAGTGACGCGGTTGATGCCGCGCACTTCGTTGATGATGCGGCTTGAGACTTTTTTCAGCAGCGCGTAGGGCAATTCTGCCCAGTCTGCCGTCATGAAGTCACTGGTTTGCACCGCGCGCAGCGCCACCACGTAGTCGTAGGTGCGGCCGTCGCCCATGACACCGACGCTTTTCACCGGAAGGAACACGGTGAAGGCTTGGCTGGTGAGTTCGTACCAGGTTTTGCCAGTGGCTTCATCAACAAAGTTATTGAGCTCTTCCATGAAGATGGCATCAGCACGGCGCAGCAAGTCGGCGTATTCTTTTTTCACCTCACCCAGAATCCGCACGCCCAGCCCCGGGCCAGGAAACGGATGGCGGTAGACCATGTGGTAGGGCAAGCCCAGCGCCACACCGAGTTCACGCACCTCGTCCTTGAACAGTTCGCGCAGCGGCTCCAGCAGCTTCAGGCCGAGTTGCTCGGGCAAGCCGCCCACATTGTGGTGGCTCTTGATGACCACGGCCTTTTTGTTCTTGGCACCGCCGGACTCGATCACGTCCGGGTAAATGGTGCCTTGAGCCAGCCACGTCGCGCCTTTGACGGTGCGACCACCAACTTCTCCATTTTTTATAGCATCCTGCACAGTCAGCGCAAGGGCTTGAGCCTTAAAAACCTCTACAAATTCGCGGCCAATGATCTTGCGTTTGGCCTCCGGGTCGGCCACGCCAGCAAGCTGCCCCAAAAATTGGTCGGCCGCATCCACGCGAATCACTTTGGCGTGCAGCTTGCCGACAAACATGTCCATCACCATGTCGCCTTCGTTCAGGCGCAGCAGGCCATGGTCGACAAACACACAGGTCAACTGGTCGCCAATGGCGCGGTGAATCAGGGCTGCGGCCACCGACGAATCCACCCCGCCGGACAAGCCCAAAATCACCTCTTCGTCACCCACCTGCTGCCGAATCTGTTCCACCGCCTCGGCGATGTAATCGCCCATGATCCAGTCAGCGCGGGTAGCACAGATGTCGAGCACAAAGCGCTCCAGAATCGCCGCACCGCGCTTGGTGTGTGTCACCTCGGGGTGGAACTGCACCGCATAGAAGCGTCGCGACTCATCAGCCATGCCGGCAATTGGGCAGCTGTCGGTGCTGGCCATGAGCTTGAAGCCTGGCGGCAGCTCGGTGACCTTGTCGCCATGGCTCATCCACACCTGCAACATGCCATGACCCTCAGAAGTGGTGAAGTCGGCAATGCCATTGAGCAACGCGGTGTGGCCGTGGGCACGCACGTTGGCATGGCCAAATTCGCGCTGATGACCGCTGGTGACCACACCGCCCAACTGGTGCGCCATGGTTTGCATGCCGTAGCAAATGCCCAGCACCGGCACGCCCAGCTCAAATACCGCTTGCGGTGCCTTGTCGGTGGTGTCTTCATAGACGCTGGCGTGGCTGCCCGACAGAATGACGCCCTTGAGCTTGCCGTCACGCGCATAGGCACGAACCCAGTCATCACTCACATCGCAAGGATGGACTTCACAAAACACATGGGCTTCGCGCACACGCCGTGCAATCAACTGGGTGACTTGGGAGCCAAAGTCAAGAATGAGGATTTTTTGATGTGACATAGAAAAAAGTAAATCAGAAATGGGAATTGACATCCAGTTCAAGCATGGACTGCAGGCACCGAGCTAACGTCCATGTTCAACAAGGACACCTCTGAGCATGAAACATGCGTGCCCTGCGTAGGGCGGGCTTCAGCCCGCCATGGCCGACTGAAGTCGGCCCTACGACACGCCATTCTTGTCGGCTGTGGGCGTTGTTTCACGTTAACGTCCATGTTCAACAAGGACACCCCTGAGCATGAAACACGCGTGCCCTGCGTAGGGCGGGTTTCAACCCGCCATGGCCGACTGAAGTCGGCCCTACGACACGCCATTCTTGTCGGCTGTGGGCGTTGTTTCACGTTAACGTCCATGTTCAACAAGGACACCCCTGAGCATGAAACATGCGTGCCCTGCGTAGGGCGGGCTTCAGCCCGCCATGGCCGACTGAAGTCGGCCCTACGACACGCCATTCTTTTCGGCTGTGGGCGTTGTTTCACGTTAGCTCCGGGAGGTGACGGTTTATCACAGTTTGAACGGTCACAGCATCAATATCGCCCAAGTAGTTGTGATCCAGGATATTTCTAAAACCACTGATTTCCCGCCAGGAAATGCCAGGAAATTGGGCTTTGGGCATCTCGGGCAGCATCTGAGTGGCTTCGGACAGGGTTTGCAAATTACGCAACGAAGCATCAAACAGCACTTCATCCTGCGTCAAATCACCCCGACTTTGGATACGTTCGATTTTGGCAATCGCATCCAGAATATGGTGGGCATAAGCCACCCAAGTTTTGCTCATAACTCCATAGCCTCACGCAGTACATGCTGGCGGATGTGTGGGCTTAGTTCGTGCTCCGGCATCAGATCAACTCTACGCTTGAGCAGATCTGCGATTTGCTGCGTCAAAGGCAGTCGCTGCAAGAACAGGTCGTACCCACGCGGAAATTCAACCAAAAAATCCACATCGCTTTCAGGCGTTTCTTCACCCCGCGCCACCGAACCAAAAACCCGCAGATGGCTTGCACCGTATTGCTTTGCCAAGGTGTTCAGCGGGTCTTTCATTTGGCGAAGTTGTTCAAGCAACATGGGGAGTTTTTATTCAATGAAATCTGCTGCAAAAACTTTTTTAGCTATAAAAAGTAGAGCTGCTTACGCTTGCTGAATAAGGGCTAGACGCATATTTTACCTAAACTTTTTGAGTGTAAAAGACTCTGCCGCCTAGCCCACTTTTGGCGCTGCTCAATTCATGTGGGTTTATTCCGCCCGATAGTTGGGGGCTTCTTTGGTGATCTGCACGTCGTGCACATGGCTTTCGCGGATGCCGGCGGTGGTGATCTCGACAAACTCGGCCTTTTCCTGCAGCTCGGCGATGGTGGCGCAACCGCAGTAACCCATGCTGGCACGCAAGCCACCGGCCATTTGGTAAATGATCGACACCATGGAGCCTTTGTAAGGCACCCGCCCTTCAATGCCTTCGGGCACCAGCTTGTCGGCATTCGGGTTGGCGGTGCTGGACTCTTGAAAGTAACGGTCGGCGCTGCCTTGCTGCATGGCCCCAATCGAACCCATGCCACGGTAGCTCTTGTAGCTGCGCCCCTGGAACAAAATCACCTCGCCCGGCGCTTCTTCAGTGCCGGCAAACATGCTGCCCATCATCACCGTGCTGGCTCCTGCGGCAATGGCTTTGGAGATGTCACCGCTGAACCGGATACCGCCGTCGGCAATCAAAGGCACGCCAGTGCCGCGCAGAGCCGTAGCGACGCTGTCGATGGCCATGATCTGCGGCACGCCCACGCCCGCGACGATGCGGGTGGTGCAAATGGAACCCGGGCCAATGCCCACCTTGACCGCATCAGCCCCGGCCTCGACCAGCGCCAGCGCCGCTGCGCCGGTGGCAATGTTGCCGCCAATCACTTCCACTTGCGGAAAGTTTTGTTTGACCCAGCGCACCCGGTCTAGCACACCCTTGCTGTGGCCATGCGCGGTGTCCACCACAATCGCATCCACACCGGCACGGGCCAGCAATTCAACGCGCTCTTCAGTGCCCTCACCAACGCCCACCGCCGCGCCCACGCGCAACTTGCCTTGGGCATCGCGGGCCGCGTTGGGGAAACTGGTTTGCTTGGTGATGTCTTTTACGGTGATCAGGCCTTTGAGCTCAAAAGCGTCGTTGACCACCAGCAAGCGTTCAATTTTGAATTGGTTCAGCAACACCTTGGCTTGCGTGATGGTGGTGCCCTCTGGCACGGTCACCAGTTTTTCACGTGGGGTCATGATTTGGCTCACCGGCAGGTCGTAGCGGGTTTCAAAGCGCAAGTCACGCCCGGTGACCAGTCCCACCACCTTGCTGCCGTCGCAAACCGGAAAACCCGACACCCCCAAGTGCGCCGACATGTCCATCACCTGGCGCACGGTGTGCTGTGGGGTAATCACCACCGGGTCACGCAACACGCCCGACTCGTAGCGTTTGACCTTGGCCACTTTGGCGGCCTGCTGCTGTGCCGTCATGTTTTTGTGCACAATGCCCATGCCGCCCTCTTGTGCAATGGCGATGGCCAGACGGGATTCAGTGACCGTGTCCATGGCGGCTGAAACCAGCGGCAGGTTCAGGGCAATGTTTCGGGTCAGGCGGGTAGCTAGGGAGGTGTCCTTGGGCAGGACTTGGGAGTAGGCTGGCACCAGTAACACGTCGTCAAAGGTGAGCGCTTTACCAATCAGGCGCATAAGTGTGAGCTCCAAATTCTCGATTGTATCTGCCCGTTTACAAAACAAGCCTGGCAGTCCAGCCAACTTGACATAAACTAGATCGTCATGAACCTCATCCAATGCACTTTTATCACCATTTTTTGCTTTTTCTCGGCAGGCGTAAGTGCGCAGTGGGCTTGGGTCGACAAAGACGGCAAAAAAGTGTTCAGTGACCGTGCTCCCGCAGCCGACGTGCCTGACAAAAGCATCTTTAAACGGCCTGGGCGCAACGTCATGGCCGTCACACCAAGCTCAAACGACGCTGCCAGCTCAAACGACGCTGCAGAAAAACCAGCCTTACCCGCCCGGATCGTCGTCAGCAAACCGATGCCAGGGGTTGACAAAGACCTGGCAGAGCGTTTGAAGAAGACCGAACAAGAGCAGGCTGCAAAAAAGAAAGCCGAAGAAGAACGCATCAGCAAGGCCAAAGCTGACAACTGTCAGCGTGCCAAATTGGCACAAAAAAGTCTGGATTCAGGGGTGCGCCTGAGCCGCGTCAATGCCCAGGGCGAGCGCGAAATACTCGACGATGCCGCCCGCAGCGTAGAAACCAAACGACTGCAGGGCATTGTCCAAAGCGAGTGTCAATAACCCGCTTTTGCGCCCACCCGCTTTTTTTCAAACAACCCGGCACCACGACTGCCCTGTTTAACAAAACGCTCGCGCCGCGCCACCTTGGGGTCGACTCGCAAAGGCCGATAGACCTCTACCCGGTCGCACTCACGCAGCATCTGATCCAACCTGGCTTTGCGGCCCCAGACCCCCACCACGGTTTGATGCCGGTCAATTTCTGGAAAACGCTGCAACAAACCGCTGCGCTGCAAAGCCTGCAAGACACTACAAGGCGCATCCAGCTGCAGCGCCACTTCATGAACTTCGCGTGCCACCGGGGCATAAACCACGGTAACGTTCACCAACTGCTCACTCGCCATAAACTTGCTTGGCCCGTTTGACAAACGCGTCCACCATGCTGCCGGCAATTTTGTCGAACACCGGGCTGATGAGTCGTCCCAGCGTGTTGTCAAATCCGTAGGTCAGGGTCAGCTCCACCTTGCAAGCGCGTTGCGCAGCATCGCCCAGCGGCACAAAGTTCCATTCTCCTTCGAGTTTTGAAAACGGGCCGTTGACCAGATCAATGATGACCTGGCGATCCGCCACGTGCTTGTTGCGGGTGGTGAAAGTTTGGTGCAGGCCAGAAAAAGCCATGCCGATCTCGGCCAGCATGCCATTTTCTTCATGGGCCACCACACGAGCCTTGTCGCACCACGGCAAAAACTGCGGGTACGCGTCCACGTCTATGACCAACCGGTACATTTCTGCCGGGCTATACCAAATCAGGACGGATTTTTTAACAGTTTTCATAGAATGCAGGATGCGCGGGATTGTAGTCAAGCCTGGTTCGCATTCACACAAGATACCAAAACCACCCCATGGCCAAAAAACCCGATACCGCAACCCGCATTGCCGACAATAAAAAAGCCGCTTTCAATTATTTTTTTGAAGAGCGTTTTGAGGCCGGCATCGTGCTCGAAGGCTGGGAGGTCAAATCGCTGCGCGAAGGCAAAGTGCAATTGACCGATGGCTATGTGGTGATCCGCAACGGCGAGCTGTTCATCATCGGCCTGCAAATCCAGCCGTTGGGCACCGCCTCGACCCACATCACGCCCGACAAGCAACGCACCCGCAAGCTGCTGATGCACAAGGACGAGATCAAGCGCCTGATTGGCAAGGTGGAGCAAAAAGGCCACACCCTGGTACCCATCAACCTGCATTGGAAAGCGGGCAAGATCAAGTGTGAAATCGCGCTGGCCAAGGGCAAGGCCGAGCATGACAAGCGCGACACCATCAAAGACCGTGAAGGCAAACGCGAGGTGGAGCGTGCCATGAAGGTGCACCACCGCTAAAGCTCGACGCCCACGTAAACGCGTCAATCAAGGTCACGCAGTGGGAGGCTTTGAGCCTAGCACGGACTTTCAACCTAGGTTTCTTCTTGGCTAACAGCTATTGAAAATGTAGCAAAGCATTGCGTGATGTATGCGACATCAACAAACTGCAACTCGGCCAGTGCGTCCCATGCAGATGCCAATTGATCTACCGCCAGGCCATGGTCGGCCAGGCCGAGCGCCATCGCGTCACCCGCGCCCAAAGGGGTTCCGGTCAGGGCCAGCCATTCGCCCACCGAGCTCGGTCACCATGCGGTGCGATGCGCCCTGGCTGATACCCATGCCGCCGCCCATGACCGCCAGCTACGTCGTCACGACTACCCAGTCGCGCCGCCAGCAGCCTACTCGGGCGCGTCCAACGGAAGGAGTCTAGGTTCAAGGCATTGAGCACCTGCGGACGGTTCAGGGTGATGCACCCCACCCGCCCACGAATTTCCACAACGACTTCAGGCAACATCTTCATACCCTGCCCCTCCAGGCCACCATTTCATTGGCGACCAACGCACCAATCACCACCGAACCACCCATCAGCACGTTGTGGCTCGGTACTTCACCCGCACCCAGCCACGCCAGCAAGATACCAAAAATAACTTCTAACAAACCCAGCAACGCCACTTCAGGTGCTTTGAGCACCTGGGTACAGGCGACTGCCAACACACAGGGAATGGCCAGCTGAAACAGCCCCAAACCAGCCAACAACAACACGTCATGGGCAGAGGCTTGCAGCGGCCAGGCCAGCGGCAGCGTGATCAAAGACGACCACACGCCACCCATCAACACAGCGGGAATCAGATCGACGTTTTTTCCCTGGGCGTGCGAGTGCTGGGTGATGGTCCAATTGGCTGCGCCAGAGATCGGCACGCCCAACGCCACCACAGTGCCAGCTAGGCTAAAACCCTCTGCCAGGTGCGTGCCATACATGTAGGTGATGCCGCACCCGGCCACCACAATCGCAGCCCAGGTACGCTGCGCAATTCGGTGACCCAAAAAAATGCGCGTGGCCAGTGCGGTGAACAGCGGCATCAGCGCCATCGTTACCAACACGTTGGCCACAGTGGTCAGCGTCAAGGCCAGCATGAAAAAAGTGAACATACCGGCCCAGCACAAACCCAACAGCCACAGTGCAGCGCCGCCGTGACGCATACGGGCAAAGACCGCCCGCCCCTTGGCCAGCGGCAAGATCACCAACAGGCTCAGCACAGTGAAAAAACTGCGCCAAAACGTCACCTCAAAGCTGCGCGCTTGCTCCAGATGACGCGACACTACACCGGCCGTTGACCAGAGCAGGGTCACCACCAGCATCAGCAACACTGCACGGTTATGGGAAAGTTTCAAAGCAGCCCCCAAGGCATCCATTGGTCTCAAACGTTAAAAAAGCGCTGTTACTTCAACCTTAAGTCGAAGTAACAACGCCCTCTTGGCCCGCGTTTCTCCGAGCCTCATCAAGCTGCTGGTCAATCAGCCGTTGCGGCCAGCCTTCTTGCGGTCATGCTCAGAGAGGTGACGCTTGCGCAGGCGGATCGATTTTGGCGTGATTTCAACCAGCTCGTCGTCTTCAATGAACTCCACACCGTATTCCAGCGTCAACTGGATCGGCGGCGTGATCTTGATCGCATCTTCTTTGCCTGACACGCGGAAGTTGGTCAGCTGCTTGGTACGCGTGGCGTTCACCACCAGGTCGTTGTCACGGTTGTGGATGCCCACAATCATGCCTTCATACACTGGGTCATTGGCGGTGACAAACATGCGGCCACGGTCGTCGAGCTTGCCCAATGCGTAGTTGAAAATTTCACCGGCATCCATGGAAATCAGCACGCCATTCTTGCGGCCTTCGATGTCACCCTTGTGCGGCTCGTAGCTGTCAAAAATGTTGGAGATCAGGCCCGAGCCCCGTGTCAAGTTCAGGAATTCATTGGTAAAGCCAATCAGACCCCGCGCTGGAATGCGGTATTCCAGGCGCACCCGGCCACGGCCGTCCGGTTCCATGTTGACCAGGTCGCCACGGCGTTCACCCAGCGCCTGCATCACACCACCCTGGTGTTGTTCTTCAATGTCGGCGGTGACCATTTCAATCGGCTCGTGACGCTCGCCGTTGACCTCACGGAACACCACGCGCGGTTTGCTCACAGCCAGTTCATAGCCTTCGCGGCGCATGTTTTCCAGCAAAATGGTCAAGTGCAATTCGCCCCGACCCATGACTTCGAAGATACCTTCTTCGTCGGTTTCACTGACGCGCAAAGCCACGTTGGATTGCAATTCTTTTTGCAAACGATCCCAAATCTGGCGGCTGGTGACGTACTTGCCTTCACGGCCAGCCAGCGGGCTGGTGTTGACGCAAAAGTTCATCGTCAGCGTGGGCTCATCCACCCGCAGCATCGGCAGCGGCGCAGGTGTAGCGGGGTCGGTGATAGTGACACCAATGCCGATGTCGGCAATGCCGTTGATCAGCACAATTTCACCTGGCCCGGCTTCATCGGTCTGCACCCGATCCAGCCCTTGGAACGTCAACACCTGGTTGACGCGCCCCTTGACGGCTTTGCCGTCCGGGCCTTCCATGACGACCACGTCCATCATCGGCTTGATGGTGCCCTGCTTGATGCGACCGACACCAATGCGGCCGACAAAGCTGGAAAAATCCAGTGCCGAAATTTGCAACTGCAGCGGTGCTTTGGGGTCACCTTCCTGATGCGGCACATGGTTCAGAATGGTGTCAAACAGGGCGGACATGTCCGGGCCCCATTGTTCGCCCTGACCGCCTTCTTCAAGTGACGACCAGCCGTTGATGCCCGAGGCATAGACCACCGGAAAATCCAGCTGTTCATCGGTGGCACCGAGCTTGTCAAACAAATCAAACGCAGCATTGACCACAAAGTCAGGACGTGAACCAGGTTTGTCGACCTTGTTGACCACCAAAATCGGCTTCAAGCCCAAAGCCAGCGCTTTTTTGGTCACAAAGCGGGTTTGCGGCATGGGGCCTTCTTGGGCATCAATCAGCAACACCACGCCGTCGACCATGCTCAGGGCACGTTCCACTTCACCGCCAAAGTCCGCGTGACCGGGGGTGTCAACGATGTTGATGTGGGTGCCTTTCCAGGTTACGGCGCAGTTTTTGGCCAGAATGGTGATGCCGCGCTCTTTTTCAATCGCGTTGTTGTCCATCACGGTGTCGACCACTTTTTCGTGCTCGGCAAAGGTGCCAGACTGACGCAGCAATTGGTCAACCATGGTGGTTTTACCGTGGTCAACGTGGGCAATGATTGCAATGTTTCGGATTTGTTTATGGGCCATGGTTCTCTTTCTTAAAGGGGTTGGCATTCGGATGCATTCAAACCTGCTTGTGTCCGCAATGCCGTTGCAATCTGTTCAATTTCAATCGGGCTGAGCAGCCGCCCGGGGATCAACTCGCCTGCCGTCACATGGGCTGTACCCAGCAGCGCGTTCGTTTCTTCTTCATACACCGCGACTTGCGCCGCGTCCGGCCAGGAGCCGCGGCGGCGCAAACCGCTCAAAAAGCGACCCGCATTGTCGCTGTCCAGTGTGACTACCGTGTGATGGGCCAGCAAACTGTCCACCGGCAGCAAGCAGGCCAGACGCTCGTCTTCTGTCATGGCCTCCAACGCCGCCAGCGTGACACATTGCGACACCTCAAAGCCGCCGGTGCCGACACGACGCAAGGCGCTCAAATGTGCGCCACAACCCAAAGCTTCGCCGATGTCTTCACCCAGGGTACGGATGTAGGTTCCCTTGCTGCACTTTACTATTATATCCATAGCTACTTGCGCAGTATCAGCAAGGGCTAGAGGCATATTTAACTCATAAATTTCAACTTCACGCGCGACCCGTTCCACCTCAAGGCCGGCGCGCGCATAGTCGTACAAAGCCCGGCCATCTTTCTTCAAGGCACTGTGCATCGGCGGCACCTGGGCGATGCGCCCGGTGAACTGTGGCTTGACACGCGCCAAGTCCGCTGGCGTGACCGATACCGGCCGTACTGCAATCACCTCACCTTCTGCATCGCCGGTGCTGGTCTTTTGACCCAGGCGCAAGGTGGCCGCATAAGTTTTGTCAGCATCGAGCTGCAACTGGCTGAATTTGGTGGCAGCCCCAAAACACAAGGGCAACACACCACTGGCCAACGGATCAAGCGTGCCGGTGTGGCCGGCTTTTTCAGCGCGCAGCAGCCACTTCACTTTTTGCAGGATGTCGTTGCTGCTCCAGCCCAGGGGCTTGTCGAGCAACAACACGCCGTGCAGCGGCCGTCGCGCGAGCTTGCGTTGTTGCTGGGGAGGTGATGCCAATGTCTGCATGCTGGTAAAAAGAGCCTGAGATGGAAACTGAGAGCAGCTTCCAAACCCTTGGAACCTGACCCCCAATTATTTTCAGTCGTCCTTGGCGCGCGAAGCGACTGCACGGGCAATCAGCGCATTCATGTCGGCCGCCCGCTCAGGCGTTTGGTCGTAAATGAAGTGCAGGGTTGGCACGGTGTGGATATGCAGCCGTTTAAACAGCCCGGCACGCAAAAACCCGGCAGCCTGGTTCAAGCCTTCGGTACAGGCTTTCACATCACCGGCCAGCAAGCTGAAAAACACCTTGGCATGGGCATAGTCCGGCGTGACTTCCACCCCCTGCAGGGTGACCATACCCACGCGCGGGTCTTTCAACTCGCGTGCGATCAGTTCCGTCAGATCCCGCTGTATCTGGTCGGCCACCTTGAAGGCACGATTGGGTGTGGCTGATTTTTTATGCACAGTTCAAACCCATGTGCTTAAAGCGTACGCGCCACTTCGCGAATCTCAAAGAATTCCAGCACGTCACCGTCTTCGATGTCGTTGTAGTTCTTGATGTTCAAACCGCAATCGAAGCCTTCGCGCACTTCCTTGGCATCGTCCTTGAAACGCTTGAGCGATTCGAGTTCGCCGGTATAGATGACCGTGTTCTGACGCAGCAGGCGCAAGCGTGCCGTGCGACGCACCACCCCCGAAGTGACCATACAACCGGCAATCGAGCCAATCTTGGAGACCTTGAAGATTTGACGAATCTCGGCCGTACCGATGACTTCTTCTTTCTTGTCCGGGGTCAGCATGCCTGACATAGCCAGCTTGAGGTCGTCCACAGCGTCATAAATGATGTCGTAGTAGCGAATGTCCACGCCGTTGTTCTCGGCCAGTTTGCGCGCACCGGCATCGGCACGGGTGTTGAAACCAATGATGACGGCTTTGGCGGCAATAGCCAGGTTCACGTCCGACTCGCTGATGCCACCCACGGCGGCATACACCAGCTGCACCTTGACCTCGTCGGTAGAGAGCTTCAACAGCGATTGACCCAAGGCTTCTTGCGAACCTTGCACGTCGGCCTTGACGATGATCGGCACCATCTTGACCTCGCCTGCCGTCATGTCGGTAAACATGTTCTCCAGCTTGGCTGCCTGTTGCTTGGCCAGCTTGGTGTGGCGGAACTTGCCGGCGCGGTAGGTGGCAATTTCACGGGCACGGCGCTCGTCCGACAGCACCATGAATTCATCGCCCGCTTGCGGCACCTCGGTCAAGCCTTGAATTTCAACCGGAATCGACGGGCCTGCGGTCTTGATGGTTTTGGCGTTTTCGTCCAGCATGGCACGCACACGGCCATAGGTTTGCCCCGCCAGCACGATGTCGCCGGTTTTAAGTGTGCCGGACTGCACCAGCACGGTGGCGACCGGGCCACGACCCTTGTCCAACTGGGCTTCAATCACCAAGCCCTTGGCCATGGCTTCTACCGGCGCTTTCAGTTCCAGCACTTCGGCTTGCAACAGCACTTGTTCCAGCAACTCATCAATGCCCTGACCGGTTTTGGAGGACACGGCCACAAACGGCGAGTTACCGCCAAATTCTTCAGGAATCACCTCTTCTGCGACCAGTTCGTTTTTGACCCGGTCGGCATTGGAATCGGGCTTGTCGATTTTGGTGATGGCCACCACAATCGGCACCCCTGCCGCCTTGGCGTGTTTGATGGCTTCTTTGGTTTGCGGCATGACACCGTCATCAGCCGCCACCACCAGAATCACGATGTCAGTCGCCTGCGCACCACGGGCACGCATGGCCGTAAACGCCTCGTGGCCGGGGGTATCCAGAAACGACACCACACCACGCGCGGTCTCCACGTGGTAAGCCCCAATGTGCTGGGTGATGCCACCGGCTTCACCCGATGCCACCTTGGTACGGCGGATGTAATCAAGCAGCGAGGTCTTGCCGTGGTCAACGTGGCCCATGACGGTCACCACAGGGGCGCGCGGCAAAGATTCAGCTTGCTGTTGCGACACTTCGTCGTCGGTAAAGGCTTCTGGGTCATCCAGCGCGGCCACCACCGCTTTGTGACCCATTTCTTCGACCAGAATCATGGCCGTGTCCTGATCCAGCGGTTGGTTGATGGTGACCATCTGGCCTAACTTCATCAGGTGCTTGATCACTTCTGAGGCTTTGACGGCCATCTTGTGCGCCAACTCCGCCACGGTGATGGTTTCTGGCACGTGCACTTCAAGCACCCGCACTTCTGCCGGTGCTTGTTGCTGGTGGTGGTCATCATGGCCACGGTCATTGCTGCCACGACGACCACGTGGGCCGCCACGCCAATTGCTGTTGCGCCCAGCACCCGCACCGGTGTCCCCTCGGGTGGGAATGCCTTTTTTCTTGGCCGGATCGCCCGCCCAACTGCTGGACAATTTAGCAGATTTGACTTCTTTGCCAGCACCGGCAGCTGCACCCGCAGCCCCAGCAGTCGCGCCTGCAGCAGGTTTGGCAGCAACCGTGCCGGCTGGTTTGTGCAAGGTGCCTTTGATGCCTGCCTTGGCCGCATCAACGGCGGGCTTGGGTTCTTCTTTTTTGGGTGGCAGTTTTTTGCCCGGCTGCGACATCATCAAGCGGATGGCAGCAGCTTCGGCTTCGGCCTTGCGACGGCGGTCAGTCAGGTCTTCGGCACGAATCTGGTCTTGGGCCGCCTGCGCTTTGGCGTCAGCGGCCGCCTTGTTTATAGCTGCGCTTTTTTCCTGCAAGTCCGCATCCGCCTGACGTTTAGCTTGCTCAGTGGCTGCGGTATCTGCGACCTTTTCTTGCGCAAGTTGCTCAGATGTTTTTTCGGTGTTCGCTTGAGGGTTGACTTTTGACGCTTTTTTCTCGGCCAACTCTGCGGCTGCGGCTGCGGCTGCGGCTGCCGCCTGCGCTTGCTGTGCAGTGGCAATTTCAGCGGCTTGACGCGCCGCCAATTCAGCCGCTTCACGTTGCTTGCGACGCTCCGACAATTCTTCTTCCTGACGACGGATCAGTTCGGCCTGACGACGCGCTTCTTCTTCGCGCCGCGACAACTCGGCGTGGTCAATCACCGGAGTCGATTCTTCTGCTTCTTGCGGCTTTACCACCGGAGCCGGTGCGTCCAATACATCATCACGACGCACAAAGGTGCGCTTCTTGCGCACCTCAACCTGAATCGTGCGCGCCTTGCCGGTGGCATCGGCCTGCTTGATCTCAGTGGTCGATTTTTTGACCAGGGTGATTTTTTTGCGTTCACCGGTAGCAGTGCCATGGCTGGCCTGCAGGAAACCCAACAGCCGCTGTTTGTCAGCCTCTGTGAGGGTGTCAGATGCGGCTGCTTTAGCCACGCCTGCCGACTTCAGTTGCTCAAGCAAAGTGTCGGTTGTTTTCTTGAGTTCTTTGGCAAACTCGGCGACGGTCATACTGGACATTTTTTGGGTAACCTTTGTTTTCGACCTTCATGCCCCCACGGACACCTTGGTCGCTGCTTGACTATTTGTTCATGATCAGGACTCTTGTGAAGACACGTCATTGGCAAACCAATGTTCACGCGCCTTCATGATCAAAGCCTTGGCCTCGTCCTCTGACTGGCCGGTCAACTCTGTCAACTCGTCCACCGCCAGATCGGCCAGGTCGTCGAGGGTATGAATACCCCCTGCGGCCAGCTTGGCCAGATGATCAGCACTCAGTCCTTCAAGGTCACTGAGCGCAAGGGCCACGCTGTTGACACTTTCTTCGTTGGCAATTTCCATGTTCAGGAGCGCGTCTTTGGCACGGTTGCGCAATTCATTGACAGTGTCTTCGTCAAAGCTCTCAATTTCGAGCATTTCTTCCAGCGGCACGTAAGCCACCTGCTCCAGGCTGGCAAAACCTTCGGCAATCAACAGGTCGGCAATTTCTTCGTCGACGTCGAGTTTTTCCATGAACAGCGCACGGCTGGCATCCACCTCAACCGCTTGCTTTTGTGCCGATTCGGCCGCATCGAGAATGTTGATTTTCCAGCCGGTGAGTTCAGCCGCCAGGCGCACGTTCTGTCCGCCACGACCAATGGCAATCGCCAGGTTTTCTTCATCCACCACCACATCCATGGCATGACGTTCTTCGTCCACCACGATGCTGCTCACATTGGCAGGCGCCAGCGCACCAATCACAAACTGGGCCGGGTCTTCGCTCCAGAGCACGATGTCCACACGCTCACCAGCAAGTTCATTGGTGACCGCATTCACACGGGTGCCACGCACACCGACACAGGTGCCGATGGGGTCGACGCGCTTGTCGCGTGACAACACGGCGATCTTGGCGCGCGAACCAGCATCACGGGCGCAGGATTTGATCTCCAGCAGACCCTGTTCAATCTCAGGCACCTCATTGCGGAACAACTCGATCATGAAGGCCGGGGCCGAACGCGACAGCACAATCGGTGCGCCACGCAAGGTCAGGTCCACTTCCATGATCATGGCGCGCACCCGGTCACCGGTGCGGAAATTTTCCTTGGGGATCATCTCGCCACGGCGCAGACGACCCTCCACGCGACCGGATTCAACAATCAGATCGCCCTTGTCCATGCGCTTGACTGTGCCCACAAACACCTTGTCACCGCGTGACATGAAGTCGTTGAGCAACATTTCACGCTCAGCATCACGGATTTTTTGCAAGATCACCTGCTTGGCTGCCATGGCACCTATGCGGCCAATGGGCAGGGATTCGATGGTTTCCTCGATGTATTCATCGACCTCGATGTCAGGAATTTGCTCTTTGGCTTCAAACAGCAAAATTTCTTGATCAGGCAGCTGCAAGCCCGCCTCATCGGGCACCACGTGCCAGCGCCGAAAGGTTTCGTACACACCGGTGTCGCGGTTCAGCGCCACACGAATGTCCACATCGCCCGCATAAAGCTTTTTGGTGGCTTGCGCCAAGGCGGACTCCACCGCACCAAACACCACATCACGCTCGACGTTTTTCTCGCGTGAGATGGCATCGACCAACATTAACATTTCGCGATTCATGCCAAGGCTCTCCTGTTTCAATTCAAATGGGGTTCAGAATCATCCAAAGACTGGGCTTGCGCGCGGCCTTTGAAGCTGACGATGGGCGCCAGACGCGCCTCTTTGATCTCACTCAATACAAATCCAAGCGCCTGCAAGGGCGGCAGCACACGCTTTTTACTGATCTTCTGGCCGGGTTTGACCACCAACTCATCACGCCAGACGATTTGCCAGGAAGTCTCTGGCAAAGCCGCTTGCGGCGCATCGGCAAGCACCTCAACCCGTTCCAGCACACCACGGAATTTTTTACGGTTGGCACTGACCTGACCCGCCGCTGCAGCACCCAGCGGCGCTTTCAGGGTCACATCGATGGTTTGCCCGACAAAACGCTCAAAATCCTGGTCGTTGCGCAAGGGACGATCAATACCTGGTGAAGACACCTCAAGGCGGCGGTACTCAATTTGATCCACCTCTAGGGCAAACTGCAACTGGCGCGTGACCTTTTCGCAGTCTTCCACCGTCACAAACTGCTCCAACACGGGTGCGTCTGCAAGCGGTTTTGTCCAAGGCAAATCAATCGTGATGCGCAGCAGACCACCGGCGGAACGTTCAATTTCCACCAGGTCATAGCCTAAGCCAGTCACAATTTGTTCAACAATTTCCTTGAGCGCCACCAGCAGTTCAACCCTAAATTTGGATGCATCAAAAACAATCGACCAAAAAAAACGGGCGGAAATGACTCGCCCGTTTGGTCGTGAAGCCGTGGATTGTAGCCTAAATTTTACCAAAAAGCCTTGATTTGTAAGGATTATTCGGTAGCCCCTTGAGCAAATCATGGCATGCGACAATTCAACGACAACGGCCGCTGCACTCATCCTTTACCTAAACTTCAGTGCAGCAGTAAAGCACAACAAATGCAAACAAGAGGTTGATATTGATATGGGTTTCCTGACTGGCAAAAAATTGTTGATCACCGGGGTGTTGTCCAACCGCTCCATCGCTTACGGCATTGCCAAGGCCTGCCATGCGCAAGGCGCCGAGCTGGCTTTTAGCTACGTGGGCGAGCGCTTCAAAGAGCGCATCACCGAATTTGCCGCCGATTTCAACTCCACCCTTATTTTTGATTGCGATGTGGCCGACGATGCACAAATTGACAACCTGTTCAAGGATTTGTCCAAAACCTGGCCGACCTTTGACGGCTTTGTGCACAGCATTGGTTTTGCCCCGCGCGAGGCCATTGCCGGTAACTTTCTGGATGGCCTGACGCGCGAAAACTTTCGCATTGCGCACGACATCAGCGCCTACAGCTTCCCGGCCATGGCCAAAGCGGCTCTGCCCTACCTGAACCCGACCGCATCGCTGCTGACACTCACCTATTTGGGTGGCGTGCGTGTGGTGCCCAGCTATAACACCATGGGGCTGGCCAAAGCGTCACTGGAATCTTCGGTGCGTTACCTGGCCGATGCCGTGGGCAACAAAGGCATTCGTGTCAACGGCCTGAGTGCCGGGGCCATCAAAACCCTGGCTGCCAGTGGCATCAAGGACTTTGGCAAATTGCTCGGCATCTCTGCCGCAGCTTCGCCCCTGAAGCGCAATGTGACGATTGACGAAGTCGGCAACGTGGCCGCCTTTTTGCTCAGTGACCTGGCCTCGGGCATGACCGGTCAAATCTCTTATGTGGACTGTGGTGTGAGCCAGACTGCGGTCGCAGTCGTCGAATCAGACTCTTGATAAAAATGGCCTTTAGCCCTTTAAAATAAAGGGCTTATAGCTATTTATTGCATAGCATTCAACAATCAGGGGTGGGCGCTGCCCGCATACAGCCACGGCATGTCCAGCAAGCGTTCCCCCAGCACCTTCATGGCCAGATCCCGACCCCAGCGCATCGGGCCGGTGGCGTGGAAAATTTCACCATTTTTGATTGCTCGCGCCTGCACCTGGGCGTTGCGTGCCCAACGTGCCTGGGCGTAGCGCTGCAACTGCGCAGACACCGACTCTGTATCGGCATGGGGCAGGCCCACTGGCGTGATCGCCCAGGCCAGGGCCGCCGCATCTTCAATCGCCATGCCCGCCCCCTGCGCCAGGTAGGGCAGCATTGGGTGCGCGGCATCCCCCAGCAGAGCCACCCGCCCCTTAGTATGTTCATGCGCACCCTGCATCGGTGGACGAATGCTCAGCGGCCACAAGCGCCAATAGCCAATAGCGGCCACCAGGTCTTGCAGCGCAGGGCACGCCACAGCCATGCAGTGCTGCAGATCACGGGCATTGGCGCTGTGATCCCAGCACGACATGTCGCCCTGCACCTGACCATGCACGATGGCCACCACGTTGAGCCAGTCACCACCACGCACGGGATACTGCACCACATGCAGCCGGGGGCCAAGCCACACCGTCACCTGATCCGAGCGCAGGTGCGCCGGTAAATCAGCCTGCGCCACCATGGCGCGGTAAGCCAGATGTCCGGTGGGCTGCGGCGTGCCGTCGTTGAGCAGGGCTTGGCGCACCGCGCTCCAACCGCCATCAGCCCCCACCAACAGGTCACTGCAGGTGTGCAGGTCGTTAGAAAAGTCGGTGCTGACCCCGTCGTCACCTTGGGCGAAGTGCAAAAAGCTGCTGCCAAAGTGCAGCTCAATACCGGCTGTGGCGCGTGCTGCACCCAACAACACCCCATGCAGATCGCCGCGATGCACGGTCAGGTAAGGGGCTCCGTAACGCGCTTCAAACGCTTCGCCCAAGCGCAAACGCCCTAGCCGGTGGGCGCTGGTGGCACTGCGCACCTGAATGTGTGCGGGCTGTGCCGCCACCCGGTGCAACGCGTCCTTCAGGCCCCAGCCGTACAGCACCTTGACCACGTTGGGGCCGAGTTGCACGCCCGCCCCCACTTCAGAAACCTCAGCCGCACGCTCGCACAGCGTGACCGCATGCCCAGCTTGTGCGCAAGCCAAGGCAGCCGCCAGGCCACCGATCCCACCACCTGCTATTTGTACTTTGCTCATACCGTTATTTGTGTTCAACCGAGATGGTTCAAGATTCAATACGGCCATTGTCAGCAGCCAACAATTCAACTGGCTGACAAGCCCGTACCTCAATCATTTATTCCAGCTGCGCCCAGGCTTTCTCCAGCCTTTTCACACTCACCGGCTGCGGCGTGCGCAGTTCCTGGGCAAAGAAGCTCACCCGCAGTTCTTCCAGCAGCCAGCGAAATTCTTGCTGGCGCGCGTCCATCACGCCCTTGCGCTCTGCTACCAGCCGCCAGTAGCGCTGCTCCTGCGGCTGCAGCTCTTTCAGGCGCGCTGCATCGCGGGCCGGGTCGGCACGGTATTTTTCCAGCCTGGCGGTGATGGCTTTGAGGTAGCGGGCAAGGTGCTGCAGGCTGCCCCAGGGGGTAACGCTGAGGAACTTCTTGGGCATCAATCTTGCCAGCTGTTGGGCCGCATCTG
>Ga0210024_1000814_pt1 | contig 28317 bp, 25 predicted proteins | sample CryGeymeta201525_FD_183988 | JGI IMG/M metagenome (GOLD analysis project Ga0210024, IMG submission 183988) | Groundwater microbial communities from Crystal Geyser aquifers in Utah, USA - Crystal Geyser metaG 2015-25 (SPAdes) (version 2) | ecosystem: Environmental > Aquatic > Deep subsurface >...
GAAAGGTATCCAAGCCTGGCTGGCCGTGCGGCCCGCTGCAACGCTCCTTGGAAGCGCACGATTTTAAGGGCTGCTTGAGTCGCTTGGGGTTGGCTTGCGCAGTGCCAACACGACCAGGGTGATGACCGTCAGCGGCAGCACAAAGCTCAGCATGGCGTTTGAGTACGCACCCAGCGCCGCATGCTTTTGCGCCGCCAGTACCAGATAGCCCACATAAGCCAGGTAGTAGGCGAAAAACATGCCGCCCTCCCAGCGGGCAATTTCGCGCCCGGTCATGAACACCGGCAGGCAAGCCAGCGCCACAGCGGTCATGACCCAGAGGTCAAAATTGAGCAGCGCCGCCGGCACCGCCAGCCCCTCACTGCCGATGGCGCCAGACACCACGCCAGCAATGCCCAAACTGCCCAGAACATTGAAGGTGTTGCTGCCCACCACGTTGCCCACCGCAATGTCACGCTCACCCTTGATGGCCGCCATGATCGAAGTGGCGACCTCGGGCATCGAGGTGCCAGCCGAGACAATGGTCAGGCCAATGATTAAATCGCTCACGCCCAGCGCCTTGGCAAACACTACCGATGCCTGCACCAGCCAGTCTGAGCCCAGCACCAGCAATCCCAGGCCCACGGCAATCAGTGCCAACTGCACAGACAGGCGGTCGAGCCACGGCGCGGGCTTGTCTGACGCAAACTCGGCGGCGTACTCGTCTTGCGCCGCCTGGCCCTGGCTGCGTGATTGCCACACCAGAAAAACGGTGTAAGCAATCATCAGGCTCATCAGAATGATGCCGTCAACAAAGCCCAGGTTGCCGTCCAGCGCCAGCAAAAACAGCAGCAAACTGGCCCCCAGCATGATCGGCACCTCTTGCCGAATGAGCTGAATGTTGACCACCAGCGGCGTGATCAGCGCCGACAGCCCCAGCACGAACAACACATTGAAAATATTGCTACCCACCGCGTTGCCCAGCGCCAGGTCGGCATTGCCCGCCAGCACGGCGCCCACGCCCACTGCCACTTCGGGCGCGCTGGTGCCAAACGAGACCACAGTAAGGCCCACCACCAGCGGCGATATGCCCAGCGTCAATGCCAGCCGCGAGGCGCCGCGCACCAACAAGTCGGCACCCACAATCAAGGCGAACAGGCCGCCAGCAAACATCAATAGTGTCATGGTCAATTTGTCGGCGCAATGAGTCGTTCAGGGCAGCCCAAGCTGACTGACCGTTTCAAGCCCTTGTGGGTGAACAGCCTCTTGGGCTTACTTGGCAACTACGCGCACCATTTCCAGGCACTTGTTGGAGTAGCCCCACTCGTTGTCGTACCAGGCGACCAGTTTGACGAAAGTGCCGTCCAGCGCAATGCTGGCGTCGGAATCGAACACGCTGGTGCGGGTTTCGCCACGGAAGTCGGTGGCCACCACTTTTTCGTCGGTGTAGCCCAGCACGCCTTTCAGGGCGCCTTCGGATTGCGCCTTGATCTCGGCGCAGATTTCAGCCATGGTGGCGCTGGTGTTGAGTTCCACGGTCAGGTCAACCACGCTCACGTCGCTGGTTGGCACGCGGAAAGACATGCCGGTGAGTTTTTTGTTGAGATCGGGGATCACCACACCCACGGCCTTGGCTGCGCCGGTGCTGGACGGGATGATGTTTTCCAGAATGCCGCGGCCACCGCGCCAGTCTTTGTTGCTCGGGCCGTCCACCGTTTTTTGTGTGGCAGTGGCGGCGTGCACGGTGGTCATCAGGCCGCGCTTGATGCCGAACTTGTCATGAATCACCTTGGCCAGCGGTGCCAGGCAGTTGGTGGTGCAGGAAGCGTTGGAAATGATGGCCTGGCCGGCATAGGTTTTGTCGTTCACGCCGAACACGAACATTGGCGTGTCGTCCTTGGAGGGTGCCGACAAAATGACTTTTTTGGCACCGGCGTCGATGTGCTTTTGCGCGCCAGCCTTGTCCAAAAAGATGCCGGTGGATTCGATCACCACGTCGGCGCCGACCTCGTTCCACTTCAGGTTGGCCGGGTCGCGCTCTTGCGTCAGGCGAATCTTTTTGCCATTCACGATCAAAGTGTTGCCTTCGACCGAAACGTCGCCCTTGAAGCGGCCATGGACGCTGTCGAATCGCAGCATGTAGGCCAGGTACTCGGGCTCCAGCAGGTCGTTGATGGCAACCACTTCAATGTCGCTGAAATTCTGGATGGCAGAGCGCAACACGTTGCGGCCGATGCGGCCAAAGCCGTTGATACCAATCTTGATTGTCATGATTCTTTCCTCGGGTTAAACAAAAAAACTTACCTTGCTATTTTCGCAGCACTTTTTCCACCGTGTCCGCGACATTTTCTGGCGTGAAGCCAAAGTGCTTGAGCAGCACCGGCGCCGGCGCCGATTCGCCAAAGCTGTCGATGCCGACCACCGCTGCACAGCCGTATTGCCACCAGCCGGCGCTGACACCCATTTCGACCGCAATGCGCGGCACGCCCTTGGGCAGCACGGCGGTCTTGTAGGCCACCTCCTGCTGGTCAAACGTGGTGGTGCTGGGCATGGAGACCACGCGCACGGCAATTTTGCGCGCCGCCAGCAGTTCTTGTGCCTTGAGCGCCAACTGAACCTCGGAGCCAGTGGCGATGATGACCGCCTGCGCCTTTTTCTTCAGGCCCACTTCGGTCGGCTCGGCCAGCACATAGGCGCCCTTGCTGATGTCGCCCAGGCTGGCCTTGGGGGCGTAAATGATGTTCTGGCGGCTCAGCAGCAGGGCGGTGGGCTTGGCTTTGTTTTGCAGCGCCACGGCCCAAGCCACGGCGGTCTCGGCGGTGTCACCGGGGCGCCAGACGTCGAGGTTAGGAATCAGGCGCAGAGAAGCCGCATGCTCGATCGACTGGTGCGTTGGGCCGTCTTCGCCCAGGCCAATGCTGTCGTGGGTGAACACATGCACTACGCGCAGCTTCATCAGCGCGGCCATGCGGATGGCGTTGCGGCTGTAGTCGCTGAACGTGAGAAAGGTGCCACCGTAAGGAATGAACCCGCCATGCAGCGCCACGCCGTTCATGATGGCGGCCATGCCGAATTCGCGCACGCCGTAGCTGATGTGGCGCCCGCCGTTGCCGATGCCGCTCAGCGAATCAAAGCGCAACGCTGGCGTGCTCTTGGTGTTGGTCAGGTTGGAGCCGGTCAAATCGGCCGAGCCACCGAGCATTTCGGGCAACGCGGCGGTGAAGGCTTCGAGCGCGAGCTGGCTGGCCTTGCGGCTGGCCACGTTTTCGGCTTTGGTGTGTGCGGCCACGGCGGTGTCCACCGCCACCTGCGCAAAATTCTTGGGCAGCTCGCCCTTCATGCGGCGCACCAGTTCTTTGGCCAGCGCCGGGTGGGTGGCCTTGTAAGCGGCAAATTTGTCGTTCCAGGCTGCCTCGGCTGCGCTGCCTGCGGCTTTGGCATCCCAGGCCGCGTAGATGGCCTTGGGGATCACAAATGGCGCCGGTGTCCAGCCGATGGCTTCGCGCGTGAGTTTGATTTCTTCGGCGCCGAGCGGCTCGCCATGGGCTTTGGCGGTACCGGCGCGGTTCGGCGAGCCCGCGCCAATGGCGGTCTTGCAAATGATCAGCGTCGGCTTGTCGTTGGACTTTTTGGCCTCGGCAATGGTCTCGGCGACCAGCGTGGCATTTTGCCCGTCGATGGGGCCGAGCACGTTCCAGCCGTACGCCACAAAACGCAGCGCCGTGTTGTCGATGAACCATGGGCTCACCTGGCCGTCGATCGAGATGCCGTTGTCGTCGTACAGCGCAATTAACTTGTTGAGTTTCCAGGCGCCGGCCAGCGCGCAAGTCTCGTGGCTGATGCCTTCCATCAGGCAGCCGTCGCCCATGAAGGCGTAGGTGTGGTGGTTCACCACATCCAGGCCGTCACGGTTGAATTCCTGAGCCAACAGCTTCTCGGCCAGCGCCATGCCGACCGCGTTGCTGATGCCCTGGCCCAGCGGGCCGGTGGTGGTCTCCACGCCAGGGGTCACATCAACTTCTGGGTGGCCCGGCGTCTTGCTGTGGAGTTGCCTGAAATTCTTCAGTTCCTTAATTGGCAGCTTGTAGCCGGTGAGGTGCAGCACCGAGTACAGCAGCATCGAGCTGTGGCCGTTGGAAAGCACAAAACGGTCGCGGTCAAGCCACTTCGGGTTGGCCGGATTGTGCTTGAGGTGGCTGCCCCACAACGCCAGCGCCATGTCGGCCATGCCCATCGGCGCCCCGGGGTGGCCCGAGTTGGCGGCCTGCACCGCGTCCATGCTCAGCGCGCGGATGGCGTTGGCCATGTCGGCAGGGGTCACGGCCGCGGTGCTTTGGGTTGCTGGAGGGGTTTGAATGATTTCAGCCATGGAGGAATGCCTTGAACAGATTGAACGAAACGAATGACTGAATTTTACGAAGTCAAAGGAGCTGGTCCCAAAAGCAGTGAACCGCCCGGTTGACAAGGGTCAGCGATGATGAAAAAACTTGCAGGTTCTCTCGGCTCATTTCAGCGGTATGGGCTGCGCTGCCGGCACCGGCACGGCCGTCACGCTGTTCTTCGGGCTGCCATCAATCAGCTTGTCGGAGTACACCAGATACACCAGCGTGTTGCGCTTACTGTCGACCATGCGCACCACGCGCACATGCTTGAAGAGGAAGGAGGTGCGGGCATTGAACACTTCGTCCCGCGGGGCGATCTTGCCCTTGAAGGCAATCGGGCCGATCTGGCGGCAAGCCACCGCAGCGTCAGACGTGTCCTCGGCCAGGCCCAGCGCCCCTTTGTAACCGCCTGTTTTGGCGTGCGACAAGTAGCAGGCCACCCCGTCCACTGCGGGGTCGTCGAACACCTCCACCACCACTTTGTCGTTGGGACTCAACAGCTTGAATGTGGTGCTGACTTCGCCCACGGTTTCGGCAGTGGCGCCTGACGATGCCAGCAGCACAGCAACGGCCAACAAGATTTTTTTCATCGAATGTACTTTCAGGTGGGTAAAGAGTACCTGGTCAAAGCGCCAGATGGTGCGCCAGCTCGGGTGTTGAAGGCTGATTGTCAACGGCTTTCGCTTCAACACAGTCATCAAGCCTTGCGGCTGTACACAAGCTGATGGATCACAGCAGCCCTTGAAGGCCAAAGGATTTCATGGCAGGGCAATAATTGCCACTCTGACGGTGGTTGACGTCGTATTTCAATAGAGCAGCCCCTACCAAGCTTCACATGATCTGGAGATGTTCATGATGCCCCGATTGCTTTCAATTTGCCTAGCGCTTGCCCTGATCACCCAGGTTCACGCGGCTGACACGCCCGACGCAATGGCTGCGCCAGAACCGACTGCGACCGAGCGTCTGGCAAACGCCCGCAGCGCCATCGATGCTAAAGACTGGCAACGCGCCTTGACTGAACTGCGGGTGGCATTGCAAACAGCCCCGAACAACGCCGACGTACACAACCTGCTGGGCTTTAGCTACCGCAAGCAAGCCCAGCCCGATTTGCCCAAAGCTTTTGAACATTACCAGCAAGCCCTCAAGCTCAACCCATTACATCGCGGCGCACACGAGTACATTGGAGAGGCTTATCTGATGGACAACAAGCCGGCCGAAGCCGAACGTCACCTGGCAGCACTTGAGAAAATCTGTGGCAACCGCAGCTGCGAGGAATATGCAGACTTGGCAAAGGCGATTGCGGCGTATAAGCCTCCAAAGTGAGCACAACAACTTTTGTCGACCCGCTGCAGCGGCGAGCGCAGCCTTCGCTTGCACCTTGGATTGCGATGAAGAACGCCCCGTGCATGAAGCGATCCAAGCGTGAACACCATCCCGCCTGCAATGGCGGGATAGGTAGGCAGATCACCCAAACCGACAGCCACCGTTTGCTCGATGCGGTGTTGGAAGCTGCGATAGAAGCTGCATTTATCCCGGCCTGACGGATTAATGGAGCTATCGCCATGACTTTGTCAACACCACAAACCTGCCCACCGCCCGCTGGCTATGAAACCTGGCTTGACTATGCCGTGGTAAACATGGACACGCGCAGTGCCTATCACGAGTATTTGTTCGAGCTTTCGGCCGGTAGCAGCCCGGCGTGTGACCGTGAAGCCATGCGGGTTGCTGTTTTGGCTGAACTCGATGCCCTGCGCTTGGCAGCCCAGGTTGCCGACACCTTCCCGGCACTGCTTCGCTCGGGTATCCATCAATCAAGCCAATAACAAAATTTTAGAGCGCCTCCTCAATGGCCGCTTCCGCTGCCGTCTTGACTGATGAAAGCATCGGATGTCTGACTGCGACGGGTCTTTAAGCGAATTTCACGATTGCCGAAGGCCGACCATCAAAGTTGAATGTCGGTTCTGGAAAGATCTGTGGATCCGGATCGCAGCGTTATGCAAAGACCCCAATTATGAGAAGTTTGGCACGAGAAGGCGCGCAAGGCCGTTCGTACATGGTCGTCCGGTTCCTTGAGCACCTTTCCATAATCACAGCTTCTTGAGGAAGTCGAGCAGCGAGTCCGAGGCCCGGAATCGCCCAGCCTGGGTGGCCGGATCCCTCAGCTTTGCAAGCGTCCTTTCCTTCATCGCAAGGTTAGCCTGGGTGTACTGATGTGTGGTGGTCGGGCTCTCATGCCCGAGCCACAGGGCAATCCCCTCGATTGATTCCCCCGACTGCAGCAAATGCATCGCTGTTGTATGGCGGATCGTATGCGGTGAGATACGGCGACCATCCAGACTCGGCATTCCTTGCGATGCCACGCTCACCGCCAATGCCAACCGTTGCGCAACATTGGTTCGCGTCATCTGATGGCCGTCACGGTTGGGCAGCAGCGGCGAAGTTGGCGCCAATTCTGGATTGAACTTTAGCCACGTCCGGACCACCTTGGCCGTCGATTGCCACAAAGGCATTGTTCGCTGCTTGCGACCCTTGCCATGCAGGTGCACGCAGGCAACTCCGTCCAGCAAGACATCGGACACGCACACGCCAACAATCTCCGACACCCTTGCGCCAGTGTTGTAGAGCATCTGCCACAGCAAATGGTCACGCCGACTGGTCCATGTCGCGCCGGGCTTGCCAATGATTGCCAGCATTTCCTCGGGCGACATGAAGCCGAGCATCGGCCGCTCGAAGCGCTTCATTGGCACACCCAATGCCTGCTCAATGACACCCAGCGCGCCCACGTCGCGGTGCCCCGCAAACTTCAGAAACGTACGCAGCATCGCCAGCCGGGCATTGCGGGTGCGCACTGCGTTACCACGCTCACGTTCGAGATGGTCGAGGAAGGCCAGGATCAGCGTCGACGTGAGGTCTTCCAATCGGATCGCCGTAGTTTGCTTGTGCAGGTACCCTGTGGAGAAGTCCAGGAACAGCACGAATGCATCCCGGTAGGTCGCCACCGTGCACGGACTCACAGCACGCTGTTGCGTCAAATGCTCATTGAAGAATGATTGCACCAACGCAGCGAAGCTTGGCGGGGCTCTTGGAGTGGTCGGCTTACTCATCGCAGTCCTCCCACGGATCGGCGAACTTCTCGAAGCGCTGACCGATCAAGCTCATCAGCTCCGGAACGCCACTTATATACCAGTAGGTGTGGGTAACTCTGGCGTGGCCGAGGTAGGTCGACAGTGCCAGCATGCGCTGGTCGATATCCACGCCTTCCTCGTGCCAGAGCATCAGTCGGCGCACAGCAAAGGCGTGGCGCAAATCGTGCACACGTGGCGCACCGTGGGTGCCGCGATCAACCCATCCGAGCTGCTTGCGAAGCTGCTCAAAAATGCGGTGGATCTGCCGGTCGCCAACGGGCTGCCCGAGCAATTTCCCGCGCGTGCAGACGAAGAACGGCGCTTGGGGCTTAGCACGCACATACAAATTGCGCTGCGTTCGGTATCTCGCCAGCGCTTGGGCAGCGCTGGGATGCAGTGGCACCAGTCGGGACTTGCCAAACTTGCTTTGACGAATCGTCAGCACCTGGGCCTGCAAGTCCACGTCAGAGTCGTAAAGCTTTAGCGCCTCGGAGATGCGCAGTCCCGTGCTGGCAATAAGGCCAAACAGCGTTTCGATCACCGCCGATCGCAGTGATGCCAGCACACTTCCAGAGCGCCCCAGGTCTCTTGCAGCCGCCAGTAGTTCCACAATCTCGTGCTCGCTGTAAATGTGTGGCGCCGTGCGGCCTGGCACCGCCCCGAAGATGGCCTCATCTGGCACTTCCGTGGTCGGTTCGAACTGACGCAACCAAGCGGTGAATGGGCGCAGCAGTCTCAACTGGCGCGCCGAGGTGGCACGGTCGCCATGCCCGCCCTTGGCCTGGCTGGCCCAGTTGGCCATCAGATTGACCGTCAACGGACCGTGGTGGCCAATCTGGTCGACGTAACGGGCGAAGCGTTCCAGACCGTGGCCCATGACACTGAGCTCAAAGCCCGCATGCCGCCGCTCGGCCAGGTATTGCTCGATCCGGGCCTGCAAGGTGACGAGCGCGCTCATTGTGCGCTCCCAGGCCACGCCAGAGCGACACCGGCTAGCGCGCCGTGATCAAGCTTGGCGTAAATAAGTGAGGTGTCCAGCGAGCGATGTCGCAGTACGTCGGCCACTTCCTTGATCGAGCCACCCTGATTGACGATACGACAGGCCAGCGTGTGGCGCAGAGAATGCGATCGACCGTGGGGAATGCCCGCGCGGACAAAGGCATCACGTACAACAGCGCGAATGCCGTGCACACTCAGGGGCTTGTCGTGTGGCGCTTTGAGGCGTAAAAATACGGCCCCGGAATTGGTTTGGGGGCGCTCGTGGCGGATGTACGCTTCCAACGCTTGTCCCGTTTCAACGGGTAATGGCAGGACATCTTGCTGGTGCGACTTGGTTCGCTTGAGCGTCACGGTACCCATGCGCCAGTCAATGTCGGCCATTTGGAGTCGGCTGATTTCGATGCTGCGCAGTCCCAGATCGAGCGCCAAACGGACAACGGCATAACCTCGCCGCTGAGAATTTGGCGTGGCCGTGAAGGAGTTCATCAGCCGATCCACTTCATCGGCCTTAAGCGCTCGGGGCAATGACGCAAGGCTCCAGTGAGCGATCGAGCCGATGACAGCCAGCAGCGGTTGCACCGCATCACCACAAGTGGCGCGGTAACGAAGGTACGCACGCAATGTCGCTGCAATCGTGGTGGCGTTGCTGATCGAGTCCAACTTCTCCATCTGACTGGCGATGAAACGCCGAACGTCCTCAGGCTTAAGCTCACCAAGGATGACTGGTCGATCTGCGAACTTGAAAAGCAGCAATCGACCGATGATGCGAAGGTAGCCACGGCGTGTTCCCTCTGCCAGGCCCCGTGCTTCTCGCATGCTGGTGTCGTAATTGCGAAGCTCGTCTGCTATCGGTCCTGTTGGTGTCGGCAATGCAGCGATGACGCCGCAATCTCGCAGGACCTCCAGCAGGGCTGTTAGCGCGGAATGAACCGATTTGGGCGTGCGCATCGCCTCACCGGGACAGTCACAGTGTGGAAGATGATGCTGCATGAACTCGTCGACCCATCCATCGTCGAGCAACTGGGCCGGTAGAGAGCACTGCGCCATCCAGTGCGAAAAATGCGCCATGCCGTTTAAACAGTGGCCGACCGTGCAGGGGGCATAGCGGCCACGCCTGAGACGTGCGATATACGCCGAAACATACGAGGAAAGTGGCCCCTCGAATAACCAAGTTCGAATTACCGGGTGCAACGCTGCAATTTCAGACATGACAATCTCCAAAAGTTGGGACTGTCAGTGCTGCCAGATAAGCGAAATTATGTCCAGCACAACTCTCAAGCAAACCGCCAATTGCAAGCATTTACGCGGCTTGACGGCCTACTCTGAGGGCGAACTTCTCATAACTGGGGTCTTTGCATAACGCTGCTTATGGAAATCTTTCCATAAGCAGCGCAAGCCGACCAGCACGAATGACAGGTTCCTGGAAGTCCAATTCAACGATCTTCGCTACGCTACGAACCCAGATGGACGGTATTGGTTCAATCTACCGTTGGCTGAGCCAGTTCGGCGAAATTATTGATCTTTACAGCCCCGTCCGGGAAACGTGCAACCACTTCCAATTGACCACCCATGGCTTCAATGTGACTGCGTAAAGTGGATAAATACATGTCGGTTCGTTTCTCCATTTTGGCGATGGACGGTTGTTGAACGTGCAGCACGTCAGCCAACATTTTTTGCGAAAGTCCACGTGCCTGACGCAATTCGTTCAGAGGCATTTCAGCCAGCATCACTCGCGCGTTGGCCGCAGAGCGCGCCTGCGCTTGGGGGGTCATACGCGCACGCAGTTCACTAAATTTATTAGCCATCGATAAGTCCTTCCTTTCGAAGTTGCGCGATATGTTGGTCATAAAGTTGGTCGGCTATAGGAACGTGGATGTCGTACCAGCGGTCATTCCCGGTCTTGTCCCCGCCAATCAGCAAAATTGCTGAGCGACGTGGATCAAAGGCGTACAGCGTGCGCAACGGTTTTCCACCCTGCTGAGTGCGCAGTTCTCGCATGTGTTTATGCCTTGAGCCGTTGATGCCACTGCTGTGAGGGTAGCCAAGCCCTGGCCCGCGAGCCTCAAGCAATCGCACGCTCGAATCAAGAGCTTCCTGTTCATCCTCAGACAGGCTGGTCCACCAGTCACCGAACTCATTTGTGTATTCAACGTCCCAAGTCATAGGTAGACTATAGCGAGTCGCATACATTCCTTCAATGGAATAATTAGAAACACTTCAAACACATGTGGATAGTGTTTTGACCTGCAAAAGCAGAGCTGAACGGCCGGTTTGGATATGGAATTTCGGCATGTGGGCTGACCGCAACGGGTCTAGACCGGTCTGCCAAGTGCAAGCAGCGACTGATCGTCGCAGGCACAAGGGTGAATCACTCTGCAAAAGTTCACTCCGATTGCGGATACCTGCTTTTTGATTTTCAAGGGGACAGTTGAATGGCCGAACTTCGAACTACGGCTTACCGGTCTGGACGATCTCGCAGGGGCTCCCTCGTACCCGGCAAATCTTTGCTCATGCCTACAAAAAAATCAGGTATCGATATTCCCCGCCTGCAGCGCATTGGTTTCAATGAACTCGCGGCGCGGTTCGACCTCGTCGCCCATCAGCATGGTGAACACCTTGTCGGCCTCGATGGCGTCGTCGATCTGTACCCGCAGCAAAATGCGCACGGCCGGGTCCATGGTGGTTTCCCACAACTGCTCGGGGTTCATTTCACCCAAGCCTTTGTAGCGCTGGCGGCTGGTTGTGCTTTCGGCTTGCGCAATCAGCCAGTCCATGGCTTCGCGGAAGTCGCTAACCTTTTGTTCCTTTTGGCGTTCGCCCTCGCCGCGCGTGACTTTGGCGCCCTCGCCAAGCAGGCCCTTCAGGGTTTGGGCAGCCTCGTGCAGAACAGCGTAGTCGGCACCATGGACGAAGTCTTGCGTCAGCACGCTGCTCTTGATGTTGCCGTGCAGGCGGCGGCTGATGCGCAGAATGGGTTTGTCGGAGCGCACATCGAATTCGCCCGCCACTTCAGCGTCGGGCAATTGGGCTTGTAGGGCGATGGCCGAGGCCTCGGCGTCGGCCACGGTGTCGAGGTTCAAGGCCACGCCGTCGGCAATGGCGCGTAGCGCGGAGACGTCCAGAAAGTGCGTCAAGCGGTCGATCACGGCGTGCGCCTGCTGGTGTTTGTGGGCCAGCGTTCTAAGCGCCTCCCCGGTCAAGGCGTCGCTGTTGTCTCCGCCGGTGTGCACCGTGGCGTTGACCAGCGCCACGCGCAGCAAGAAGTTATCGAGGTCAGTGGCGCCCTGCAGATAAAGCTCTTCGCGCCCGGCTTTCACTTTGTAGAGTGGCGGCTGGGCGATGTAGATGTGGCCGCGCTCCACCAGCTCGGGCATCTGGCGGTAGAAGAAGGTCAGCAGCAGCGTGCGGATGTGGGCGCCGTCAACGTCGGCATCGGTCATGATGATGATGCGGTGGTAGCGCAGCTTGGACACGTCGAAGTCGTCGCTGCCGGTGCTGCCGCCGGCCTTGCCGATGCCGGTGCCCAGCGCGGTGATGAGTGTCAAAATTTCGTTGCTGGTGAGCAGCTTTTCGTAGCGCGCTTTTTCCACGTTCAAAATCTTGCCGCGCAAGGGCAGAATCGCCTGGAACTTGCGGTCACGGCCCTGTTTGGCGCTGCCGCCGGCGGAGTCGCCCTCGACAATGTAGATTTCGCACAAGGCCGGGTCTTTTTCCTGGCAATCGGCCAGCTTGCCGGGCAGGCCCATGCCGTCGAGCACGCCTTTGCGCCGTGTCATGTCGCGCGCCTTGCGGGCGGCCTCGCGGGCGCGGGCGGCCTCGACAATTTTGCCGACGATGATCTTGGCGTCTACCGGGTGCTCTTGCAGGTAGTCCCACAGCAGCTTTGACACGATGTCTTCCACCGGGCCACGTACTTCGCTCGACACCAGTTTGTCCTTTGTCTGGCTGCTGAACTTGGGCTCGGGCACCTTGACGCTGAGCACGCAGCACAGGCCTTCGCGCATGTCGTCGCCGGTCACTTCCACCTTGGCCTTTTTGGCGATCTCGGTGTCTTCGATGTACTTGTTGATGATGCGCGTCATGCCGGCGCGCAGGCCGGTCAGGTGGGTGCCACCGTCACGTTGTGGAATGTTGTTGGTGAAACACAGCACCTGCTCGTTGTAGCCACTGTTCCACTGCATCGCCACTTCCACACCGATGTTGGTGTTCTGGTCGCTCTGGCGGTCGCCCGTGGCGTGGAAGATGTTGGGGTTGAGAACGGTTTTGCCCTTGTTGATAAAGTTGACAAAGCCGCGCACGCCGTCGGCGCCGGAAAAGTCGTCTTCCTTGCCGGTGCGCTCGTCTTTCAGGCGAATGCGCACGCCGTTGTTCAAAAAGCTCAGTTCGCGCAGGCGTTTGCTGAGAATCTCGTAGTGAAAATCGTTGTTTTCCTTGAAGATGTCGGTGTCTGGCAAAAAATGTACTTCGGTGCCACGGCGCTCGGTCTCGCCGGTGACGCGCATGGGCGACACCTCGACGCCATTCGCGCTTTCAACCAGGCGGTTCTGCACAAAACCCCGGCTGAATTCGAGCGTGTGCACCTTGCCGTCACGGCGCACCGTGAGGCGCAGCATTTTGCTCAACGCGTTGACACAGCTCACGCCCACGCCGTGCAGGCCGCCCGAGACCTTGTAGCTGTTTTGGTTGAACTTGCCACCGGCGTGCAGCTCGGTCAGGGCGATCTCTGACGCGCTGCGCTTGGGCTCGTGCTTGTCGTCCATCTTGACGCCAGTCGGAATGCCGCGGCCGTTGTCGACCACACTCACCGAGTTATCGGTGTGGATGGTGACCAAAATGTCGTCGCAATGGCCGGCCAGCGACTCGTCGATGGAGTTGTCCACCACCTCGAACACCAAATGGTGCAGCCCGGTGCCGTCACTGGTGTCACCAATGTACATGCCGGGGCGCTTGCGCACGGCTTCCAGGCCTTCAAGGATCTGGATCGAGCCTTCGCCATAGGCCTCGGAAGCGCCAACCTGGTGGGCATCGATGGTGGGCTGAAAGTTGGAGCTGTCAGCCGTGCTTTCGCCCGTGTGAACATTGTTCTCAGGGGGTTGGGCGGGCGTGTTTTCTTCTGTCATGGCGGCGTCAGTGGGGTGTAAAAAGGGCAAGGCAGCAGCGGCTTAGATGCGCATTGGCATCACCACGTACTTGAACGTGGTGTTGCCGGGAATGGTAAACAGCGCTGAGCTGTTGCCGTCGGAGAGTTCGAGTGTCACCATGTCTTGCGACATGTTGCTAAGCGCATCAATGAGGTAGGTCACATTGAAGCCGATTTCGATGCTGTCGCCGCCGTAGTCGATGTCAAGCTCGTCCACCGCTTCTTCCTGCTCGGCGTTGTTGGCGGCCACGCGCAGGGTGCCGGGTTCAATGTTCAGGCGCACGCCCTTGAATTTTTCGCTGGTCAAAATGGCGGTGCGTTGCAGCGTGGCCAGCAGCGCGCTGCGGCCCAGCGTGATGCTGTTGTGGTGGTTGCGCGGAATCACGCGGTTGTAGTCGGGGAACTTGCCCTCGACCAGTTTCGTGACAAATTCCATGCCGTCAAAGCTGAACTTGGCCTGGTTGTTGGCAAATTGCATCTCGATGGCGCCTTCGGCATCGGACAACAAACGCTGCAGTTCCAACACGGTTTTGCGCGGCAAGATCACCTCTTGTTTGGGCACTTCGACATCAAGTGTGGCGCTGGCAAAGGCCAGCCGATGGCCGTCGGTGGCCACCAGGCTGAGCTGCAGGCCTTCAACCACAAACAAAATACCGTTGAGGTAATAACGAATGTCGTGCACCGCCATGGCAAACGAGACCTGACTCAGCAGCGCCTTGAGCGTTTTTTGCGGCACGCTGAAGGCCGGGCCAAAGTTGGCTGACTCCTGCACCAGCGGAAAGTCTTCGGCGGGCATGGTTTGCAGCGTGAACTTGCTTTTGCCGCCCTTGAGAATGAGTTTGGCTGCGCTCGATTCAAGCGACACCACCTGATCTGCCGGCATGGTGCGCAAAATGTCGATCAGTTTGCGCGCACCCACCGTGGTGGTGAAGTCGCCGGTGTCGCCGCCGAGCTCGGCCGCTGTGCGAATCTGGATTTCCAGGTCGCTGGTGGTGAGCTGTAGCGCATCGCCCGTTTTGCGAATCAGCACATTGGCCAGAATGGGCAGTGTATGGCGGCGCTCAACGATGCCCGAGACCGCCTGCAAAACCGATAAAACCTTGTCCTGGGTGGCTTTTAAAACAATCATGTCTTCCTCTTGGGTTCAATGGCAAATGGGGCGAATGGGCTTGGCGCAGCGTTGGTGCGGCCAGGTTCTGAATAAAAGCGCTATTTTCCACTTATTTGACACAGCGCTTGGGCATCAGCCTTTGAGCGTCTGCTCCAGCACGTGAAGTTGCTGGTTGAGTTCTGTGACCTGTTGGCGCTCGCCGCCAATCTTTCGCACTGCGTGCAGCACCGTGGTGTGGTCCCTACCGCCAAACATTTCACCGATTTCGGGCAGGCTTTTTTGCGTCAGCTCCTTGGCCAGGTACATGGCGATCTGCCGTGGCCGGGCAATGCTGGCGGGGCGCTTCTTGGAATACATGTCGGCGATTTTGATTTTGTAGTAGTCGGCCACTGTTTTCTGGATGTTTTCCACCGAGATTTGACGGTTCTGGATGGAGAGCAGGTCGCGCAGCGCCTCGCGCGCCAAAAGGATCGAGATTTCTTTTTGGTTAAAGCGCGAATAGGCCAGGATTTTGCGCAAAGCACCTTCGAGCTCGCGCACGTTGGAGCGCACGTTCTTGGCGACAAAAAAGGCGACTTCTTCGGGCATCACAATGCCCTCGGCCTTGGCCTTGTTGATCAGGATGGCGACGCGCATCTCGAGTTCGGGCGGCTCAATGGCCACCGTCAGGCCCGAGTCAAAACGCGACACCAGGCGCTCATGAATGTCTGCCAGGCCTTTCGGGTAGGTGTCGCTGGTCATCACAATATGAGATTTTTTGGCCAGCAGCGCCTCAAAGGCGTTAAAGAATTCTTCTTGCGTGCGCTCCTTGTTGGCAAAAAACTGCACGTCGTCGATCAGCAGCAAATCCAGCGAGTGATAGCGCTCCTTGAACTCGTCAAAAGCCTTGCGTTGGTAGGCCTTCACCACATCGGTGACGAACTGCTCGGCATGGATGTAGAGCACCTTGGCGCTCGGGTGGTCAGCCATCAGCTGGTTGCCCACCGCGTGCATCAGGTGGGTTTTGCCCAGGCCAACGCCTCCGTAAATGAACAGCGGGTTATATAGGCGCCCCGGCATGCCGGCCACGTGCATGGCCGCCGCGCGCGCCATGCGGTTGGCGCTGCCCTCGACCAGGGCGTCAAAGGTCAAGACCGTGTTGAGACGGCTTTTCAGCGGCTCAGCGGGGCGAAAATGATCGGCTTCGGCGATTGACTCGGCCAGCACGACGGTGGCGGCGATTTTGGTTTCGGGCTTGCGCACCACGGCTTCGCGAGCGGCTAGCGCCAGCTCGATCTGCACGGTCTGGCCGGTCAGGCGCTCCATGATCAGCGCCAGCCGTTGGCTGTACTGAGCCCGCAGCCAATCCATCTTGAAACGGTTGGCGACAAAAATGGTCACCTTGGACAAGTCATCCGACACCTGAGCCGACAGTGGTTTGATCCAGGTCTGAAACTGTTGTTCGGGGAGTTCCTGCGCCAGTTGATCGATGCACGATTGCCAAAAATCTGCGCCACTCTGATCTTTTGTGGTGGCGGGGGTAGGGTGAAGTCCCTCGGTCATGTTGCGATTAATTTCTGTGGATAATTTTGATTTCTGAGCCTGTGGATTCTAATTTATCAAACGCTTATCCACACTACGGGTCTTTCCCTGATTTACTGCCGATCAAAAAGTTTGCGATAATCTGCGGTTCGCCTGAACTGTTTAGGTGAAACAACGTTCGTGCCACTGGCATCAATCAAACACACTGAGGCAGGTTGCCTCCGAGCTTCTTAGGATTTCCAAAATGAAACGCACTTACCAACCCTCCAAAATTCGTCGCGCCCGTACCCATGGCTTTCTGGTGCGCATGAAAACCCGTGGCGGTCGTGCCGTGATCAATGCGCGCCGCGCCAAGGGCCGCAAGCGTCTGGCCGTCTGACTGAACGCTTAACGCAGTGTGCTGCTACGCTTGGCGCACCTTGCAACGGCTCAAAAGTCGGCGCCAGTTCCAGGCCGTGCTGGCGGGTTCAACTCTGGCGCGCACAGCGCACTTCGCCTTGCATGCCGTGGCACTGAACGCTGATCAAGTGGACCTGAGCGCCAAGCCTTTGTTCAACGTGGCAGCAGTCTGGCTGGGTGCCATGGTGCCCAAGCGCTGGGCCAAACGCGCCGTGACACGCAATGCACTCAAGCGTCAGATTTACACCGTGAGCCAGTTGTACCAAGACAAGTTACCCGTGGCCGCCTATGTGGTGCGGCTGCGCAGTGGTTTCGACCGGGTGCAGTTTGTCAGCGCCAGCTCTGACGCCCTGAAACTGGCAGTTCGCGCCGAGGTGCAGCAGTTGCTGGAGCGCGGCACGCGAGCCGCATCCGCCCCCTGCGCGCCAGCGCCAGTACTTGCATGATGACCCGCCTGTTGATTCTGCTGGTCAAGGGCTATCGCCTGTTTTTGAGCCCGTGGCTGGGTTCATCGTGCCGCTTTGAGCCAACCTGCTCTGTGTATTCGCTGCAAGCCCTGCAACGCTTTGGTGCTGCCCGTGGCAGTTACCTGATGCTGCGTCGCATTGGACGCTGCCACCCGTGGTGTGATGGCGGGCTTGATCCTGTGCCCGAAGCGCCTGCCACGGCCGCGCCAAATCTGTTTACCCGGTTGATTCCATCTTCCACTCAAAAGAAGTCTTCATGAACGATATCCGCCGCACCATTTTGTGGGTGATTTTTGGTTTTTCACTGGTCATGTTGTGGGATCAATGGCAGGTGTACAACGGCCGCAAAGCCACCTTTTTCCCTGGCAGCACGCCCGCCGTTGTGCAACCCCAAGATCAAACAGCATCCTCCAGCGTGCCAGGCAGTCTGCCAGGCAGCGTGCCAAGTAGCGTACCCGGCAGCGTGCCGGTTGCCAGCAGCAGCGTTGCAGGTGCGGACCAAATTGCCGGGGCGGTGCCTGCTTTGGCAGCGCCTGTTGCTGCCCCTGTAGCCGGGCAGGAACTGGTGCAGGTCGAGACCGACGTTTTCAAACTCACATTCAGCACCGAAGGCGGCTCGCTGGTCAGGGCCGAGCTGCGCAAGCACGCCGACATGGCGGACAAAAACAGCAATTTTGTGCTGTTCGACAACAGTGTTGACCGCGTCTATCTGGCCCATTCCGGGTTGATTGCCGGCGCCGGAGGCCCGGCCCTGCCAACCCACAAGACGGTGATGACGCTGGCGCCCGGCGAGCGCACCTTGCCTGAAGGCAGCCAAAGCCTGGAGCTGCGTTTTGAGTCGCCCGAGGTGGGTGGCGTCCAGCTCATCAAGACTTACACCCTGACGCGCGGCAGCTACGTGATGGCCGTCAAGCACGAGGTGGTTAATGTGGGCGCCGCAGCGGTCGCCCCGCAGCTTTACCTGCAACTGGTACGCGACGGCAACAAGCCACCCGGTGAATCGTCGTTTTATTTCACCTTTACCGGTCCGGCCGTGTACACCGAGGCCCAGAAATACCAAAAAGTTGACTTTTCCAACATCGAAAAGGACAAGGTCGATATTGAAAAGACGGCACAAAATGGCTACGTGGCCATGGTGCAGCACTACTTTGCCAGCGCCTGGCTGTTGGCCGACGGCATCAAGCGCGACCTGTTCATGCGCAAGGTGGACACCAACCTGTACGCGGTGGGCATGATTGCGCCGCTGGAGTCGATCGCGCCGGGCGCGCGCAAAACGATATCAACCACGCTCTATGCCGGCCCGCAGGAAGAAAAAGTCCTGGAAGCGCTGGCCCCGGGCCTGGAACTGGTCAAGGACTATGGCTGGCTGACCATTCTGGCCAAGCCTTTGTACTGGTTGCTGGACAAGCTGCACGGCTTTATTGGCAACTGGGGCTGGTCCATTGTGGCGCTGGTGCTGTTGCTCAAAGCCGCGTTTTACTGGCTCAACGCCAAAGCCTATTCGAGCATGGCCAAGATGAAGGCGGTGAACCCGCGCATCATGGAAATGCGCGAGCGGCTGAAAGACAACCCGCAGCAAATGCAGCAAGAAATGATGCGCATTTACCGCGAGGAAAAAGTCAACCCGATGGGCGGCTGCTTCCCGATCATGATCCAGATTCCGGTGTTCATTGCGCTGTACTGGGTGCTGCTGGCCAGCGTCGAGATGCGCAATGCGCCCTGGATCGGCTGGATTCACGACCTCTCCAGCCCCGATCCGTTCTACATTTTGCCGATCATCATGACGCTCACCACGGTGCTGCAGACCTCGCTGAACCCGGCGCCGCCAGACCCGATGCAGGCCAAGATGATGTGGTTCATGCCGCTGGCTTTCAGCGTGATGTTCTTTTTCTTCCCGGCCGGTCTGGTGCTGTACTGGATCACCAACAACGTGTTGTCGATCGCCCAGCAGTGGGTTATCAACACCCGCATGGGCGTGCCGCCGAAGTTTCACTTTCCCAAGTTCTGACCGCCACCCGACGTGAGCCTGCCACGCCACAGTGACCCGATCGTGGCCATTGCCACAGCGCCGGGGCGTGGCGCAGTGGGCATGGTGCGGGTCAGCGGCCGCGGTTTGCACGATTTGCTGCTGGCGCTGTGCGGGCGACCTCTCAAACCGCGCGAAGCCACTTACACCGCTTTTCTGGACGCCACAGGGCAGGCTATCGACCATGGCCTGGCACTTTACTTTGTTGCGCCGCATTCTTTCACCGGCGAAGACATCCTGGAGCTGCAAGCCCACGGCGGGCCGGTGGTGCTGCAGCTGCTGCTGGCGCGCTGCTTGCAGGCGGCAGCCGAACTGAACGCCGCTGGGCAACCACGGCTGGCGCATTTGCGCGTGGCGCTGCCGGGCGAGTTTTCCGAGCGCGCCTTTCTCAATGACAAGATCGACCTGGCGCAGGCAGAAGCCATTGCCGACCTGATTGACGCCAGCACCGAGGCGGCAGCGCGCAGCGCCAGTCGCTCACTTGCAGGGGCTTTTTCGCAGGAGGTGCACCAGCTGCGTGATGCCCTGATCCATTTGCGCATGCTGGTCGAGGCGACGCTCGATTTCCCCGAAGAGGAAATCGACTTTCTGAAAAAGTCTGATGCGCAGGGCCAACTCTCAAACCTGATTCAGAATTTGACCGCGCTGAGGGCGCGCGCACAGCAAGGCGCGCTGCTGCGCGAGGGTATCAAGGTGGTGATTGCCGGCCAGCCCAATGCGGGCAAGTCGTCCCTGCTCAACGCGCTGGCCGGTGCTGAACTGGCCATCGTCACCGCCATCCCCGGCACGACCCGCGACAAAGTGCAGCAAACCATTCAGATCGAGGGCGTGCCGGTGCATGTGGTCGATACCGCCGGTCTGCGCGAGAGCGAGGATGAGGTTGAAAAAATTGGTATCGCCCACGCCTGGGACGCCATTGCACAAGCCGATGCCGTGCTTTTTCTGCATGACCTGACGCGCCTGGAGCAAGCCGCTTACCGTGCTGATGATGATGCCATCGCCCGCACCATCGCCGAGAAACTACCCCGGCAGGTGCCGGTGATCGAGGTGTGGAACAAGCTGGATGCTGCATCGGCGCAAAGCTTGCCGGAAGGTCTGAACCTGTCAGCCAAAACCGGTGCCGGGCTCGATGCCTTGCGTCAAAGACTGCTTCAGGTAGCCGGTTGGCAATCGGGCTCGGAAGGCGTTTTTATGGCCAGAGAGCGCCATGTGCAGGCCCTGCATCAGACCCAAGACCATTTGCAGGCAGCGCAAGTTCACCTGGAAGCCCAAGCGCAGGCGCTCGATCTGCTGGCCGAAGAACTGCGGCTGGCACAAAACGCCTTGGGCGAGATCACCGGCGAATTCACCTCAGACGATTTGCTGGGCGTGATTTTTTCAAGCTTTTGCATTGGCAAATAAGCGCAAGCGATCCGGCCACCGCAGCATTGCGGCTTGCAGGGTCAGCATAGGGGCAGTTTTGTGCATAACCCGATGGCGGCTGGAATTTTCGGCTGGGTCCGGGCTGTAGGGCAAAATATTTGCTGAGACAAGGCCCAGGCAGCGCCGGCACCGTTACAAAAGAAAGAGCTTCGTCATGAGCACCCACTTCGACTACATCATCATCGGCGCCGGCACCGCTGGCTGCCTGCTGGCCAACCGCCTGACGCGTGATGCGTCCAAACGTGTTTTGCTGATCGAGGCGGGCCGCGCAGACAACTACCACTGGATTCACATTCCGGTGGGCTACCTGTATTGCATTGGCAATCCACGCACCGACTGGCTCTACCAGACCGAGCCCGATGTCGGCCTGAATGGGCGCAGGCTGCGCTACCCGCGCGGCAAGGTGCTCGGCGGCTGTAGCAGCATCAACGGCATGATCTACATGCGCGGCCAAGCGCGCGACTACAACGCGTGGTCGCAGCTCACTGGCGACGACGCCTGGCGTTGGCAAAATTGCTTGCCTGACTTCATGACGCACGAAAGCCATTACCGGCTTGATGACCAACGGCTTGAAACGCCTGACAAGCTGGGCCAGTTAAAGCAGTTTCACGGTGCCGGTGGCGAATGGCGGGTGGAAAAGCAGCGCCTGCGCTGGGACGTGCTCGACGCCTTTGCCCAAGCTGCGCAGCAAGCCGGCATTCCGGCCACCGATGACTTCAACCGGGGCAACAACGAAGGCGTCGGCTATTTTGAGGTAAACCAGAAAGGCGGCTGGCGCTGGAACACCGCCAAGGCTTTTTTGCGCCCGGCGTGCACCAGCCGCCCCAACTTCACGCTCTGGACCTCGGCCCAGGTGGTCAAGCTTATGATCGAAACGCAAGCCAACGACCAGTTGCGCTGCACCGGTGTCGAGGTGCAAACGCCCGCTGGCAGGTTCGGCGCGCACGCCGCGAGTGAGGTCATCCTGAGCGCTGGCAGCATTGGCTCGCCGCAGATTTTGCAGCTCTCGGGTATTGGCCCGGGCGCGCTGCTACGGCAGTACGGCGTGGCCGTGCTGCATGACGCGCCGGGTGTCGGTGCCAACTTGCAGGACCACCTGCAGATTCGCTCGGTGTACAAGGTGCAGGGCGTCAAAACGCTCAACGTGCAGGCTAACTCGCTGTGGGGCAAGGCCGCGATCGCTCTGGAATACGCGCTCAGGCGCAGCGGCCCGATGAGCATGGCGCCGAGTCAACTGGGCGCGTTTACCCGCAGCGACGCCAGCCAGACCTACCCAAATATCGAGTACCACGTGCAGCCGCTGAGCCTGGAAGCCTTTGGCGAACCGCTGCACAGTTTCCCGGCGTTCACCGCCAGCGTCTGCAACCTCAACCCCACGAGTCGTGGCCGCGTGCAGATCAAGTCACCAGACTTCTCGGCGGCGCCCGCCATTGCGCCCAACTACCTCAGCACCGAGGCCGACCGCAAGGTCGCGGCAGACTCCCTGCGCCTGACCCGCACCATCGTGGCGCAGCCAGCGCTGGCCAGCTACCAGCCGCAAGAGTTCAAACCCGGCGTGCAGTACCAGAGCGACGACGAACTGGCGCGCCTGGCCGGTGACATTGCCACCACCATTTTTCACCCGGTCGGCACCACCAGAATGGGCCGTGACGACGACCCGCTGGCGGTGCTGGACGCGCACCTGCGGGTGCGTGGGCCGGGCGGCTTGATTGCCGGTTTACGCGTGGTCGATGCTGGTGCCATGCCGGTGATCACCAGCGGCAACACCAATTCGCCTACGCTGATGCTGGCCGAAAAAGCGGCGCGCTGGATTGCGGCAGGCGCCTGAGCCATGCTTGACCTGTCAATGCACCAAAGCAGCGCCTGCCAAGGGTAATTCCGGATAGCCAGGCACTTGATTGGCGCATACAGTTGCACCATCACCGAGCAGAGCGAAGCTGTGCAAGGTGAAGGACCCAGGAGACAAGATCCGTCAGGGTCTAACAACACTAGAAAGAAAAGGCACCGGTAACCTCGGTGCTTTTTTAATGGGGCTTGCCCTTTTAACGTGACAGTACGCTTTCATCATTCAGGGCGTCGCTCTTGATTCATGAAGTTAGTGACAATGCCGCTATGGAATTGTTCATTGTGTCTGTCGCCTCGTTGTTTGCCGGTTTTGTCGATTCCATTGTGGGCGGTGGCGGGTTGATACTGGTGCCGGCCCTGTTTGCCACCTTTCCCAACGCCCACCCAGCCACGTTGTTCGGCACCAATAAGGGCGCCTCGGTGTGGGGCACGGGCATCGCCACCTGGCAGTACAGCCGCAAGGTGCAGATGCGCTGGGCCGCGCTGCTGCCTGCTGCGGGCGCGGGGTTGCTGGCGTCGTTCGCCGGGGCCTGGCTGGTGACGGTGATTTCACCCGACTTCTTGCGCAAGGTGTTGCCTTTTGTGCTGCTGCTGGTGCTGCTCTACACGCTGGCCAAAAAGGAACTCGGCCGTACCCATGCGCCCAAGTTTTCGGGTTGGCAGGAACAGTGGATTGCCGCTGGCATTGGCGGCGTGATCGGCTTTTACGACGGCTTTTTTGGCCCCGGCACGGGCAGCTTTCTGGTGTTCTTGTTTGTGCGCCTGCTGGGCTACGATTTTTTGAGCGCCTCGGCGGCGGCTAAGCTGGTCAACACCGCCACCAACGTGTCGGCGCTGGCGCTGTTCATTGCCAAAGGCCACATCTGGTGGCATTTTGTGCTGGCCATGGCGCTGGCCAATGTGCTCGGCAGCCTGGCGGGCACCCGGCTGGCGCTCAAGCATGGCACCGGTTTTGTGCGCATGGTGTTCTTGCTGGTGGTCAGCGCGCTGATCCTGAAAACCAGCTTTGATGCGTTTATGCGCTGAAGCTTCACAGAGCCGACGCGGCCGACGCAGGCGCAAGCGCTTGCCCCGCCACTGCATCGCGCGGCCAAGGCACTTCGGCGGCCAGCAGCGGCTTGCCCACGGGCACTGAAGCCTGACCTGTGCGCACCAAGTCCATGTCTTTGTCGTTGGGATAAAGGCCTAGCAGCCAGTAATCGAACGCGCGCCGCGTGATCGGGGCGGCTGAGGTCGACCCGAAACCGGCGTTTTCGACAATCGCCGCGATGGCAATGGTGGGGTCGTCGGCGGGGGCATAGGCGATGTAAAGCGCATGGTCGCGGCGGCGCTCTGCCATGCGGGCGGCGTTGTACCTTTCATTTTTGCCAAGTGACACCGCCTGCGCCGTGCCCGTTTTACCGCCACTGAGGTAGCCAGCGTCGGCAAACACGCGGCGCGAAGTGCCGTCTTGCGTCACACCGACCATGGCGCGACGAATGATATCCACATGCTCGGGCTTAAATCCCAAATCAGTGGCGGCTTGCGGCGCGATAGGCTCACTGACCTCGCTACCTGGCGCCTGTGTTGCCAGCACCAACTGCGGCGGGTGTTTGATGCCATTGTTGGCCACGATGGCGGTGGCTTGCGCAAGTTGCAGCATGGTGAAGCTGTTGTAGCCCTGGCCAATGCCCAGCGAGATGGTCTCGCCCGCAAACCAGCGCTGCTGCTCCGGGCGCTTGAAGTAGTTACGCTTCCAGTCCGTGCTGGGCAGCACGCCGCGCACTTCACCATGGATGTCGATGCCAGTGAGCTGGCCAAAGCCCAGCGGCGCCATGAAGTCGTGCATGGTGTCCACGCCAAGCTCATTGGCCAGCGTGTAAAAGTAAACATTGCTCGACTCGACGATGGCGCGGTGCATGTCCATGATGCCGCCGCGCTCGTTCTCGGGGCTGCCAAAGCGGCGGCCGCCAAACATGAAAAAACCGGGGTCATTGATCAGCGTGTTGGCGCTGCGCTTGCCGGTGGTTAATGCCGCCAGCGCCATGAACGGCTTGTAGGTGGAACCGGGCGGGTAGGTGCCGCGCAGCGCCCGGTTCAACAGCGGTTTGTCGATCGACTCGTTGAGCCCCTGCCAGCTTTCCTGGTCAATGCCTTCGACAAACAGATTGGGGTCAAAGGTGGGCTTGCTGACAAAAGCCAGCACTTCGCCGGTCTTGGGGTCAAGCGCCACCAGCGCCCCGCGGCGTTCGCCATACATATCTTCGATGAGTTTTTGCAGCTTGATGTCGATCGACAGTTTGATGCTGTTACCGGGCGTGGCGGGCTGGCTCGACAGGCGCCTGATGGCGTGGCCACCGGCCGAGGTTTCCATGGCATCCACGCCGGTGATGCCGTGCAGCTGCCGCTCAAAACTCTGCTCCACGCCGAGCTTGCCAATGTAATCGGTGCCGCGGTAGTTGGCGGTCTCTTCGGACTCGTCGAGCTGCTCTTTTTCTGCCGTGTTGATGCGCCCGATATAGCCGATCACGTGGCTGGCCAGTTCGCCGTAGGGGTAACTGCGAAACAGGCGGGCCTTGATGTCGACGCCGGGAAAACGGTAGCGTTGCGCGGCAAAGCGGGCGACTTCTTCGTCGCTGAGGCGGCTGCGCAGCGGGATCGATTCGAAACTTTTGCCCTCCTCGCGCAGTTTTTTGAAGCGGCGCAGGTCGCGCGGCGTGATGTCAACGAGCTGTGCCAACTCGTCAAGCGTTTGCGTCAGGTTGGCGACTTTGGTCGGGGTGATCTCTAACGTGTAAGCCGAATAATTGCTGGCCAGCACGATGCCGTTGCGGTCAAGGATTTGACCGCGATTGGGCACGATCGGCACCACCGCCGTGCGGTTGTTTTCGGCCTGGGCACGCAAGTCGTCATGGCGCTGCACCTGCAGGTAGAAAAGCCGCGCCACCAGCAAGCCAAAGCACAGCAACACCAGCAGGCTGGCCACCAGCACCCGCAGGCGAAAGCGGGCCAGTTCGAGTTGGACGTTGCGAATGACTTTCATGCAAGCTTTAGCGCAGAGGCAAGGCCAACTGCTTCACAAGGGCCGGTTGGCATCCGGATCGGGCGCGCGCTTTTGCGGCAGCAACAGCAGCACGCTGACCAGCGGCCACAGCAGCGCCTCCAGGGCCGGCGCCAGCAGCAGCGACCAGCCCGGAAAATCGTCGCCTGCCAGCAGGCGCACCAGCAGTGTCAGCGCGTGGGACACCACAAACAGCGGCAACACCTGCGCCGCTTGCGAGGGCACGCTGAACCACAGCAGGCGGCGGTGCATGGCGATGGCCAGGAAGCTCAAAACGGCGTAGGCCAGGGCGTGTTGGCCAAGCACGGCGCTTTGGTGCACGTCCATTGCCAGGCCTAACAGAAACGCCGCGCTCATGCCCACCCGCTGCGGCTGATGGATGGTCCAGAACACCAACACCAGCGCCAGCACATCAGGCAACCAGGCAGCGCGCCCGAACAAACCCATATTGACCAGCATGTTGAAGCCCAGAGCGCCCAGCAGGCTGCTCCAGATGAAGAGCGAACTGGCAGGCAGCAGCAATTGCTGGCCGCGCGGCATGATCATGGCTGACCTCCGCGGCTGCCACGCTTGGCTTGGGCTTGTTCGACGGGTCTGGCCGGAAGCTGGTCGGTCAGCGGTTTGAGCACCAACACATGCAGGCCGCCATCCAGATTGGCGACCGGCGCGACCGTGATGCGGACAAACGCCGAGTCGGAGCGGTTTTCCAGTTTCAGCACGTGCCCCACTTGCAAGCCGGGCGGGTAAACGCCATCGATGCCGCTGGTGGTCAATAGGTCACCCGCCGCCATATCAACATTGGCGTCCTGGTAGCGCAATTCCAGTGTGCCGCTGCGCAAGCTGGCGCTGCCAAACGCCAGCCCGCGGGCGCCAGTGCGCGCGTTGAGCACAGGGATGGCCTGATTGGGATCGTTGATCAGGGTGACTTCGCTGACCGTTGGATAGACCCGCGTGACCTGGCCCAGCACACCTGACTCGTCAAGCACGGGTGCGCCTGTCGCCACGGCATCAAGGGCGCCCTTATCCAGAATGACTTTGCGGGTGTAGGGGTCAGCGGCGTCGTACAGCACCTGCGCCGCCAGGGCCGGCGTGTTGAGGCGCTCGCGCAGCGCCAGCAAGGCGCGCAGACGGGTGTTCTCAAGCGTGAGCTGCTCGACTTGCTGGGCGCGCTGGGACTGCAGACCGAGCTGGTATTGCGCTGCCGCCTCCCGGGCTTGGGAAAGGTTCAGGGATTCAAAATACTGGCTACCGCCCTGCGCCCAGATGATGGGGCGCAGCACCAGCCATTGCACCGGATAAAGCGCGGTGGCAATCACACCGCGCAGCGGCTGGGTGACCTGAAAGCGCACATCGGCCACCATCAACAAAAGCGCCAGCGCACTGAAAAAAACCAGCTTGGACAGGGCGGACGGACCCTGCCTGAAAAATGGCGGCGGTGTACTGTCCAGCGTACCGAGTGGCATCGCTGTGTGGCCCGCTTATTCGCTGGTAAAAATGGAGCCCAGCCGATCCATCTGCTCCAGCGCCATGCCGCAGCCACGCACCACGCAGGTCAGCGGGTCTTCGGCCACCAGCACCGGCAGGCCGGTCTCTTCGGCCAGCAGGCGGTCCAGGTCGCGCAGCAGGGCGCCGCCGCCGGTCAGCATCATGCCGCGGTCGGCAATGTCGGCGCCAAGCTCGGGGGGGGTTTGTTCCAGCGCGTTTTTGACTGCCGAAACGATGTTGTTGATCGGGTCGGTGAGGGCCTCGAGGATTTCGTTGCTGGAAATGGTGAAGCTGCGCGGCACGCCCTCAGACAGGTTGCGCCCGCGGACTTCCATCTCGCGCACTTCGCTGCCCGGAAAAGCCGAGCCGATGTTTTTCTTGATGGATTCTGCCGTGGGCTCGCCAATCAGCATGCCGTAGTTGCGCCGGATGTAGTTGATGATGGCTTCATCAAAACGGTCGCCGCCCACGCGTACGCTGCCTTTGTAGACCATGCCGCCGAGCGAGATCACGCCGACTTCGGTGGTGCCGCCGCCAATATCGACCACCATCGAGCCCTGTGCCTCCGACACCGGCAAGCCAGCGCCAATGGCCGCTGCCATGGGTTCCTCAATCAAATACACGTCGCTGGCACCGGCGCCTAAAGCGCTTTCGCGAATGGCGCGGCGTTCCACCTGGGTTGAGCCGCAGGGCACGCAAATGATGATGCGCGGGCTGGGGCGAAAAATGGAGCGCGGGTGCACCATCTTGATGAATTGCTTGAGCATTTGCTCGGTGACGGTAAAGTCGGCAATCACGCCGTCTTTCATCGGGCGAATGGCCTCGATGTTGCCAGGCACTTTGCCCAGCATGGCCTTGGCCTCTTTGCCAACGGCCTGAATGGTTTTCTTGCCTTGCGGGCCGCCTTCGTGGCGAATGGCGACTACCGAGGGCTCGTCAAGCACGATGCCTTTGTCGCGCACGTAAATCAGGGTGTTGGCGGTGCCAAGGTCGATGGCGAGGTCAGTCGAGAAATACTGACGGAAAGATCCGAACATGGGTAAAGTCCTTTGGGGCACATGGGGCGCTTCGGCACGCATATCGCCGGGTAACGGGTTCAAAATGGGTTAATTTCGGGCTCAAAGTCGTGCTGCCACACGCTCCTGCCCAAGGAGGGGATAATACCCTATTGCCTGTGTATAACTTTTTAACAAGCCAAGTTTTGGCCCTCAATTACACCCTGTTTCGATTGAATACCCATGTCACTTTCTCTTGCTGATATTGACCGACTGGCGCATTTGGCGCGCCTTGGCCTGAGCCCCGACGAGCGCACGCGTCTGGGCGCGCAACTTACTGATTTTTTTGGTATTGTGGGAAAAATGCGCGCTGTCGACACC
>Ga0210024_1000815_pt1 | contig 28311 bp, 23 predicted proteins | sample CryGeymeta201525_FD_183988 | JGI IMG/M metagenome (GOLD analysis project Ga0210024, IMG submission 183988) | Groundwater microbial communities from Crystal Geyser aquifers in Utah, USA - Crystal Geyser metaG 2015-25 (SPAdes) (version 2) | ecosystem: Environmental > Aquatic > Deep subsurface >...
CACCCAATTATTGAACCTTGGTAAGGCTGACTCTGGCTACCGAACGTGTGGCTTTTCTGTTGTCGAATGAACCGCTACCTCACCCAATGGTTTCTGGCTGTAGCCCTTATACTGCTTGCGGTGGTAGCTATTAACTTGGTAGTGGACCCGTACGGCATTTTCAGGCTGGTTGACCGCCCCGGCTTTAACGCCGTCAAGCCTGCTGCACCATCACGCGGGCCCATGGCCAAGGCCTACCAAGTGCTGCGGGTGCAACCCAAAACGCTGATCTTGGGCAACTCACGCGCCGAGCTGGGCCTGGACCCCAACCACCCCGCGTGGCCGCAAGCTGCCCGCCCGGTGTACAACGCCGCGCTGCCTGGCACCGGCACGGGTACCAGCCTGCGCTATTTGCAGCACGTGCTGGCTGCCAACGCGGGCAACCCGGCGGCCCAGCCCACGCTGGTGCTGTGGGGCGTTGACTTTATGGACTTTTTGACTGACCCCACCAAGCCCACGCCGACACGTAACGCCCAGGCAGGTGAAGCCGAGAGTCGCCGCCTGATGCAGGCTAGCGCCACCGACCGTCTACGCCAAAAAGTGCGCGACTATGCCGAATCCACCCTGACGCTGGCAGCCCTGATGGACTCGGTGCAAACCCTGGCCAGCCAGCGCAACCCTTACGCGGTTGACCTGACCCCCCAGGGCTTTAACCCCATGCACGACTACACCAAGATCACCGCAGACGAGGGCTACTGGGCCGTATTCAGGCAAAAGGACATGATGTACGAAAAAGCATTTGCGCGCCGTCCCAAAGCCATCTTTGATGCCAGCGGTAACACCTCCAGCCATTGGCAAGACCTGCAAGACATCATGCGCTTGTGCCGCCAGTACGGCATAGAACTGCGCCTGTTTACCTACCCCTACCACGCGCACATGCTTGATATGTTTGCCAAAACTGGCCATGCCGCCGGGCTTGAGCTGTGGAAGCACACTCTGACCAAAGCGCTGGGTGACGAGGCCACCGCGTCTGCCCAACCCGCCTTTGTGCTGTGGGACTTCAGCACCTTAAACGCCATCACCGCCGAGGCGGTGCCACCCAAAGGCGACCGCAAAACCAGCATGCGCTGGTTTTGGGAGGCTGGCCACTTTAAAAGTGAGCTGGGTGGGTTGATGTTGGAGCAGATGCTGGGGCAAGCGACATCATCGGCCAAATAGTCCACTAACGCTTATCCAGCAAGCGCTAGCAGCTATAAAAATTAAAGATCTTCAAACACTTGCCTGAACATCGGCACCAATAACTTGTTGCCAAATTCGCTCAAATGATCGTCGTCAGCATACAGCGGGCGGCCGTTTTGGCTGCCATAGCAGCGGTCATCACGACACAGCGTGGCAGTGGGGTCCAAAATTTTGATGCCGCACTGGTCACGCGCGGCATCTTGGGCGGCCCAGACCCAGGCGTTCCGGGCTTTGTAATCTTCTATAGGTATAGACAAATCATTGTTGAGCCCAACCACCATACGCCGTGACAGGGTCTTGGGCACATCAAAACCCATCTCTGGAATCGGTCGCACCATGTACACCTGGCGCTGCTTTGCAATCTGACAGGCCGATTCTGTGATGTGCTGCGCAAATTCAGCCAAAAACTCGGGGGTGGCGCGCTCAAAAATCTTTGAAAAATAAATCTGTGGCGTAGCTGCTAGGACATGATTTTCATTGTGCCCAAACGCTGCTTGCGCATAACGGTTGATGATGACGACAGGGATTGTTTTAGGCAACAACTGCAACTGCAATTGCACCCAATCAATGAACTCAATGCATTTATATTTTTCACCACCTAAACTTGCCTGCGCAACAGCTGTCTTTCTCATACCAGGGATGTAACTGCAACCACTGTATGACCACTGCACTACACCTGCATCACCCTGCTGTGTTGCTGATGCCAGGCCAGTTACCAGTGCCCCTGCATGGCTATCACCCAAAGCGATTACCCGCCAAACGTTGCCACCATACACACAAGACGGTGAAACAACACCTGTTGATGGATGGCACGCCACACGTCGCGGATTGCTATTGTTAGCTTCGGCGGCAGCTAGTTCCACCGCTGGTACAAAGCGCCCGCTAACCCCGTGTAAATTCCACACCGCCACCGCAGGCAGTGCCACCACCAAAGTGGCCAGTGCCAAACCAACTGCAGCCACACCCAGCCGCCGACCGCTATATCCACCAAGCCAGTGCCGCGATGGCACTTCTACCCACGCGAAAGACACATGCCCCAGCAGCAGCGTTAGACCCAGCGCCCCAGCAATCGCTAGCGGTTTGTATTGCAAGCCCCCATACACCAGCGCCACCACCACCGGCCAGTGCCATAAATACAAAGAATAAGACCTGTCCCCCAGCCATTGCGCCACTCGGTGTTCGGTCCATACCGACGGGCGGTTAGCTGCCAACACCAGCATGGCCGCAACTACGGGCAACATGGCCCGCCAGCCCGGCCAAGCGGTGTCTTTGTCAAACACACCAATAGCCAGCACGATCAGCAGCAGGCCAACCAGCTCCAACCACCGCTTCAGCGTAGTGGACTCAATCCGTAATCCACGACCACCCAGCAAAAACACTAACCCAACCGCAAGCATCTCCCATGCCCGTGTATGAATCCAATAGAACGCCATACTGGGTTGCGTGTTGGTGACCCACACCGATGCAGCCAGCGACAGGACCAACCCAAGCCCTACAGCCCAAGTCTGCGCAACTCGCCCAGGCCGGACCCACCACACCGCCCACAGCAACACCGGCAAAATCAGATAAAACTGCCACTCAACTGAAAGTGACCAAGTGTGCAACAGCCACTTTTCATGCGAGGCCACATCAAAGTAACCTGCCTCTTGCCAAAACTCGATGTTTGACAAAAACGCCATGGCATAGACCGAATGCGTGCTGAGCATCTTGTAGTCTGGGGGCAGCAACACAAACCAGCCTAGGGCCAGCAACACTCCACATAACACCAGCAGCGCCGGCACAATGCGCCTGGCCCGAGCCATGTAAAACCCAAACACTGAAAACGCGCCGCGCTCCAGCCCTTTGACCACCAGGCCGGTCATCAAAAACCCTGAGATTACAAAAAAAACATCCACACCCACAAACCCGCCACCGAAGCCGGGCACGCCAAAGTGGTACAGCACAACAGCAACCACAGCCCAGGCGCGCAGGCCGTTGATGTCAAGGCGAAAGTTGGCTTGGGGATGGTTGGGCATGCGAAAGATCATAAATGACGTTCATCAACGCAAGCATGTATGAACCTAGCGTTGTGGTAAGCAAGCATCTGGCACGCCGTTTGCTTACTCTGCAGAGCAAGAACAGCCAAAACCTTTGTTGCCACGCTGGTCTGCAAAGTTGATGCGCTAAACTGGCCTCGCGAAACCGATTGTCAAAAATACTAATACCTAGCTCGCGTCGTTGTCTTTCTGGCTAGGGAGGAAGTGTTCGACCAGCGAAAACTGGATTTTGCTGCACCAGCAAATCACCAGCCAAAAATGACGAAGCCCATGAATTCAATAAGTCGCCCGTTAGTTGTCGATCTCGATGGCACGCTCTTACGCTCAGACATGCTGGTCGAGTCGGCATTTGCCTTTCTTCGGCATCACCCTTCTCGTGTGCTGGCACCGGCCTTATGGCTACGTGGCGGTAAGGCAAACCTCAAAGCCAAAATTGCTGAGGCTGTGTCCATTGACGTTGCCACACTGCCTTACAACGCAAAAGTCATTAACTTTCTTGCGCAAGAAAAAGCCAATGGCCGCACGCTAATTCTGGCCACGGCTACACATCACACGTATGCAAATGCCATAGCCAAACATTTGGGCTTGTTTGATGAAGTATTGGCATCCGACGCTACTACCAACCTCTCGGCCAGTACCAAACGCAACGTTCTTGTCAGCAGGTTTGGGGAACAAGGGTTTGACTACATCGGGAACTCCCATGACGACCTGAAAGTCTGGGAGTCCGCAAACCAATCTCTTCTGGTAGACCCGGAGTTTGGTGTCGAAGCGGCAGCAAACCGCCTTGGCAATGTGACGCAAGTCATCAGCCGGCCAGATTCACCCGGGCGAGCTTGGGTTCGTCAACTGCGGCTGCACCAATGGGCAAAAAATGCTTTGCTTCTGGTGCCATTGTTTGCATCGCACCGTGCTGGCGAAGTTCATCTGCTAATTGCTGCAATGATTGCCTTCTTGACATTTGGGCTATGCGCTTCAAGCGTTTATCTGCTCAATGACCTACTAGATTTGGAAGACGACCGCCAGCACCCTAAAAAGCGATTTCGGCCACTGGCTGCTGGGGCGGTGCCTATCAAAACGGCATTGCTTGTGTTCCCTGGCTTGCTATTGGCGGCGTTCGCTACTTCCATGTGGCTCTTGCCGTGGCAATTTACTGCCACGCTTGCTTGTTACTACGCGTTGACACTTGCCTACTCAATGTTCTTTAAACGAGTCATGACTGTCGATGTCATCGTTTTGGCCATGCTATACACCATGCGCATCATTGCTGGCACATTCGCATTTGGCGTGAGCCTGACCTTTTGGATGTTGGCCTTCTCCATGTTCCTTTTTCTAAGCTTGGCCTTGGTCAAACGCTATGCAGAGCTGCGCAACTCTCGCATACAAGGCAAGACAGATGCAGCCCCTGGCCGGGGTTACAACCCAGGTGACCTGGAAATGATTTCGTCTCTAGGTGCGGCATCAGGCTACCTAGCGGTATTGGTTTTGGCGCTTTATATTCAAGATCAACACACTGCCGCACAGTACAGACGCCCGCAGGTGATCTGGTTGGCATGCCCACTTTTGCTCTATTGGATTACCCGCACATGGATGATTGTTCATCGAGGCTGGATGCATGAGGACCCAGTTGTGTTTGCCATGAAAGACCGCAATAGCATCTTGACGGGTGTTCTTTTTGCGGCTGTTTTCTGGCTAGCAGTATGAGTCAGGTGCTTTGTCTCACTATTGGGGTCTGCATCTGCAGGAGTTTTAAGTGCCATCTACTGCGAACAACTGCTTGTGTTTGCATCCGCAACCCCGCAGAAAGAATGCAATGACACCCGCACCATTTGTAGCCCTAAAAAATTATCCTTTTGTCCTAGTTGGGCTCTGGTTTATTGGTGCTGTAACCTTGATTTTTTGGTCAATTTATTTGGCAGATGGTCACTTGCTCTACACACTGGATGATCCGTATATCCATTTAGCAGTTGCAGAGTCTATATTACATGGTGAATATGGCATCAATAGTGGTGAATTTTCGGCACCAAGCTCTTCCATCATTTACCCTTTTCTGCTTGCACTCACAGAGTTGTTAGGATTAGGCAGCTGGGGGCCATTATTTATCAATATTTTGGCTATGGGAGCTGCAGTTTATGCTGTTGGCCTCATCTTGCAAAAATATGTTCTGATAGAGAAATATCAAGACAACAGAAAGTTTTTATCAAAAGGATTCCAGATTAGCATTGGCCTGGCGGTGTGCTTAATTTTGAATGCCTGGGGCCTGGTAATGACCGGCATGGAACATTCACTGCATGTGCTTACAGTCGTGCTGGTCCTTTTGGGATTTTTACAAATATCCAATAGTAGTTTTAAAGTGCCAATATGGCTGATAGTGACGATAGTCGCCATGCCTTTAATCCGATTTGAAGGTTTGGCCATGGCATTACTCTCTGTGGTAGCTTTGTATTACTTAGGACATCGACGTAGTGCATACCTTACTTTATTATTAATTTTACTTACCATGTTTGGTTGGTTTCAATTCATGCAAGCACTTGGATTACCAGCATTGCCAAGCTCTGTTCTTCTCAAATCAGGTGTGGCATCAAATATAGATGGCCACAGTGGTCTGGTTCAACTAGTCTGGTCTATCTTCCGCAATGGTTTGAATTCAGTGAACGAGAGACAGGGTATCTTATTGTTGCTTTGTATCTTGGTGACTAGTTGTTTATATTGTCAAGTGCCAAAAGGTGTGGCTGACCAAACCGGGGCTGTCATCGGTGGGCTAGCTGTGTTCACCGGATTGAGCCATAGTTTCTTCGGTCAATATGGTTGGTTTTCCCGATATGAGATTTACGTCCTTACCGCGGTGGTAATTTCAGCATTAGTTCTTGGACACACCTATTTTTTTCACGCTTCAGTACGAGTTGGCGTCATACTCGCTTTACTTCTAGTTGCTGCACCCTACGCATTTGATACGCTTCGTACCCCGGTGGCCTCACGCAATATTTATCAGCAACAGTTCCAAATGCATCGCTTTGCTACCGAGTACTGGAAACAACCCGTTGCGGTCAATGACTTGGGCTGGGTGAGCTACAACAATCCGAGTTTTGTTCTTGATTTGTGGGGGCTTGGGTCGGAAGATGTCCGAAGATTAAAACTTGCTGGGGGGCTTGACGCCCAGGCACTTGACGCACTGGTCTCACGTCGGCATGTTTCGCTAATCATGATTTATGACGATTGGTTCAAGGGAAAAATCCCTACTACATGGAGACGAACTGCTGTGTTAAATACATCACGAGTAACGGCGGCAAGTGGGCAGGTTACTTTTTACGTTACGCAGCAAGTTGAACGGCAAGAAATTGTCGGCTTGCTCAATCAATTTGCCGCCACTCTTCCACCTGGAACATCACTAAATGTCGAGCCATAAGAAAGTGAAAGGCGTTGCGCGACTTGCAGGGCTGTATGCCTTGTTTGCCCTCATCGCTATCGCGGTCAACATTGGTTGTCAGGCCATGGTGATTTGGGTTTACAAAGGCCCGTTTGCTGTGCAGTTGTCCGTGTTGGTTGGTACGGCTGCTGGATTGCCTGTTAAATATGTACTTGAAAAGCGTCACATCTTCGGGTTTGAGTCCAAGAACCTTGCACACGATGGCCGTGTGTTCATGCTTTACACCTTTATGGGTGTGTTTACGACTGCGCTGTTTTGGGGCATTGAGTATGGTTTTCATGTTGCCTTTCAGACCGACGCTATGCGCTATGTTGGCGGGGCTGTTGGACTGACGATTGGCAATATCATCAAATACCATCTGGACAAACGCTATGTTTTCATGAAGGAACCGGTATGAGGCAGGTTTCCTCCTGGGGCCGGTTAAATGCCGCTTCACATGAAGTGGTCAGCGTGAATGACCCCGCCCAGATTGCTTGTCAAATAGCCCGCAAGCCCCACGGCATAGCCCATGGTAATGGTCGCAGTTATGGTGATGTCTGCCTGAATCCAGACGGCGTGTTGTGGCACACCATCGGGTTGAATCATTTCGTTTCATTTGACCCAAGCACAGGACGGCTGGTCTGTGAGGCGGGCGTTTTATTAAGGGACATCCAGCGTTTGGTGATACCGCGGGGCTGGATTTTGCCGGTCACACCAGGCACGCAACTTGTCACAGTCGGCGGAGCCATCGCCAACGATGTGCACGGGAAAAATCACCACGTGCTGGGCTCGTTTGGCGATCATGTCAAACGAGTTTGTTTGCTGCGCACAGATGGTCAGTCCATTGAGTGCGGTCCGCAGGATAAAGCAGACTGGTTTGCTGCCACTGTGGGTGGTTTGGGTCTAACTGGCATCATTGTGGATGCCGAAATACAACTCAGCCGTGTAGCTGGCCCATGGCTCGATACCGATACCGTGCCCTATGCCAACTTAGACGAGTTTTTCAAGTTAGCCGACGAATCAGAAGCTGACTGGCAACACACAGTTTCCTGGCTAGACTGTCTTTCTGTCGGCGGGCGCGGACTGTTCATGCGGGGCAATCCAGCCGATGCGGGTGTTCGGCCAGAGCCGAAAGGCCGCAAACGGACCATGCCCATCGTGCCCCCTGTCTCTTTGGTCAACCCGTTGTCACTGCGAGCATTCAACATGGCCTACTTCCATCTTAAAAAGTGGCGGGCAGGCCGAGCAATTGCGCACTACGAGTCGTTTTTTTATCCGCTGGATAACCTGCTTGAATGGAATCGCATGTATGGCCCTAAAGGCTTTTTCCAGTACCAAAGTGTGGTGCCACGAGATGTTGGGCAGGATGCGACTCAGGCCATGCTTACTGAAATCGCGCGCGCCGGCGAGGGCTCCTTTCTTGCAGTCCTTAAAACCTTTGGGGATCGTCAACCGGTTGGGATGCTGAGTTTTCCGAGACCAGGTGTCACACTTGCGCTGGACTTTCCCAACAAGGGGTTGCGAACACAAAATTTGTTTGAACGCCTGGATGTCATTGTGGGCGAAGCAGGTGGGCGGATATATCCCGCCAAGGATGCCAGGATGCCGCGCAGTCTTTTTGAGGCTGGTTATCCAAATTTGAGTGAGTTCATGAAATACCGGGACCCTGGCATCAGCTCAGGTCTGTCACGTCGTTTGATGGGGAATTAAATTGAGTAACAAAAAACGAATCGTCATCATCGGTGCCACATCGGCCATGGCTGAACATTGCGCCAGACTCTGGGTACAGGGTAAGTCAGTTGACTTGACCCTGGTTGGCCGTGATGCAGAGCGCATTGCGCGGGTTGCAGCTGACCTCCGGGTGCGCAGCCCAGAGTCCGAAATCCGGGTGACTCAGTCAGACTTTCTTGACCCAAGCGCTATCCGCAATACCGTAGACGGTATCGTGGCACAAGGGGTTGTGGACATTGTCTTGATCGCGCATGGCTCTTTGCCAGATCAGGCTGAATGCCAAGATAACCTGGAGGTCTGTCGGGACGCGCTGGAGATTAACGGCGTGTCACCGCTATTATTTGCTGAGGCTTTTGCCAAGCACATGGGCAACGCAAATAGCGGGACGTTGGCCCTGATCGGCTCAGTGGCTGGTGACCGGGGCCGCAAATCCAACTATGTTTACGGTGCCGCCAAGGGAATGGTGACCCGGTATGCGCAGGGCTTGCAACATCGCTTTGCGGGCACGGGTGTCAAAGTGGTCTTGATCAAGCCGGGTCCGACGGATACACCTATGACGTCCCATCTCAAAGGGCAGGGTCCGAAGATGGCATCTGTTGAAGACGTGGCGCAACAGATAACTACTGCGATTGCTAGTGGGCAGGCGACTCTTTATACACCAGGGAAGTGGGCTGTAATTATGTTAATAATTCGACATTTACCAAATTTCATATTTAATAAAATGGAAATATAAAAAATGCATAGCGACAACAAAACTCGCAGCATATTGTGCAGTCCAAGTCGCACATCAAGAAATATCATTTTTCTTCTTTGGCCAATTTTAGGGATCATAATAGCAAATTATGCTATCGAAATATCCAACGGCGGAAATGAGTGGAAAACTGGTGATTGGCTTATTAATTATGAGGCTGGCATTGTCCGACGTGGCCTTTTAGGACAAATATTTTATACCATTGCTTATTTTGGAATAAATTTAAAGTGGCTAATATTCTGCAGTCAATCCATTATATATATTTCAATATATTATCTAATAATAAAAATCTATCTTTTGCGTCAAAGAGATGCTGCCTGGTTTATGTTCTTATATTCACCGGCGTTTCTTATTTTTTCACTTTTGGATTTAAAAGGCGGTTTTAGAAAAGAAATAATTCTCTTCTTGTCATTTTCTATATTTTCTTACTTCTATGCGACCAAGAAATTAAATTCAAAAAATATAATTATAGTATATCTTATATTTGTTACGGCAATATTTTCACATGAATCCACTGCGCTAGCTTTACCTTTTTATATTTATATTTTTTTTAACGCTTCAAAATTCACAATAATTAAGCCGCGCATTGCAGCTTTTTATTCGATTTTATTTTCTTTGACGGCTTTCGCGGCGATTTTTTTTGCTATGAAATTTTCCGGCAATGAGGCTATCGCCAAAGGTATTTGTGAATCACTAAATTTGTATGAATTTTCTAAGAATATCTGTTCTGGTGCGATTGATTGGTTAAAATTTGATGCACAGTACGGACGCCTGCAAGTTTCCAACTTGGCAGAAAAATATATTAACGTTTATCCATTGTATTTTTTGATTGCCATTATTCCAGTTTTTCTGACTACATGGATAAATAGGTTTAATTTTATTTTTTTAATTGCTGCATTTTTAGTATTTCTTCCCCTATATTTTGTAGGTATTGACTGGGGGCGTTGGATTTACATATATGTTTTTTTGGTATTCGCACTCATCCTTTCCGAATCAATACTATCAAATACTGAAATTATTCGAATCCCGAATTGGGGCATTTTCTTTTATTTGACAGTATGGTCACTCCCACACAGCTATGCAACTAGGGTTACGTTTGGCTGGTTTGAAAAGTTTTGGTCTATTTCTTCGAGATTAATTTGAAAAATGGATGTTTTCTAAATTTCACACATCTAACAAAATGGCTAATTATTTCAATAAAATAATTTCCGCAGTCATAATTAATTATTAAATTCAATTCTTAAGTCACTAAGATGCGCATTCATGAATTGAGCAACTAGATACAAAGTTTTTCACTATTCTTTTTCCAAACATCAATCATTTAATAACAAGTACTCATGATGCAGAAGCATAATAAATTGACGCTGTCGAGTTCAACCACTAGTAATGATCAATTCCATCAGATACCTTTCCGCGTACTGATGGTCGTACCAACACTCGGTGAGCGGCTTGACACAATTCGGCGCACGCTGCTCTCTATTCGACAACAGACTAGTGTGGATGTTGATATTGTTGTTGTGGCCAAGAATGTGAGTGCAGACTTGGCGAGCATCGGGGCTGATTTACAGGTAAACATCATCACCCATCCGGGACACATTTCGGCGGCTGTAAATGCTGGTTTTGCAACGGCAACGCAACTGCATAAATATGTAGGATGGCTAGGTGACGATGACATGTTGCGCCCTGGCGCCCTTGCCGATGCCTATCTGCTCATGGAGTCGAACCCATCAGCGGCAGTTGTATATGGAACATGTGACTATGTTGATGTGAATGGTGATTTGCTTTTCGAGCGGCGCCCCCCACCCTACGCACCTGTCTTGTTGCAGTTCGTGCCCGGGCTGATCAAGCAAGAAGCTTGTTTGTTCCGGCTTTCAGCATTCAGACAGGCCGGCGGCCTCGATGAGCAGTTGAGATACACCATGGACTTGGACATACTTCTCAAAATGAGCAAAATAGGTGTGTTTGTCAAATCAGAACGTACACTTGCAGCGTTTTGCTGGCATGCTGGTTCGCTGACAATTGCCAACCGTACGGTTTCGCTCGACGAGGCCCAAAGTGTCCAAGGCAGGCATGCTTCAGGCATTGTCAAGTGGTTATATTTGATATTAAAGTACCCAATTAGATATCTCATTCTGGTTATGAGTTGGAATATAAATCGAAATATGCGAAATGCGGGATAGTGATGCATAAATTATTTGAGCGTCAATTTCTAAGATATATTTTAGTCGGTATTGGCAACACTATATTTAGTTATGGCGCATATTCTTTGTTTCTGTTTTTAGGTTTTAAATTTCAGGTTGCCAATTTGATGGCACTTTTGCTCGGGATTGCGTTTAGTTTCACCACACAAGGCAATGTGGTTTTTAAAAATGCGACCAAGGCGACATTTGTCAAGTTTGTAGTGGCTTGGTTTTTCATCTATCTCTTCAATATTTCGATCATTGGAGCACTGGTTCAAGCAACCATTAGCCCGTATTTGGCAGGTGCTTTGGCTACTGTACCGGTGACGCTGGTCTCATATTTCATTCTTAAATATGCGGTATTCGGGCGGGTTGCGCCGAGCCGGGCGAAACATTAGGAGTTATCTCAATGGACATGAAATCAATCAAGCTTGCCATCGTCGTGCCTTGCTATAACGAAGATGAAGTGTTGCCAGAAACGAATCGTCGTCTGCTTGCGCTGCTTTCCAAGTTAAATGACTCGGGCCTTATTGGTGCCGATAGCTGCGTGCACTATGTTGATGACGGCAGCAAGGACAAGACCTGGTCTCTGATTGAAAGTTTGGCTGCGAGTGATTCGCGCGTCCATGGGATCAAACTGTCTGGCAATCGGGGTCACCAAAATGCATTGCTATCTGGCCTGCTGTCAGTCGAAGGCGATGCCATCGTCAGCATTGATGCCGATTTGCAGGACGATGTTGCAGTGATTGAAGACATGGTCCGCGAATTTATTGGCGGTGCAGAGGTGGTTTATGGTGTGCGTGACTCGCGTCAGACAGACACAGGCTTTAAGCGCAATACGGCGCTGATGTATTACGGACTCATGAAGAAAATGGGTGTTGACTTGGTGCATAACCACGCCGATTTTCGGCTGCTGGGGCGCCGTGCAGTAGAGGCCTTGCGTCAGTTTGGGGAAGTCAACATGTTTCTGCGTGGCATTGTTCCGTTGATTGGATACCGCGCGGCCACTGTTAAATACGATCGCGCAGAGCGATTTGCGGGTGTTTCCAAGTACCCGCTACGCAAGATGTTGACCTTTGCAGCTGAGGGCGTCACGTCGTTCAGTATCGTCCCTTTGCGCTTAATTACGCTTTTTGGCTTTTTGGTTTCTGGTTTTAGTTTTGCCATGATTTTGTTCATCATTTATGGCACTATGGTTTTAAAGGCGGTTATACCTGGCTGGGCGTCGTCAGTCGTACCAATCTATTTTCTTGGGGGTATTCAATTGCTTTCAATTGGAATACTTGGTGAGTATGTTGCCAAAATATATATGGAAACAAAGCAAAGGCCACGCTATTTCATTGAGAAAACTATATGAAATCTGTGCCCACTGAAAAAACTTCAACCTCGCAGCGGCCATTGCAAGCGTTTGCGGCGTTGACGCTGCTGGTTGCGCTGGCCGTCGTGTTGAAGAATTTTTTGCAGTGGAATGGTTTTTGGGAAGACGAGTTTTTTCAGGTTGCTTTTTTGAACGAAAAGTTGCCTTATTTTTTTGTGGAGATTGCGCGGCTTGATCAGCACCCGCCATTTCACTTTTTGCAGCTCAAATTTTGGGCGTTGTTTCTTTCAAGTGACAAAGGCCTTTTGCTTAACTCTGTAGCTTGGCATTTGGTGAGCTGCGTTGCTATATTTTTGGTGGGTCGCCAATGGCTTGGCACAACGGCAGCGCTGATGGCTGTGGCCTTTTTTTCCCTGGCGCCACAGGTCTCATCTGCTGCTCTCAATTTGCGCATGTATGCCATGATTCCTGCATTGGCAGTGGCAAGCTGGTGGCTAAACCAACGGGCTCTTACCAGTAAAGACGGGCGTTTGTGGCCATGGCTTGCATTGGTATTTGTGCAACTGGCCCTTGGTTACAGCCATGCTATTGCTATTTATTTCGTTGCATGGATTGCCCTTGCCGCAGCAGTGCAGGTATTTGCAGCGCAAGGGCGTGCCGCGCTATGGAAGCGCTGGGTTATCACACAAGCGGGCAGCGCTGTTTTACTTTTACCATTGGTCGCATCTGTCGCTTTGCGAGTCAGTATGCCTGGGCAGGGTGACGCCGGCGGCAACAGCGACCCAGGCTCAGTGGTAACACATCTTGGCGGCATGGTGGCGGGCTGGGGAATGCAGTGGGAATATGGCAAACCGCTCGGGTTTGTGTTGTTTGCATTGGCGGTCGGACTGGGTTTGTGGAACCGGCCTACGCGTTGGATGGCACTGTGTTTGCTGGTTGGCCCCTATTTGGCGGCAACTTTGATAGGGCTGTTTTTCTTCCCCATGTTCAAGACGCCGGTTTATTCTGCCATGCTGATGCCATTTGCCTGCCTGGTACTGGTAGGGGGCCTGCAAGCGTTAAAGCCGCAGGTGGGTGCGTGGGTTGGCGCGGTACTGCTGTCGGCCATGATGGTGGCCGCAGTACCTGCAACTAACCAACTGATGGCGCGCACCAGCCCCTACCAACCCATTGCAGCCGAATTGTCAAAGCGTGTGCAGGCGGGTGATGTGGTTGTGATACCTAAGCCCTATTTGTATTGGGCGGTGCTGCGATATGCAGTTGGGCCAAACTGGGGGTCGCCGCTTGAAATATTGCCACCGCTCAGTGCCAACTGGCAGCGCTTGTTTGCCCGGCTTGGGACAGACTTAACATTGGCGTTGAAGTTACAGCCTAAAGTAACCAGTTGGTTGACCGGTGGCGTGACGTATGTCATAGGTGAGGATGCTGTTGCTGCCACTTTAAACGCAAACCGGGTTTGGGAAATCAGGCGCACACGCTACCCGACTCCGGCCAATATTGCTGATGGCTATATTGCCTCGGGAGTCGTTGCCGAATTGGGTCTGCCAGAAAAAACGCAATTAATTTTGCATGAGAGGGGTAAATAAATTGTATGAAGGTTTAATTTTTATGATTTTTGTTTTTTCCTTTGTTGCCCTTTGTTATTACATTTACAAGTCCAATAAATCACCACTTAACAAAACTCTGGGATATTTATCCTACGTCCAGAGGCGTAAATAATGCGTGACTTGATGGTTGGCATGGCCATGCTGGCATTGGTGTGGCTGGCATTTACTAATACTTTTATTGCCTTTTTGGTGTGGGGTTGGGCTGGGCTTATTTCGATTCAATCATATACATATGGTTTCATATCAGGTATACCACTGGTTCAAGTATTTGCATTAATCACTTTATCGTTAGTTTTATTAAATAAGGATTCCCATCAAAATAAATGGAAATTTAACGCTACTTTAATATTATATTCAATATTGGCGATACAAGTTATTTTAAGTGCCAGTTTCGCATACAGCGGGGTGTCACGTAATTGGGAGTTTGGCACAAATATTTTAAAAACACTTTTATTCTGCGGATTGATGCCTATGCTCTTAAGTAGCCGACTTCGAATCCATGCTTTTGTGATGATGGTTGTGCTAGGCGTTGCTTTTCATGGAATTGTGGATGGTTTGAAGTTTATTTCTAGTGGAGGCAGCCACCTAGCACGTGGTATTGTCAAATATGGTGACAACAATCATTATGCATTAATAATAGCAATGGTTATGCCACTGATACTTTACATATATTTATACACTGAAAAGCGTATTGTAAAAATGGCTTTCTTAGCTTTACTTTTTTTAAATATATTCGCAGTTGTCTCAACGCAATCCCGCGGCGGTCTGTTGTGTCTCATCTCGCTGGCAGTCTGGACGATTTATCATAGCAAGCGTAAGTTGCTTGGCATATTCGCACTAATGATCTGCACCGTTACGATATTGGCACTTGCCCCTGATTCTTGGAGTGCGCGCATGTCAACAATCAACAGTGCCGAACAGGATGGCTCTTTTATGACACGTGTTGCCGCTTGGAAAAAGAGCACGGCAATTGCACTAGAAAATCCGCTACTAGGAGGTGGGTTTCATGCGGTACAGGCCCCTAATCTGGCAGATCAATTCAACCACAAACAAGGGCTTTTGGGATTTCTAGATACGCCATATCCTTATAATTATGCTGCACATAGTATTTACTTTGAAACTATGGGCGACATGGGATTTGTAGGATTTTTTATCCTAATCATGGTTTTCTTTAATTCCTATTTCATCTATAGAAAAATTAAAGCTATCGCCTTAAACGGCATCGTGGATGTACATTGGGCCGCAGACTTAGCCTCATTATTAATGGCATCCATTTTCGTTTTTGCCGTTGGTGGGTCATTATTGAGTGCAGCCTATTTTGAGTTACCTTATATTTTATTTATGTTAATGCAGGTTGTAAAAATTGAAGTTGAACGCGAATTAAAGGCTGCAAAGCCTGAAGATTTATCGCAGAATTGAGTTTCGCCGTGGCATTATTCGTTTTATGGATATTAATATGAAAATTTATGTTGCTGGGCACCGTGGAATGGTAGGTTCTGCCATCGTGCGTCAGTTGTTGGCTGCCAACCATTCGCCCCAAGAAATATGTACCCGCACCCATGCCGAACTTGACCTCACCAACCAAGCCGATGTACAAGCGTTCTTTGCCGCCGAAAAGCCCACCCAGGTTTACTTGGCTGCCGCAAAAGTAGGTGGCATCCATGCCAACAACACCTACCCGGCAGACTTCATTTACCAAAACCTCATGGTGCAAGCCAATGTGATTCAGGCCGCTTTTCAAAATGGCGTGCAAAAGTTGCTTTTTTTGGGCAGCAGCTGCATCTACCCCAAGTTGGCACCGCAGCCCATGACAGAGTCCGCCCTGTTGACTGGCCCGCTGGAGCCCACCAACGAGCCCTATGCCGTTGCCAAAATTGCCGGCATCAAACTCTGCGAGAGCTACAACCGCCAATACGGTGCCAGCCATGGCCTTGATTACCGCAGCGTCATGCCCACCAACCTGTATGGCCCCGGTGACAACTACCACCCACAAAACAGCCACGTCATTCCCGCACTGATTCGCAGGTTTCATGAGGCCAAGGTCAACAACGCGCCCACCGTCACCATCTGGGGAAGCGGCACGCCCAAGCGCGAATTTTTGTATGTGGACGACATGGCTGCCGCCAGCGTGTTCGTGATGAATCTACCCAAGGCGGTGTACGACCAGCACACCTCGCCAATGCAAAGGCAGATCAACGTCGGCTTTGGCTCAGACATCACCATAGCGCAACTGGCCCAAGCCGTGAGTGTGGCAACAGGCTACCAAGGCAACATCGACTTTGACCCCACCCAACCCGACGGCGCCCCGCGCAAGCTCATGGACAGTTCGAGGTTGAACGCGCTGGGCTGGCAAGCCAAGGTAGATCTTGAGGAAGGTTTGGCATTAGCCTACGAGGACTTTAAGCATCAAATTGGCCTGTAGCCCTTACTCATCAAGCGCAAATCACTATCAATTAAATATCAGCATGACCCAACATAAAACCGCACTCATCACTGGCATCACGGGCCAAGACGGCTCTTACCTGGCTGAATTCCTTTTGGAAAAAGGCTACATCGTGCACGGAATAAAGCGCCGGGCCAGCAGCTTTAACACCCAGCGGGTTGACCACATCTATCAAGACCCGCACATTGACAATGCCAACTTCAAGTTGCACTACGGTGACTTGTCAGATACCAGCAACCTGACCCGCATCATGCAAGAGGTGCAGCCTGACGAGGTGTACAACCTGGGCGCGCAAAGCCACGTAGCCGTGAGCTTTGAGAGTCCTGAATACACGGCTGATGTGGACGGCATGGGTACGCTGCGTTTGTTGGAGGCCATTCGGATTTTGGGGCTGGAAAAGAAAACCCGCTTTTACCAGGCCAGCACCTCCGAGCTGTTTGGCTTGGTGCAGGAAATTCCTCAAAAAGAAAGCACACCGTTTTACCCACGCAGCCCCTACGCCGTGGCCAAGATGTATGCATATTGGATTACCGTGAACTACCGTGAAGCCTATGGCATGTATGCCTGCAACGGCATCTTGTTCAACCACGAAAGCCCGCGCCGTGGCGAAACCTTTGTCACCCGCAAAATCACACGTGGCCTGGCCAACATCAGCCAGGGGCTGGAAAGCTGTTTGTACATGGGCAATATCGACGCCCTGCGCGACTGGGGCCACGCCAAAGACTACGTGCGCATGCAGTGGATGATGCTTCAGCAAGACCAACCAGATGACTTTGTCATTGCCACCGGGGTGCAATACAGTGTGCGGCAGTTTATTGAATGGACTGCGGCCGCCCTGGGGATGGAAATGCGCTGGGAAGGTACCGCTGTAGATGAAGTGGGTTATGCCGTCATACCAGGCAACACTGCAGAGCAACCGATAGTCCGCATCGACCCCCGTTACTTCCGCCCCACCGAAGTGGAAACGCTTTTGGGTGACCCCAGCAAAGCCAAGCAAAAATTAGGCTGGGTTCCAGAAATCACTGTTCAAGAAATGTGCAAGGAGATGGTTAGCGCCGACCTGGCTGAAGCACAAAAGCATGCGCTTCTTAAACGCAGTGGGTACGATGTCACCGTTAGCACTGAGCGGGGTTAGAAACTCAGCAAAAACTGCCACTTGAAGGCTTTCCGCGTCAATGCATACAAACGGTTAAATTATATTCTTTCTTGATGATGTATCTTTTAATTTTATTAAAAATTAGAGTAATTTAAATCAATGAATGAAATTGTATACTATTCTGTGTTGAATTAATAACTGGCTACACCGCACTTGTTAATGAACACAATTTATCAGCCATCCACATAGATTGTGCCGAATGGGAACTTTGCGAACTTTATTTGCTTTGGCTGTAGTATTTACTCATACATCAGGGCATTTTCTAATTGGTGGCAAAAATGCTGTGCAACTCTTTTATATGATTTCAGGTTTTCTGATTTCATACATATTAGTTGAGAGAAAAGTCTATGTAGATGTAAAGAGTTTTTACATTAATAGATATTTGAGAATTTTTCCAATTTATGCTGTCATTGCGACCCTCACATTTATTACATTTATAATTACGTCAAATTTTGACAGTGAAGTAATTTTCTTCAAAATTTACAGAGAATCACCTTGGTCTGCAAATCTTTTGCTATTGTATTCAAATATCACATTATTCATGCAAGATTGGGTAATGTTTACAGGCGTGGATAATAATCAATTGATTTTTACAACGGATTTCCGAAATAGTCAAGTTGTTCTTTATCAAGGCTTACTAGTACCACAAGCCTGGACTTTAGGGGTTGAGTTATCATTTTATTTAATTGCCCCATTTATTCTACATAACAAAAGAATAATAATCCTATTATTGGCATTATCAATATCAATACGAATACTTATTTTTTACATTGGCTTAGGTTATCAGGATCCGTGGACATATCGATTTTTTCCAACTGAATTAGCATTTTTCTTGCTTGGTGCACTAGCTCATCAAATTGAGCTTCCATTCTATAAAAGATTTTTGACAAAAAAAAATCTGGCGGTTGTTTCAATGGCAGCAACATATTTCCTTATATTATTTGCAATTTTTTATTCTTTCATAACAATAAACGACATTTACAAATCGCTTACGCTTTTCGCAGTTTTTTTTCTACTTATGCCACTAACATTTATTTTTCAATCTGATAGAAAATGGGACAAATGGATCGGTGACTTGAGTTTCACTATATATATTAGTCACGTATATATAATAACTTTATTTAATTATACAATCAAAGACCAATTGGCCGCAGGAAATTTATCAATTATGGGTAAATTAATTTCAATAGATAAAATAGTTTCTGAAGTCGTTATAATATTATTATCAATATTGATTGCCGTCATGCTCAACAAATTTATTGGTAAGCCGGTCGAGACACTAAGGAATAATTACAGAACATTGAAATGAAATTAACGTTTGTGCTGGGAAGATGCTTGAATACCTATCTGGTCTGAGTATGCTTCAAACACATGAAAATTTAAATCAAGATTTGGACATAAAAAATACGACGCGCTTATAGAAAACTAAGTTTTAAACGCACGCGTAACCATCGTGATAAAGCCGGCGTTTGCCTCATAAAAGGTTCTTCAAACCAGCGAAACACGGCGAAGCAAAACAATACAATGATTGGTGTAACACTGAGAATTAGCCCCCAGTATTGGACAACACTCATATTTTTTGCAACGGACAAGCCAATAACGAAGTTGAATAATACAAAAAGAGTGATGCCATGTAGTAAGTAGATGCCATACGCTAATTCGCCCAAAGTGCGTGAAGCTGGACTCAATAACAACCCAAAAAGACTATTACCAGAAGCAACCAGCGCAAAGAACACAGCTAACAACCCCAAAGGTGCTAAACCGTAAGTTGACGGGAAAAAAGCTACGACGCAGCACAGACAGCCCAGTGCGACAAAAGTCGCCGAACGACTAGCTGCAAAATTACAAAATGAAGAAGATCGGACTAAAAAGGCAGTGACAATACCAGCCAAAAAAGCAAGATAATGAATGCTTGGGTGCCAAATTGAAAAGTAAAAAATACTGATTACGCTGATAAATAAATACAAGATAGGCGGCCTTGTACCTACCGTTAAAGCCATTAATGGAAGGGTAAGATAAAAAAACCATTCATAGGGTAACGACCATGTGACGCCAGCAACAATGATCCCGGTGCGATTAAGTCCATTCAAATCAGGTGCGCCCAGCATAGTAAAGCTCAGCCAACCTATGAGGTCTCTTCCGAGCTTACTAAGTGGCACGGTTAGCACACCGTTTGTGAGAACAGCAACCACCACACACAGTAAGATCACCACAAGAAAATAAAGCGGTGCGAGTCGTAATATCCTCGACACAAACAATTGACACCAATCAATAGCACGTGTTTTACTAGAAATGATTTTGGTGAAAAACAAAAATCCCGTAATCATGAAAAACAAAGCCACAGCACTTTGTCCAAAATGAATGTATAGGTTGGAAGCTGGGAGTTCCCAACGGCCTGTTTGAATGTAAAAATACCAGACACAAGAATGATGAAGAAACACGCAAATTGCTAAATAACCTCGCAAACCATCAACACAGGCAAAGCGACCTTGTGTATTCGGTGCACCAAATTTCTTAACTAAAAGAAAAGATGTTATATAGGTTAACAGCAAAGCAGCAATCGCTGGAAAAACACTACTTGGATTCATAATTTTGCCCTATATTTATCAGGGATAATAAATTCGGACTTTTTAAATTGTATTGAATTTTTGTTTGTACTTTAAACCAATAAATTTAGTGAATATTTGAAACAGATTATGACCAGGTGTTTGTCCATACGTATCAAAATGAAGTATGCGTGGTGACTAGTCAAGATATAAAGTTAATAGATAAGACCAAAAGCCGCGTGATGGATTGCCGTTAGAATAGGCAAGATAAATATACAGTTTACATTTTCATTCAGAATGAATTATTGATTTGAAAAAAACTAAACGCCACGTGTAAAAATAGATTTCAGCTTGGCTTTAATACGTCCGGCATAAGAGTGAATCTGAATTTGAGTATAAGCGATATCAAAGAGATTCGCACAATGCTTGCTGAATCCACTTTTCCATCCATATACGCTGTAAGAGTAGATATGACTCGACTTTGAGATTAGTGCAAAGTCTACTAGCGAGTCCCTGACATGCAGATCAGTTGAATTACACTCTCCAAGATGCACTGCGCTGGTATCAATGAGGTACAGGTTGAAATGCTTGGAAAGTAATTCTTTTAGCTTGCCATTATTTGAGAGTACGGCCACTTGCTTGCCCCATGCAGGGATTACGTGTTGCGTGATATATCTAGTCAACCCCCGAACGACAATGTCTGGATTGTTCATGTCCTCATCCGCAACTCTAATATGAACTACGGCAAATTGCGTACTGCCGATCTTTTCAATAATTGCAGCAACATCGCTAGTGATTTCATCCGTAAAGCATAAATGCGATTGAATCAATAATCTGTCGGCGTCTGTAATCGCTGTATCAGCAACATTTGCATGCGTTGTGATCAGCGCTGTTTGCCCAGCAGAGAGCGTTCTCAGATACGGAACGAGTTCCTCTTTTCTTTCGTTGAAAAACTCTTCGGGCGTGAGTGATGATGTGTCAGGTGTGCAGATTGGGTTGACGAACTTTCCAATGGGGTGCTGGCTGAAGTCCAAAAACAGTTGTATGTTGTGCTCACGGCAAAAGATCGCTAAGAAAAATGACCCACGTAGGAAATCACCGAACCCCGGCGGTTGTGAAACTGTTACGCAATGCGTGCGATATGTATGCACTATAGTAGTCTGTTTGTTTTTCATTTCAGATAATTGGATATGCTAGTTTCAACTTTGATGGAAAAAGAGCTACGGACATGGCGAAAAAGTACGTTTCTGGAGTACAACAGAGACCACATTGCATAAGTAGCGTTGATGGTGGTAATTATGAATCGCACTACTAGAAATTTAAGTATTGAAAATGACTACAGGGACGGTTTAGTTATATCTTAATGTAAGCATTCCACTCATTCCGAATACTATGTTTAAAATAATAAACACCGACTAACCAAACAACCCCGCAAACCATGGAAACTATTAGAACAGAAATATAACTTTCCAAAGTTGCAGGGAGTAACATCCGCAGGGCTATTGCAGATACAAAAACCATTGTGCTTACCTTTAAACTATCCCAATGTGCTTTAAATAAGTCCCGCAGGCTATAATCAGCATATTTAGCTAACGCCCAAACGGAAATTAGGGCTGTCAGGCAGTCTGCAATACAAATGGCTACAACAATATCATATAAATTAGTGCTGCCGGAAAAAAATATTAACAACAATCTTGCAATAGCAGTACTACCAGACGTTACTGCAGAAATATAGGGTTTACCAATCGCCAAAAGCAAAGGTTGAACCAATGCGAAGCCCGTTCTAACTGCTGCTTGTACGCAAATCAATAACACAATCGGCGCTGCAGGTGTCCACTGGGAACCATATAAAATTTTAATAATGGGTTCCGCGAACAAACCTATAACAATATATGCAGGCCAAGCCAAGCAAGTAAGATAACTAATGGCTTTGGATATAAGTGGCGTAAGCGGGTTATTTTTGTGATGATTGCTGGCAATGAATGGAACAGCACTGTAGTTGACCATGGGCCCAATAACTTGCTGAAACAAAGCAACCAGACCATTAGCACGACTGTACAGACCGACGGCTGCCGCACCACTTATTTTTCCCAGTACAAGGTCGGGAATTGAGTAGTTAAGGCGGTCCACCAAAGTGCCCAGCACGGCTCCGCCACCATATTTGGCTGGCGCGCGCCAGCCTTTAAAACTTGGCCTAAAAGACGTACCTGCAGGGATGAGCTGGGTGTAAACCAGCAAGGTCACTGCTAAATTGGCGACATTGGCCCATGCCAATGACATGTAGCTGAACCCCATATACGCCATGGTGATGCATGTAACGGCATAGGCAATGGTGCCCAGCCCGGTTGCTATTGCAGCTTTGCCCGCTTGTAGTTCGCGTGCCAATATAGACGATACAAAAGAAGCAAATGGCACGATCAGGAAGCTGATGGTTAGCACCCGCAGTGCGCGGCCGATGCCCGGCTGGCCGTAATAGGCGGCAACATAGTCACTGGCAAAGTACAAGAAGGCGGCCAGTGCCCAAGAGGTGGTAATCAGCAAGCCAAGCGCAGAGCGGGTTTTTTCAGGTGTCAGGTCCTTTTCACGTTGCAGATAGGTGGACACCCCAAAGTCTCTGAAAACAATGGTGATGGCCACAAACACAGCGGTGATGGAATAAATGCCCACCTCGGCAGGCGTGAGCAGCCGCGACAAGATGACGGTGACGGCAAACTGAACAACGTTGGCAGCGTTGCTCGAAAAAAAGGTAATAAACAACGCGCGGCGCAGCTGCATGCTAGGCGCCCGCCGCCGTGCGCTGGGCCAGCAGCAAGTCATGCAAGCCGCTGGCCGTCATAAAGCAGCCGCCCAGTTCTTGCTGAAAAAGCTGCAAGGCGTCTTTGACAGTTTGCTTGAACTGCTTCAACTCTTGTGCATTTTTTACATAAACGGTGTTACCCGGCACCAATGTAGAGCTGTGGTAAGTGAGCGTGACCACTTGCTGGCCAGAGGCCACCACGGCCCGCAGTAGGCGAGCGAGTTCATGGGTGGTGTACCCTTCTGGCGTGAGGCGAATGCGCTCCAGCAGGCCCAGCCTGGCAGCCATACCGGGCAAGTGCAAAAGCCCGCCCAGCCTGCTGTGCAGCTTTGGGTACATGGCTGGCCCCATATGGCGTAGCGCGCCCGTAAACCCAGTGGTAACAGGCAGCTCAAGCAGCCGGTGGGCATTGGGGCCAAACCAATAGGGTTCCTCTGGCAGCCCGGTAAAGTCTGGCCCGCCTGCGCTGGTAAACGAGGTGTGGGGCACAACACTTGCATCCAGGGCGTAACCGAGTTCGATCAGTGCCTGGGTAGTGTGCGGCCCAACGCCATAGCGGCCCGCCTTGTAAAGGGCTGGCTTGATTCCAAAGCTGCGCTCGATTTGCGCCGTGAGTTGCTGGAGTTTTTGGCGCTCAAGCGCTGGTGGCAAATTACCTGGAAAAGAGTTTGATGCGCAGACCTGTTCTGCATGGGGTGGGTTGACCCACGGGTGCAGGTGGGTGCCGATCTGGCAGCGGCCCGCATCATGCAAGCCCTTGAGTGTGGCCACAGAACTGGCTGTGGAAGCCACAGGCCAATCAACAGCATAGGTGGGCACAACACCAAAGTGGTCGTACACCTCATCATGCAATGATGGCTGGGCGCTAATGGAAGCAACCCCAACGTTTTGTCGTGAAAAGGGCTGGCGCCAGTCAAATTCTTCTTCGGTGTCCACCACCACCAGCATCACCGGTGGGTGGCCGGGTGGCAAGCTGGCAGGAATGTGTGTTGTGGAATTGAGCATGGTTTTAGCGCAGTACCACAGCCAGTAACAGGCGCGGTAGCAGGGGCAGTGTAGCGGTGGGGTCAAACGGCCCGCCCACACCAATCCAACCGTGCCAAAGACCCAGCTTGGCTGCGTGCAGCAAATCCGCACGCCCAGCAAACTTGCGCTGTGAGGCGCGCACCCTCTGCGCATTCCACCAACAAAGCTTTAAAAATACTGCAGCCGGCGTGTACTTGCGCCACATCAGGCCAGCGTTGCGAGTGGTGTAGTAGTAGTAGTGGGGTTTGCGCAACCCTGGGGTGCTGGCGTGCCAAATGCTTGCATCAAAGACGGTTACGTTTTTAAAACCAGCGCGGCTACTGCGCAAAGAGTAATCTGTGTCTTCAGAGTAGGCAAATAGCGCTTCATCCAAGCCCCCAATTTGGCGAGCCAGGCGCGCAGAAAGCAGTAGGGCCGTGCCCCACAAGATGACGTTGCCAGGCTCGCTTGCCTGCCACTGCCGCGCGGTGGCTATGTCTGCGGCCTCTTGCACACCGTGGCGCTGCGGGTTTAAACGGGTACCCCCGTGCTGCAATTCGTCTGGGCGATCCAAATGGTAGATGACAGGGCTGGCAAGCCCAATGCTTGGATCTGCCGCCGCAACAGCCACCATTTTTTCAAGGCAGTCTGGTGCCACCACTGCATCACTGTTAAGCAGCCAGATAAAGTCAGCCTGATGCGCCAACGCGTAATGAATGGCCACATTGTTGCCACCAGCAAAACCAAGGTTTGATTTATTTTGGATAAACGTGATGCCTTTGACATCTGCTAAAACGGTGCTGGATTGGTTAACCGAGCCGTTGTCGACCACAATAACTTGATAGTTTTTATATGTTAACGAGTCCAGTGACTTTAAACATTGCAAGGTATCATCAAAACTATTCCAGTTCAAGATGATGATATAGACCAGTGGCGCCATGAATACTGTCAGTGATTACAGGAAGCGATGCGCTAGCTTTTTGAGCTTACCTGCACTCAAAAACTCAAGCTGTGCTGGATTTAAATAACCATTTTTTTGCAGCCACCTCAAAGTACCCGATGTGTATGCAGTGTTTGTACGTGTTTTATACAGATTGACCTCGGCTGGTAGTCCATACTGAAACTGACCCTGAAAGGTGTGCAGCAAGTGGGCGGGCACCAGATAGTCTTGCCAACTGGCTTGACTGACATGGCCCCAATTGCCAGAGGTTTTGTTGTTGGCTTGCCGGACGTCAATACGCGTTTGCAATTGTTTGGCAGAGCGGTATTGAAAGTGATTGACTAAAAGTTTGTCTGGGGCCAGCTTCATGCTGGCATGGCGAGTCTTCACCATTTGATCAGAAAGAAGGTTACTACGAGTAAACCTGAACAGGCGTGGCTCACCATAGTTAATTAAGTAGTGCGGGCGCTGTTCAATAGCAGCCTGCTTGGGGTCAAAGCGTGTCGCGTCATCTTGCTCAGTCATGTAAAACTGGGCTGATTTTGTTTCAATGTAATTGGCGTCAGCATGCACAGCGGCATCAATAATTGGCGCCAAATTTTCGGCATAAAGCTCATCTGCATCCAAAATGGCAAGCCAATCACCGTCTTGATATAAATCAGCATGTTTGTAAAGCAGTTTGTATTTCAGATTATCTGAATATGATTCACTTTCAACAGCCGCGTGTTTTACCAGATCGTTAAACTTAGTAACGGTTTGAAAAGTATCGTCGGTTGAGCCATTATCATAAAAAAATATTCCATCAAAACAGCCATACTGACGAATGGACAGCATGGTTTGCTCAATGATGTCAGATTCATTTTTGGCAATGAGTAAACCGTATACCTTCATAGGGTTATTTACTTGAGGCTATATGCAAGGTGGACCGTCATGCAGCACGATCAGCCGGGGTTTGCAAGGAACGGAAGGTGCAATACAAGGTGAAAAAAATCCATTTGATGGTCAAGTTGGGGCCTAATGCCTCTTTGGCATAGTAAGCGGCTGTTGGCCACATTTTTATTGCAGCCAAGTCTTCCGCTATTTTTTTTAAAGCATACCCTTTGTGACGACGAGCGTGTTTGCGAATGCATTTCTTCTTTGAAAAAAGCGCTGCTTTGTCAAGCACGCGAATTTGATACAAGCGCTTTTCCAACATGGATAGTGTTGTACTCATATTCAGACTTTTTGCGGGGTCCGGTATGTTATGACGTGAAACAAACGTAGGCGCAAATAAAATAGTGCCTGCCTTGTCAACAAGTCGCAAAAAGATATCGCGATCACATTCCCAGCGAATTCCTTCATCCATTCCCTGTGTGTTTAAATAAAGTTCGCGGCGTGCAGCGAGACAATTTAAATGGCAAAACCCCCAGGTGCTCATGAGTATTTCAGTGGGCACATCAAATACATTATTGGCATCTGGTTTGACACCACCATCCATTAATTCTTTTTCTAAAGATTCAAGCCAGATCGGTCCAGATTTTATTTCATCACGAAAATAGGCCGCTTGATTGGCGAAATATAAGTCAGCATTTGGATGGTCAATCAATGCTTGGTTAAACCTTGCCAAATGATGGTTGTCGGTCCATGTATCATCATCATCCAGAAAGAGGACATAATCACCAACAGCTTGATCTACACCAAAGTTCAAAGAGTAACTTTGACCATGACCGCGTGGACGGCGTACCAAATAAAAATCCTTGATTCTTTCACCAATTAAATCTTTAGCACGTTTATATGTGGATTCGTATTGTTCTTGATATTCACTGGATGATCCGTCATTCACAATGATGATTTCAAAATCATCAAAGTCTTGATCGATAACTGACCTAAGTGCAGCCTCAAATAAAACAGGTCGATCACGGGTAGCTAATACAACAGAAAACTTACTCAAGTTCACTCCCAGTTACTAACTTTTTAAAATTGAGCATTAATTTATTAATTAATTTATAACACTCAATAAAACTATCCACACTCCTGCCTTCTGGATCATTGACAAGATTTAATTGATCAGTGGCTTCAAAGCTACCCAAAAAGGATACCGGGCATTGAAGATCAGGGTAACGGTCAAAAAGTGCACGAAGATTGATGGTGTCAAAAATGATCAACAACTGGGCACCTGAAACTATCTCATCGGTCAAACACTTTGACTGATGCCCGCCCAAGTCGACACCCAAAGTGGCTGCTGCGGTGATGGCTGCATCGGGTGAGTGACGTGTGTTACGCGGCAGCATGCCGGCAGACTCGAATTGAATGAGTTGACTTTGCGGACTAAATAACTTTTGAGCCAGCAACTGCGCAAATGGGCTACGACAAATGTTGCCTTGGCAGACAAAGATGACGGTTGCTGGTTGCCCCGTTTTGTGGGTGTGATTGGCCAATGCCTTAACAGCATCGGCAGGTAACGAGAGATGCTTTCGTTGTCGATTTGAGTCTGTGGCGTCGAGCCGATCTTGCACGACTTGCTTGAGCTCTACCCAGGCAGGGCGTTTGTCAGACCAATCAAATGCGTCATGATGCTCTCGGCCGATGATGAACCGCGCATAACCCGCCAACCATTTCAGAACGAAAACCGCCTTAATGACTCCAGAACCCACCACGGCCTGTGAGGCTGCGCGCATTTGCCAAAGGTCTGCCACGACGTTGCGTGCATAAATGTTGGCACGGTAACGGACGGGCGACTGTATTTGGTTTGTGACCAGAAGTTGATAAAGCTGATATGGGAAATCAACACCCACGGCAACGGGCAGCGGTAATGAACCCCACGGACGCGCGTTCACCTCCAACAAAATCCACTCACCGTTGGCTTCATTGAGCTTGAACTCAAACATGGCCAAACCTGTGTAGTCCACGGCCTTGGCCATGCGACTCACAGCGGCGAGACGGGCAGCGTCAAGGGGTGCACTTTTGCGGTAGTAACTGCTGCCGCCCAACTCATGTGCGCGGTGGTGTTCAAAACCTTGAAGAACCTCACCTTGGTGGCAAAGCACGGACACACCTAGCCCCCGCCCTGGAAACATTTCTTCAAAGAAAAAACCCTCGCAGCCCTTATCTAGGCTGCTCAGTAAGCTCTCAAGTTGAGAGCGATTCTGAATGACCTTGACACTGGTGCGAACGTACAGCTCAGGCCAAGAATAGGACTGA
>Ga0210024_1000816_pt1 | contig 28267 bp, 30 predicted proteins | sample CryGeymeta201525_FD_183988 | JGI IMG/M metagenome (GOLD analysis project Ga0210024, IMG submission 183988) | Groundwater microbial communities from Crystal Geyser aquifers in Utah, USA - Crystal Geyser metaG 2015-25 (SPAdes) (version 2) | ecosystem: Environmental > Aquatic > Deep subsurface >...
TTACCGAGGCAAAGAGTCTTAGCGTAAAGGAGACACTGTCCACGACTAAGAGAGCTGCAAATATTTGGCAGGAGGTAGAAATGAAAATTAGAAAAATAGAGCATCTGGGTATCGCGGTAAAGGATATAGAGAAGGGGGTATCTTTTTACAGGGATGCACTGGGTCTCAGCGTGCCTGCTGTCACAAGGGATGAAGCAATGGGAGCCACTATAGCTTTCGTGAACATTGGGGAAAGTTCTCTGGAATTGATATCCCCGCTGGAAGAACCACCCCCAGGAAGTACTGGGGATGTCATGCGTAAGTTCATCACTAATAAGGGAGAGGGCATACATCACCTGTGCGTAGCGGTGGATAATATTGAAGCAGCGCTAAAAGAACTAGAACAGAAGGGTATAACGCTGATTGATAAAGTACCACGTCCTGGAGCCCACGGCAAGGTAGCTTTTGTGCATCCCAAATCTACTAACGGGGTATTACTTGAGTTGTGCCAGCCTGATCACCACTAGTTAGGTACATTGAATAGCTTTACAGCCTTATGAGGCGGTCGGACAAAATCTGATAGATAAGGTTGCTGGCGGTTATGATTAGTACCAAATAAGAAGCAGGGTAACTCCGATGGTTATCCTGCTTCTTATTAGCTTTGATGGTAGCGGGGGTTGGATTTGAACCAACGACCTTCGGGTTATGAGGCTGGCGTATGGTGTCCCAAAGGGTGCTTTTACGTTCAAAACAGAACCTTTGTGTTGGTTGGGGAAAAGCCTTTTTAAAGCTAAAATACCATCTCATATTTACCCCGCTATAATCAGTTGGTTAGCAAAATGTTAGCAAAATTTCAGCTTCGGTTTGAGCGTGAGCGGCTGAATTGTCAGAGGCTTGAGGTAGTCTGAATCGTATCTGAAGGCTATGGAGATTATAGAGGCGGAAACTTTGCCTAGTATTGGGAGCAACCATTGAGGAGGATTTGGCTATTTTACGTGGGAAGGTCACAAACCGTCATTTCGTTCAACCTACTCCCAATCTGGGGATGGTGCACGTTCCGTGTCTTGCCCAGAGTCACAATCGGAAGATGCTGGATGAATGGCCTCTGGCTAACTGAATACTATTGCTAAGTTTGACGCTAGAGCTAAATTAATAAGGGATGATAGCCATTTCCGTGGATAATAGCTGACCAAAGGTTTAAGAACGAAGTATCAACTTGGCACGTGCTGCGAGTTGTTGGGTAATTGACTTCCGTTCCGATTTGTCTTCAGGCCATCCCACTATAGATGCGTGCCGAAGTGGGTTGTTATCGGGATCTACAGTCAGATTCAAATCCTGGACTGCACTAGCCTTTATATCCGCAACACCGTGAAGGGTACGTGGTTGAGGCATGCTGTTTATCATCTTTAGTTGACCAATCCGCCAAACATCTTCGATGGTAAGGCCGTCAATTCGGAACACGGAAAGACGCAAGTCCGCGGGTGGCTCGAAAGCTTTTGGTTTGACCGAGGATGTTGGCACATGGTAGTGATTGCTGTGAGTTAGGTAACGTGCTAAAGACTCGTTAGCATTAACCTCGTTTGGTAATTCCATAAAGAATTCACTCTGTGAGAACCCTGGATATGTTGTCTAGGATCGTCTCAGGTAATTCGTCATCGAGGTGCTCTACGCCATGAGTCTTATTAGCCCCAAAAAGTCCTGCATATACTAGTTCATCGTTCCCTCTTACAGTTACAGAGAAAACTTCGCGGGGACCTAGGTACCATTCGAATGTTACCTCGCCGTCTGAATCAATATAAATTTCTGGTACAGGAACGTGCATAGGCAACATTCGAGAGAACGAAATAGCTTTTACACAGGAGAGTTCATCAATAGCTTTCGCCCCGTAGCTGTCCCAATTATCCACAGAGCATTCTTCGAAAGCTTTGGTAAGACTCCTGCGTGCTTCCTTATAATGCTTCCCTATCGTGATGCTTTGCTCAAACATATTCCGCAACTCTTCAGCTTGTCTTTTAATCGCCTCTGCACCGTTACTCACACCCAAATTGCTGGGAAATTTAAGAAAGCTACTGTTTGGCAAAGCATCACATACTATTGTCACTCGAATAACCTCGCAGTCTCTTCAGTTATGCTACCAAAAAAGATGCGGTTTTTCAAATCCCGAAATTGCTCAAAAGCCTGCCACATTTCAAGCTCGTCGAAACCAGACTCCTTCTGCTTGAATACGTCAATATCCAAGATAATCGTAACGTTATCGGGCTTAGAGCTCTTCTCTAACGCCTGGATAATATGTGCCTTTATATCAAGCCTGCGATCACATATGGTGACCCTGGTTAAGAAATCGCTCACGTCTTGTGGTAGATTCTTAGGAATAACAGGAGGTGCCGTGAGATATTGTGCAAAGTCATCAATTGGTAACGGGACATTCAATTGGTTTATGTAGCGTACAGTTATTCTTACAATGAGATCCGGGAAGGCACGATCGACATAAAGTTTCCAAAGCCGTTTGGCTTCTCCTAAAACACCCTGCCAGTTCGTGTAAGGCTTCAGACGGCTGAAAGTAAACCCATCTTGTCTGAATTGTGCGACATTCTTACCATCTTGTGATTCAAAGCGGTATCCTCTAAGCCCTTTATCCTCAAGAATCTGCTGAACCTGCTTACCCTTTATCTTAACGCCGGCTTCAAACGCTCGACTCTCTTCCATCTGAGGATAACCGTCGCTAAGCTCTGCCTTTAATGAAGAGAATCTTGTCGCGTCGAAAGTAGCCGGCAGTCTTGTTCGAAAATCGATAATTGCTTCGATTATGGGAGCATTATTAAGGTGTCGTTGTCTTGCCATCACAGCCATAACTAGTACTACTCGAAAATCTAGGATAATCTACTGTTAGAATATCCGAAGCGGTACAGTTTTGCAAGTGTGAAAGTGGGCTCCACTAGTACCTATTCTTTTCTCTATTGAAACGGGACTCACAAGGGTTGACCCCATATTTGAGGGTTGGCTTACTCAATGACTTTGTCAAGATATCAGTGCACCCTGAAAATAGCGATTGAAAGCTTGTTGTAGCTACAAAATATCCGTTACTTGTATTATAATAGAGGGCAGAATACATCACCCAGGAGGTGAAAATGGCAAAAAGATTGAAAGAAGGAATTCTGCCCTTCAAGGTAGTAGCCACAGATGAGCCCCTGGTTGCCAGAGGTGGCTTGATCTTACCCTATGAGCTAGCCAGGGCTTTAAAGTTGCCGGAGGTGATAGACAAGGAGCTACCTTCGCCAGGAAGCGGTAGGGGATACAAGCCTTCTAAGTTTGTTATGCCTCTGATACTTATGCTTCATGGTGGAGGCAAAAAGCTCGAAGATTTGAGGGAGGTTAAGGGTGAAATGAGCTTGAGGGAGCTGACCGAGACGAAGGAGCTACCCGCCTCGTGCACTGTAGGTGATTGGCTAAGACGAATGGGTGAGGATGGTAGAGGGCTTACGGGGCTTGCCAGGGTTAGTGGACATGTAGTGGTTGAGGTATTAAAGAGGGACAAGAGGAAGGAGTATACCCTTGATAATGATGCCACAATAATAGAGTCGGAGAAGGAAGGGGCGAAATGGACTTACAAGAAAGAGAAGGGTTACCAGCCTCTTTTGGGTTTCCTTTCCGAGCTAGGTTTAGCCCTGGCCGATGAATTCCGTGATGGAAATATTCCTGCCGGTGCTGGTGCACTTGAATTCCTCAAGTATTGCGAGGGCATGATGCCTGAGGGGAAAAGGATAAAATATTATCGCTCTGATAGTGCTGCCTATCAGGCGAATGTAATGAATCATTGCTTTGATCGCGACATGCTCTTTACCATAACTGCTGATCAGGATAGAGCGGTAAAGGAAGTTATCAGAAGTATAAAGAAAGAGAAATGGCAGGCTTTTGAGAAAGACAGAGAGATAGCTGAGACAATTCATACCATGAACAATACCAGGGAGGCTTTTCGGCTTGTTGTACAGCGCTGGCCAAAATTGCAGGGAGAGCTGTTTGACCCTGAGCCTTACTACTACCATGTCATTGCCACTAATAGGGAGGAGGAAGCTAAGGAGGTAGTGCACCTCCACAATCAAAGAGGAGAGGTGGAGAACTTCGTAAAGGAAATAAAGGATGGGTTTGGCATGGACTGGATGCCCTGTGGGGAGACTTATGCTAATGCTGTTTTCTTCAGGATAGGAGTCATTGCCTATAACCTATTTATCGCCATGAAGCTCCTGGCTTTACCACCATGGTATCGCTCTTTCACCATCTCGACAGTGAGGTGGCGTCTTTACCAGATAGCTGGAGTAGTGGTAAGGCATGCTCATCAGCTACTACTCAAGCTAAGAGCTCCACTGGAGAAGATAATGCTCTTTCGTAAGTTTCGGTTGCGATGCTACGAATTAGCCTATGGTTAGCTAATTTAGGATTAAATTTTTCTTTTGTTAAGCCTGAAAAATCAGGGAGGAGAGGATTTTGTTTCCTGGCAAAATTTACCCCTTTCCCAGTAGGGAAAGATGGTTTAAATCGTTGCAGAGGTTAAAATCCTGGACAACGGGAGTTCCAATCCGGGTTAAAAAACCTTGCAGGGAAAACCCTGGGGCAAAAAATCGCTTTTAATGGGCTAAAAACACTGGAATTTTTGGGAAAATTTTTCAATCGCTATTTTTGGGAGCTTAGGCTTACTTGACAAGGAGGGAATGACTGCTTAAGAATCTAGAGCCAGGGAAAAGCCTCTCCAAATTCGCTGGCTGGGCTTGTACGTGCACTTCCTGATAATTGTGGGCATAGACACGGGCACTGTTGACCCAAACCAGGCCCTTAGACGCCTAAAGCACTCAACATGAAGGTAAGGACGTCATTGCCTCCAAGTAACACCTCGGCTTACCTCCCTATCTAGACCATAATGCTACGGGCAAATATACTTGTCCCCTACAGGTATACTTTGCCCACACAGTATACAAATATAGTCGGTGTTAGCTTGTCGTATTCTCCACATTACATTAACCCCCTCTCAAGCGCCGTTACTCCTCGCCTTTACTCTCTCAGCCGAGCCAGAGCACAACCAATCGTCTCCCTCCGCTTGACTCGTAGGCTTGCAAAAAACACCAATTCACAATAAGTTTAGCCCTGGGAAGGATACTGACAGATGATAATCTGGTATTCTGTCACCCTGATGGTCGGCCTCTATTGCCAGATACGATAACGCATGCCTGGATTAAACTGGTGCGCCATACTAGGGTTAAAGGTATCCGATTACATAATGCCTGCCATACCCACGCTTCCCTTATGCTTAAGCAGGGAGTACACCCTAAGATAGTCCAGGAGCGGTTAGATCATGCCAGCATCCAGATTACCCTTGACACCTACAGCCATGTGATCCCTGGACTTCAACAAGCAGCCGCAGAACATTTCGATGAACTGCTTACCCACAAGCCTGGAAAAGAAGCTGCTGAAAATTTCGGTTAGCTATCCGTTAGCTAAAATAGAAATGCCCCCAAAAATGATTAACATAATGGGGGCATTTTAGCTTCAAAATTGGTAGCGGGGGTTGGATTTGAACCAACGACCTCCGGGTTATGAGCCCGACGAGCTACCACTGCTCTACCCCGCGACACTAACCCAAAAATGACAGATTCTGGCAAGAATGCAAAGTTTTGATGGGTTTTGTTTTCAACCTGGTGTGGGTCAAGGCCTCGGCCATTAGTACGGCTAAGCTTAACGGATTACTCCGCTTACACACGCCGCCTATCAAGCAAGTAGTCTACTTGCGGCCTTACCCGGTTAAGCTCCAGCAAAATAAATTTTGCTAGAACCCGTATCCGGTGGGAGATCTCATCTTGGGGTGAGCTTCGCACTTAGATGCTTTCAGCGCTTATCCCCTCCAGACATAGCTACTCAGCACTGCCCTTGGCAGGACAACTGACACACCAGCGGTCTGTCCATCCTAATCCTCTCGTACTAAGGACAGCTCCCCTCAAATCTCCAGCGCCCACGATGGATAGAGACCAACCTGTCTCACGACGGTTTGAACCCAGCTCACGTGCCGCTTTAACGGGCGAACAGCCCGACCCTTGGGACCGACTTCAGCCCCGGGATGCGACGAGCCGACATCGAGGTGCCAAACCTTGCCGTCGATATGAACTCTTGGGCAAGATAAGCCTGTTATCCCTAGCGTAGCTTTTATCCGATAAGCCACGGCCCTTCCACACAGTGCCGTAGGATCACTTTGCCCGACTTTCGTCCCTGCTCGACTTGTAGGTCTCACAGTCAAGCTCCCTTATGCCAATGCACTCAATACACGATTTCCATCCGTGCTGAGGGAACCTTTGGACGCCTCCGTTACCTTTTAGGAGGCAACCGCCCCAGTTAAACTACCCGCCAGGCATTGTCCCCGCCTTAAGGCGGGTTAGAACCAAAGTTAAACAAGAGTGGTATTTCACTGTCGGCTCCACCGAAGCTGACGCCCCGGTTTCTTAGCCTCCCACCTATTCTACACATGTTCAACCTAAATCCAATGCCAAGTTATAGTAAAGCTGCTAGGGTCTTTTTGTCCAATCGCGGGTAAAGGGCATCTTCACCCCCATTTCAATTTCACCGAGCCCCTCGTTGAGACAGCGCTCAGGTCGTTGCACCATTCGTGCAGGTCGGAACTTACCCGACAAGGGACTTCGCTACCTTAGGACCGTTATAGTTACGGCCGCCGCTTACCAGGGCTTCAGCTCAAAGCTTCGGATATTACTACCCTAACCTCTCCCTTTAACCTTCTGGCGCTGGGCAGGTATCAGCCTCTATATTTCAGCTTTTTCGCTTTAGCAGAGACCTGTGTTTTTGTTAAACAGTCGCCTGAGCCAATTTTGTGTCCCCGCCTTATTCAGGCGGGCCCCCTTCTCCCGAAGTTACGGGGTTAGATTGCCGAGTTCCTTAACGAGGGTTCTCTCGAACACCTTGGGACATTTATCCCCACCTACCAGTGGCGGTTTGCGGTACAGGTACCTGGCTTTCTAGCAACGAGGCTTTTCTCGCCAGCATAGGCTCAGCTGAATTATCTCGGGTCGCCCCTCAATTTTTCCCTCCCCTCAGCTTAGCACCAGAGTGGATTTGCCTGCTCTGATACGCCTTGAGTTGGAAACACACCATGTCCAATAGGTATGCTCAGCCCACCTTTCTGGGTCCCCTCTTTGCCTTAAAACGAAAACCAGGTAGTATGGGAATATTAACCCATTATCCATCGCCTACCCCATTAGGGTTCAGCTTAGGTCCTGACTAAACCTACGCCGATTGACGTTGCGTAGGAAACCTTAGGTTCACGGTGGGCATGGTTTTCACATGCCTTTACGCTACTCATACCGACATTCTCACTTGTCATTGCTCCACCCTGATTTACATCAGAGCTTCACAGCCATGACAATGCTCCCCTACCCATGGTCATTTCTGACCATGCCATAGCTTCGGTAGCAAGCTTGAGCCCCGTTAAATTATCAGTGCAGTATTACTTGACCAGTGAGCTGTTACGCACTCTTTAAAGGGTGGCTGCTTCTGAGCCAACCTCCTGGTTGTTTTAGCAACACTACTTCTTTTCCCACTTAGCTTGCATTAGGGACCTTAGCTGATGGTCTGGGCTGTTTCCCTCTCGACTATGGAGCTTAGCCTTCACAGTCTCACTCCCAGGATTGCACCTATGGCATTCGTAGTTTGGTTGAATTAGAGTACCTCACGGCCCCTAATTCATTCAGAGCTCTACCTCCACAAGTTACTTCCTGAGGCTGCACCTAAATGCATTTCGGGGAGTACCAGCTATTTCCGCGTTCGTTTGGCATTTCACCTGCACTATCCACAGTTCATCCTGGAGTTTTGCCACACTCATAGGTTCAAGCCTTCACTCAATTTTACTTGAGTTTCACTCTGACCATGGATAGATCACGCGGTTTCGGGTCTGATCCACACGACCTGCTAGAGATCCTGAACTTGTTTCAGGACTAGCTACGCCCTATTCGGACTCGCTTTCGCTGCGGCTCCACAACTAAAGTTGCTTAACCTGGCCACGTAGATCAACTCGTCGGTTCATTCTTCAATAGGCACGCCATTAGTCCACCAAAGGCAGACCTCTGACTGCCTGTAGGCATAGGGTTTCAGGTTCTATTTCACTCCCCTCCCGGGGTTCTTTTCACCTTTCCCTCACGGTACTGGTCCACTATCGGTCATCAATGGTATTTAGCCTTGGAGGGTGGTCCCCCCAGCTTCCCACAAGGTTCCTCGTGCCCCGTGGTACTCAGGAACACAAGCAGAGACTTCGCCTTTTGCCTACGGGACTATCACCTTCTTCGGTTACCCTTTCCAGAAGCATTCAGCTAAGACAAAGTTTTGTAACTCTGTAACAGATCTTGAAATCTGTTTCCTGTGCCCTACAACCCCAGAATAGCTTAGGGTTCAAGCCCACTTAGCTACCCTGGTTTAGGCTCTTCCCCTTTCGTTCGCCACTACTAAGGGAATTTCATTTTGATTTCTTTTCCTCGGGTTACTTAGATGTTTCAGTTCACCCGGTTCCCTCTCGCTAAAAGCGAGTGCTTAGGTTTTACCTAAGCGGATTGCTCCATTCGGGAATCCTCAGTTAAGCTAGCTAGACAGCTCGCTGAGGCTTTTCGCAGTCTTGCCGCGCCCTTCTTCGGCCATTGATGCCAAGGCATCCACCCTACGCCCTTATTCCCTTGACCCACATCAGGTTGAACACAAAACCTATTCACTTGTTAATGTGCTACATAGCCTCTTTTCATAAGGCAAGTGTTATTCTACAATGCCCTTTTCCCCATGTCAAATCAATATTGCGTGTGCGCCAAGAGATTATCATCAGATTTTAAGGGAATTATGGGAAAATTAACTAGAAACAGCATTCCTTGTTCTTGTAGCACACTTTTCTGCTCCACAGAGACAAAAGGCAGCCAAGTCAACATGGAGAATATAGCGGGCCACGTTCCAGATCATAAATTAGCTGTAGAAAGCTAGCAATGATTAGTTATTATCCTGTGAAAGTGGCTCTTTTTAACTGCCAAGGAGTAACCAAAGCTCTTACTTGGCAATAATCAAAACCTCAGCACTGTGATTGCTGCTGAGAACATATTTATAACTTAAACTTTTGACTATAACTTTCTTCCCCAGGTCTTCTAAGTACTCTACGATTTCAATTATTGAGGGTATCCCATCCTCTCGATATGAAACCACAAGAGTACTATCCTTGAAGCGCTCAAAGAGGCTCTTAAAAGCTTGCCTTATAAGTTTTGGGTTATTCCAAGAGTTAGTGTCTTTCCGAAAGCAGCGGTGTTTTGCCCTGTAATCAATATGTCTGCTCCAATCATCATATCGGCTTAAGCCGTCTAAGAAATGATAAAACTGGAGGTAATCAACTGTGGCGCCAGTTTGGCTCGTATATGGCGGATCAATATAAACTAAATCGAAATCCCCCTCGACTTTGGAGACATCTAGATTGAGAGCTTTGTTTTCACGCCTGTTATCAAAAACCAAGCCATTAACTTCAAAGAGGAAATGATAAAAATGATCTGGGAATGGTTTATCCCAGGTTGTTTTATTCCCGAAACTCCGAGAAACCTTGGCTAACCTGAGATAAAGGTTCTTTCGATGGAAAAGGTTAAAGGGGCGTTTTACCAGACAAGCCTGAAATAGCGCATTATAGGCAAGCGCCTTTTTATAGGGATTTTCTAATCGGGATATATTTTGAACTACAACATCCAACCACTGGTTCTCTTCGTCTGTATAGTAGATGTCCTTGAAAGTTTCTGATATGAAGTACTTATAATCCAGTGAAGGGTTAGGCTCTAAAAGCTGCTGAATATCACCGTTAGTAAGCCGAGTGTTATTATTCTCGATAAGAGATAAACCAATAAGATAGTTTGACCTTAGATAGTCATTATAGTAAACGATTTTGCCTTTACGTTTATACATATATCCCACCACACCCGTTCCACCAATTCATTTCCCTATGATTTTGTCAACTGAGTTTTTCGATTTCTAGAGTCCAAGAGCATCCATAAGGGGTCCCTGCATCGTCCACAATCGACTCAATCCAGTCGAATCCGCCTGACTCCGTGCAGCCTACCTCAATAAATTCCTTTAGCTCTTCCAATCTTTCGAATTCCCAATGTTCGCCAATAGGTGAAGTCAAGTAATACATTCAATCCTCCTTTCGATTCTTACCTTAAATGACACTCATAGTTGGCAATAGGTTATTCTCATCCTTGTATTATTGTAAATGATGAGCGAAATCAAAAGTCAATTGGGTCAGCGTATTCGAGAATTGAGAAAAACGAAAAACCTGTCTCAAGAACAGCTTGCCCATTTGTCTGGATTAAGCCGTCAGTACATCACTGATGTGGAACGAGGGACAAGAAATATTGCAATCGTTAATATCGAGAAAATTGCGAAAGCCCTCGAAATCCCGCTTTCGAAACTCTTTGATTTCAAATGAACAAATTACTGACAGGGCTGGAATCTTCTAGCCTAATGCCTTTAGTAACTATAACTCCTCTCTCCCAAGATTGTTATGATACTATTTGGGGAGAATTATTTGACAATTGCTTTGTGATTCATCAAGACTCTTTAAGGGAACTTAAGAATATTTTCGAATTTAGTGCTAATACCTTCTTCTCAAATCCAATTGTACGTATGCAAAAGCTTCGGGACATCTCTCCTTGTAAAGGACTAACAGTAAAGGGTGTTGCTGTTAAACTTCTCCTTGACGGACAAGCGGGAGGCTGGATAGGAAACAAAAATAGTCGCGTCCAAGCGTTTTTCTTCTCTGATGTTATCGACAGCATAGAGGATTGCATAGTAGATGTACAAGAATTTTGTGATATTCTTGTCCAAAGGATGGAGGCAAAAATCAATCGTTTTAACCATCTTATCACGCCCCACGATAATCTATTGGTTGTGGACCTTGAAAATGTTTTGCCGTACTGGGGTTACCATAATGTTTCAAGAGATTTCTTGGAAGAGGATCGCAAATTGGTGATAAATGTCCGAGAGGACTCTGCATCGATTGATATGTTTACCCATAAAACATCGGCAGCAAGAAGAGACGCATTTCATTATCACATGCTAACGCAGGAAGCTGTCGATCTTATCCTCGTTGGGGATGCCAATTTTGAGAGCAACATCTGTAGCTGTGGTCAATGCAGTAAACGGTCCCCAAAAATCCGAATTCTGACTAACAAAAGGCGTAATGATTTACTTAATTTATAGCGTTAATCTGCCTCATAAATCCCATAGGAAAAGAATGCCAGCTACCGTCCATTGGCGTCTACACAGGACCAGCAACTTGGCGAAGGGCTAATCGTTCTTTCCAACAATTGTTTTCAGTCTTCTCTCAAAGGTGCTTCTTTCTAAAAGAATCCTTCTCTGGCATTTAAGGCATTTGACTCCGATGTCGGCGCCAACTCTTACTACTTCCCATTCGTAGCTGCCACAAGGATGCGGCTTGCACAACCGCACCACATCACCAACCTTTATTTCTATAGCCATTTATCTCGCTGCGTATCTTCTCAGCCACATTCCTCGCCGCTTGGGCAAAATCCCTTTTCCCAGAGGCATAAAGAATTTGCCTGGAAACACTGATAATTGCTTTTCCCCCTTGAGCATCCACTCCATAATTGACCGCCGAAGCTAAATCTCCACCTTGTGCGCCGATGCCAGGAATAAGTAAAGGCATTTCCGGGCAAGTTGCCCGAACTTTCTTTAATTCCTGAGGATAGGTAGCTCCTACCACTAGACCAATGTTGCCATAAACATTCCATTGTTTAGCTTTTTGGGCTACTTTTTCGTAAAGAGGAAAACCTTCAACGCAAAAAATGTCCTGAAAATCTTGGGCTCCCGGGTTTGATGTTCGACACAAAATGAATACTCCTTTATCTTGGTAGCTAATGAAAGGCTCTACTGAATCGAAGCCAAGGTAAGGATTGACCGTGGCAGCATCAAAACCAAAAACAGCGAAGAGGGCTTTAGCATAAGCTTTGGCACTGTTGCCGATATCACTGCGCTTGGCATCCCCGATTATAGGAATGTCGGAGGGTATATGTTTAATGGTCTTCTCTAAGATAATAAGCCCTTCGCTTCCCAAAGCTTCATAAAAAGCCAGGTTAGGCTTATAGGCACACACCAGGTCACAAGTGGCATCTACAATCGCCCGATTGAATTCCAAAACATCTACCTGAGGCATAACCTCCAGGTCAGGGTCAAGACCAATACAAAGTAAGGTTTTGTTTTTGCTGCTGACTGCAAGTAACTTAGCGATAAAATTCAATTTTCTTACTGAATTATAAAACTTTCCCTACTTTCGTCAAATACTTGCTGGCTTAGTTTCCTTAGGCTCTAAAGACACACCTGACAAGCACATAGTATAATGTGTAACTTGGGTGAGAAATGAATTATATCGAAGCCGAAGAGTATCTTAATAGCTTCGTCAATTACGAAAATATCCCCGGGATTTCTTACGCTTCACCCGATTATGACTTAAGACATGTGGAGGAAGTGTTACACCAAATAGGCAACCCTCATTTAGCGGCTAGAACAGTTCATATAGCAGGCACCAAAGGTAAGGGGAGTGTGGCTGCCATGATAGCTCAGGTTTTGACTGACTCCGGCTATAAGACGGGACTGTATACTTCCCCTCACCTCCACAATCTCAGGGAACGAATCAAAGTAGATGGCACTTTGATTTCGGAAGAGGCATTTGCCGAACTAATGACAAAGCTAAAGCCTTATCTTGAGGCAGCAAACAGGAGACAGCTAACTTTCTTCGAGGTGTTAACTATCCTGGCATTTGTTTATTTCCATGAGAAGCAGGCGCATTTCCAGGTTCTGGAGGTAGGTCTAGGCGGCAGGCTTGATGCCACTAATGTAGCCCAGCCAGAAGTCTGTATTATTACTTCCATCAGCCTGGACCATATGCAGATTTTAGGCGATAGCCTGGAAAAGATAGCTTATGAGAAAGCGGGCATTATCAAGCCGGGTTGCACAGTCGTGCTTTCTCCCCAACCAGAAGAAGTAACTTCAGTAATCAGTAATATTTGTTACAAGCAAGGGGCGAACTTGGTTCGGGTGGGCAAAGAGGTTACCTGGCGTGGAATGAATGGTGACCTCTCTCATCAATCAATTATGGTTGAAGGCCGAAGGGGAATTTATCACGTGACTATTCCCCTTTTGGGAGATTATCAACTCGAGAACACTGCTACTGCAGTAGCTGCTCTGGAGGTTCTCGTCTCTCGAGGCTTTGATATTTCCTCTCAAGATATTGCCCAAGGGCTGGCTAAAGTCAAGTGGCCAGGGCGATTCCAGATTTTGCAACACTCACCCATCGTGTTGGTCGATGGAGCCCATAATGTGGCATCAATAAAAAGGCTAGTTGAGAATGTCAAAGCGTATTTTAGCTACAAACGAGCCCTCCTTATTTTTGGAGTCTCCTGTGATAAGGACATACCTGGCATAGTAAGGGAACTAGTTTCTCTTTCTCCGCAGGTTATTGTTACCCACACTTCACATCCCCGGGCTGCCTCTCCCTCAGTCATAGCTACTGAGTTCGTTAAGATGGGGGTTAACTCAAAGATTACTGAGAACATTCCTCAGGCATTATTCCAAGCTTTATCTTTGGCTAGCGAGCAAGACCTTATCTGTGTTACCGGTTCCTTATTTGTCGTAGCCGAAGCTCTGGACTACTTTTCTAAGGTTCCGTTGTCATAGAAGAGATAAGAGCTTCTTTTGGTAGCATTTTGCTCAGCACTTGTTGCAATGCCATGACATGACTACATGTTCCCCATTGCGAGAAAAAATAGCATGTGCAGTGCCATTTTTCATTGGAATAGCCTATTTTGTGCTCGTTGTTGTCTCCCCGGAAAACAGCGGCGAAATCTGAGAAAGTGATACGTTCTGGCTCCTGGGCATAGCGTTTAGCTTTTTCAATCTTGCCTATAAGGCTCGACCTCATTTAACCCCCTTGCTTTTTATTTCTAAAACCTTCCCGGGATTCCATCGGCTAGGCACAAATTTCACACCAGTGTCGATAAAGTATATAATAAATCTGGTGAGAAAACCAAAAGCAAAGATAAAAATGCAAAAGGCAAAAATACAGAGCAACAATCAGAAAATTTCACTTGATATTTGAGTTTTGATTTGTCATTCTGATTTTTAACTTTTGATGTTTGATTCTTAACTAAGGGTAAAGCCATGCGTGATCTATTTTTTGATGCCATGAAGAGTCATGAAGCTGAGTATATTGAAATCCGCTATGAGGAGAGCGCGGCCACTTATATTGAATATAGAGGTAGCCGACTGGAGGAGATAAGTAGAACTCGCAACTCTGGCGGCAGTGTGCGCACCCTGGTAAAGGGTGGATGGGGCTTTGTCAGCTTTAATTACCTTGAAGGCCTATGGGATAAGGTAGAGTTAGCAGTAAAAGAAGCAAGATTGGCTAGCGGAGACCCACTTCGACTTTCTCTTAGAGACCCTATAGTAGAGACAGTAGAGCCACAATTGGGTAAAGATTCAGCAAAGGTACCTCTGACAACAAAGAAAGAGCTTATGGATGAATACAATACTATTATGCTGAGTTCACCCAGGATTCAAAGCTCAAGGGTTGTCTATCGAGACATCAGACGCAAAGTCATTTTTGCTAATTCACAGGGCTGCTATATAGAACAGATTAAGCCCGATCTCGCCATACGATTAACTGCCGTAGCTCGAGATAATAGCGAGATTCAACAGGCAGGATTAAGCCTGGGGAGCACGGGTGATTTTTCCGCCATAGAAGGCTTACATGAGCGGGTAGCGGAGATAGCCAGGCGAGCAGCAGCTCTTCTTTCCGCCCCACAGGTAAAAGGAGGTGAGTATACTGTGATTTTAGACCCCATTCTGGCTGGGGTTTTTGTTCACGAAGCTTTTGGTCATTTATCTGAGTCGGATTTCGTATATCAGAATGAGCAATTACGTAATATCATGGTTTTAGGCAGCAGATTTGGGGGAAAGCATCTTAATATCATTGATGATGCCACGATTCCAAATTTGAGGGGAAGCTATAAATATGATGATGAAGGAGTGCCATCATCAAAAACTTATCTTATTCGGGAGGGAATCTTGGTAGGAAGGCTTCATTCCCGAGAGACAGCAGCTAGAATGGGTGAGAAACCCACGGGAAACGCCCGTGCCTTGAGTTATCTCTTCTCTCCCATAGTGCGGATGAGCAATACTTATATTGAGCCCGGTGATGCATCTTTAGAAGAAATGCTCAGCGAAATTAAAGAGGGCGTTTATGTCAAGGATTGGTACGGGGGAACAACCAGCCTGGAAATGTTCACTTTTTCCGCTGGAGAAGCTTATATAATTCGCCAGGGAAGACTGGCAGAGTTGCTGCGTTCTCCCGTGCTAAGCGGCAATGTTTTCATTACCCTGGAAAACATAGATGCCATCGGCAATGACCTTGAGATGAATCAGGGTGGGGGGTGTGGCAAAGCAGGACAATCTCCTCTCCCTGTTTCCAATGGCAGCCCGCATATCAGAATTCGCCATTGCGTAGTAGGTGGAAGATAGTCCAAGCAAACCTCGCCTGAGTAATGTAACAAAGTTTGCCCATCCGGGCACCAGCTAGCTTTGGCTTGTGTTATTGGGTCGCAAGAAGCTGTCTACATCCCGCCGCTTGAACCTGCGGTCACGCCTCGGCCCCAGCCGATAGGCAGAAAGTAGCCCTTTATTTGCCCATCGCCGCACTGTGTTAGTATGAACCCTCAATAGCCTGGCTACCTCGGCAGTGCTCAGCATCTCCGAATCCATTTTCACCATACCTTACTCCTGTTTCCTGAACATTATCTAATCTAACTTAAGCTCCATTGCCTGTCTATCACCCAAAAGTCCTATGTACGGTGCCACCGCCAGTTTCGCCTGGTACAAAAGTCCCGAAAAAATAGGACCTTTTTTGGGTTTGGGAGGTAAAGTAAAGATAATGCTATTGACTTTGACCACAGTGGGTAGTACTATAATAGTAGTATTAAAAGAAGGCAACGATTCGTGGAGCGATGAAGCGGAGTCCCCAAGTGGTCGCTTGAGCTCCGTGGAGTCAATAGCGAAACCGACCGGGTAGGTTGGTTTCGCTATTTTTATTCTGGGTTGAAATGAGAGTTGTAGTCTTCACTGGTTCCAGGGAGCTATCGCAAAATATTTCTCTTGTCTTAAAGATGAGATGGCCAGAGTTAAGCTTGATTGAGGTCAGTGAAGCACGGGAAGCCATAGAGCTAATACATAGGCAATCACCACATGTGGTCATACTTCATTTCCACCCAGATGCCGGCGATTGCCCGGACCTTATATCCCAGATTCGTAGCTTTTCCGACGTCCCTATTATCGTTCTCAGCAAAAGCCAGGATGTTATGGATAAGGTAAGAGTCCTGGAAATGGGCGCTGACGACTGGATTGACCCATCATCCGTGCCTATGGAATTTATCGCCAAGGTGAATGCTATTCTTCGCCGTTGCCCCCCCACAATAATAACGCCGTCTCCTCTTTCCTCGGTGGCAGACTAACCATAAATTATGCTGCTCATGAGGTGTTCCTTTCGGAAAAGAAAGTGAAGCTAACCCCTATTGAGTACAAGATTCTCTGCCAATTAGCCACAAATCAGGGAGCGGTTGTCAATAATACCGACTTACTTCACCGTGTCTGGGGGCCAAACTATGAGAGTGATAACGAACTTGTTAAGGGGAGTATCCATCGCCTGAGGCATAAAATGGAAGATAACCCCGCCATCCCAGAAATGATCCTCAATGAGAGGGGTGTCGGTTACATTCTGAGATGCTCTGATAGCAGACAGAGACCTTTGTAACCTTTTCCAACCAAAAAGAGACCCTCTTTCACCATAAAGAGACCTTTTGTCGCCAAATAGCCACTGACTTCCCTGGGCTCAGCAATTACACTTAACCAGGCAAGATGGAAAGAATAGTGCTAATTCAGTCTGACATGGCGTTGAGCCGTGAGTTGACATTTTTCTTACAGCATTCCGGCTTTCAAGTTGCCAGTGCTAGCGAAGGGCGGCAAGCACTGCTTGAGATAAATAGAACACAGCCTGACGCCATAGTTATGGCTGAGGACATGGCCAAACTGAATGGGGATGAGTTGTGTATCCTTATCCGCCAGACACCCCAGGCTCCAGTGATTATCCTGGGCACCAAGCCAGAGGAATCTGGTGGCGTTCCCTTTCTGGAATGCGGGGCTAGTGCCTATGTTCCTTCCCCGCTGCAGCGAGGGCTATTGCTAGCCAGAATTCGCTCCTTGCTACGTCGCAAGGGCGCTCAAGGGATATGAAAGAGGATAATCAAGATGAAAGCTAGCTATAAGAGAAGGAGACTAAAAATGCCAGAAGCAAGATGCCCAAAATGTGGTGCTCACTATTATGGTTGGGCACTAACCGATCCAGAGCACCAAACTTGTTCCAAATGTGGCACTAAGCTAGAAATTTACCAAGAAAAGGGGAAGATAGCCCAGCCAGCGGATTTGGAGAGGACATCAAGTTGAGCTTTTACATTTATGAAAACTGGCTTTTCTCAACATATTCTGAAGCCGATACTGCAGCAAGACGACTTCATAAGAGAAGGAGCTCTGTTGGCTTAAGTTCCTGGCTGACTGGGTCAACCTGGAGTCCCATGGCTTCCAGAGCAGTAACTCCTAATATTGGGTGGTCACCTTCCTCGCCAAAGATGACCGGGGCATGCCCTTCGTATTCCCCTATCCGGTATAAAGCGCCACTGCCGTCCCTTTCTATCTTTTGCCCATTAGCTAAGCTGAACTTGCGCCTCCAGTGGGGCTTTATCCCTAAGTCATCCAGAATCTGGCGCGGGATAATGGAATACATGGCTCCGCTGTCGGCAAGCAGGTTTACTGCCCGGCATTCAGCGGGCTTTTCCGGATTATGTAGTGACACTTCGACTGTGGTGAAACCCATTCCGAGGTTATTATACCTTATCCAGATCTTCTTTACTCAAACCAAGATCACGCAAGATAGCTGCCAAAGTTCCTTTAGGAATATCTTTGCTTCCGTGGTAAGAAATGGTGGTATATCGATTCCGCTGGGGACACCACCAGACTTCATGCCCGCCCTTTGCCTGTCGCCGGAACTCGCATCCCAATCGCCTCAGCTTTCGGGTAAGTTCCCGATAGGTCATGGGGCACTCACTGTAAGGAGAAGCTCGCCATGAAGCACGGTATCCGGCTCAGGCTGGCGAAGTCCTTCAGGAAGGGGCAAGCCATCTTCCCTGCGGAGCTCCAGCAGTATCCTGGCCACGTCCTCAACGTTATCCAGCGCCTCGCTTATAGTCTGCCCCTCAGCATGGCAACCTTGAATAGCAGGGCAAGTAGCCATGTAGCCACCTTCCTCCAGAGGCTGAATTTCTACAGACAGAATATATCTTGCCATCGTGGCAATATCCTAGCAGAAAATGGTTATAACTTCAATTTTGACTATTACCATGCCGATGCCCTTGGGCTCCCTCATATTGCCGAAGTGATGAAGAGTTCAGAGAAGCTTTGTAAACTCGTCAACGGTAAGGCCAGCTTTGCGGATAAGGGTTCGCAGTGTGCCTGGTTTGAGTTCTTTTCTTCCGCCCGGAACGCTAAGATGCCGTCCATCGGGGTGATAAAGGATGGCATGTCCTCCTCTCCAGTGGTCAAGAGAGAAGCCAGTCCTTCCAAAGGCTTTGATGGCATCGTCTCCTCTTACTACAGGCAACTTTGCCATCAAACTGGCACCCTAGGAATTACCTCTACCTCGTCGGTCTCAATCTTGAGGGGAAGTCCTTCTGCTTTGCGCTCGCTCAGAGAGCAGCGTATCTCTTGTGAGACAAGCTCCGGTGTCTCTTCCGGGAGGGGCATATTGTGTTTCTCTCTCAGAGCTAAAATTCCCTCGATAGCCTCTCGGATATTGGTCATGGCTTCCTCTCGACTGTCGCCCTGGCTGACACAGCCTGGTAGGGCAGGGCAGTGGACGGAATATCCGATGGTCTCAGGCTCAAGGATAACAGTGAATTTCATAAACAACCTCCACTTAAGTAGCATAGCAGCAGGAATTTAAAAATGCAAAACAAGCAGTTCAACACAAATATGACAACTACCCATGCCGATGCCCTTGGGCTCCCTTCGGGGAGCCGGTCGATCCTGGGCGAAAAGGCACACCTTAAATTAAAGATGAGGTGGAATATAGATATGCCCGATGAGACCAAGGAATACCCGGGCTCCCCGAAATCACCCGTCCAAGCGTGTTTCAAAAACGTAGTGCGAGACCTCAACCAAAAAATATTTGTAGTGCGAGGCTTTAGCCTCGTGCACGACCCTGAAGGGTCGCACTACGAAAATGTTGAAACTAAGGGTGATAAGCAGAGCGGTCGATCTGCGCGGAAATCTCAACTATGATTGCGAGGTTCTTTCGCCTTGTCATTGCGAGGCACGACGTGCCGAAGCAATCTCAACCTCATCGAGTTTTAATAAAGGAGGTGATGCTTAATTAGAAGGAAAGGAAGGAAGAGAGCCAGGCTCTGGGATGACATTCGGGAAAGACCGGAAAAGTTGTATCTGTAATCTCGCTTGCTGGAAGTCCAGTGGTCGGTCTGGTGGAAGTAAGCTTTATCTCCGCCGCCGCTGGCGAGAAGTCTGAATCAAGGAGAAATGAATATGCGAAAAGCACTTTTAATAGGTCTGATAGTCTGTCTCGTGGCAATTGGCGGCATTGGTGCAGCTTTCGCCACCGGCATGAACTTCAACGCCGGTGTTGGGTCCCTCAGTACCGGCATTGGCACGGTCCCCCAAGTCAATGTGAGTCAGATAAATTGGGGGCCTGACGACCTTACCTATGATCCCCTATCGGACGAACCTACACTTACTCGGGTTTGGCTCCACTTCGATCAGGACCTTAATCAGGGTACTGGGATTGTTATTAGCCTTTATAACGCGGCTGGAGCCCTTATAGCAGATACCCTTTCAAATTTACCTGCCGCACTAGCAGCGGGAGGTACCTACCAGGGCCCCAACTTTGCCATCCCTCCAGCAGTCTCACAGATCTACTACATCAGAGTAACCGTATTCGAAGGGGCGGGTCCCTAGGGGTAAGTAATCCTGTCGGTTAAACCATTTTTCCCAGAGCCGAAGCTCCCTTTCCTCTTTCCGATAGGCGTTCCAATGGTGGAGCCATCGAGGGATTTGTTCTTCGCCACGATGGCTCCACCAAAGGGGCATGCAAGCCAAGCGTTATTACGCCCTGAAGTAAGTAACAGCTAGGCAAGACTGAAAATACGAAAGGAGGTACGAAGATATCACGTAGGGCTCTTCTGATAACTGTAGCGCTTATGGTTCTCGCTCTGGGGGCAATCGGCGCCGCCTTCGCTACCGGCACGGACTTCTTCAATGTCGGGGCACTCAGCAGCGGCAAGGCTGAGCTGGCCCAGGCCAACACTGACGATATAGGGTTTCTCTCAGCAGACGATGGCTCTGGTGTCGATAGAGTGGCGCTCTCCTTTGACCGTGACCTCACCGCCGGCAGCACAATCTGGGTTACAATAGATGACGAGGTTCACGGCTGGAAAGTTTTGGACAGCGCCCTAAGTAAAGACGATGAAGTGATAATCGAACTTGACGAGGTCCTTGAGATTGACGATATCGGTCAAGGCGCCAAGAAGGTCACGGTGGCAGTAGCCGAAAGGTAACGACCTCTTTAACGAAAATAAGCCAAAGGGAAGGCATAGAAACGAAAAGACTAGTAAAGCTGGCAGGCTGGCTGATATTCGGGGTAGTAATCTCGATGGTCTTGTTTATTCTGACTGCCTCTCTGTTGGGTTGGCGGTTTGATGTTGTGCCTACCAAAAGTATGGAGCCGGCTATTAATCCTGGAGGGATGGTGGTAACGCGGCCAGTAGGAATGGGGGATATCAAAGTAGGAGACACCATCCTGTTTACAGAGCCGCACATTGAGAAAGAGGCTCGCATTTGCCATCGGGTGATAGACATAAAACAGATTGACAGCCAGTTATTTTTTCAGACCAAAGGGGATGCCAATGAATATCCCGACCCGGACCTGGTTTCCCCCCAGAACTTCATCGGGAAAACGATATTTTATGTTCCCCGTGTGGGGAATATAGCCTATCTCTCTCATCTTCATGCAACCCCAATAACTTTTATGGGGAAGAAAATTTCCGTAGCATTGCTGGTAATTCTAGCCATAGGGCTGACTGTTATTGGCACGGAATTAAAAAACATGTGGGAATGGATATTTAGACCGCATGTAAAGAGGCGCCAAGAGATATTGAAGAAGCGAAACCGTGGACTCAAGGCTAAGAGGAGGAGAGAACGAGTCCTCGCCCGGTGATTGCCCTTGCCAGTGGCAAGGCTGGTAACCTACCTTTCCTAAATCCTGAGGCCCACTATAAGACAGGAGAGATTTTTCCATTGACACCCCAAGCGTTGCTTCGTAGAATAGCGGCACAGAGCTAATGAAAGTTTGGAAACCATTTAGGAAGTCGAGCACAGTGAGGATAGCATGCTTTGCCCTGGCCGGTGCTCTGCTGGTAGCCTCAGCGCTTGGTCTGTGGCGTTCCTCAGCAGGGCCAGGTGAGGTAACAATTCCAGGGGCAAGCTATGAACATAAGGGAACATTTGACTACCAGGTGTATCTCAAGCCCAATACCCTTTACGGCGAATTTATACCGCCTGAAGAAAAAGAGGCTGCGGAAACAAAAGAGGAGACACCTCTAGTTTTCTTCCGGGATATTATTGACGAGACGAGGTTAGCCTTCAGCTACAAGTTTGATTGTAGTGAGCCCGTAGCTAATGTCACTAATGACGTGGTGGTCACAATAACTGCGGAAAACCCAGGCGTGTGGCAGAAGGAAATAACGGTGCTGGAAGAGACCCGTACAGGAACGGAGTTCAGGGTAGACTTTCCTTTATTCCTTGACTCCCTTGATAATGTGGTGGACGATATCGAGGAAGATATAGGAATCACCAGCTCTGTGAGGAACTTCATCATTAGAGCTGTGGTACATACCAGCGCCGAGACTGCTTCAGGAAAGATTATCAAAAACGATTTTAGCCATGAGATAACAGCTATCCTTAAGCAGAAGACTTTGGAATTGGATGGTGACTTAAAGGGCAGTGATAACGGCTCTGTTGAGGGGGTGAAGTATGAGGAGGAGGGCTGGTTTGATTACGAAGTGTACCTCGAGTATAATAGTCTTTACGAATCAGGAGTGCTCCGGTCGGAGCCACTTCCTGTAGCAGAGCCTCCGGCGAGCCCTACTTCGCTTCCCCAGACTCTGGGTCCAGGCTTAGTGTATTTCCCTAACATAATTGACAACATTACGGCAACTTTGTCCTATCAATTTAATTGTGATAAGCCGATAAGGGCGCAATCAGGAGAGGTAGAGATTACCGCCACAATAGGAAAACCCAAACAAGTGGAGCAAGAGCCTTGTCTTGATGCCTAAAACCAAGAAAGAGGGTAATTTTAGCATCTCCTTCCCCATAGATATACACTATTTCAGTGAGGTGATTGACGCTATCCAGAAAGAGACAGGTGCTGGTGGGGGAGCCTACAACCTGAAAGTTAAAGCTGATGTCCACACCGTGGCTAAGACCGACCTGGGCACCGTAGATGAGGTGTATAGCCAGACTTTAGAGGGAAAGCTGGAGGGGAATACCCTTACCTTTGGGAAAGAGCCATCTCAGTCTCAATCGGGTTCCATTGGTGGAACCAATGTGGCGTCAAGTTCCCGAAGAGATTCTTTAAAAGTGCCAGCCTTTGCTGGGCTAATAGTAGCGTTAGTGGCTTTAGGCTTCCTCAGTTGGAACCAAGCTCGGCTCAAGCCAGCAGGGATTAATGCGGTTGAGGTGGAAGCTGCCCGGGCCAGAAAGAAGTATAAGCAAGTGATGGTAGATATTGAGGAGCTGCCCGAGGTAAAACCGAATGAGACAGTCATAACTGTAGGCTCGTTAGACGATTTGGTCAGGATTGCCGATGACCTCGTCAAGCCAGTGCTGCACCGAGGTGAGGAGAGAAGGCACATTTATTGTACCGTTGATGGCTTGGTAAGATATCAGTACGTCAATCGGGCTGAGGATAGCGCAGAATCTAAGACAGCCTCATAGCAACGTTTCCCGTTTATTTGTTAGAGGTTGTTTAATAATGCTTTCCTCCTTGTCACCCTGAACTTGTTTCAGGGTCTCGTGAGATGCCGAAACGAGTTCGGCATGACAGTTGCTAAACGCTCTCTTTGTTATCCTATTGTTAACTTTGCCAAGATGGTGTATCTTATGGTGTGTTTGAGATGGGACAGGATTGGCCTGTAGCGGTTCTTCACCATGCCTTGAAAGTAGCCGAGCAAGCTGAGGTTTTCTCGGTCTCTTCTCGAGAAACATCGGTTCATTTTGAGGCTAACAAACTTAAACAGGTTCAGACAAAGGAAAGCTCCAGCATTGCCTTGCGGATTTTCAAAGATGGCAGGATTGGTTTTGCTCAAGCCAGCGGCACTCAAGATATAGAAGCTTTAGTCAATATGGCTGTGGAGACATCTCAATTTGGCTTAGCGGCAAATTTTCAGCTTCCTTCTTCCAGAAGTCATCCTCTGGTAAGCGTCTTTGATTCCCATGTGGACGAGATAACCATGGAGGAAATGGTGCACATTGGTCAGGAGCTTATATCCAGGGTCAAGGATTATGCAAGCAAAATCCTCTGCGATGTAAGGCTGATCAAAGAAATACTCTCAGTCCATATTCTGAATTCTCAGAATGGCGAAGCAAGCTATGATAAAAGTGCCTTTGGCATTAGCCTGGAAGGTATGCTCATTCGGGATAGAGACATGCTTTTTGTCGGTGATAGTGAGGGCTCATGTCGTCCGCTCACCATTATTGACAGCCTGGTAAATAGCGTAATAAGGCAACTTGAATGGGCAAAGGAAAAAGCCATTTTGCACACCAAGTCACTGCCAGTGATCTTTACCCCAAGAGGGGTAGCTAGTGCCTTTCTGGCTCCGCTAGCTCTGGCTTTTAACGGAAAAACGGTTTTTGAAGGAGCTTCCCCATTGAAAAATAAATTGGGGGAGCAGCTTTTTAACCCAAGATTCTCCTTGTGGGATGATGCTACCATACCTTACGGTCTGGGAAGCTCTCCCTGTGATGATGAGGGGATAAGTAGCCAAAGACTTCCTCTTATTGCCAAGGGAGTGGTGGCAAATTTCCTCTACGATTTACAAACAGCAGCTTTAGCGGGCAGCAAAAGTACGGGGCATGGCAGGCGAGCTGGTAGCAACTCCCCCAGACCAGTTATAAGCTCCCTGATCATAAATGAAGGTGATGTCTCTTTCGAAAGCATGGTGGCAGATATGAAGGAAGGTTTGATTGTAGAACAACTTATTGGGGCAGAGCAGGGCAATCTCTTGAGTGGTGACTTCAGTGGCAATGCCTTGTTGGGATATAAAGTAGAAAATGGTAAAATAGTAGGGAGAGTGAAAGATACCATAATTTCCGGGAACGTTTATCAACTCCTGAAAGAGCCTCTGAGCATAGGGAATAAGGCACAATGGGTAGAAGGAATCCTGTGCACTCCGCCTTTATATTGTTCCCGCATATCGGTAGCAACTAAGGGTTAGGATTTAGTATGAAGAAAGTCATAAAGCTCTACAAGCAGCCAGAGGTTAAAACCTGTTTTATGCTTGCTTCTTGGCCGGGTATTGGCAATGTTTCCCTGATAGCGACGAGATATCTAATAGAAAAGCTAAACGCCCTAGAAATAGGAGAAATTGACGCCCCGGCTTTTTTTGAACCCCTGAGTGTTGCCGTAAGAGATAATATAGTTGAGGTTCCTCGCTTCCCTGAGAGTAAGTTTTATTACTGGCAGGATGCTCAAGGCGAGAAAGGATTAGTGCTGTTTATCGCTGAGGAACAACCCGTTTCCAAGGGACATGAGTTAGTTAGTTGTGTCCTGGATGCGGCACGAGAGCTTCACGTAGCCAGAATATATAGCTGTGCTGCTGCTGTAACCCACATTCATCATAGTGAGGAACCAAAAGTCTGGGGAGCAGCGACAAAGAAGAAGCTACTTGGTGAATTAAAAGAATACGGTGTTATTCTTAGAGGTAATCTTCGCATTGCCGGATTGAACGGATTGATATTGGGGATGGCTAGAGAACGAGACTTGGAAGGCATTTGCTTATTAGGTGAAGTACCTTCCTACGCCATCCAGGTAGCAAATCCCAGTGCGTCTGTGGCTGTGCTTAAAGTCCTGACTAATATGCTTGATATTCCGGTTGACCTGGCTGAACTGATTCAACTAGCTAAGAAGTCAAGCCAGGAGATGGATAAGTTAGCCAAGCAAGCCACTGCCGAGTTTATTGACCAATTCACTGAGCCTATTTGGGAACGGGATGAAGGAGAAGAGTGATTTTGAGAAGGCGAGGCAGCTAAAGAAGCCCTGGATAAGCTAGAGATTTTTGCTGGGTTTTTTGACCTGTAAACGTGTATATGCTACCATCAAACTAGATGTCAGCTCTGGCGGAACTTTACCGTGAAATTGAGAATTGCCAGGACTGTGGCTTAGCCAAGTGTCGCATTAGGGTAGTGCCTGGTGAAGGAGCGGAAAACGCTGAGTTATTTTTTATTGGTGAAGCCCCCGGTTGGCATGAAGATCAACAAGGTCGCCCTTTCGTCGGACCGGCAGGACAATTCCTGGAGCAATTGCTAGCCTCAATTGACTTACAGCGAGAACAGGTTTATATTGCTAATGTAATCAAATGCCGCCCTCCCCAAAATCGTGATCCCCTGCCGGTGGAGATAGAGGCATGCCGCAAATGGCTCGACCGTCAAATAGAGTTAATTCGCCCCAAAATGATTATTACCCTGGGTCGTTATTCTTTAGCCAGATATTTTCCTGATGATAGTATTGGTAAGATTCACGGAAAGGCGCGGAAAATAGGCGACACTATTTATTACCCTATGTACCATCCCGCGGCAGCTCTGCACCAGGGCAGCCTGCGCCGCATTATTGAGGCTGATATGCTCAAAATCCCTGAGCTATTAGCTCAGGGCGGAAAGATAGCTGAAGCTACTGCTGCCCTGAAACCCCTGAATCAAGTTCAGGGTCAGGGCAAACAATTAAGTCTATTTTGAACCAGGTTAAGTTAATGAATAAGTTAAGAATCGTTCCTTTAGGTGGGCTGGGCGAAATCGGTAAGAACATGACCATTTTGGAATATGGTAATGACCTCGTTGCCATTGATGCTGGACTTATGTTTCCCAACGAAGAAATGTTCGGGGTTGACTTCGTTATACCGGATATCAACTATCTCTGGCAAAATCAGCAAAAACTTAAAGGAATAATTATCACTCACGGACACGAGGATCATATTGGTGCCTTGCCTTATATTCTGCCTCGGCTTTCCGCGCCTGTTTATGCCACCAGGTTTACTCAAGAGTTAATTGCTGCCGAACTCAGGCAGCGTGGCGTGAAAACTCAGGCGAAATTGCATGTAGTCCCCCCGGGTGGCAAGATCGCACTGGGCAGCTTTGCCATCGAATTTTTCTCCGTTTGCCACAGCATCCCTGATTCCGTTGGGCTGACGATTCGAACACCCCTAGGTACCATAGTTCACAGTGGTGATTTCAAGTTTGACCATACCCCTGTGATGGGAGCAACTACTGACCTAGCTAAGCTAGCTTCGGCAGGAGAAAAAGGGGTCTTGCTTCTCCTTTCCGATTCTACTTATGCTGAGCTTCCCGGATATACTCCCTCTGAGACAGTGGTCAGCGAAACCCTGGACAATATTGTGGCTGGAGCCTCAGGGAGGGTGATTGTTGCTACCTTTGCCTCTCTTATCTCCCGAATTCAGCAGGTGATTGATGTTGCTGCCAGGCATAACCGCCGTGTAGCTATCATAGGGCGAAGCATGAAGGAACTAGTAAATGTGGCGCTAAAAACTGGTTATCTTCGCCTCCCTCCTGGCATACTTTGCCATTTTGATGACCTTAAAGATTTATCCCGTAATCAAGTCGTTCTTCTGGCCACAGGAAGCCAGGGCGAGCCGACTTCTGCCCTGGTGCGCATGGCTAATCGAGACCGCCACAGTCCAGCCCAGGTCATCCCTGGCGACACAGTGGTGATTTCAGCAACTCCTATTCCGGGCAATGAAGCATTGGTTAACAAGACCATTGATAGTCTATTTCGCCAAGGTGCTCAAGTAGTTTATGGTAAACTGGCTCAGGTCCATGTTCACGGTCACGGTAGTCAGGAAGAGTTAAAACTTATGCTTCGCCTGGTTAAACCTAAGTTTTTTGTCCCTATTCATGGGGAGTATCGTCACTTGAGTTTGCATGCCAGGTTAGCTCAAAGTGTCGGCGTGCCTAAAGATAACATTTTTGTCCTGGAAAATGGGGATGTACTCGAGTTGGGGCGGGAAAGTGGCAAGATCGTAGGTAAGGCTCCCGTAGGGGATATTTATGTAAATGGTGCGGTGACGGGCAAAATGGATAACTCTCTCCTGCAAGACCGCAAGTTACTCTCGCAAGACGGAGTCGTAGTGGTAACCATTACCATTGATGCCAAAAGAGGTGAACCAGTAGGAAGACCGCGCATCATAATGCGAGGTTTTGTTGCCTCCCAGGAGAGCAAGACATTAATTGAAAGAAGTCAAGATGTTGTGGTGGCGGCTCTAAACGATGGGAGAAAGCTTTCCCTTGAGCAAGGCCTTGCTGATGCCCGAGTGAAAGATGCCTTGACGAGATTCTTCTACAAAGAAATCCATCGCTATCCGGTTATTATTCCTGTTATTACAATAGTAGAGGGTGACTTCAACGGTAGTCAGCACTCATTAAAAATGTAGCACGAGCCCTGAACTTGATTCAGGGTAGCCTCGCACACGACCCTAAAGGGTCGCACTACGAGAAGTGTAGCTGCTTATGCCTAAGACAAAACATCGCAGACCATCCAAGTTAAAGCAAAGGAACTCCAGAGGCAAGTCCTTGTGGAGACGCTTCTTTAGTTTCCTTGCTGTTCCTCTGGTACGAAGGCTTATATTGATTGCTGTCATAGTAGGCTTACTCTATTTGTGGGGCGCTGTGATATGGGAAAGTATGCTCACGTTATTTGGTTTGGGATTAATCATGATAGCTATTGCTGTAGGGGCAATAATCTGGGTGGTATGGAGAGGACATTTCTCCAGTGCAGTAAAACATTGGAACTGGGTTGCCGCAGGAATTAGCCTGG
>Ga0210024_1000820_pt1 | contig 28228 bp, 39 predicted proteins | sample CryGeymeta201525_FD_183988 | JGI IMG/M metagenome (GOLD analysis project Ga0210024, IMG submission 183988) | Groundwater microbial communities from Crystal Geyser aquifers in Utah, USA - Crystal Geyser metaG 2015-25 (SPAdes) (version 2) | ecosystem: Environmental > Aquatic > Deep subsurface >...
ACAATTAACCTATCACAACAATCTGATATAATAACCTCATGGGTAAACGACAGCTGTTTTTAAAACTCACCGACCTACTTCTTTTTTCTCTTTTGGTTAAGTCTCAAGCTGGTATTGATCAAATAGAGTAAAAACTAGAAATACGAATAACTTCACCTCAAGAATATTTATGGTTATTTTTTTTGTATCAAAAACCGGCAAATCGCTTTCCCAATCAAAGCAAAATACATTAGTTCGTGTTATTTTTTGGATGTTCCAGGCTGCACGGATATTACACGAGTTCTATAAAAACCCGAAAAACCGTAAAATTAACCTAAGTTGGCAACATCTTCTTTCAAAACCAAAAGAGTTTTTTCATATCCGAAACTGCATTAAGAACCTAAAAACAGAAATTCTGCATAGTTCACTTTCCAGTAATGAAAAACAAAAAATTATCCAATATATAGATGAAGTTGGAAAAGAGATGTTTGACACAACGCAAAAATTTATTCACAACAACTATGAAAACTTTAAAATTAATGACGTTAATGATACTCCCCGACGCAGAGCATCGGGGAATTAAACCCTGATTGGATTAATATATAATGCCGGAGAAAGCAGAAACCTTTCAACAACCATGTGTTAAATTAAAATTACCCGTTCATAGTCCACACGATCATATAATCGCATATCCTAAAAAATTTCCAGTTGATTTTGGTTTTATGGATTCAAATATGCCATATGCGATCCACTTAAATGATGGAATGGGCGATTCTTAAGAGCCTATGATAGCTATTGTTGGGTATCATAAACGTGTGTTTAGACATATGGTACCAAATGGAATAATAACTGATAAAAGAAAAATATTAAGTACTGTTTGTGATAATAACTTGTGGACACAAACGAATATGCATGACCTTGGACCAATAGTTTTTGAGGGTCCTTCAGAATCATTGACTAAGGTGCTAAGGCCATTATTAAGATGTGAAGTGAAATTTGACGTAAATCCGTCCAACACGCTGTGTATCTATGATACTCGTCCTCCACTTACTCCATATGTTGCTCCGTTTATCGTGGGTGCATGGATTAACTATAAGCAATTTATTAATAGTGGAAAACTTTGTTATTTAGAAACATTGGTCAGGGAATGTAAATAAAAAATATTCAAAGATTTCTTTTCATTTATTCAATAATTTACGTCTTACTTTTCAAATCAGTTAATGTTAGTTGCTATGGATATCGAAGATAAAAGATTTCATAACCAAAAGCTTGAAAGAAAAATCGAGTGCATAACTGGGATTACTGGTTTATGTGGTTGGGCTTTGGCTTCTTATGCAGACGCAACCGGATTAGTTTCACAAGAAGTAGGTTTAGCGGGTGTTGGGCTCGCTTTGACTGCTTTAGCCCTATCGGCATTAATATGTAGTACGCAAAAACGTCAGTCTAAGACTAATTGCAAATAAATCTAAATTTTCCCCACTTTTACCCCTGCCTTTGAAAGAAGATCTATTCCCTTATTATCAATCCCCTCTGTGGTATGCGGATGTTTATATATTACCTCGGCAATTCCCGCATTGATGATTGCTTTTGCACACTGAAGACAGGGAGCGATTGTACAATACAAAGTTGCGCCTTTTGTTGAAGCGCCATGATAGGCAGATTGAAGTAGCGCGTTTAATTCGGCATGCACGCAAATACACAGATCTTTTCGTTCATTTGTCTTTAAAATGTTCGTATGACGATCGGAACATCGTTTACACCCACCCTCATCGCAGTTGGTAATCCCTGCAGGAGTTCCATTATATCCTGTTGCAATAATACGCTTTTCCTTCACAATAACTGCACCTACAGAGTTTCGAATACAGTTTGAACGCGCCTGCGCACTCTGTGCAATTTGCATAAAATATTCATCCCAAGATAGACGTTTTTTGTTCATTAAATTTAAATACTGTAATAATTAATGATATTTCTAATATTGTTTAGGTCTATATTTTTCCGTTTTGCATATTTTTTATATTTCCCAGCAAGTGAAAGTAGTTTACTATGTTTCAACCTACTATTAATAAGGCGTTCTTTAAAAACAATCCCTTTTTCTGTTACTTTTTTGCCCATAATATTTCTATAATTTGTATCCAATTTTTCTCAAAAATTCTTTTCTTATTTGTTTTGATTTTTTATCCTCAACTCCAAGAGGCAATCCGCCATCAATCACCCCCATAATTCCTCTACCCTGTTTTGTTTCAGCTACTATCACTTCAGTTGGATTGGCGGTTGCACAATAGATGTGAACAATTTCCGAAATCATTTTTAAACGATTTAATACATTAATTGGAAATGCATTTTTTAAGAAAATAAAAAGTGAGTGACCGACACCAACTACTTTGGCATTTTCTACTGCCAGCTTAGTCATTTCCTTATCAGTTCCTTCTGTACGGATCATCTTTTGTCCTGACGCTTCGCAAAAAGCAATCCCAAATTTTATCCCTGGAACTGCTTCAATTAATGTTTCATACACGTCTTCGACTGTCTTAATAAAATGCGACTGGGCTAGAATAAAGTTAATTTCTGCTGGTTTTTTGATTTGAACAATATGTGTTTTCATATAAATAAATTATACTGAAAAATAATTAATTATTAATCGATTTATATTGATAGTATAATTATCAAATAATACGGGGTGTAGCTCAGATGGCTAGAGCGTCAGGCTGGGGGTCTGAAGGCCGCGGGTTCAAGTCCCACCACCCCGACCAATCAAGACATTTCAAATTTTCAGGGGAAAAAGCTTGCTCGCTCGCCCCGCCGGAGTTTATCCCGCACGGCGATGCGGGAGCGGGTCTCGCTTCGCAAAAAGCCTTGTATTTCGGAATTAAATCATAAGGTCGGACAAATTCAAATTCAGTTTTTCGGGAAAGCAAACGGCGGTTCGTTCCAATTTTTTCCGTCAATGATTTTATTTCATAAAAATTATTGGACAAAGTAAGTTTTTCGGCGTGGTGAGCGGTATTTATCCAATTCCGCAAAGGTTCAATCCAATTGTTTCCCTTTCGCCCAAAATCAGACTTCCTTTTGTTGAGGTCTGTTTTTGTTTTAATGAGTTCGTCTTTTTTCACAAGGTAAGTTTCTTTTTCAATACTTCCATCCAAAAAAGCATTGACCAATTTATCAAGTTTTGTTTCCGCTTCTTTGATTTTTTCCTCAAGATTTTGGGCGAAAGATTGCGACGACAAAACATTTTCCTTTTCCCAAACATCAACTTGAGCAAACATCTTTTCCGCCCAGTCGTCGCCAAGAGCGACATTTTGAAGCCGTGATTTTAATTGATCAGCGAGCAAGTCCTCGCGCAAATATCTTTGCGAACATTTGCCCAACTTTTTTGTGCAACGATAATAGCGATATGTTCCACCGTGTCCGTGGGCAAATTGCGCGGTAATGGCTCCGCTACACTCGCCACAAGTGAAAAGCCCGACAAATGGGAAGTTATGCCTCTTTTTGCTTTTGCGAGGCCTTGCTCGCTGTTTTAATACTTTTTGTACGGCTTCAAAAGTCGCTTTGGAAACAATTGCCGGAAAACCGCCCTCGTAACTTTCGCCGTTGTGTTTGATAATTCCAAGATAAACAGGATTAGTCAGCATTCGTTGCAAAGTCGCTTTGCAGATCGGTTTTCCGGTTCCGCTCACCACGCCCCAAAAACTCAGGCGTTGGCCCAAACTTTCCAAAGTATGGCGGCCTTGCGAAAATTCCTCAAACGCTTTGACAACGCACCTTGATTTTGTCGGTTCCGGTTCAATGGTTCTCGTTTTCGGATTATTCACATAGCCGAACGGCGCAAGACCGGGCCACTCGCCCCGCCTGAGTTTTTGGCGAATCCCGCGCTTTACATTTTCCGACAAATTGTCAGAATAATATTTTGACTGGCCAAAGGCGACTTGAAGCATAAATAATCCTTGCGGAGTTGGCTCAAACCAGAATGTAGGAAAGCGCAAAGAAACGATCTTGCCGATGTCTATGCTGTAAATGATTTGTCCGCCGTCAACGGAATTTCTTGCCAAGCGGTCGGGGTGCCACGTAATCAAACCGATTGGCTCTTTGCTATCGTGGACTTTGCTCATCATCTCGTTAAAAATTTCTCGGCCGGGTTTCTTTGCGCTTTTATTTTCAATAAAGGTTTCCGCAATTTCAATGTTTTCCCGCTTGGCAAATTCCGCCAACTCCGTGAGCTGGGCTTCAATGCTCATCACTTGGCGTTCCTCGTCCTCGGTGCTCTTGCGAGCGTATAGAAAGTATTTGGTATTCATATTATTAGTCGCCTTTGGCCGTAAAGCGCGAGATTAAAAACTGGCTTCGTATTCCGCCGAAGGCGGAAAGGAAAAAATTGGATATCCCGCATTTGCGGGATGAATTGCTTCGCAATTCCGAACCGCCGTTTGCTTTCCCAAAAAACTGAATTTGAATTTGTCCGACCTTACGATTTAATTCCGAAATACAGGGCTTTCTGCGAAGCGAGACCCGCTCCCGCATCGCCGTGCGGGATAAACTCCGGCGGGGCGAGCGAGCAACAAAACGCCTCTGAATTTTCAAAATGTCTGAATTGGTCGCAATTACTGAACGCCGCTCGAACCTTTTTTGAACAAAATCCTGACTGATTGCCGCGCTTCGCGCGGCAGAAACTGAACGCTCGGGCGGGCGAAAAGGAAGGCCTGCCCGCAACGCTTCGCGTAGCGAGGCGGGCGGGGGGTTGGGGGGAAGGAATTTTCGCCCGCCCTCGCTTTCCGATTCCAATTTCTTTCCGCCGCCGCCAAATTTCATATTTCGCTTTGCGAAATGCGCCGCAAGAAAATATGGAGTTGTGTTTGCCCCGCCCGCCCTTGCGCGCACAACCGGTTTTTACTCCTTTTGTTCTTTACTAAAAATAAATTCTGTAGTATCATTGTAGTGGTGCTAATAAGTTTAGCCATACTTCAATATAATAGTACTACCATAAATAATTTATGTCAAAGCAAGATTATCCACTATCGAATAACCTAAAGAAATTGAGGGGAAAAAAGGGGCTTTCGCAAGATCGGCTCGCCAAGCTCGCAGATGTTGCCAATAATACGATTATCAAAATTGAACAGGGCGAAAATATGAATCCAACACTTGATACGCTAAAGAAAATGGCGAAAGCCCTTGGAGTTAGTTTGGATGAATTAACCGGTTATCAATTACGGGGTAAATAAAAGTCTAACCAATTAAGGAATTAAATTATGATCACAGTTAAAAACGAGGGAATAATTTTAGAAAAAACAGATATGGAATTCGAAAATAAGGCCGTTCTCAACCCGGCCTGCATCCAGGTGGATGACATTACCCACATGTTCTATCGGGCAATTGACCACAACGATGTTTCTTCCATAGGCTACTGCCAGATGAAAGGTAATAAAGTTGTAAAAAGACTTAAAGAGCCGGTTCTCTTTCCCGAATATGATTATGAGAAAAAGGGCGTAGAAGATCCCAGAATTACTCTTTTAAAAGGAACATACTACCTTCTCTACACCGCCTTTGACGGTAAAAACGCTCTTATTGCCTACGCCACAAGTAAGGATCTTGCCCATTTCGTCAAACAGGGTCTTATCTCGCCAAAAATCTCTTACGATGAAGCGGAAGACATTTTTCGCACTTCAAAAGTCAGGGAGAGATATACCACGTTCGAGAAGCTCTATAAAGAAAAGGGGGGCAAGGATATCTTACTATTTGAAAAAGACGCTGCTCTCTTTCCCCGAAAATTCGGCAGTAAGTTTGCTCTTCTCCACCGAATCTTACCCGGAATTCAAATTATTTACTTTGACAATTTTTCCGAACTTACCAAAGATTACTGGCGAGATTATTTTAAGAATTTAGGTGATTTTATTGTACTCGATCCTCTTTTCCGGTTTGAAAACCGCAACATCGGCGACGGTTGTCCTCCTATTGAAACAGAAGACGGATGGCTTATTATTTATCATGCGGTGGAGGATACTCCACTTGGAAAAATCTACCATGCCTCGGCGGCCCTTTTTGATCTCAAAGACCCTCTAAAACTTGTGGGGCGGTTAAAAGAACCTTTGTTTTCTCCGAAGACTCCCTGGGAAAAAAATGGTGTTACAAATAATGTTATCTTTCCTACCGGAGCAGTAGTAAGAGATAAAAGACTTTATATTTATTATGGGGCTGCCGACAAGTTAATCGCCGCGAAATCTGTTGACCTGACAGAACTGTTGACTGAACTCAAGAAAAGCTCCCTAAAACTATGAGCCCCAACCAAAACAAATCTTGGATCGTCTATCTCTCCACCTTCCCGCCACGACAGTGCGGTATAGCTACCTTTACCGCTGACCTTACCAATGCTATTGATCAAATGTTTGAACCGTCGGTTAAGTCAAAGATTGTCGCGATGAATCTTACTGAAGTAAGTAATTTTCCTTATTCTGACAAAGTAATTCTCCAGATAAGCCAGCCTCGTGAAGAGGATTATATTAACGCTGCTAACAAGCTCAATCAGCTCAAAGAAGTAAAGCTTGTCAACATTCAACATGAATTTGGCATCTTCGGAGGGGAATACGGTTCGCATCTGCTTCTCCTTCTGAAAAAACTTCAGAAACCGATTGTTACTACCTTACACACTGTTCTTCCCACTCCAGATGAAAGAATGCTCAACATCGTTCAAGCCATAATGAAATATTCGAAAGGAATAATCGTCATGACCCACCCCTCAAGGGAAATTCTTGAGAAGGATTATGGGTTAGATCCTGATCGAATTCAAGTTATTCCTCATGGAATCCATAATATTCCCTATAGAACCAGTAAGAATGCTAAGTCTGTCCTCGGTTTTTCCGGTAAACTAATTCTTTCAACCTTTGGGTTTCTTAGTCCCGGTAAAGGAGTTGAGTATGTAATTGAGGCCTTGCCAAAGGTAGTAGCCAAGTTTCCTAGTATTCAGTTCCTTATTATCGGTGTCACTCATCCTGTTGTTCTGGAGCAGGCAGGCGAAAGCTACCGTAATTTTCTTATCAAAAAAGTTTATGAACTTAATCTCGCTAACCATGTTTCTTTTTATAATACCTATTTTGATATAAATAAACTCCTTCAATTTTTAGAGGCTACCGATGTCTATCTGGCCACCTCCTTAAATCCAAACCAGACTGTTTCCGGCACTTTATCTTACGCCCTGGGCAGCGGTCGTCCGGTTATATCCACCGCCTTTGCCCAAGCCAAACAAGACATTACGAAAGAGGTCGGCATATTGGTTGACTTTAAAAACCCGCCGGCTTTTACCGAGGCCATCATTAAATTAATAAGTAACAATGAATTATATTTACAGATAGGTAAAAACGCTTACTTCCGCACCAGACATATGGCCTGGGAAAATGTTGCCCATTCCTACCTGAAATATTTCTCGCAATTTGCGCCGGAGCTAACCAGGGGACAAAGAAAACTTCCGTCTATAAAACTTGAACATTTAAATAAATTGACTGACAATTTTGGTATTATTCAGTTTGCGAAACTGACCGAACCGGATCTTTCTTCCGGATATACCTTGGACGATAATGCCCGAGCTTTAGTCGTCGCTACCCTACATTATAAAAAATTTAGAACTTACTCTGTGTTAAAACTCATCTCCATATACTTAAACTTTCTTTATCGGGCAGTCAAACCTGATGGTTATTTTGATAATTATGTCAATTCAAACCGCGCTATTGATGAGCAAAGAAATATCCGGGAAAATTCAGAAGATCCCAGCGCCAGAGCCTTATATGCTCTAGCCTTAGTTTCAACTACCAAAGAAATCCCCAAACGCTTTAGAAAACAAGCCCATTCTCTTTTTGAACAAAGTTTCCGGAAAAAAGTTGCTTTCTCCTCGCCTCGCGCTAGCGCTTTTTATATTAAGGCTCTTTATTGTTTACTTTCGAAATGGAAGGAACCTGAAGTCCTTGCTACATTAAGATACCACTGTGAACAACTTACAGCTCTATATGAGAAGAGTCACTCGCCGGACTGGGAATGGTTTGAGCATTATTTAACATATTCAAATGCCATCCTGCCAGAAGCACTTCTCCTCGGATACAAAATAACCGGTGAGAAAAGATACCTCGAAGTGGCTGGGAAATCCCTCAACTTCTTAATTAAACATACCTTTTCCACCCAAGGCGGACCCGCCTCGGGTGGGAAGGACAATATGTACATTCCAATCGGCCAAAGCGGTTGGTTTCCTAAGGAAGGGACAAGACAGTATTTTGACCAGCAGCCCGAGGACACTGCTGCCATTGTAGAAGCTCTCAATATAATGTTTCAGGTGACAAATGAGAAACATTACAAGAAATTAGCGAATATTGCGTTTAACTGGTTTCTAGGGGATAATGTTCTGGGACAGGTTGTATATGATCGGACCGCTGGAGGGTGCTATGATGGGATTGGGGAAAAATTTATTAATCTCAACCAGGGTGCCGAGTCTACAATTTCTTACCTTTTGGCCCGTCTTTCTTTTGAGAACTAGATTCGGCCTTCTCTGTTTCTGCGAGGAATGGGTGGCGCACCAGTTTCACTGGCACGAAATTCGGCGGCGAAAAAATCGGAATCGGAAAGCGAGGGCGGGCAAAAATTCCTTCCCCCCACACCAGTATGAGAGAATTAAATTAAATATTGCTCTATGATATTGTGAAAGCAGGAGGCAAACAATGTTTACCCCAAACCTGCCAATTTAAGGCTTCTAGGGGATTGCAATTTGCCTCATGCTTTCACCAAAATGAACCAATAGAATATTGCCGCCCGCCGATAAGCGGGTAAGGCTATGATACTGGTGTTTCATTGGTGAATAAGGAAAAATATATGAGCAATATTATCAAATGGCCTGGCGAAGCTGATGGGCCGAATCCAAATCAGTTTCTGTATGTGGGCGTGGACATACATAAAGACAAACATACGGCGGTAGCGACCAACTGTTTCGGACATAAACTCATGGAAATGGAATTTGCCAATACGGCCAAAGATTTCAAGCAATTTGTGGCCAGCATGCAAAGCCTGGCCGACCGGCAAAACCGTGAATTCATTTTCGGGCTGGAAGACAGTTTCGGCTACGGCCTGCATCTGGCCAAGCATCTGTTTGACAGCCATTTGCCGGTCAAGATGATTCCGCCGGTATTGGTTGACCGGTCGCGCAAATACGAAACGCACCCAGAAAAATCTGATTCCCTGGATGCGCTCGGAGTAGCTAAAGTCTTGATCCAAAGGATTGACACGCTACCCGATTACAGTATATCAATAACCGATGAACTGGCAAAAGAAATTAAGGAATTAGCCATGGACAGGGATTTTTTAGTCAAAGAACAGACCCGAATCAAAAATCAGCTGCACCGGCTATTGCATAAGACCTATGGCTCGGAGTATCAGAAAAAGTTTAAAGATATCTTTGCGTTAAAAGCCCTGCGCTACTGGAAAAAATATCCGACCGGCAAAGCATACATATTAGTTGATGACAGCATATTAAAAAATCAGGTTAGGAGAAAAATCAATAGGCTAATGGATATCAGGCAGGAATGTAAGGAAATTAAAAATGAATTGAAAATATTACTTGACCGCACCGGTCAGAAACTACCGACTATGAATGGCTGCGGTACGGTGTTGGCTTCAGCCGTCATGGCCGAAATCAGAAATATCGAGCGTTTCCATTCTCTTGCCGCTTTGGCCAAATACGCCGGTCTGGCGCCCAGACAGAAGTCATCGGGGAAAACCATCAGACATGTTAAAAGTAAGTCCGGCAACCGGAAACTGAATATGGCCATCCACCGTATCGCTTTAAGCCAGATTAGCAACTCGGGCAATCAATATGCCAAAGCGTATTTTAAAAAGAAAATAACCGAAGGCAAAAGTAAAAATCAGGCGTTATGCTGTTTAAAGAGAAAATTGGTTAATATCATCTATATGATGCTGAAACACAAACAGGCTTACAATTACCAAAAATAAATTCACCTTATCATGGAGCGGATATTGACATAGAATATCCCCTTCCTTTTTGCCCGCCCGAGCGTTCAGTTTTCTGCTCCGCCAAAGGCGGAACAATCAATCGGAGTTTCGCTCGAAAAAGGTTCGAGCTTCGTTCAGTAATTGCGACATTAGAGTCGTTTAACGATCCGCCAGCCGGCGGAGAGTTTTAGCGACTCTTATGTCCTCCTAAGTGAAGTTTCGTCTGCGTGGCTGTAAGCCTCGAGACGAACCTGAACGCAGGAGAACTAAAACAGCATGAGCCGTGACCGTTTATCCTGAGCGAAGTCGAAAGAAATAGTTCTTTAAAGGTAAATGTTAAGTTGAAGAGAACAAAATGTTATGTAAAGGTTCGTGTCCCCTTTAAATCAATACGTTGAGCAAATCCGTCCGCCCCGACCAGATTAAACCTTTTTTAAATCTTGAGTGTAAGAAATAATGGTTTGGTGAATTTTTTTGTTTGCTAAAACTGCGCCTTTGATATCATCATCATATCTTTGGTCACTACCAAATAAGTCTGTAACTACTCCTCCAGCCTCCTCGACAATCACTTTGACCGCGGCAATATCGACATTTTTCCCTTTTCCGCCGGCAAACACCACGGCTTCAAGCTGGCCGGAGGCAACCAAACAAGAAGCGGCCGTCACCGACCCGATCTGATACATGTCGGTATTCGTATCAAGGCTGAATTGATACATCTGCCTGCTGATATCATACTGTGCACTAAACCACCACTCGACATTGATCGTGGCCCCGATTTTGGCCCTGATATCACTAACCATTATTAGCCGATCATCCAAAAAAGCTCCTTCTCCTTTCACTGCACTATACATCCTTTTCATAAAAGGATCATAAACGACGCCCAACTGCGGCTCCCCATTCTTCACCAAGGCAAGTGAGAACACTGAAATCGGAATTCCTTTTGAAAAAGGAACGGTCCCGTCAATCGGATCGCAGACCCAGGCGAAATCGGATCGATTATCTTGTGTTTTTTCTTCGCCAAGAATTGAATGGACCGGATAAATTTTTGTTATTTGATCAATCACCATTTGGTTGATTTTGATATCTGCTTCAGTGACAATGCTTTTGTCTTTTTTCACTGTAAATTCAACTCCCTGTTTAAAATATGTCAGCATGATGCCTCCGGCTGTCAAAGCAAGTTTCTTGGCGAACTGAAGATAATTATCCATTGTTCTATTATACCAATCCCATATATAATATTCCCTATGCAACTTCAAATCTTTCAACTCAATATTTTCAAAGGGCTGTATCTTGACCGAATAATTTCTTATCTGCAACAAAATGATTTCGACATTATCTGTCTTCAGGAGGTCACAGGAGGAGAGTTGGGAGAAAAAAACTCTCGCGACTGTTTCCAAGAACTTAAAGATGAGTTAAATTGTTTTGGAAAGGTTAGTTATGATTTGCAAAATCCAACCGATCCAAAATCGTATTTTGGAAATGCAATATTTTTCCATAAAAATTATCAAATAAATAATCTAAAAACAATTTATGCTGAACAAAATCGTATTGTTGACTATCAAAAAATTATTACTACTCCAAATTGGGCAATGATTCCTCGTCATTGTCTTGTATTGAAGATGCAAATAAATAATATAGATATCAGTATTCTGACAGCACATGCCCCATGGAGTAAATACCCAACAGATAGTCCGGAAAAAATTGAATTTGCTAAAGAAATTACCACCTATCTTCAAACACTTAAAGAACCTTTTGTTTTAACCGGTGATTTTAACATGCAAAGTTCATCGCAAACAATCCAAATTATAAATAAGGTTTCTAATAATTTAATAGATGAGTATAAAGTGACCAATACACTCAATTCTCATATTCATTACGCAGCCAAAGAAATTTTCCCCGCTGGACTTGCAGTTGATTATATTTTCACGTCAAAAGATATGAAGATAAATGATTTCAAAGTTATTGACACTCTTGATTTATCAGATCATTATGGATTAGCTGTTGAAATAGATTTGACATAATAAAGTATGTAATGTATTATGTAGTTAATTATGTTAAATACAGACTTCTCACAAATCAAATCAATTTCCAGTTTACCGCGCCAATACAATGAATATGTCACATTGGCAAAAACTAAAGGGTCGGTAGTTTTCTTACGCCACAGTCAACCTGAAGTAGTTTTAGTTGATTTTAAAATATGGCAGAAACTAGAAGAATTAAAACAACAAGATGACACAAGGCTGGCTTTAGCTTCAATCAAGCAAAGCGAAAGTGAATATAAAAAGGGACAAGCTAAACGATTGAAAACGTTAAAAGAAATATGAAATCCATTGTCACAATTTACTACACGCCAACTTTCCAAAAAAACTTCCATCGACTACCAAAACCCATTAGAGAAAAAGCGCTTAAGAAAGAACCGATATTTATCATTAATCCCTTTGATCCTCGCTTAAAAACTCATAGATTGACCGGTAAATTAAAACAATATTGGTCATTCTCGATTGATTATCAATGGAAAATTGTCTTTCGTTTGATTAAACCAAATGCCGTCCTTTTTGTTGACGTAGGAACGCATGAGATATATAAAAAATAATGAAATCTTACTTCCTTTTCTTCAGCTCCGGATATAAATACATCCATCCTCCTGTAATTATCATGACAAAAAGCACGATCCCAAATAACGGACTAAGTTGATTATGCAGATAACGTACCAAACCCAGATTAATCAAATTAAAATTTAATGTAGGATATTTCAACATTAGACCGGTAATCCCCATTAATAAACTAAAAACTGTAATAATCAAAACTAAAATCCGGTGGAATTTTTTTGCCAATAAATAATATTTAGTCATCCTATTCCCCATCTCAACTCGCTTTTCATAATAATATGATACTATATAAAGACTGTCTTTACAGGACTGTTTTTATTTTTAAATATTTATTTCTATGAATATTGGTGTTTTTGATTCAGGTCTGGGTGGACTTTCGATTTTAAAAGAACTTATTAAGAAACTCCCGCAATATAATTATATTTATTTAGGTGATAATGCTCGCGTACCCTATGGTGGTCGTTCACCAGAAATGGTTTATGAATTCACAACACATGCATTAGATTTTTTATTTTCTCAAAACTGCCATCTTGTGATTCTTGCCTGCAACACTGCCTCTTCAACTGCGCTACGAAAAATTCAACATAAATTTATTCCTCAAAAATATCCTGATAAAAAAGTTTTAGGCGTGATTAAACCAACCGCTGAAACTGTGGTAGAAAATACAGCAAAAAAAGTGGGAATTATTGCAACATATTCAACTGTAAAATCACAGAGTTTTATAAAAGAAATTAACAAGCTTAATCCGTCAATAAAAATTTGGCAAAACCCCGCTCTACTTCTTGTTCCAATCATTGAAGAAAATGAATTAAAGTGGAAAGGATTAAAGCTAATTTTAAAAAAATACTTACAACCTTTATTGACTCATCAAATCAATACTCTAGTCTTGGGTTGTACTCATTATGGTTTGATTGAAGAAACCATTCAACAAATGATTGGGAAAAAAATAAAAGTTATCCATCAAGGCAAAGTGGTTACGCAAAAATTAAAAGAATATCTTACCAAACATCCTGATTTAAATCGTAAGTTGGCGAAAAAATCAAAATACCAATTTTTTGTTACTGACTTAAGTCCTCGTTATGAAAAAATGGCGCACTTCTTTTTCTCAAAACCAATTCAGATCAAACAGGTTCATTTAACGTAACTAAATATAATCTTTTTATATTTTTTTATAGTAAATTTCGCTCCAGAATGAAGCGGTCGAGGAAGTTTATTTATCTTAAACCAACCGATTTCATCCATTTTCTCCGGATTATTAATCTTGACTTTTTTTCTATCCACTCGGACTATAAAATTCACAATTAACCAGTGTGTTTTAAAACCATTATTTTCGCGAAGTAATGAATGAGCTGGGAAGTGTTTTTCAATTTTACCTACCACTCCATACTCTTCCTTTACTTCACGTAGTACGCATTCTTCCAAGTTTTCGCCAAAACGCAGTTGCCCTCCACCAAAATCCCACCTTCGCTGTTCATCACGACATTTATCACTACGCTTATGCAGTAAAAAATTACCGGCGCCATCATGACAGATAAAAACCGTACTAATTCCGATATAGTCAACGCCTGGTTTCATATGTCTATATTTTATTATAAATATTCGTATTGACAAAGTGAATAATTGTTTACTATACTGGTGAACGAAGGTTTACTAAAAAACTAATTCAAATGTCAAACATCAAAGATCAAAGTTACAGTTTAAATCTAAAAAATAATTAATAGATTTATAATTTTTAGTTATATTTCTAACATTTAACATTATTATCGTGAATGAATTAATCAACGAAAAAATCAGCGTTATCACTTCTTACAACCGAGAAACCGGAATAATAATGCCAAAGAAAATCCGCTGGCAGGGACGAGACTATTTAATTAATAGATTAACTTATTATCATCGTGCCCGGATGGGACGAGTACTATTACACATTTTTCATGTCACCGATGGACAACTGGATTTCCGGCTTCAACTTAACAGCGAAAGCTTGACATGGATATTAGAGGAGGTCTGCGATGGAAACCCAAATTAACCATAATTCACCGACCATCATGCATATTGATCTAAATTCCTGTTTTGCTACAGTTGAACAACAGGCTAATCCTCATCTGCGTGGAAAACCATTGGTGATTGCCGCCTACACTTCCCCTGGCGGTTGCGTACTGGCTCCGTCAATTGAAGCAAAAAGATATGGAATAAAAGTAGGAATGACTGTCCGTGACGCGCGATTAATTTATAAAAACGTCATTGTCCGTGATCCAGACCCAGTTTTGGTCCGTGATGTTCATATTAAATTCCGGAATATTTGCAAAACTTATTCACCAGTTGTAATTCCTAAGTCAATTGACGAGGTGGTAATTGATTTTATCAATACGCCGGCCCTACAGCACGGGTTAATTAATATTGCTCAAGAAATAAAAACGCGTTTTCGTAGTGAAATTGGAGAGTGGATTTCTTGTAATATTGGAATTAGTACTAACCGTTTTCTAGCCAAACTAGCTGCCTCACTCCATAAACCCGATGGATTGGATATAATAGATCATTACAATCTTAAAACTATTTATTCTCAAATTAAATTAACCGACCTAAATGGCATAAACACCCGCTATGAAGCTCGGTTGAATACGGTAGGAATTTTCACCCCTCTGCAATTTTTCGCAGCATCAGCAGTTTTTCTAAAAAAGTCCGTGTTTAAAAGCATTGTTGGTTATTATTGGAATCTGCGTCTACATGGTTTTGAAGTCGATGATGTTGAGTTTAAACGAAAAAGTTATGGCCAAGATTATTCTTTGGGTAAAAAAACTGCTGACCGGCAAATTTTAGCAAAATATATTATGAAGATGTGTGAAAAACTGGGAAGGCGCATGCGCCATGCCGGTAAAGCTGCATTGGGAATTCATATTGGATTGATTTATGAAAACTGGACATATTGGCATCGGGGACGAAAAGTAAACCAACCGCTTTACAATACTCAAGAAATTTTTATGAAAGCAATGTGGGTTTTTAATCAGCAACCAGATATTAAGACCGTCACTAAAATATCAATTAGTTGTTATGATTTAATTCCCGGCCAACCAAATCAATTAAGCCTACTTGATGATTTGCAAACTGATAAGAAAAGAAATCTTTTCAACGCACTTGATAAAATCAATGATCGTTATGGCGAATACGTAATCACTCCGGCTTTGATGATGGGAATGAACGATCTAATTCTTGATCGCGTTGCTTTCGGTGGAACAAAAGAATTGGAAGATTTATATTATTGACTATATTGTACATTATGTATATAATGTCTATTATTATGAATAATGTTTTTATTTCCGCTACCAACTTGAAAAATAATGTTGCTGATATACTAACCAATGTCTATTTTTATAACAGAACTACAGTTGTTAAAAGGTATGGTAAACCAATTGCTAAAATTATTCCCTATAAAGCAGATGTTGCAATAAAAAATGACATGGATGTTGATAAATATTTTGGTATATTGCCTGATTTCCCTATACCAAAAAGAAAATTCAATCACAAAGTTATATTATGAAATACCTCCTAGATACTAACGTTCTCATTAATCATCTCCGTGGCAAAAATAGAATCGATAAAACCATAATAAAATCAGGCGTAGCTATTAGTATCATTACTTGGGCTGAATTAATTTATGGCACTTATAAGTCAGTTAATAAAGAAAAATCATTGGCGATAATCAAAGCATTGATTGAAGATTTACAAATAACAATTCTTTCTCTTAATGAAAAAGTGGTATTTCAATATGCTGAATTAAAGGTTGAGCTGGAAAAAACCGGTAAAATACTAGATGATTTTGATCTATTGATCGCAGCAACAGCAATGACTAATAAGATTACTCTTGTAACTCATAATACTAAACACTTTCGCCGAATTTCAACACTAAAAGTTTATTAATTCTTCTTTCCAAATATTGTAATAATGTTGGCACGGGAAACTTTTACACATCCGCTATCCCATTGAGGGTCTTCAAGAATAGATTGATAGGGTTGATGGGAATAAATCCAATAAAACGATACAATTTGACTTGCAGAAACTGGGGCATCAAATGTTTGTGCCAACTCAACTGCTTTTTTCATCATAATGCTTTTGTCATTAACCACCCTAATTGATTCAAAATGCTTTGAATATGTCGTTGTTTCAAGTTCGTTAACTTGAGATTCGGTAAAACTACATAACGCATCATCTTGGCTTAACAACGGAAGATCGAGCCTAACTCGATATAGATTGATTTCATCGATTAACTCCTTTTCAGTTGTCATTTTCTTATCGGTTGGATAACCAATAATATTGAAAAAAAATGTTAAATAATAATTTTTTATGGTGTTTATTTGGGACAAGACTGATCCTTGTTTTGCTTGTTTTTGAGCCAAACTTTTTATATTGTTCAAGTTTAAAAATAAAGATGCAGAGAAAATTCCAACAATAATTAATAAGATAAAAAACATTAAGGCTAGTTTATTTGTAAATAAAATTTCTTGAAGCTTAATAAAAACACGAATTGTTGTCATAAGAATAAAACCAATTAAAACTAAGAAATTAAAAGAAAAAAATCCAATCAGTAAGTTGGTATCCAATGGAATTGATTGGCGATTGAGAAAGAAAATATAACCAGCCAAAATCATTAGACTGATATACCAAAGTATAAAAAGCAATGTATGCAGTAGTGGAATTACTTTTATTTCCATAGCAAAAACGGCTGGCGCGCAAACCGTCTTAATATCAGTCTAATATAAATTCAGAAAATAAAGAGGGAAAAAGAATTTCGTTTTTAACAAATTCTCGTAGGAAAATTACACTTTACTCACTACAAGTCTTTCAACTAAAACATCATCTGGTCGAGTTAGTGTAAAAACAACTATGTCTGCAATATCGTCGGTTTTCATCATCCATGGTTGATTATGGGGATTTGGTCGCTTTGCTTTTTCATAAAGCATGCTATCAAAGCCTCCCGGATGAAATGCTGTTACTTTAATTTTTGTTTCATTTAATGAATCTCGAAGGGCTTTTGTAAAACCAGTCATCGCCCATTTTGATGCTCCGTATGTTTTCCAAAGTGAGTTATCCCCTGATGGTGTATCATTTGCTCCTGATGTTGATATAACATTAAAAATGTGGCCCTGGTTTTTTTGTTGAAAGATCGGTAAAACTTCATAAGTAAATTGAATATTCCCAAGGACATTTGTTTCTAAAGCGGTTTTCCTAAGTTGAGGATTTTCTTTTTCAAGAAACTCATCTGTCCAAATCCCTGCATTATTAACCAAAATATCAATGGTTTTATATTTCTTTAATATTTTTTGAACTGTTTGTTTAACTTCTTCTAGATCTCGCAGATCACAAACAAAATATTCTACAGTTCCACCTTTTTGTATTATTATCTCTTTTGTCTGTTGCAGTTCTTTTTCTGTTCTGGCAACTAAAGCTACTTTAGCTCCAAGCTCTGCAACCTTTATCGCAACTGATTTTCCAAGTCCAGAATCTGCAGCCAGTAAAGAGAAGAAAGAGGTCGGGAGGTAGCGCTTGCCGCGCCTTTACCCTGAGGAACGTAGGGCGCCTCCGCGGCTAGCGCGTCAAATCCGCCTTTTTTGAAACTTGCGGACAGCCGCCGATCCTTTAAAAAGAAGTTCGAGCCGACAGTTTTTGCCATGATAGATAAATCATGGCAACTATTTTTTGCGCGCGCGATTTTGGCCGCATCAGCGGCCTCTTTTATGAATTCATTGAGTGGTTCGAGCCAACTCAAACCTTTGGTTTTAATTTCAACAATTTTTTCCTTGAGAAATTGTTTTTGTTGAAGTAATTTTTCTTTTTTCTTTTGATAACTTTCGGTGTCAACAATTTCTTCCAAATAACTTTCGAGAAGTTTATCCAATTTCTTTTCAAGTTCAGTTAGAGAAAATGAGAGTTTTTGGAGTTCGCCAACGGCGAACTGCTTTTCTTTCTTTCCGTCCTTTTCTGCCATTTTTAAAAGTTTGTTGGCCCAAACTTCGGAAAGAGAAACACTCAATATTAAACCTCGCAATTGGTTTTCTAATTCTTCTTCACGAAGATATGGTTGAGAGTAAACACCCTTTTTCTTCACGCAACGATAATAAGTGTATTCCACTTCGCCTCGGGTTTTGGGATAGAACTTTTTGTGTTTCTCGGCGGTAAAAAAACTGTCGCACTCTTTGCATTTAATAAATCCGGTAAATGCAAATTCGTGTTTTTGCGGTTTCCTGTTGTATTTTTTTTCTAAAACTTTCTGCACTTCATCAAAAAGTTTTTTGGTAACTAGTGGCTTGTGCTTTCCTTCGTAAGTTTCACCATGATAGGTCATAAGGCCAAAGTAAAAAGTTCTCTGGAGCATTTCCCGGATTTGGTTGAAATGTAAAGGTTTTCCATTTCTACGAGTTATCCCGTTTTTGAAAAACAGATCACGAATGTCTTTCATCGAGGAAAATTCGCCAGAGGCGAATTTTCTAAACGATTCATTCACTATAATCCCGCAGCTTTTGGATCTACTATAATGCTTCGAGTATTTCTATCGTTTTTGTATCCCAGTGGAGCGTAAGACGGCCAACCGCCGCGGCGTAACTTAAAATACAAGCCACGCTTAACATTCTCGGAAAGATTATCAACATAATATTTCGATTGGCCAAAAGCAATTGAAAGCATGAATTTACCTTGCGGTGTATTCTCAAACCAAAAGGAGGGAAATTTCAGAGATTGAAGTTTTCCGGTATCGACTAAATAAATTATTTTCCCGCCGTCAATTGAATTTCTAGCTAGTCTGTCCGGATGCCAACTGATAATTCCGTTGATTAACCCTTTTTCAATTAAGGAAATGAGAGAATTGAAAACTGGTCTTCCGGGAATTTTTGCGGTTTCCGCTTCGGTCAGAAATTCTGAAATTTCCAAGTTTTCTCTTTGAGCAAATGATTTTAATTCTTCTGTTTGTTGCTCAATAGACATGATCTGTTTATCTTTTTCGTCGGTGGATTTTCGGCAGTAAGCTATGTATTTGGTCATAGTTTTTGTTTTGTTCTTTCGTTCTAAATTTTCGCGCTTTTTCTCTATATCTTTCTCTTTCCGGCTCGAATTTTTCCTGTCCGAAGCCTCTGCGGCGCTGGCCGCGAGGGCGGGCGCGGCTAGCGCCTTCCCCAACGGTCTCCTTTTGTGCCCTCTTTACGAACAACTTCGAACTATTTTCAAAAAGGTAGGCTCACCCCGCTAAGCGGGGTTCGCCAAGCTCCGGCGCGGCAGTTTACACTGAGCGAAGTCGAAGTGCCGCGCCTCCGAAAAAGTCGGCTCGAACACACTGAAAAATTCTTCTGAATTTTTTAGTGCAAAGAAAAAGCGCGAAAATTTTTAAAGAACAAAACTTAAATACCCTCGCTGGTGAGCTCAAACCCGAAAGGATTTGTCCAACGAGGGCATTAAAAATCCCTTCGGTTTTCTTGAGCTCAATTAAAATATAACAAAATTCCAAAATAATAACAAGAGAAACTTATAAAAATACTGCTCGGAAACTATGGCAATTTAAGTAAAAATTTGATACAATAGCGTTGTAATAAACAATAAGTTTCATTCCAGAAAGGAGGTGAAAAATATGGACGAAATTAAAAGACCAATTCAACTATCAGATATTGGGATTACAACCGGAAATATTGAAAATTCAAAGTATCCTTATTTCAAAGGACTGGACGGAAAAGACTATTCAGATCCTCAAGCTATGCAAAGAGCCAATCAAGAATGGATGAAGCAAGATAATAAGTATATTAGCCCGTGGACAGGTAGGGAATATACAGATTATTCAGCAATGCAAAGTGATGAGAAGAGATACTGGGAGGAACAAATGAAACCAGGGAATAAAATCATTAAAGAGATAAAAATTAAATAGATGTAAAAATGCTCGTGGTAGCGAGCAAAAATCGCGCGCACAAAAAATACGGAAGCGCGGCGGGTGAGCACATTCGGCGGGCTCAGTGTAAAGGCGCCGCGCCGACCTGTCCGCCGAAGCTGAAAGCGAAGGCAGAAGCAAGCGAGGCCGAAGGCCGAGCTAATCAAATGAAGTTCGACATTTTTCGTAAACCGCCACCTATTATTACAATAATTTTATTCTTTAAGTTCATAACTTTAACTAAATTAATAATTTATAATACTATTTAATAACCAATTTAAGTTTATTCAAAGTTTTCAAAGTAAACGGTTCATCTATCTCTCCCTTATCCACCCATTTATAATATGTGAATTCGGTTTTGTTATTTTTAACTGGTTTAAAAGTATATCTGCAATGATAATTTTTATCCTCAAAAATCCATTCGACCAACTCATTATTAATAATTTGTTTTACAATAACATTCGATATATCACCCTTATTATTAGTTAATTTATAAACTGTCCCAATTTGGACAGGCCATTCGTTTGTTTCTTCTTTTGCAACTCCATCAATCCAAAACGTTGAATTTGGTGGAGTAATTGTAAACTCAAAAACCTTACTAATAGGTTTGTTAATGAGGACTATTATTTTATTACTTTTCATAATTCAATTTATTATATAGGCTTATCCAAAAAGTTGTTTTAAAAGATGATAGATATCCTTTCGGTGACCAATTAGAATAATATAAATCTCGTTAATAGATTTTCGATAAACAACCCGATACTGGCCGATTCTTACTCGAAAGATATTTTTATATCCGGAGAGTTTTTCCTCATTAAGAATGGTAGAAGAATCTTTAATCGATCTAATTTTCCTAATAATTGCTATTTGATCAATTTTTGAAATTTTTCTTAATTCTTTTTCTGCTCTTGAGGAGATTATTATTTTCATAGATCAAGCTCTTTTACAACCTTTTCAAAATCTTTACCTTTTTTAAAATTTATTTCCTCAACTGCCTTTATATCAACTAAACCTTCAATATACGAAACAATCTTTTCGTAAAGTTCCTTACCTAAAAGATAAGCTTTAACTTTATTTCTATTTTTAACCGCCAACGGATAATCAAGCGCCGCATCAATAGCTTTTGAAGGATTAATTTTCAGTTGAGAAATTGAAATCGTGTTCATATGGTTTAATCATAATGCATAACTGGTCATCTATCAAGACTTATTAGTGGGTTTTATTTTTTCAATCTTCCTAACTTACCCCGAAGAAAGAATAAATGGAGATTTATTATTATCGATTAATGCTTTTGTTTTTTCCGAAATATTTAGTTCATTGGGTAATATCCCAATAATTTCTATACTTATTGGAACTCCCCTTTTATCTTTAATAATCACGTCATTGCGCTTTGAAGACTCAACTTCTTCCGAGACATACGCGTCTTTCTTGTTACCCCACCAAATATTCATAACATTTCCAATTGGATCAAAATATATTTTTACTTTGGCCATATTTTCTCTCCTTTTCTTTTTATGTTTGATGTTTGATAAATTGTAACAACAAAACCATGATTATTAAGATATTTTACCACAACAACGAGATGATTTTCCTCGTATTTTTTATAAAACAAAAAAATATATTTGTCTTGTATGCTAACTCTAACTTCATCTGGATTTGCAATCGTTTCAATTACTTTTTCTGTTTTAATAATTAGTTCTTTATGCTTAATTAAAAAAATCTTCTTCCAATAGGTTTTTGTTGTTCGAATTGATTTTCCAAAAACATCGTTTACTTCAAACAAAATGTTGGTTTTCTCTATTGTTTGCATATATAAATTTTATCATCTTGCGATTTTATTTGCAAAAAAGCTAAATGAAAAATATCATGGTAATATTCCACAAAATATTCTAAGATTAATTAATGACATCCTCCCCGACGCAAGCGTCGGGGTATCCTCACCACAATTTTAGTTGGTCTTTGTGAACTTGAATATATTCTGTTTTTCGACCCTGTTCCTTAACATATCGTCCGATAGCTGTTTCATTGCCATGTTTCCCAACAGTTGAGGCGTAGTATCCACTCGTCCATAAACTTGCTCCCCACAGTTCTTTTTTGAGTTCTGGCATGGTAGTAAAGACTTTTCGTGCCGTGATACTTTTGATGGTGGTTACCATGCGGGTAATTGTCCAAACAGGAATTGATTGTATGAGAAAATGAACATGGTCTTTGTCTGTTCCAATTTCAACAAAATGAAGTTCATATCGTTTTGCTATTTCCAAACAAATATCTTTGATGAGTAAATCGACAGCATTGTTGATAACCAGCCGACGATATTTAGTTGGGAATACCAGATGATATAAAAGTACAGTGACATTATGACTTTTGTGAATATAGATGCTCACGCATCTATTATAAACGCATACCGACGCAAGCGTCGGGGAATTAAACCCTGAGAGGGATTAATCTATCATTATCATTTATTGGTTTTTGGACTACTGAAGTTTGGGCGCCAAGATTTGTTTTTTTAACTTTGGTGTTTTTCTTAGCCGGGTCATATTTTCCGCTTGATCTATTGCCAAAAACAATTTATCAGGTTTTGATGTTAACGCCTTTTCCATACCTCGTATATTTCCCTGCTCAAATATTGCTTGGGAAGGCAATTGCTTGGCAGCAGCCGCTGATTATTTCATGCGTTTGGGTGGCAATTACCTATTTAATCGTACAAATTATGTGGAAACGGGGAAATCGGAGTTTTAGTTTTTGGGGAAAATAAAGATAGTAGAAAGTAGTTAGTAGTCAGGGGTTAGGGAAGAAAGTTGTTTTTTAAAAATGCAGATGACAAATTTATGCGACTTGAGAGGTGCGCAGTCCTGCGGATGCAGGACGAGCACGCTCACGGAGCAATAAATTTGTTATCAAAGTTTGTTTATTTATAAAGAATTTCTGACGGAATCTGGAATAAAGATTATAACAAATATGAAAAAAATAATTAGGTTATTTCTGCTTTTTTCCCGCAACTCCTTGCGCACCACTTTGCAAGCACACACCGGAATTTGGTTATTTATGCTGGGAAAAATTTTCCGGTTTGCGTTTTTTTTTCTGATGATTGTCATTATCTTTGGAAAAATAAAAATCATCAGTGGATATTCTTTCTCGCAAATGCTGGTTTTTTATTTAACCTTTAATTTAATTGATACATTTGCGCAAACCATGTTCCGTGAAGTCTATCGTTTTCGTTATCAAGTCGTTTCCGGTAATTTTGACCTAACCTTAGTTAAACCATTCCATCCGTTCGTGAAAATTCTTATTGGTGGAGTGGATTTTTTTGATTTATTATTACTTTTCCCCTACCTTTTTTTAACAATTTATTTTGCTTTTCAAATCCCAAATATCACTGTTTTTAACATTCTAAATTATTCATTCTTAATTCTAAATTCTTTAATAATTGCCACCTCTTTTCATATTATTGTTTTGGCTTTGGGAATCCTCACGACCGATGTTGATCATACTATTATGATTTATCGTGACTTAACCGGTATGGCACGCTTTCCCATGCAAATCTATCGTGAACCGCTACGCTCAATTTTCACCTTTATTATTCCGGTTGGTGTAATGATGACCTTTCCTTCGCAGGCTTTGTTTGGAAGACTGTCTTTTGAATTTTTTTTCCTCGCGTTTTTCATCTCAACCGTAGTATTATTACTATCATTAGCTTTATGGAAAACAGCATTAAAAAAATACCAAAGCTGGGGCGGGTAAGAATAACTCAAAAATCAAAGATCAAAAATCAAAAAACAATACTAAATATTAGTTTACTGTTTTCGCTTTTAACTTTGAAATAGGTTTTGATATTTCATCTTTGAACTTTGCATTTATAATTCATCTATGATTTCTGTCAACAATCTTACTAAGGTTTATCGCACTCCCATCCGCGGGAAAAATTTTATCGCTGATTTAATTAATCGTCAGTATAAAAATATCATGGCGCTTGATCATGTTTCTTTTGAAATCGGCGAAAACGAATTGGTGGGTTTTATTGGCCCCAATGGTGCCGGAAAAACCACCACTTTAAAAATCTTATCCGGTATTCTTTTCCCCACTTTTGGACAAGTTAAGGTTCTGAATTATAATCCTTTTGATAAAAACCCGATATTTTTAAAACAAATCGGATTTGTCATGGGTCAACGTAATCAACTTATTTGGGACCTTCCGGCAGTTGATACTTTTATTCTTAATAAAGCGATTTATGAAATTTCTGATCGTGATTATCAAGCAAACATTGATGATCTCACCGTGCTTTTAAACTGTCGTGACGTGATTGACAAACCCGTGAAAACACTTTCACTCGGACAAAGAATGAAAATGGAACTGATTGCATCACTACTGCACCGGCCAAAGCTAGTATTTTTTGATGAACCTACTATTGGTCTGGATATTTTTTCGCAAGAGGCAGTCCGCGAGTTTATCAGAACCTATCAAAAAGAGTTTAAAAGCACAATTATCTTAACCAGTCATTATCTGGAAGATGTTAAGCGTTTAGCAAAACGTTTAATTATTATCAATCGGGGAAAGATTCTTTACGATGATAATTTGCAAACCATTCTGAAAAAATATGGGGACGAAAAATATGTCACAGTCACACTTAACGAACCTATTGATAAAATAATATTAACAAAAGTTGGAACAATCATCGCTAATCAGTTCCCCAAGGCGGTGTATCGTGTTAAAAGAGTCAATATACCAGCCACCATTAATCTCATCACCCAACACCTTCCCTATTCTGACTTAACAGTTGAGGATGAAAGAATTGAGGAGATTATTAAGAAGTTATTTAATAAATAATAAATTTTTTAAATTCCCCTTGACATTTTTCATTACGTTTAGTATAAGGTAGTTATGTTTAATACTAAAACCATATCAAAATTATACACACCTGAGCAAGTGGGAGATATTCTTCAATTAAGCACCAATACTGTCTATAGCCTGATTAAAAGAGGTGAAATTATTGCTAAAAAGATTGGTAAGGTCTATCGTATTTCTGCTAATTCGATTTTTTTTGCTTTCTCCGGACTGGACGCTGATCTTTTCCAAAAGCAACAAGAGGATTTTGGCAATCTCTCCCTGATTGAAAAAGAGTTAACTCAAGTCCGTCAAAATTTATGATAAAAAAACTGGCTGTTTTTTTAGACTCCGATGTGATTATCTCTTCTTTAATTTCCAACAAAGGCGCGGCTTTTTCATTGATCAACAACAAAAAAATAACAAAATGTATTTCTAATATTTCTCTTAAAGAAATAAGGATTGTTATAAAAAGGCTAAAATTAAATTTAAAAAATTTTAAAAACATTCTTGTTAATTTCAAAGTTATTCAAATAAAAAACGATCTTGATGATATTAAAAGTAAATATCATAAATTTGTTTTTGATAAAAACGATGCTCATGTTGTTTGTGGAGCAAAAGAATCATCTGTCAATTTTTTAATTACTTATAATATCAAGCATTTCAAAAAAGACATAATCAAACAAAATCTAAAAATAATCACCCTGACTCCAGCTTTATTTTTACAATACTTGCGTAGTTTATAAATTTTGATTGGTGTTTATATTGAGAGAATAATCAAGAAATTGTTTGGGAAATAAAAAATTTTATATCAGATATGCTTCTTCTTCTGAAATTAAATAAAACTTCTTCTTGAGTTTTGAAGACAGGTTTTTGTATTTATCCATGTTAATATTTATCCCCGATTTTATTTCAAAAGCCATGTTTTCCGACACAAAATCAAATTCTTTTCCATCAATTCTGTAATATTCTATTTTCCCGTATTTCTCCAAAATTCTCATAAAAATATAGTTTTCAAAATATCTGCCAAAAACTCGCGTATCATTTAAATAAGACGCATCAAATCCATTAAGATTAAGTGATAGGTTTAAATTAAGTCCATAAATTTTTTTTGAACCGGATAGTTTTTTTCTCATGCTTTTAAAGCCTGCATTATAACAAACGCTAAATAAGTTGATTTCTTCAAGAATTTTTACATACTCAGATATTTCTCGTCTGTCAACTTCCAGAGTTTTTGCCAAATGGTTTGCGCTGTATTCTTGTGCCAAATCAAAAGACAACGTTTTCACTACACTCAAGAATAATTGTCTGTTGATTTTGGCTGAAAAATATGGAATATCGAAATTGATTATTTGATCGCTCAAATCCATAATGTATTTTTTAGGATCTAATTCTGGATTGACCACAATTTCTGGATACTGTCCAAAAGCCAAATATTTTTTAAACTCGGTTTTGTAAATAGAAAGATTCGAGACAAATTTTGCTCGATCTTTTGATGGTGCTTCGATATTTTTAAATCTTAAGTACTCATGAAAATTCAGCACTCCAAGTTTACATTTTACAATTCTGCCCGCCAAGCTTTCTTTTGATTTTTGTCGGTAGAACAAAGAAGTTGAACCAAGTACGATAAATTTGACATCGCTTAAAAGGTCATAAGAATATTTAATTTGATCTTGCCAATAATCAATGTATTGAACTTCGTCAAAAAAAATATATTTCTCTTTTTTTCCGGCATATTTTTTAAGAAATAAATCTACAACACCGTGGATAATATTTTTATCGTTTAAACTTCCTGAAAACTGAAAATAACAGATGTTTTTGTAAGGAATATGTTTGTTTTTCGCGAGCCAACGCATCGCCTGTTTCATGAGATATGTTTTTCCGCTTCTTCTGGGACCGCTCATGGTTAAAATAAGTCTTCTCTTACTTAATTCTTGGCAGAAATTCTCAAAAGTATCGCGCTCAAAACCCACCTCACCTATTTTATTTGAAACCCAATGAGGATTTTGTTTAACCAATAGTTCTTCAAGGTTATACAAATTCATGACAACTATATATTAATAGTTGTACATGTATTTGTCAAGAGGAAAGAATAATCAAGAGGTTGTTTGGGAAATAGAGAAGCGTTGATTTTGCCTTCTTCAATTCATAAACACATAACCTTTTCCATAAGCTGTATAGATGAATTGGGTGTTGCTATTTAGAGATTTAAGTTTGTTACGAATTTTTTGTATTACCTTGGTAATTGCCCACAAAGAAAACTTTTCTTCTTGCTCACTCCCCCATAACAAATGCGCGATTCCATCAAAAGAGATTGTTTTATTTTGTTGTTGGATTAATTTTTTAAGTACGGCTTGTTCCTGATTGGAAAATAAACGATTGATTTTTTTCTCACCATACATCATTTCACCGTCAGCAATGGTAAATTTTTTCTTTAGTGCAAATCCTAATCTTTGTAAATATTTTTTTGAATCAAGCATGATTTTAGATGATAAATATTTTGACTCATTAATTAATGGAGCATTAAAGATTCGATGAAGGTAGGTGAATTGCAACAGAAAATCCGTAATAATTTGTTTTTCCCACCATTTTTCTTGTGCATATTTTTCGTTTTTGACAAGAAGCAAGGCTAAGATAATTGTTTTTGCCAGATAGATTTCCGAATAATCAGTTCTATGAGTAATAAATAAATTAATTTTGCCATTGGTTTTTTTTAAGTAATCAAAACTTCCGTTGGTTCCATAGGGTGTAACTAAGATTGTAATTGATTCGACTTTTGCAAGCTCTTTTTGAAACAAATCCATCTGTCCTAAGTATTTAAAAAATAAGCTTTTTTTACTTTTCCATGTTTTAATCAACCGTTGGTAATTTGTTGTTTGGATTGGTAAAATCCTTTCCACTTCAAGACGGCTTGATTTAGAAAATAGTCGAGCAACACTATGAT
>Ga0210024_1000846_pt1 | contig 27918 bp, 25 predicted proteins | sample CryGeymeta201525_FD_183988 | JGI IMG/M metagenome (GOLD analysis project Ga0210024, IMG submission 183988) | Groundwater microbial communities from Crystal Geyser aquifers in Utah, USA - Crystal Geyser metaG 2015-25 (SPAdes) (version 2) | ecosystem: Environmental > Aquatic > Deep subsurface >...
CGCCTCCCGCCGTTAGCGTGGTCCTAACCTTCCCCCGAAACAAGTTCGGGGGGATTCTGTCTGTCGCCTCCCGCCGTTAGCGTGGTCCTAACCTTCCCCCGACATGAAATCGTGGGCATCTCATGCCTGGATTATTCTTATGCTGGAATTTTAGCTGTGGGCGTGTTTGTGTGACGCCTCACCCAAATTGTGCTAAAATTTAAGTTCGGTGCGGGCGCTAAAGTGCCTGCGCACATGTACGATTCGGACTCAGAGTCTGCTCGGACTTTGAGTCCGCTGAGATGAGGTCACTTCCCATATGCGCATCCCTACAGCTCCAAGCAAGACCGCGCGCCGATGGGCGCTGGTTGGTGTTATTCTTTTCGGCGTTGCCGCGGACCGCGGGGTGGGAGAACGGTTCCCGTTCCCCGGTGCACAGCATCCGTCGGGTGGGCAAGGCGCACAGGGCGGACAGAAAAGTCCGCCCTCCGTTGGGCGAGCAACGAAGAAGGTACTGAAGAACGGTGTCACAGCCATCGTGCTGGAGAATCACCGCGCGCCGGTGGTGGCGGTTCGCATGTATGTGAAGACAGGGAGCATCGATGAAGACAAGTGGTTGGGCGCGGGGATCTCGCATTTGTTTGAGCACACACTGGGTGAGGGGACAAAGACGCGCACCAAGGAAGCAATCAACGACCTCGTCGCGGAGGTGGGCGGGCAGGCGAACGCGTATACTTCGAAGGATGAAACCTGCTATCACATCACCACCGCCAGCCGCTATTTCGAGAAGACCGTTGACATTCTGTCTGATGAACTGAAGAACGCCACCTTTCCGGAAGCGGAAGTGGAGACGCAGAAGGGAGTCATCCGCAACGAGATGGCGATGGGCGACGACGACCCCAACCGCGTCCTCTACAAGCTGTTCGACTACACCGCGTGGAGAGTGCATCCGGTTCGCTACCCGATTATCGGGTATCCGGAGATATTCGACCGACTGACGCGGCAAGACATTCTCGACTATTACAACTCCCGTTACGTCCCGGACAACACGCTGGTGGTCGTGGCCGGAGACGTGGAAGCTGCAGTCGCGTTTGAGGCGCTGGAGAAAGCGTTTGCGGACTGGGAGCGCCAACCGATTCCCGCGTACACCTTGCCTGTGGAGCCTCCGCAACTGGGACCGCGCCGCGCCGTGGAGGAGATGGACATCCAGGTGGCGCATGTGATGATGGGGTTCCACACGGTGCCTCTCAGTCACCCGGATCTGTATCCATTGGACGTGCTGGCAGCGATCATCGGTCAGGGGGAAAGCTCGCGCCTGAATGTGCGTGTTCAGAAGAAGGCGCAACTGGTGCACTCCGTCAGCGCGTGGTCGGCGACGCCGGGATACGACGCGGGTTACTTCGGAATCCGTTCCGTCCTCGACCCGGGGAAACTGGACGCGGCCGAGGCGGCGATCCTTGCGGAGATCGAGACACTGAAGAAGGAACTGGTCAGTAGCGCGGAACTGGCGAAAGTGAAGCGGCAGACGGAAGCATCGTTCATCTACGGCAACGAATCGGCGGAAGACCAGGCTGCGCGGCTGGGCTCGGACGAGTTGTTGGCAGGTGACATCCACTTCAGCGACGCCTACGTGGCGCGCATCCAGAAAGTGACGCGGGAGGAGGTGCGACGCGTCGCACAGAAATACTTCTCGCGCGAGAACTACACCCTCGCGATTGTCGCGCCGCGCGGGACGACAGCGGACGCGGCAGTGAAGGGACATCAGGTCGAGTCCTCGTCCATCATCAAGACCGCTCTGCCCAACGGCATGACCCTGTTGCTGCGCGAAGATCACACCAACCCGACAGTGCATTTCCTTGTCGCCTTCATGGGAGGCGTGCGGTACGAGACGGGTGCGAACAACGGCGTCTCGAACCTCACGGCGGCGCTGCTGCCGCTGGGCACGAAGTCCATGTCGGGCGACGCGATTGCGGAGATGATGGACGCCATCGGCGGGTCGGTGGACGGGTTCAGTGGGAATAACTCGCTGGGCGCGTCGGCCACCGTTCTCACGCAGGACTTCGACCACGGACTGGCCGCGTTGACCGATGTGCTGCTGCACCCAACCTTCCCGCAGGAGGAATTGGACCGATTGAAGGAGCGCGCCGTTGCCGGGCTGAAAAGTCAGGAGGACGATCCCTTCAGCATGGCGCTCCTCGGGGCGCGGCGGCTGCTGTTCCCGAACCACCCCTATGGACTGAACGCGCGGGGGAGTCGGGAGTCACTGGCAAAGATCGATCGGAAAGCGATTGTCGATTTCTACAATCAGTGCGTGAAACCCGAAGGCGCGACGATGGCGGTCTTCGGCGACTTCGATGCCCGCATCGCGCAGGCGAAAATCGAAAAGGCGTTTCGCGGATTCACGGGGAAACCGATGGAGGTAAAGGTCTCTTCTCCGACGGCGCTGACAGGCCCTGTTAAGGAAGAAAAGGGCAAGCCGAAGATCGCGCAGACGGTCATCGTGCTTGCTTTTCGCGGACTGGATGTGAAGGACAAGGATCGCTACGCCCTCGACGTCATGGACGGGGCGCTGTCGGGAATCAACCTGCCCGGAGGACGATTGCACGCGCGACTGCGCGACAACCAGCTTGTCTACGTGGTGCACGCGTATGGACAGCCGGGATTGGAGACGGGCGCGTTCTTCATCTACGCGGCGACCAGTCCAAAGAACCGGGATCAGGTGACGCAGATTCTTCGCGATGAAATCACAACGATCACCTCGGCGCCGATCAGCGAAGACGAGTTGCGCCGCGCCAAAGTCATGGCCATCACCGCGCATGAACTGGGACAGGAGTCGGCGGCCTCGCAGGCCCAGCAGGCGGCGTATGACGAACTGTACGGGCTGGGTTACGACGACAGCCGTCACTACGGCGACCGCATCGAGGCGGTCACCGCGGCGGATGTGCGCGCCGTCGCCAAACGGATTCTCGACCTGAACCGGGCCGTGCTGTATGTTGTGGAGCCGGAGTCCGAGCGATGATCGCGAAGGGAGCCTGATGAGCCTGATATCGGAGAAGTATGTTGGCGACTCCAGAGGGAATCTCCCATGACTGCTCGGTCACCACGGAAGATGAAAGCGGGAGAGAGTTCTTTTTAACCCCGAAGCCGCCAAGGCCGCAAAGAGCCTTTGCGTTCTTTGCGTCTTTGCGGTTTATTTTCGGAGGCGACGGACGGGGAGTTGTTCTTCCGGTGAAGAAGCACCACCGGTTGCTGGAAGACCTGCACGACCTGGCCGTTGTGGCGGAGCGGCGAGACGAGAAGCCAATCAGCTCGAGGATAGACGATGACGGGAAAGATTGCCGGTAGCAGGATCACTATCGAGCCAGGCTTCCACGGTGAGACCACAATCACCATTCCACCGGGGGGAGTGCAGGGCGCGGGATGTGTCTCGACGGGGTTCCTCTGCTTCTGGCTCTGTGGCTGGGCGGCGGGAGAGTTCTTCGCGGTGGATCAGGTCATCCGAATGGTAAGCGGTGTGGACAAGTCGGGCGGGGCATTCGTCATCGGATTCCTGCTCTTTTGGCTAACAGGTTGGACGGTGGGAGGTCTGTTTGCAGGGGCGCAGGTCGTCCATGGACTGATGATCATGTTCGGTAGCGAGCAGTGGACTTTCGAGTTCGGCAAGCTAACACGCGAGCGGCGTTTGTGGGGGATTCGACTGCGGAGGAGCTTCCCCATGGAGCTCCTGACGACCCTCGAACTGGCGGACCTCCCCGATGGACGACGGCAGCCTCCCGGAGTGGGGCGATTGCGCTTCAAGTCCGGCAAGCGCGTCGTCTATATCGCCCCGACGGCGACCGACAATGAACAGCAGTATTTGGCAGACCAGTTCCGGGAACTGGCCGGTCGGTGCGGACTTAAAGAGTCCAAAGGTGAAGGCCGCCGGTGAGTCGTGAGTGGTGGCAGGGAGATTTCCACGATGAATCAGGAGGGGGCGTTGGTGCAACAGGTACAAGAACAACCGGTTGATGAGAACGAGTTCATGCGGCTGAGGCAGGAGAAGCTTTCATCGCTGAAATCTGCGGGACTCGATCCATTTCAGGTGACGCAGTTTGAGCGGACCCACCAGGCGCAGGAAGTATATGAGAACTTCGAATCGCTGGAGGGAGAACCGGTGGTCATCGCGGGCCGCCTCACCGCCAAGCGCGAGCATGGCAAAGCATGCTTTGCGGACCTGCGGGATGAAAGCGGACGCATCCAGATCTATGCAAAGGTCGATGACATCGGCGAGGAGCGATTTGCCGCGCTGCTCGACTTGGATATAGGCGACTTCATCGGCGTACGTGGAACGGTGTTTCGAACGCGGCGGGGGGAGGTGTCGGTGTCCCTCACAGAACTCCAGTTGCTCTCCAAGTCGTTGCGCCCTCTGCCTGAGAAGTGGCATGGTTTGCGCGACGTTGAGCTTCGCTATCGACAGCGTTACGTGGATCTGATTGTGAACCCGGAAGTGCGCGACGTCTTCGTGAAGAGAAGCCTCGCAATCCGCGCCATCCGTAAGCATTTGGACGAGAGAGGTTTCCTCGAAGTGGAGACACCGATGCTGCAACCTATCCCCGGAGGCGCGGTGGCGCGTCCGTTTGTCACGCATCACAATGCCCTCGACATGAACCTGTATCTTCGCATCGCGCCTGAGTTGTATCTGAAGCGTCTCATCGTTGGTGGGTTTGAAAAGGTGTATGAAATCAACCGCAACTTTCGGAACGAGGGAGTCTCGACGCGCCACAATCCCGAGTTCACGATGATTGAGGTGTACTGGGCCTACGTCAACTACGAATCGATCATGGAACTGACGGAGGAGTTGGTTGCAGGTGCGGCGACACACGCACTGGGGACAACAGCCATTGAGTGGGACGGGCAGACGATTGACCTCCAACCTCCGTGGAGACGTGTGCCGCTGTACGGTGTGATCGAAGAGCTCTCGGGCGTCGACTTCGCGTCCATTCACGGCGATGAAGAAGCGCGGGATGCGGCGCGTTCAGCAGGAGTAAAGGTTCGCGACGACGACGATTTCGCGAAAGTTGTGGATGAAACTCTGAAGAAACATGTAGTGCCGCGCGTGATGCAGCCAACGTTCCTCGTGGACTATCCTGTGGAATTGTCTCCACTTGCAAAACGCAAGCCGGAAGAGCCGCGACTGACTGAACGCTTCCAGGCGGTAGTGCGAGGTCTCGAGCTGGCGAACGCGTTTTCGGAGTTGAACGACCCAATCGACCAGCGCGAACGCTTCATCGCACAGCAACAGAAGCGCGCTGGTGGTGATGATGAGGCGCACCCGATGGATGAGGACTTCATCTGCGCACTCGAATACGGCATGCCCCCCACAGGCGGCTTGGGGATAGGCATTGATCGTCTGGTGATGGTGCTGACCAACGCTGAATCCATACGAGACGTCATTCTGTTTCCCCAGATGAGATCCGAGAGTTAGCAGTGTCGCTGGGCTTGCGTGGGGCGCTGCGTGTTGGCTTGCGGACGGACACTGGCTGCTTGGAGTTTGAGGTGGGGTATGTTGGATGTTGTGGACGTGGGAGGAGGTTTACCCCGATTTTGGATGCGTTGGGGTTGAAGGAACAAACGGGTCACAATGAGAGTTTGGAGGCGATGGTATCGGAGGTGGTAGCGAAGACGAGCTTCCAACGGGGGATCAACATCCTGGGCTACTGCTTTCGATGACTGCCTCAATCTATACTCGTTACGGGTGAAAACACCCCCTCACCCCGACCCTCTCCCCGGATGGGGAGAGGGCGCGAACCCAAAGGGTTCGAGGGTGAGGGGGAAAGATGGAATTGCATACAACCTTCTGGCTTGACCAACCCTCCCGTCCTGAGTCACCATCAACCGTCGACCATTGACCATTGACCATTCCCCCCGGAGGTTCTCGCGTGAGTGACATTCGTTTTGGCATCATAGGAACCGGAGTGCCCGAACAGACGCTCGACGGTTTGCCGCAATACAACGGCATCGCCGAGTGGCACGCACATTATATTAACGAGACGGAAGGTGCGCGCGTCGTCGCGTGTGTTAGTCGAACCGAAGCGCACGCGAAGCGATTCGCCGAGAAATTCGGTATTGAATACTACACCGATTACCGGGAGTTGCTCCAGCGCGACGACGTGGACGCGGTGAGCATCTGTACCGCCAGCGGCGCCCACGCAGAAGCCATCATTGCCGCCGCAGAAGCGGGGAAACACGTGCTGGTAGAGAAGCCGCTGGATGTCACTCTGGAGAAATGCGACGCGGCCATCGAAGCGTGCCAGAAGGCTGGGGTGATGTTGTCCGTCAGTTTCACAGTTCGTTTTGTGCCAGCCATTGGCGCGATTAAGGAAGCCGTTGACCGCGGCGATTTCGGCAGGCTGATCTGCGGCACGGCGATGTGTCGCCGCTATCGGGATGAGGAATACTACGCGGAGAGCCAGTGGCGCGGCACGTGGGCCTGGGACGGTGGAGGAGCGTGCATGAATCAGGGCATCCACACCATCGACACGTTCCTCTGGTTGTTCGGGCCGGTGGAGTCGGTCTACGCTCAAACCGACACCCTGGGGCACAAGGCGCTGGAGGTGGAGGACGTTGCGTGCGCCACGCTTCGGTTCAAGAGCGGCGCTATCGCAAACATTCAGTGCACCACCTGCGCCTATCCTGATTTCCGTGAGGACATTGCCGTCCACGGCGAGAAGGGCAGCGTGCTCTGGGGAGACAACGGATTCCGGTGGGAAATGATGGACCCCGAGTTCAAGTTCAACCCGGACGACTACGCGGTAAGGTCAGAGCCATACGGACGACACCGCTTCTTCTACGCCGACGTTGTGGACGCGCTCGGAAACGGCCGACCACCGAAGGTGGACGGACGCCAGGCGCGCGTTGCCGTGGAAGTCATCCTCGCCATGTACGAGTCCGCGAGGACCGGGGAGGTCGTGAGGCTGGGGTGAGCGTGCGGTTAGTGTTCAGTGCTCAGTGTTCAGCCTAAAGTGGATCACCGCTCACGAGGAGCCAATTGCGCTCCCCACTGCTCACTGAATACTGAATACTACTGCATCGCTTCGCAAGTTTGCCAACAGAAGGACACCGGATCGCTTCAGCGTCCGGTAGCTCACACAGGCAGCTACACGATGGAGGCTACCCTCCTTTTCTCCCCTTTCAACCCGTCCCGAGCGCTCGGGACGGGTTGAAAGGGGAGAAAAGATGTCCTTTCTTGGCGCTCGATAGTCAGTTGTGTGAGCTACCGGACGCTGAAGCGATCCGGCGTCTAATGTCGAAGAATTTACGAAAGGATGCACTACCACCCTCGGAACGCTGGAGGGACAGATGACACGAATAACCTCGTCTACTGCTGCACATTCTGCAACCGCGTCAAATCGGATTTCTGGCCGACTGAAGAACAGCTTCAAGCTGGCGATTTGCTGCTCCATCCCCTCCACGACGACTTGACCGCCCATCTTCGGAAAGAAGAGGATGGGTTGCTTGTCGGTCTCACCGGAACGGGTACATTCCATATCGAGAGGCTGCGGTTGAATCGCGCACCCCTTGTTGCCCTTCGCCAGCGGCGAGGGGAGCGGCGACGACAACACGCAGACCTGACTCATGTTGAGGAACGCCTGACACTGTTAGTGCGGCAGTTGGCGGAGGTGGAACGCGAAGGAAGAAGCTCCCTCGAGCCCCTGGCCGGATATTTGCAGTCTCTTTTGAGTTTCCTTCACAGGCCGGGAAGAGTGTAGGTCGGTCACTTGCTTAACCAACTTCTCATCAACGGTCTCCTCGCTGGTTCCACCTACGCCCTCGTCGCCCTCGGCTTCGGGTTGATTTACCGTGTGACCAAGTTCTTCCACTTCGCTCACGGAGCGGTTTACACGGCGGGGGCATATCTTGCTTTCGCGTTGGTGACAAAGTGTCATGCTCCGTTGCCGGCAGCCTTCATCGGAGCGATTGCGGGTGCGACGGTCATGGGCATGGCGATGGAGTGGGGCGTCTATCGCCCTTTGCGGAAACGGCGGGGGACGACGCTGGTGTTGCTGTTGGCTTCGCTTGGACTTTACATCGTATTGCAGAACTCGATCTCCCTCGTCTTCGGAGACGACACGAAGACGCTGCGCGCCTGGCCGGTGACGGAAGGCATTCCCCTCTTGGGAGCGCGGGTGACGCCTATCCAGTTGACCATTCTTTTCGTGTCTTTCGTGTGTTTCGTGGTTGTATCCTGTATCGTTTCCCGCACGCGAGTTGGCAAGGCGCTGCGGGCGGTGGCGAATGACCCGGAGCTGGCAATGGTTTCAGGGATCGAGTCGGACCGGGTGATTCTATGGGCTTTCGGGATAGGGTCGGCCTTGGCGGCGATGGCGGAGATTCTCGTATCCTTCGACGTGGATATGACGCCGACGATGGGGATGAACGCCCTGATGATGGGCGTGGTGGCGATGATTGTCGGCGCGGGGCAAATAGCATTCCCGGAGCGGCGTTGGGAGGGTTGCTGCTGGGTCTGGCGCAGCATCTGGGGGTGTGGAAGATTCCGTCGGAGTGGCAGGACTCGATTGCTTTTGCCGTGCTGCTAATGTTCTTGCTGGTGCGACCGCAAGGGATTCTGGGGAGGAAAGCTTGAAACGCCCCGACGGAATCGGGGTAGACTCCGTCGCGAAGGAGGGCTACAGCCGTCCGGTTGTCAGCCACCCGCGCCCGTGCTATGATGCGAATCGTCGGAGGTGAGTGCGATGTCAAGATCAAGAGCAGTCCGTATGAGTCCCCTGACCGGCGCTCCTCTCGCCACGGTTGTGGAGGGAGGCGAGGTGAGCGCGGTGATCGTTCCGGTGCAGGTGTTTGATGTATGGGACAAGCTGATGAAAACGGCTCAGGATGAGGACGCTCGGGAAGCAGAGCAATTGGCGCGGATTCCCCGCTTTCAGGCGGGTGTGCGTGAAGGTCTGGAGTCGATAGAGAAAGGCGAGACACGTCCCTGGAGGGAGGCTCTTGCCGACGCATGAGGTTCACGTCACTGCGCCTTTCGAGCGGTGTCTGAGACGCCTTCGGAAGTATCGCCATGTGAGAGTCAGGATTTGGCCGAGTTGGCAGTTGCTCTGGAGGAAGATCCCGGCTTGGGTGTTCCCATCCCTGGCTACGGTCATCGCGTCTGGAAGATCCGGTGGCCCAGCAGAGACCTCATGGCAGGGAAGCGCGGCGGTCTGCGTGTGATTTACTCCTGGCAACGGTCGGAACCGGTCGTTTACCTGTTGCTTGCGTATGTCAAGCCTCGCAAGGGCGACGTGACCGATCAGGAACTGGACGACGCGCTGCGAGAAGCGGGTCTTTGACCTGTTCAGTTCAGGTACACTTCCTCCACGTTCTTCTTGTGTAACCACGAAACACACGAAAGACACGAACGCTTTCAAGCACACGATGGATTACTTCCTTCACATCCTCATCCTCGTTTCCCTCTACGGACTGCTCGCCGTTTCATTGAACCTCATTGCAGGCTACACCGGGTTGCTGTCTGTCGCCCATGTGGCGTTCTACGGTGTGGGCGCATACGCAACGGCGCTGCTGGCGCTGAAGCTGCACACTCCGTTCTGGTTGTGTGTGCCGGTGGCGATGATTGCCGCGGCGGCGCTGGCAGTTGTTGTGGCGCTGCCGTCGCTGAGGGTGCATGACGACTACTTCGTGCTGGCGACGTTTGCGTTCCAGGTCATTGCGTTCAGCGTCCTGAACAACTGGGTGGACTTCACCGGCGGTCCGATGGGGTTGCCGGGTATCCCGCAGCCGAGCTTGTTTGGGTTTGCGCTCTCCTCGCACTGGCACTTCCTGGTTTTCACCGCCTTGTTTCTCGTTGCCGGGTTCTGGGTCGCGCAGCGGCTCGGTGAGTCGCCGTATGGCCGAGTGCTGAAGGCGATTCGAGAGGATGAGACGTTATGCGCTGTGCGATCATCTGATTCATTGGACTGAACGGATGGCAGACACGCTCCCGTAGATTTCGGTCACTTCTGCATTGACCCCGCTAATTTTTCTGTTGCCAGGATGCCATGATGAGTAGTAACCTTACTGAAACATTCTAACGAGGGCAGCGATCCTTCGGGTGGTGCGAGGTATCGCTGAAAGTGAAGAACATCGACCACGCAGCAAGCGCAGGTGACCGAGAATTGGCGGGAGTGCGAAAGCTTTCGCGCAGGAACCGTTGGAAGACGGACAATCGCGTTGAGGTGTGGAGAGGCGAGAAGGTGGTGGTCAAAGACTGTTCGGTGATGCCACCCTGGTACCGCTACCTCTTTGGGATCAGACAACTGAGGCGGGAATACAGGGCGCTCGAAGCACTCGCCGACTTCGCGACCGTACCTTCGGTTCGTCGCTGGGTGTCGCCCACGGCCTTCGCGATGCAGTGGATGGAAGGTACGAGCATTCGGAGCGCCCGAGGCGACAGGAATCTCTCGTTCATCTGCGAGCAGCTCCACCAATGCGTGGCGAAGATGCACCGGCTTGGGGTTGCCCATTGCGACCTGCACCAGTCGAATATATTGGTCACCCCCGACAGACAGGTGAGGATTGTGGATTTGGCGACCGCCGTCGAGAGATCGGGGGTCCCAGCCTGGGTCTGGGCGTATGCCACGTACCTCGACTGGGTGGCTGTTGGGAAATTCTACCGTTTGTATAGCCCCGCGCGATTCCGTCAAGCAAATGCTCCCTGGCTCATCCCGCCACCATTTGGGTATCGAACTATCCACGATTTCTTCCATCGCACTCTAAGAAGGAGACCCGAACGAATTCATGCAACACTCGCTGGGCATTATCCGCAAGTTTGAGAGGCCGATTGAGGTACTGAAGGTTCTGTTCGCGTGGTTTGTGCTGGCCGCGATTCTCATTGGGAGCAGTCCGCCAACCTCCCGCGAGTTCTGGCTGGGTTCGGCAAGCTTCGCGGTCGCCCAGTTTATTCGAGTATGGGCTGCCGGACATCTGACACGGGGCAAGGCGCTGACTACCAGCGGACCCTACGCCTATGTCAGAGATCCGCTGTACGTTGGGCGGTTGTTCTGGGTGCTGGGGCTGGGATTCTATTCAGGGCAGCCTTGGGTGGGAGTTGTTCTCATTGTGATCTTCCTGTGGTTTTACTGCACGAAGAAGATACCGAAGGAAATGAAGAATCTCGAGGCGGCGTATGGAGACCCATACCGAATTTACAGCGCCCAGGTAAAGAGCCTGCTCCCTCGCCTTTGCCCCTACCCGGAGCGCGCCAACCGCAGATGGCAATGGGTGATCTTCCAGCAGAATAAGGAAATCTGGGCAGTGGTGATCGTTGCGGTGGTCATTGCATCCTTCTGGGCAAAGACCTTCTATTTCCTCAATTGACAAGGATGGATGCAGTCTTTATGCTTACCTTTGTTCTCGTGAGGCGCGTACACTCCCGATCCGCCGGTAGACGCATGATTTCAGACTCCGGGTGAGAGGTATGTCGACGAAACAAACAGGTGCTGACTCGAATGGGAATCTGCGCCCCGAGCTTGAGAAGCGCAAGCGCGAATTGGACGCGGTGCTGGAGATCAGCAACGCGCTCTTCTCCAAAGTCGGGCTTGACGAGCTTGTTAAGGCAACCCTCGAGGTAACGCTTCGAACCGTTAACGCCGGGGCCGGGTCCGTCATTCTCTTTGATCCGAAGATTGAGAAACTGGTTTTCAGATACGTGGTCGGTCCGGCAGCCCCCATGCTTACGGGGATGGAACTCAATCCCGATCAGGGGATTTGTGGCGAGGTGTTCCAGACAGCGATTCCGAAGATTACCGATGATCCCATGAAGGAGAAACGCCATCTTCGATCCGTGGGAGAGGATATTCACTACATCACCAAGAACATGGTGTCGGTGCCCCTCAAGAGCATTGCAGGCAATCCCATCGGAGTCATGCAGATACTCAATAAGGAGGAGACGAACTTTGACGAAGATGACCTCGAGTTGCTGACCATCATGGCTGCACAGGCCGCGACGGCTATCGAGAACGCGCGCCTGCACGAAGAAGCCAAATTGGCTGTGGTCGTCAACCTGATGGGCGATATCAGCCACGACATCAAGAACCTCATCACTCCTGTTTCTACATGCACCCAGACGCTGGAGATGATGTGGCAGCCGATGGTGGATGAGTTTAACGCCATTCAGGAAGAATACAAGGATAGCGACCCCGCTCTGGTGGAGCGCATCGAGAACGCGTGGGGATTTATTCGTGATTTCTTCCCGGAAGCTGTGGAGATGATTACCGATGGTTCCACAGCCACGCAGGAGCGCGTGCGGGAGATTGCCGACTGCGTCAAGGGGATCATCGCCACGCCAAAGTTCGAGCTGCTAAGCATGGAAGAGGTCATCGAAAAAGCCATCAAACCCCTCAAAGTGGTGGGCGACAAAAACGGGGTGACGGTGGGCATGGAAGCCGGCGACAATGTTCCTCTCACGATGATCGACCAAAAGCAGCTTTACAATGCCATCTACAATCTGGTCAACAACGCGATCCCCGAGACTCCAGCAGGAGGGTCAATCACGGTGAAGACCTCTGCTGAAACAGAAGGAGAGTTTCCTGACGGCGCTTATGTGATGATCCGTGTGCAGGATACCGGGAACGGCATGCCTGACCACGTGAAGGCGAAGCTCTTCTCAGATCAGGCCATCAGCACCAAGCCGGGAGGAACCGGCCTGGGGACAAGGATTGTAAAAAATGTTGTGGACGCCCACGAAGGTACCATCACCGTCGAGAGCGAGCAGGGCGTGGGAACTACTTTTAGCATGAAAATCCCCTACCGGACAGAAATGCCGGATATGGGAGACGAGGATGAGGGATAATGGAATCTCTCCGTAAGAGGATTTTCTGCAGGACGGTCACCCTGAAGTCGAGGCGGCAGGTCCTTCTCTTGGAACCCACGTCTTGACGGTTCGCTTGCGCAGCGGAATCTGAATCTCCCTCTTTTTGCCCCCCTCGAAGACCTGCACCGTCTGGAAGTCCGTCACCACCTGCTCCCTCCATTCGCCCTGCGTGATCACTTTCCCACCAAGTGCTCCTCCCCGTTGCTGTCCGCCTCCCGAACTGGGGCCAGTGCAGGGGGGGGGTACGGGAATCACCGGAGGGGAGGGCGGCGGCGGCGGTGGCGGTGAGGATGGCGCGGAGCTCCCTCCACCTTGCTGCTGGCCTGCTGGAACGTAGGTTTCATCGAGGTCGCCGATGCCTACCGCCGGAGCTTGTGGAGCCAGGGCTACCGGGGGCAGAATATCGGGGTTGGGGGAAACGACTTTGATGGCGGTGTCGCCAGCGTGACTAATGACCCGGGCAAGCGCGTCGCCATCTGATCGCGAGATTGCCAGCAGGATACCGGATGGCAGCGACGTTACTCCGCCTTCGTTGACCACGAATCGCGGATGGAGGTCCACGACTTTTGCGCTCCGCGCCACCAGGTTCGTCTGTGCCCCAAAGACCTGCGTGATCTCGACCAGGGAATTCTCCCGCAGGTTGGCCTTTTGCTCCTCAGTAACCGTGTGCCACCAAACCTGTTGCCATGGCGTGACGCCCGAGGACCACGGACCCGGTTCGAGTTGCCCCATGAGGTCCCCGGAGTGGATCACCTCGCCTTTCTTTTTCGTGGACGCAATAACAGCGTGGGCGATCTCCCCTTGCGTAGCCGGGCTCCCGTCGAGCTGGGAGGTTTCCACTGTCTCCTCCGCAACCAGCGACTCGTCGAGCACAATTCCCGCGGGGGAATCCTGCGCCACGGTGAAGACCGTTGTGCTTCCCCCAACCTTTCGGGGTGGTTTGCTGGACTTCTTCCCTTTGAACAGGACATAGCTCAGCCCGGCAGAAGCCACAAAAACCAGCAAAATGAGAACGACGCCAAGCCTCCGCATGTTCCTCACATCCTGTCTGTCTTCCGTCTTTGTTTCGCGCTAACCAGGGGACACAAAAAACGCCTGACCGGAAAGACCGGCGAAGCGTTTTTCTGCATCAGATGCTGCCACGCAAGGCCCATCATTGAAGATCGTTCCGCCAGGTAGTCCGTCAGAGGGACATAAAATTCCGCCGTTTGGCGCAACACGCCACACGGGAGGCGATGGACATGCAGCGGCGATTATGAACTTGTCTCTTCACCGGAATCTGATGCCCCTTCGGGTTCAGCGCTTTCCGACTCTCCGGAGCTGTCGGTTTCGGCGGATTGTTCAGCAGGTTTCTCCGCATCGGTTGGAGAGACCTCAGGGGCAGGGATGGCAGAGTCAAATTCCTTGCTCGCCCGCATCTCACTGATCCCAATTGCCAGCGCCAACGCGCCTCCGAAGAACAGCGTGACACCGAAGCATCCCCTGAAGACGGTGCCAAAATCAACCCGCCAAATCCACCACAGGATCAACCCGATGATCCCAACAATCAATCCGCCAACCACCGTGATCGTATTCGTCATGTGCTACGTCCTCCTTTTCCTATTTCTTCTGAATGAACTGAGATAGAGTATAGCAGAAACACTCTGTCTGGGCAAAAAAAATCTGCCTTGCTGAAATACCAACGTAGTGGTGGTTGATCTGGGGGGGGTGCATCCCGGAATTACGGAGATTGCCGTAGGATAAAGCTCCAGCTTTGTCAATCAGCAGACTCGCTTCGGGTGTAAGTCAGATTTGTGATGCGTGGAGGTAATCAGCGCCCTGGGGCCGGGCAGGCATAAACGAAAGGTTGGGAAGACCTACGCGAGTGAAAGGGGACAGTAACAACCCCCATCCTCGAACCCTTTGGGTTCGAGGATGGGGGTTGCTGCAAGAACCCACTCAGGACCGACGAACCGCGAACTGCGTTACACAATCACTGTCGGTTTCCAGATGATAGGCGCCGATGGTTCCGGCTGGGCTGAATTCTCACAAATCTTACTTACACCCCCCGCGCCCGCCGCCTGCGTGTCTGCAGAAGAAAGGTGGAGAGTGGAAATGTGAAGGGACGCACACGAGATTGCACTTGTCCATTCATGGCTCAATCCGCAGCAGCCCGGCAAGATTCCGCCAGGCGATCATCTCGATTCCTGCGTCGTCGACTCCTGCCAGCTGCAAGAAGTTCATCATGCTCGCAACGCAGGGCGGGTAGGGGTTCTCCTCTGGGTGACCCACCACGAACACCACTCCATAGGGAAGAAACGGCGGCCCGACGCGCGTTACCCAGTCGGTCCCCGCAATGAGGCGCGTCAAGGGGACTCGCTCCACCACACTGCGGACACCGGGGGAGTCGAAGTCTCGAATTTCCACCCAGAAGTTGTCGGGGAAATCGCCGCAGGTCTGTTCGATGAGGTCGAGGTACTGGTCCACCACCGGCGGGTCTGCGTCGGGCATCCCGACCGCGTGCGCCAGAACGTACTGCGCTTCGGGCACACGCTGCGCCAGTCGGCAGAGGTCGGTGAGTTGCGCTATGCCGTGACTGGAGGCGTGTTCCTGACGGTTGGAGGTAGAAATGTGAACCTGCACCGGCACGCCGAACTCAATGGCGCGGCGGACCAGCTTCTCCACGGGAGGGCTGTTCATCTCGTATCCCATCATATATTGCAGCATCTCCCCAAGCTGCACGAAGCCCCATTCACCAAGACACAGGTCCATCATGCGCAGCGATTCATCGAGGAACCGGGGGTTCACCATGCAACTGCCATACAGCCTCCCCGGCGCGGCGCGGACGAGATCCCGAATGAAGGTGTTGCCCTCGGTCATTCCTTCCGATTCATAGCAGATACGACTCATGCGCGGGCCGTCGGGGCTGACCACCAGACGCAGGTCTGCCTCCTCGGCGTCGAGGACCGCCAGCAGATCATCCACGAAGTGGGGCCGCTCGCTGCCATCACCATTCAGGTCGCTCACGTGAATATGATTGTCTATCCAGACCAACTTCCTCATTCCGTTGCCTCCTGCACGCTGGTTCTCCTCGAACTCGCAGAGTTCGCCTCGAACCCGCATTCCGCTCTACCCTTTGTCGCCCGAAGTTCTCGTGCCGGGCGTTTAAGCCAGCAAACCGAAATATAGCACGTTGTGTCTCTGTCCACAAGCAGCGGAAATGCTATAATGCCACGCATGCGCTGCCGCGGACGCGTCGCAGCGATGAGTTTGAGGAAGGAGAACGTAGATGCTGTCTTCGAAGGTTGTCAAGGAATACGCAAAAAGTTGTGGCGCTGATATTGTGGGGATTGCCTCGATGGATCGGTTCGAGGGCGCGCCGAAGCAGGCGGACCCGCGGTATATTGCGCCCGATGCAAAGTCGATGATCGTCATGGGATTCCGCATTCCCCGGGGAACGCTGCGGGGAATTGAGGAAGGGACGTTCCATGTCGCGTATTCCTCGATGGGATACGCGGCCATCAACAAGGTTCTGCAGCCGATGGTGTTGTGGCAGGTGACGGCCATGCTGGAGGATGCCGGTTACGAAGCCGTGCCGGTGCCGAACAATTTCCCGTGGTGCAACATCCACACGGGAACCGGCGAGCCGCGTCCCGAATTCAGCCGACCGGTCTCCCCCCCCAAGCCGGCGCCGGATGTGTTCATCCACTCGAGCCGAGCCACGCGCCGCTCGTCGCCCCTCACGCCATCGAGAACTCCCGCTTCCCCGCCGAATGGCACGACCGCGTCACTCAGTGCAACCACCATTGCCACCAGTGCGACTATTGCGAGTCTGTGCTGGGCGAGGTGCGGGTATGTTGGGTGTAAGTCAGATTTGTGAGAATCCACCCCACCTGTCCGAGTACGTGAGTAGTGATCTTCCAGCATCTCCTTGCACGCGGGAGTCGTCGGCCATGCAGGGATTGACGACTGCCATCCATAGGAATGTGGCGCGGCGGTTGCGGACAACGCGTCCGGCCGCCACAGAGTCCCAAGCCGGAGAGTTTCCACATGATAACCGGTGAAATCAAGAGTCAAATCGACCGCATCTGGGACGCGTTCTGGTCTGGCGGCATCTCCAATCCGCTGGAGGTGATCGAGCAGATTACCTATCTGCTCTTCCTCCGCCGGCTCGACGACCTGCATACGCTGGAAGAAAATAAATCCGCCCGGCTGAAGAAGCCCATGCAGCGCCGTGTGTTTCCCGAAGGGAAGGACGCCAAAGATCGGCCCTATGAGGACTTCCGCTGGTCGCGTTTCAAGCACTTCGCTCCTGCCGAGATGTTCGCCGTTGTGAGTGAGCACGTCTTCCCGTTTCTGCGAGCTTTGGGCGGCGACGACTCCACTTACGCTCAGCACATGAAGGACGCGCGGTTCACCATCCCCACCCCCGGTCCGCTGGCGAAGGTGGTGGACATGGTCGAGCAGATGCCCATGGAAGACCGCGACACCAAGGGCGATCTCTACGAATACATGCTCGGCAAGATCGCCACTGCCGGGCAGAACGGACAGTTCCGCACCCCGCGCCACATCATCCGGTTGATGGTCGAGCTGACCGCGCCGCAGCCCACCGACGTTATCTGCGATCCGGCCTGCGGCACCGCGGGGTTCCTCGTGGGGGCGGGGGAGTACTTGCGCGAGCGCCACCCGAACCTGCTGCACGACGCGAAACTGCGCGAGCACTTCCACCGCGGCATGTTCCACGGCTTCGACTTCGACAACACCATGCTGCGCATCGGCAGCATGAACATGCTGTTGCACGGTGTGGAGAACCCGGACATCCGCTACCGCGACTCACTGGCGCAGGATCATGCGGGCGAGGAGGAGAAGTACACGCTGGTGCTGGCCAATCCGCCCTCCGCCGGCAGCCTCGATTACGAGAACACCGCCAAAGACTTGCTGCAGATCGTGAAGGCGAAGAAGACGGCGCTGCTCTTCCTCGCTTTGTTCCTGCGGCTGCTGAAGCCCGGCGGGCGGGCGGCGGTCATCGTGCCCGACGGCGTGCTGTTCGGCTCCAGCAAGGCGCACAGAGAGTTGCGCCGCATTCTGGTGGAAGACCAGAAGCTGGACGCCGTGGCGTCGCTCCCCGGCGGCGTCTTCAAGCCCTATGCGGGCGTCTCCACGGCAATCCTGCTGTTCACGAAGACCAACTCCGGCGGCACAGACCATGTGTGGTTCTACGATGTGCAGGCCGACGGCTGGAGCCTCGACGACAAACGCACGCCGCTTCTGCCGGAAGACAAACTCGGCCCTGTCCCCCGCACCACACTCACAGATGACGAGCACGCCAAGAATAACCTGGCCGACCTGCTTGCGCGCTGGCGCTCCTTTCACCCCCTCACCCCGACCCTCTCCCCCCGCGGGGGAGAGGGTCGGGGTGAGGGGGAAACCAGCCGCCTCCGTACCGCGCAATCCTTCTGCGTGCCGAAGTCCGACATCGCTGCGCAGGGCTACGATCTCTCGCTCAACCGCTACAAGGAAGTCATTTACGAAGAAGTCGAACACCGCCCACCGAAGGCGATCCTCGCCGACCTAGCGAAGTTGGAGCGCGAGATCGAGCAGGGGATGAAGGAGTTGAAGGGGATGGTGGGATGAAAGCGATTGAACCCACGGGCCGGGACATGGTCGCGCCAACCGCCGAGACATCGCGACTCCTGGGTGAGTTGCGTGAGTTGATCCGCGCCGCCCGCCGCCGCGTGGCGACGGCCGTGAATGCCGAGCAAACCTTGCTCTACTGGTACATTGGCCGTCGGCTGCTGCAGGAAGACCTCGCTGGCGGGCGCGCGGAGTACGGCAGGCGAATTCTTGTAACGCTGTCACAACAATTGGTCGTCGAGTTTGGCGCGGGCTTCAGCTATTCCGCGTTGACTCGTATGGTTCGTTTCGCAGAGCAGTTCCCCGATGAAGAGGTTGTCAGCGCTTTGGCCAGGCAACTGGGGTGGAGCCACTTTCTCGCGCTCCTGCCGATCAAAGACCCTCTTGCCCGTGAGTTCTATGCCGAAATGTGCCACATTGAGCGCTGGACAGTACGGGCCCTGCGGCAAAACATCGGGAGCTTGTTGTATGAACGAACCGCCCTGTCCCGCAACCCAGAGACCGTCATTCAATCCGAGCTGGCGGCACTGCGCGCGGGCGAGACGGGAAGTCCCGATGTCGTGTTCCGAGATCCCTACATCCTTGACTTCCTCGGGTTGCAGGGCGCGTTCTCGGAGAAGGATATGGAAGCGGCCATCCTGCGCGAGATGGAGAGGTTTCTGCTCGAACTGGGCAGCGGCTTTTCTTTTGTGGCTCGGCAAAAGCGTATGAGCATCGGCAAGGACGACTTCTACCTCGACCTGTTGTTCTACCACCGCCACCTGCGTCGGCTGATTGCCGTCGAACTCAAACTCGAAGCCTTTCAACCCGCGCACACCGGACAGATGGAACTCTATCTGCGCTGGCTGGACAAGCACGATCGGGCGCTCGGAGAGGAATCCCCCATGGGGCCGATCCTCTGCGCTGGCGCGGATGCCGAACAGGTCGCGCTACTGCAACTGGACGAGAAATCCATACGCGTCGCCGAATACCTGACCGAGTTGCCTCCCCTGCCGGTGTTGCAGGAGCGTCTGCATCGCGCGATTGAACTGGCGCGAGAACATATGGCGAAACAGGAGTTGAAGGGGATGGTGGCTGAGCGAAGCCGAAGCAGCCGAAGGGAATGAAGGGGATGGTGGGATGAGCAATATCTTCGACATGCAGAAGGTCATCGATAGCAAGCAAGATCACCGCAAGCGCCTCGCCGCCCTGCCAATCGCAGAGAAGCTGCGGTTGCTCGAGCAACTCCGCGACCGGACACTGGCCATCCGCGCCAGCCGCGAGAAACCCCGCACAATTCGCAGTGAAGGAGAGGATGGAGAAGGGATGAAGGAGTGGGAGGGGATGGTGCGATGAGAGCGTGGAAGACAGTGGCGCTTGGCGACCTAGTTGACCGCGCCCAGACGTGGAATCCCTCGCGTTCAGGGCCGCAAGAAGTCTTCGATTACATCGACCTCAGTGCCGTCGACCAGGATGCGAAGGTGATTATTGGGCCACGCGAGCTTCCGTGCAGTGAAGCTCCGAGCCGCGCTCGCCAGCTTGTGGTAAAGGGCGATGTTCTTGTTTCCACCGTTCGCCCGAATCTTAACGGTGTGGCGCGAGTACCCGAAACGTTGGATGGAGCGACCGCCTCAACTGGCTTCTGTATATTGCGGGCGGACCCGACGGTGCTGGATTCCACCTACCTTTTCCACTGGGTCAAGTCGCCGACGTTCGTTAACGACATGGTCAGAAAATCAACTGGTGCAAACTATCCCGCTGTGTCTGACCGCATCATCTTCGAGTCGCGGTTTCCCCTCCCTCCTCTCCCCGAGCAGCGCCGCATCGCTGCGATCCTGGACAAGGCGAATGCGCTGCGGGCCAAGCGCCGCGCCGCCCTCACCCAACTCGACACGCTCACACAATCCATCTTCCTGGAGATGTTCGGGGATCTGCTCAAAGAACCCGACCGATGGCCGCGCGAGACATTGGGGAGTCAACTTGATTTCCTAACTAGCGGCTCGCGAGGTTGGGCGCAATACTACCGCGAGACCGGCAGTATATTCCTGCGGATACAGAACGTCCGACGCGACGAGTTGGTGCTTGAGGATGTGGCTCGCGTCGACGCTCCCCACACCGTCGAGGCACGGCGAATCCGCGTTCAGGCCGGGGACGTTCTCTTGAGCATGACCGCAGACTTGGGCAGGACTGCGGTCATGCCAGAGGGACTGGGTGCTGCCTATATCAACCAGCATCTTGCGATTCTCCGAGCGCCGAAGCTGGAACCACGATTCCTATCCGCGTACCTATCCTGCCCCGCTGGACAGCGACAGATTCTCGGACGCAATCGACAAGCAGTAAAGGCGGGCCTGAACTTCGATGACGTGCGATCCATTCGGCTGTCCCTCCCTCCTCTCCCCCTCCAGCGCGAGTTTGCGGTGCGGGTGGCGGCGGTGGAGCGGTTGAAGTCGGCGCAGCGGGAGTCGCTGGCGACGCTGGACGCGCTGTTCGCTTCGCTCCAGCACCGCGCGTTCCGGGGGGAGTTGTAGCCATGTTGCCCTTCGCTCCGCGCTTCACCATCACCAACACCATCACGGCGGACCTGACGACCATTGAACGGGCGCGCGGTTTTCTGGATGCGGCGACTCTGTCGCAACAGTGGATCGAGCGGATGAGCCAGCGCGCCTTGTTGCTCGAAGCGCACCACACTACTCACATCGAGGGCACCGAGCTGACGTTGGACCAGGCGGAGCAACTGTGGGCGGGCGAAACGGTTGCGGGCGCACGGCGCGACGATGTGCGCGAACGGGTCGAGTGGCTGCGCGCCGAGACCGGCATCCATCCGGCGCTGGTGGCCGGCATTGCGCAGTTCCAGCTTGTCCACATCCATCCTTTTGTGGACGGCAATGGCCGCACCTCGCGCCTGCTCTCCACCCTGTGCCTTTGCCGTGCCGGTTACGACTTCAAGCGCCTGTTCACTCTCAGTGAATACTACGACCGCGATCGGAGCCAGTTCTACACGGCTTTGCAGGGCGTGCGAGAGCAGGACATGGACATGACCGGCTGGCTGGAGTATCTTGTGGATGCGTTGGCTGGCCAGTTAGAGGAGGTAAAACAGCGAGGCACGGCAGTCATCCGGGCCGAAGTGATGGCAAACACACTTCATCTGAATACCCGCCAGAAGCTGGCGATGGAGCGGCTCCTGGAGACGGGAATGGTGCGCGTTGAGGACATGGAAACCATCTGCCCCGGCGTTCACCTTAGGACCCTGCAACGGGACCTGCAGGAATTGGTCGCGAAGGGGTTGGCAACGAAGGATGGTTCAGCCCGAGCGACCCGTTATTTACTCGCCGAGGCGCCGGATGGCCGCCTCGCGGCAAGTATTGTGGCCGCCTCGCGACAAGTATTGTGACAGACTCACGGCACGGCAGGGAATCGGGCATGACCCACTTCGCCTTCCTCCAGCGTGAATGGCCGGACGTGTTCGACGCGGCGGCGCGTTCCGAAGCGGCGGTCCGCGCGGACCCGCGCACGGCCTGTTTCTACGCGCGCCGCGCGCTGGAACTGGCGGTGAACTGGGCGTACAAACACGACGCCGCGCTCGAGTTGCCGTACCAGGACAACCTGTCGGCGCTGATCCACGATCCCAGCTTCAAGCAGACCGCGGGTGAGGCGGTCTTCAACAAGGCGCGGGTCATCAACACGCTGGGCAACCGGGCAGTGCATAGCCATCGGGCCGTGCCGGAAAGCGACGCGCTGTCGGCGGTGCGGGAGTTGTTCCACGTCGCCTATTGGTTCGCCCGCACCTACGCGCGGGGCGAGCGTCCCGCGCCGGAGCTCTCGTTCGATGCGTCCGTCCTTCCACAGCCACCGCCGTCCCCGCAGCAGACCGCCGAGCAGTTGCAGGCGCTGGAAGCGCGTCTGCGTGAGCGGGATGAGAAGCTGACGGCGCTCAAGCGAGACAGGGGCGCGCTGGACGAAGAACTCAAGCGTCTCCGCGCCGAGGTCGCCGAAGCAAAGAAGGCGGCCTCGGCTCAGCCGGACACCCACGACTACTCCGAGTCCGAGACCCGCGACTACTTCATTGATCTGTTGCTCAAGGAAGCGGGATGGCCGCTCGACCAGGCGCGGGATCGCGAGTTTGAGGTCAGCGGAATGCCCAACGCCGAAGGCAAGGGCTTCGTGGACTACGCGCTCTGGGGCGACGACGGCAAACCTCTCGGTCTGGTTGAGGCCAAACGCACACGCCGCGACCCGCGTGTGGGCCAGCAGCAGGCGAAACTGTACGCCGATTGCCTGGAGCGGATGTTCGGGCAGCGCCCGGTGATCTTCTACTCCAACGGCTATGAACACTGGATGTGGGACGACACCAACTACCCGCCACGCGCGGTGCAGGGGTTCCACAAGAAAGCCGAACTGGAATTGCTGGTCCAGCGGCGTGGCAGCCGGAAGTCATTGGCCACTGCCGAAATCAATACGGAAATCGTCGAGCGCTACTACCAGTGGCGCGGCATCCGCCGCATCGCCGAAGCCTTTGAGCAGGATCACGACCGCAAGGCTTTGCGGGTACAGGCCACGGGCGCGGGCAAGACGCGCACGGTGATTGCACTGTGTGACTTGCTCATGCGAAGCAACTGGGTGAAGCGGGTGCTGTTTCTTGCCGACCGCGTGGCCCTGGTCAAGCAGGCGGTGAACGCGTTCAAACGCCACCTGCCAGAAGCGTCGCCGCTGAACCTCGTCACCGAGAAGGATGCCGAGGGGCGCGTGTTCGTCTCGACCTATCCGACGATGATGGGGCTGATTGATGAGACGCGCGAAGGTCAGCGACGCTTTGGCGTCGGGCACTTCGATCTGGTGATCATAGACGAGGCGCACCGTTCAGTCTTCCAGAAGTACCGCGCTATCTTCGACTACTTCGACTCCCTGCTGGTGGGTCTTACGGCCACGCCCAAAGATGAGGTGGACCGCAACACGTACAGTCTGTTCGACCTTGAGAACGGCGTGCCGACCGATACCTACTCGCTCGAAGAAGCGGTGCGGGACAAATTCCTCGTCCCGCCGAAGGCAGTCTCGGTGCCGCTCAAGTTCCAGCGGGAGGGGATCAGATACAACGCGCTCTCGGAAGAAGAGAAGGATCAGTGGGACGCGCTGGAATGGGGCGAGGAGGAGATTCCCAGGGAAGTCGGGGGAGAAGCAATCAACAAGTGGCTGTTCAACAAGGACACGGTCGACAAGGTGCTCGAGCACCTGATGACGCGCGGGCTGAAGGTCGCCGGCGGTGATCGGTTGGGCAAAACCATCATCTTCGCCAAGAACCAGGATCATGCGAAATTCATCGCCGAGCGCTTCGACGCGCACTACCCACATTACAGAGGCAAGTTCGCGCGGGTGATCACCTTCGAGACGAAATACGCTCAGAGCCTGATTGACAGCTTTTCGAACAAGGAGAAGTCTCCGCACATTGCCATCTCGGTAGACATGCTCGATACCGGCATAGACATCCCCGAGGTTGTGAACCTCGCCTTCTTCAAACTGGTACGCTCGAAGACCAAGTTCTGGCAGATGGTGGGGCGGGGAACGCGCCTCTGCCCCGACCTGTTTGGGCCGGGCCAGGACAAGCAGTTCTTCCACATCTTCGACTACTGCCAGAACCTGGAGTTCTTCAGCGAGAACCCGGAGACAACGGATGGGGAGACTGGGGAACCGCTGGGCAAGCGGCTGTTTACTGCCCGGCTGGAGGTGATTGGCGAGTTGGACAGACGGCTTGTGGCTGACACCAAAGTCAAAGGCATTCAGCAGCCGCCGGGTGAAGTGTACGGCGAACCGACCACCGAGAGGGAGGTGCGCCGGACGGTTGCGGAATTGCTGCAACGGGAAGTGGCCGCGATGAATCACAGCAACTTCGTCGTCAGGCCGCACCGTCGTCTCGTGGAGAAGTATGCACACCCGGACGCGTGGCTGAAACTCTCCGGGGAGGCCCTATCGGAACTCTCGCACAAGGTGGCAGGTTTGCCCTCAGAGTTGGACCCCGAGGCGGAAGAGTCCAAACGTTTCGACCTGCTCATGTTGAAAGTGCAACTGGCGCTCTTGCGCTCGGAGCCTGGGTTTGAGCGCCTGCACAATCTGGTGATGGAAATGGCGGGATTGCTGGAGGAGGTATCCGCTATCCCGATGGTGCGTGAGCAGATGGCGCTGATTCTGGACGTGCAGACTGACGAATGGTGGCAGGCCGTAACAATCCCGATGCTGGAGAGGGTGCGTCGCCGGTTGCGGGCGCTCGTTCCTCTGATCGAGAAGCGACAGCGCGCCCCCCTCTACACCGACTTCGAGGACGAGATGGGTGAAGAGAACAAGGTGACGCTGCCGGGTTTCGGAGAGGGTGCGGACTACGCTAAGTTCCAAGCGAAGGCGCGGGCCTTCCTGCGCGAACACGAGAACCATATCGTGATCCACAAACTGCGGAGGAATAAGGCGCTCACGCAGACGGATCTGACGGAGTTGGAGCGTATGCTGGTCGAAAGTGGCATCGGGACGGCGGACGACATCGACCGCGCCAAGAGAAATTCGCAGGGGTTGGGCTTGTTCGTGCGGTCGCTGGTGGGGTTGGACCGCGAGGCGGCGAAGGAAGCATTGGGGCGTTTTCTGGAGGGGACAACGGTTACCGCAAACCAGATTGAGTTTGTGAACCTCATCGTGGACCATTTGACGGAACATGGGGTGATGGAACCGGCGCTGCTATACGAATCGCCCTTTACCGACCTGACACCGCAGGGGCCGGAAGGGCTGTTTGGCGCCCGGCAAGTTGATGCATTGGTGGTCGCCCTGGGAACGGTGCGCCTAGCTGCGATGGCGGCTTGATCGCCTTCAGTGTTGCGGCCATCGTGGAAATGACCCGCGCCATCGGGCAGACGTTACCGACGCGTGAGTGTCGCATGGGATTTAGAGTTTGTGGAGGGCAAGCCTCGAGGAATTGCGGTTGCGCCTTTCGGGGTGCTTCCCGCCACTCTCAGGAGATGAATTGATGAACCACATTGATCGCGTTCGCCGCGCCATTGAGTTTGCATCGCCCGACTGCGTGCCCATCGAACTGGTGGATGTTCCGTTCGTTTACGATGCCTACGATACGCTTGATCCTGCCTCTGTCACGGTTCCGAAGGGCGCCGAGGGGTTTGATTCCATGCAGGCGACGTACCATTGGACGCTGAAGAATGCGGAAACCAATGGAGGGGGGGAGAGATTGCGGCGCGATGAATGGGGATGCCTGCAACGCGTGCCGCACGACGAGAACTCCGCATACGAAATCATCGAGCGCCCCCTGAAGGAAGAGAACTCGCTCACAGGCTACACCTTTCCCGATCCCTCGGTTGCGGACCCATACTTCGATCGGATCGAGCGCGTGATTAAAGAGAGGTACGCTGACCGGTTCGTTTGCGGATATGTAGATCCGGGGCCGTTGATCGTAGCGTTTGCGCTGATGAGTTACGAGGGACTCCTGACGCGTCTTTATGACAACGTGGATGAGGTCAGGCATGTTGTCAGCAAGATCGTTGATTATCAGATCGACATCGTCCGGAAGTGGAAGTCTGCGGGTGCGCACATGATCTGTGTGATTGACGAAATCGCCGGCACCGGTGGGCTGATGTTCTCACCCGACCTCTGGCGCACTCACTTCAAGTCGGAGATGGCGCGGCTGTTTAACGGCATCCGTCGTCAGGATCTATACGTGGGGTGTCTCTTGGACGGTGACATCACAGCAATCTTCGACGATGTCGCCTCCTTTGATCTGGATGCTATCGATATTCGGCAACCCCATTGTGTGGGCATAGATCGCTGGGCGGAGGCATTCCGCGGCAAGGTGTGTATGAAGGCTTCAGTGGACATGATGACAACCCTGGCGGAGGGAAGTCCCGCTGCGGTGGAAGCCGAAGCGCGTGAGTTGCGAGACAAACTCGGAACAGACAAAGGCGGATTCATGGGCATCGTTTTGCGCTGGCACCGTCCGGCGTACAGGGAAACCAATGTGGAGGCCAGCGTGCGTGGCTTCCTCAGCGCGTCGTCGGCTGGTCAGGAAAGCTTCTGAATTTCTGCGATGAACCGATCGGTTTCGTCCACGCTGTCGAATGCCTGACCGACAAACAGCCAAGCGCCTTTGGGACCGGTTTGCTCCAGCACGGTCAGCGCGTCCTGTGCGTCATCCGCGTGGATCAGGAACCCTTTGCCGGCTGCCTGAATGCGCTTGTAGACATTCACCCACTTGGCAGCAGGTCCATTGCCCGCGCCGTACACCCATTGCACTGCGTTCAGGTTTGGGATTTCCAGCAGAAGGTCGAGGTGGCGCAACGCCTGCGGGCCGTCGAGGTGGAAGACGCTACGCTCCATCGCCTCCATTTCTGTCAGGATGTCTGGGAGCACCGCGTTCCGGGAGAAGTCATCCGACAACATGCACCAGAAATCGCAGCTTGGGATGTAAGCCGGTCCGGGATGGTAAAAGGGAATCCAACTGGTAGAGCCGAACCCCGCCTGCGCGACCATCGAGTGACACCGCTGGAAGCAAGCAACAAAACCCTTGGCCACGTGCTGACCGACCTCGATGATGGTGTCCGGATCGTCTACGATATCCATGCACAACTCTTGGGGTTCCCGAAGTGAAGCGAGCATGTCGTAGTTCCCGTGCAGGTCGGGCATCCCGATGAGATAGCGATCGTCGCACTTCTCCACGGCGAGGGCAGTGATTTCCTCGATCGTTTGCCAGTACGGATTGTCGAAGTCCGGCTGAAGCTTCAGAATGTTGCTCCAGTCCTCCAGCGTATGGACGGGAGGAACCGACCAACTGGTTGTCTCGGAGAACTCCAGTTCGCAGCCGTAGACGGTGCCCGTCAATTCGGGGCCGATGTTGGGGAAGAACACCGGAAGCGCGTCGCCCGGGTACTCTCGATGCACCAGTCCGTCGATGGCGGCATCGACCTTGAACTCCACGTCAAGCCAACGGTCGCGGTGGGAGACATGCTCATTGACCGAGGGTACATGAGAGCTTCCTGTGTTCACCGCCATGTTCACCGGCGGGCGGTCGATGATCTCACATTCCCACCAGGCGGTGAAACGCTGCACGGTCTTCTCGAATTCCGGTTTCAGGGTGACGGATTCCATTTAATTCTCCCTGTAAGTTCTGCTGTGCTTCGTCATTGCTTCGTGTCATGTTTCTCAAGTGTTCTCTTTGTCAGCTATACTCGTTACGGGTGAAAACACCCCCTCACCCTCGAACCCTTTGGGTTCGCGCCCTCTCCCCCGATGGGGCTGACTCTCAGACACACCTGACACCGTGAGCCACATCCGGTAAACTAGAGGGTATGGAGATTTGTGGTCAGTATTTTAGCAGAGAGACCCTCAGACGGATAGAGGGGGAGTTGGAGAGGGAGCCGGGATTGTCCCGGCGGGCGTTGGCGCGGCGTGTTTGGCGATTGATCTGGTGGCGTCGAACTCGCAGAGTTCGCGTCGAACTCGCAGAGTTCGCGGCCTGGCGG
>Ga0210024_1000852_pt1 | contig 27840 bp, 24 predicted proteins | sample CryGeymeta201525_FD_183988 | JGI IMG/M metagenome (GOLD analysis project Ga0210024, IMG submission 183988) | Groundwater microbial communities from Crystal Geyser aquifers in Utah, USA - Crystal Geyser metaG 2015-25 (SPAdes) (version 2) | ecosystem: Environmental > Aquatic > Deep subsurface >...
CGGCATTCCATCCGCTGTAGGCATAGAAAACGAAGAAGATGGAGATGGCGAAGGCGGGTTGGAAAATGGCGGCGAGGTCGGTGGTGGGCTCCAAGTTCCAGCGGATATCTCCATTTCCCGGAAGCATCACGGCGGCGATGAGAAAGGCGGCGATGAGCAGGAGTTTGAGGGCGGTGGCGGCGACCTGGACACGGGCGCTGGTCGTGGCACTGAAGGCGTGGGCGGCGGTGCCGAGGAGGATGACGACGATGGCGGAGGCGGTGACGGGAACGTTCGGAACTGCCTTGTGGAGGTATTCGCCAAAGGCGATTGCGCTGAGGGCGGTGGGAGCGGCGAAGCCGACGATGGTCGAGAGAAGCCCGGCCATGAAGCCGAGTGCGGGGTGATAGATTTCACCGAGGAAATGATGCTCGCCGCCGGAGCGGGGCAGGGCCTGGGCGACGGTGGCGTAGCAAAGGGCTCCGCAAAGAGCGATGATGCCTCCTAAGAGCCAGAGGAAGATGATTTGCGGGCCCGAGTTGAGGGTCGGGAGCTGGTAGCCGAGGGAGGTGAAGACGCCGGTTCCGACCATTGAGGCGACGACGAGGGCGAAGGCTGAGATGGCACCGGCGCGTTGTTTGGGCACAAGGGAGATGAACCGCCAAGACGCCAAGTTCGCCAAGGAAGAAAGTGGGGGAGTTGAACGGATCACGCGGGTGCCCGAGTAAGAGCTACCCACCCATCTTTCTCAGGAAAAGCATTCTCCTGGAAGCTCGCTCAATTCCAGCAACGGTAGGAGCTCAAGAATGCGTTGAAGCGACGATGGCAAGCGTCCAATCGCAAGTTTGATGGGCTCAATCGCCCGGTCATTTTTCATTCCGTGACTGCTCCGCTCCCACCAAAATCCTTAAGGTCTGGGACTTCCTGTAGTGGGGAAGGTTCGGGAGAGGGCGGAAGGTCGGGCAACGAGATTTCTTGGGCAAGGTTAGGTAACTCAGGAAGGGGGCCGGGTTCAGGTAAGGATGCCGGTTCATCAAGGTTTGAACGGCTGGTGATTCGTTCGAGTTTCCCCCTAAGGAGCTGCCGCGCCTCTGGAAGCAGCCCATCCCATTCAATCTCCGGCAAGGTTGCCAAGGTCGGGTCTTCCAACATCTGGATCGCCGCAATCTCCTTCACGACCCGAACGCGTGGCCGCATCGATTCGAACTCACCCAATCCTTCAAGCACGAGGAGAGCTTCCTTCGGTTCATCGTTGAGCAAATACGCAGTGGCCAGAGTTTCGCAGAAGCGCACATCAAGTGCCATCGTCGGCACCACTTCGGATAGCCCGGTGAGCTTCCTGATCACCGTTGTGGGAGGAGCCTTCCCCAAGATTCCGGCGATATCGAGTGCCTCGAGGATGACGGAGGGATTCTGGGGTTCCAGTGCGGCGACTGCGGAACAGAAGGCATGTAGAGTCGGCCCGTCTTTCTCCTTCCTTATCCACGATACTAGGGGAGCGAGTCCCGGCCACCCGGGCAAGCGCCCGGACCCCATTCGTACGGCCTCGACCATCGCTTCGTTTGCTAAATCCAACGCTCCGGCTTCCGACATCCATTCGTGTAGCACTAGGTAGCCGTTGAGCGTTGTAGTCCGCTCTGCGGTGTTCAGTGCACGTCTCCATTCGACTGAGCTTCGAGCAACTTCAGATAAGGGACCGCAAGCCTCTACTTTCAGGCAGCACAAGTCCAGTTCCGGAACATCCTCAGGAGCTGCCTCCAGCCAGGTTCTTGCCTCCTCCCAGCGCTCCAAGTCGATCAGCGCTTGAGCACGGAGACAGAAGAGATCTACATCGGACGCCGTGTCCTCCTCAGGAAGCTGCGCAAGGACTTTTTCGGGGCACTCCATGCGCAGCAGCCAGCTCGCCACCGATTTGGGATCCGTTGTTCCATATTCTTTGATTGCCTCATCGATCATCGCTTCGCGCGCCTCGGGTCGCCGGCAGATTTCCGGAATCCGAGCCAGCAGGTGATCATCCACCGTGGTGTTCTCTTGTCTCGCCAGCCACTCCCGTAGATTCGGATAATCGGCCGGACGGAAAAGGGATGGAGGAATTTCGGAAAGTAGCCGGAAGGCTTCCAAGGCTTTGGGATCATCGTTGAAGAGCATGTCCGCGACTTCGAACTGGGCGCGGTCGATCAATCGTGGCTGTCGGCTGGCGATCAAGGCCCGGATCTGTAGCAGGCGGATCTCAGGGTGCAGATACTGGTCATCCCGGTCCGCGAGCAAACTCCCCGCGAGCACGAGATCCTGATGGTCAATCACTCGCCGGACAAAAGGCACAAAATACTCCGGTGATCGAGCGATGGAGGGTTCCAGACTAGTCCATACTCGAGCTACCTGCGCCAGCGGTAGTTCGTCGCATGCCGCGCGGAACCCGGCCAGTCGATCCGCCTCGTCCGCCTGCGGATGGTCCATCAAATGGAGCGCAAGGACTCCCGCTCGAGGATTTCCCATCTCACGCATTGACCGATGAACCGTACGAAGCATTTCGTAGTCGTCTTTCCGAAATTCCAGCACAGAAAGTGCGAGCCTTCGGGCTGTGGAATATTGCCCCTGTTCAAGGGCGTCGAGAGCCTCGCGGCGATTCGATTCCACTCGCCAATCTCGGAATGCCTGATAGCTGGGCTTAGCTGAGATCGCCACTGCACCGAGTAGCAATGCCCCTGCCACTACGGGCTTTGCTGCCCGGCTATGCCGGACCCGTCTCCATAGGCGTTTAGGTGAAATTCGCTTCACTGGAAGAGTTCGTGAGTGGGAAGAGTCTAGAAGACCTGAACGACTCCTTTCGCCGGGCATCGACCTTGCTGGGTCGCGGCGGTTAAGCGCTCAGGACGGTGCAGGGAAATTAATCCAGAATCTCAGCATCAGGGACCATCACTTGGATTATTCGAGGGGACCGATCATTCCGCCGTGCGCTGGACCGAAAACCTACCACGCCGCCGGTGGGTCAGGCCGATGCCAGAAAGCAGAACGGCTAAACCAAGCGTCGCACTCGGCTCAGGAATCGGCGATATGGAACCCAGCGTCGCCACCCATGCTTCGCCGTTGCCATCTGGGTTAGTGCCGTAGCCGACGACCGTCAGGCCGTCGTCCGAGATTCCTAGCGCTTGATCCAATTGCCACCCGGTCAAATCGAGACCCTCAGCTTCGAGCAAACCTTTGAGATTCATCATCCCATCCCCATCCCGCCAAACAAAGGCTTCGTTAGCTAAATCGGTTCTGCCATAGCCGACCACGGTTGAGCCATCGGCGGAGACATCAAGTGCGACACTGGCGAAACTCCCTGTCGGAAGGTCGCCAAGTCCCACCATTCCGCCGTCGCTTGTCCAGCGGAATGCCTCAGTGCCGGAAGCGCTGAGGGCAGAGCCCACCACGATCGAGCCATCGGAGGAGACACCCGCAGCGCCGCTGCCAAAGCTGCCACCAGGAAGATCGCCAAGTCCCACCATTCCGCCGCCGCTCGTCCACCGGAACGCTTCATTGGTTCCTGAACCGTAGACGTCACTGCCCACCACGGTCGAGCCATCGGCTGAGACATCTGCCGCTGTGCTATCAAACCCCCCTGGAAGGTTGCCCAGTTCGACCATTCCTCCTCCGCTCGTCCATCGGAACGCTTCGGAGTTGGTGTTGCCAACGCCCACTACGATCGATCCATCTGCGGAGACACCTCGTGCGTTGCTGCCAAAGCTGCCACCGGGAAGGTCGCCGAGTCCGACCATCCCGCTGCCGCTCGTCCAGCGGAAAGCTTCGTAGCCTGAACTACTGGAGCTACCGCCCACCACAATTGAGCCGTCTGCTGAAGCAGCAAACGCTTCGCTGGAGAAAATCCCGCCCGTAAGGTCGCCGAGTCCCACCATTCCACCGCTGCTAGTCCAGCGGAATGCTTCACGGCCAAAACTGCCTTCGCTACTGCCCACCACGGTCGAGCCATCGGCAGAGACACCACGTGCGATGCTGAAATTGCTCCCGCCTGGAAGGTCGCCGAGACCGGTGAAGGTCACGCTGGCGCTTAGAGGGAGTGCGAGAGCGGAGGCGATCAGGACCATCGGCAAACAGTTGCCATTATATTTCTTTCTTAGGTGTGCTTTCATTGTGATTTGAGAGGTTGATTGTTACTTGAAATCGGATTCTTGAAATAGGGTGATTAGAGGCGAATGGATCTTTTACCGTCCGTTGGGGCGAGTAGATACGGTCCGTGAATGGCGGTATAAAATGGGTCAATCTTGAGATCGGGACTGAGTGTCGAGGGATAGCCTCTTCTCCGAAAGTTTCTGTGTTTGCAGGCCAGTAATACCGCAGCGTGACGAGGTTGCGGATGGGGGGTGCCAAGGAACTGCGGCATGTGGCGACGGCCGCGGGAGTGGCCCCGGTGCTGGTCCCGGTGCTGGTCCCGGATACGGTCCTAAATCCCGCTGAGCCGGAAGGACGGGAGCGGCCGGATGGCCGTCGGGGAGGCTGACAAACAGTTCTCATCGAAAGGGGATACCCCTTCGGTTGGAATTTGTGACAGGGCTGGATCGATTTTTTTTGATCTTTTTTTGAAGGTGGTATGTTGATCTCCGGGGTAGTTCGCGGAAAATGCTTAGCTTCAAAGAGTTGGGATGTCGTGAGGAATTCCTAAGGTCTTTCGCTCGATTCCTCCGCATTTCTTGCGGCTACGGCTCAGAGACGGGCGAAGTATTTCCACGATTCTTACCGACAGATCTGACCGGAGATGCGGAGACGCCTGCGTGTTGACCGTGAGGCCAGGCTGGCTAGTTTCGGCGCATGAAATATTGGTTGATCAAGTCGGAGCCGGATGTGTTTGGGATCGATGATCTGAAGAAGGCGAAGCGGGAGCCTTGGAATGGGATCCGGAATTATCAGGCGCGGAATTTCATGCGCGATGAGATGGAGATCGGGGATCTGGCGCTGTTTTATCACTCCAATGCGAAGCCGCCCGGGGTGGTGGGGATCGCGGAGGTGGCGAGTGCGCCTTATCCGGATGATTTGCAGTTTGATGAGAAGTCGGACTACCACGATCCGAAGTCGAATCCGGATGATCCCCGCTGGGTGATGGTGGATTTCAACTTCGTGGAGAAGTTTCCAAAGATGGTCAGTCTGGATGAGCTGAAGGCGGAGAAGGCTCTTGAGGGGATGATGGTGACGCAGCGGGGGACGCGGCTTTCGATCACGCCGGTGACGAAGAAGCACTTCGACAAGGTTTGTAAGATGGCGCGGTGAGGGAGCGGCGGGCTTGGTGAGGTATGGAGAGGGAGGGGCTGGTCACCGTCGCGATGCTTGAGGGCGCAATTCCTTCCACAATCCGCCCCATGGGACATTGCTTGATTGAAGCGTAACCCGTTGAATGTAGGTCGGGCTGATGCTTTTAATTATTGATTGCCTGGCATATTCGCACGCGATCTCACGCTTTCGCTCGGAAACCAGCCCGGACTTCCCGATCCAGCTCCGACGGGGATGATGGCATACATGACACAGCAGGACGCAAACGCTTTCATGGCAATGACTTTCGACTCCCCTTAACACGATCTCATTCACCGGAATCTCACATTTCTCTGTTCCTTTCCGCCTCTTGGCTGCGTCTCGCTGCGAGCTTGCCGTGAGGCGTTCTTTCCGATTACCTGCGTTCCATGCACTTCATTCTCGCCTTCAGTCCGCAGCGCCGGATCCGCCTCTTTTCCGAGATCGTCCTTTGCCGCACCCGGGCCGAGTTCGTCCGCACCCTGGCGGAGCGGCGCATTACCGGTGCCCCGGGCCGTTTGCTCACATGGTTCCGCTTACATCGCTTCTTTGATAAAATGGACTTAATGAAAAAAATGGCAATGGCTGGATCGTTAGGTGCTTTACTTGCTGCTAGTGATGCGAAAGGTGCGAGTGTTGTGGCAAATGTTAATCAATTAACTGCCGATACATCAATTACTAATTATATTACTAATAATGATAATGCAATCTATAGCTCAGCAACTTTTGACTTTATTGGAACTTATGGAAATCTACTCCAAGCAGTTAAAGACAATAATCCAGCATATGCAGGACTTGGTTTAAATGATATTGCAAGTACAGTTGGAATCACTATTCGAAGTTATCCAATTGGAGAAGTTAACGATGGATGGGCACCTTCCGCTTACGATATTGCAACTGGAAAAGTTACTTTGAAAAACAATGAATATGAAGGTGCATACGACGTCTGGAACTCAAACGATTCAAATAACGACATGATGGCACTCACATTCAACTTTGGAAACATGCTCGACTTCAACGACAACAATACTATAGACGCAAATGAAGCACTCATCCAAAACGGCTCCTTGACGAATGGGTTTATTGGTTATGATGGTGGTGGTTATCCTGGAAACACACCAATGTACCAATTTGCAATTCCTGAACCTTCAACTACGGGACTTCTTGGACTTGGATTAGTAGGTGCATTACTGTACCGACGACGAGAACCAACTCAAGATACAAAATACGAATAGTTGCTTAGCAACTTTTTCTTTCTTTTTAATTGAAGGTGTTGTGGTTTCTGATTGAGGCCGAAAAACCCGCTCCGAGTTTCCTTGCGTGACCCGCAAGGTTTGGCGGCGAGGCCGGAAACCTTTGGCAAGGAAGCTTTTCCTTTCGAGCCATCGTTTCCGTGCGTGAGCAGAATCGAGGTTCCTTCCGGGGCTTTTTGTTAATCAAATGGTTGTCAATGAATGAGTTTTTGACAGGATAACCACATGTCAAAAGCCCACGATCTTTCCATTAATTTCCCTACGGGCCTCGAACCCAGCGATGAACTGTTGCAAGTCGCCCGCGAGGCCGCCGAAAGCGCCCTGCGCGAAGTCATCGACCTACAAGCCAAGGTGAAGGAACTCCAGGACCTCAACATCGAGATCACCCTTGCCGAGCTGCTGCGCAAGCGCCGTGGAGCGTCAAAGAAGTCCTCGCCGAACTCCGGCACGGTCACCCGCAGCCGCCTGACGCCCGCCGAGAAGGACGAGATCCTCACCTCCCTCAAGGCCGGCACCCCGGCCACCGACCTCGCCGAGCGCCACGGCCGCTCGCTGGGCACCATCATGAATCTCAAACGCCAAGCCGGCCTCACCCGCCCGCAGAAGTGAGGGGGCGCGGCAGCGCCGCGCGGTCCGGTTGCTGGGGGGGGGTCTCACCCTTGGTCCTCGCGCACAAATTCAGGGAAAGCGCAGGGCGTGTAAGCACCTAATGATGCCACCCGGCGGCCCAAAATCCGCACTTCGTTCCGCCGGTCGGCACCAGGAATTTATAGGTCTGCCGCCGTTTTTGCCGCTGTTTCCAGGAGCGCGTCCGGGCGGTTTTGGGCGACTTGGAGCAATCGCATCGCCGCGCCGGACGGTGAGCGCAAGCCCCGCTCCCAGGAAACCGCCGTCGCCTTCGGCACGTTGAGCAGATCGGCGAAAACGGCTTGGCTGACATTCAAGCGTTTGCGGATCGTGGTGATTTCCTCGCCGGAGAAAGCGAGCGCACGGGTCGTGAGTTGATGCGTGCGCAGGGTGATTTTCCCCGCCGCATGATCGGCACCCTGCTGCATGCTGGTGAGGAGATCGTCGAAGCTGAAATCAGGAATTTGTTTTTCTTTCTGCATGGCTGGCTTTGATTTGTTCGGCGAGCTCGCCGAGTTGGCCGCGTTGGGCTTTGGTCAGGTTGGCGGTGTCCGATTTTTTGAAGAGCAGGAACAGGTAAAGGAGGTGTTGATCCGGAAGATACAGGTAGATGACGCGCGCGCCTCCGCTTTTTCCCCTTCCGGGCAGAGCGATCCGAGTTTTACGTAGGCCCCGGCATCCGACGAGAAGGTCGCCCCGCCCCGGATCCCTGAGCAGCTCGTTCTGGAAGGCCCGGTAATCCTCGTCGTCTACGCACTCTCTGAGCTGGCGGGAGAACACCGGAGTCTCGATGAACGTCAGTAACACCGAAAAAGGGGTACATTGTCACCCAGTTAAGTCAAGATCTTCGAAGCAGACAGGTGGATTTGCGGCCAACTTCTCAGCAAGGTGACAAGGAGCCATCTGGACCAATGGATGACGCCGCGGCGGTTTCGGTGAAAGGCAACCCTTCGAGAAGCTCAGCGTCCGAGTTGGCGGAGGAACTGGTTGGCGGCTTCGTGGCTGGGGTCGCGGCGGACGGCTTCCTGGGCGGAGTTGATGGCGTATTCGGCGTTGCCCATGCGGAGGTAAATGGTGGCCATGGCGTAGGGGGCGTCCGGGTTCGTCGGTTCCAAGGCGGCGGCTTGTTGGAGGCTGGCGACGGCGTCCTGCGGGTTGCCTTGGCTATTTTGAAGAAGGCCGAGGTTATACCAGGCGCGGGCGAAGTCCGGCTGGATCTGGACGGCGGTTTGGAGTTTGGCCAGGGCCTCGCTCGGCTTGCCAACTTCAGACAAGGCGAGGGCGGTGAGGTAGGGGATCTCGGCGTTTGCGGGGGCAAGTTTGGCGGCTTCTTCGAGCCAGGTGATGGAGTCGCCAGTGCGGCCTTGGCCACTCAGGAAGACCGCGAGGTCACGGCGGGGGACGGGCGAGCTGGGGTCCCATTTGGCGGCGCGCTGGAACCACTTTTCGGCATCTGCGATGTCGCCACGTTTGATGGCAAGGCGTGCCATGGTCATGGCTCCGGTGGGTTGATCCGACTGATGCTGGGCCATGGCCGAAATTTCGGCGAAGGCGGGGTGATCAACGGAGATTCGGTCGAGTGATGACCAGGCGGCTTCAATGCGGACGGCTTTGAGCGGGTCGGTGAGCATCTTTTCCATCAGCGGGCCGGTTTCACCGCGGCGTCCGATGAGCAAGGCGGCGGCGACACGGGCGAGGGGGCCGCCTTCGTTGGCACTGCGGTTGGCGCGTTGGACGATGCGGCTGTCGGCGGCCCAAGGTTCCATGAGGCGGAGCAGGGTGGCTTGCCAGCCGTCGATTTCCTCGATGTCGAAGCACTCAATAAGTTGATTGAGTGCGCCGGGGCGTTGTTCGGTGGCGGCATGAATGGCACGGGTGCGCTTGCGGCTGACCGCGTTCATGTCCTCGCCATACCATTTGTGGGTCCATTCGATTTGCCAATCGAGTCCTTTGTCCGCGTGGCAGTTGTTACAGGCGTTCGGGGTGCCGAGTTCTTTGGTGAGAAGAGGGTCGGGGCTGGGGAAGCGGTGGTCGCTACGGGGGTCGCGAGCCATGTAGCTGCGCTTGGGCATGTGGCAGTCCACGCAGCTGGCTCCAGAGGTGCCGGGCGTATGGAAGGAGTGCTCGACGGGGTTGATGATGGTGGCTTCGTTGGCACCGCCGCCGTGGCAGGTCATGCAGAGCGCGTTGGAGCGGACGATGAGCGGGTCTCTGCCCCCGATGGGCTCGGCGGCATGAGGGTCATGGCAGTCGATGCAACTGATGCCCTTATGCCCCATGCGGGAGAGCAGGAAATTGTTGAATTTATAGACTTCGTCGAGCTGCTGGCCGTCGGCATACCAGAGGTTTGCTTGGTCGGGGAGCGCGAGGGAGTAGTGATCGTGGAAGGAGTCACCGATGGAAAACTTCTCGTCGAACTCACCGCGCCGGGCATGGCAGGTGGCGCAGGAGTGCATCCATTGCTCCTTGGTGTATTTGCGGGCGGGATCGATGACGCATTCGTCGCTGCCGTGGCTTTCGCGGGATGGTCCGTGGCACTGGGCGCAGCCGACGCCTTGCTCGATAAAGGTGGTGTGGTAGCCGTCGGTTTCGGTGTCGTGATTTTTCTCCAGGCCGGTGAAGTGGCAGTAGGCGCACTGGGAGTTCCAGTTCATGCCGCGCTCGGTCCAGTGTCCCCACTCGTGCGGGCTGCGCTGGTCGTCGCCATAAATGCTGAACCATTCTTTCTTGGCCGGATCCCAGGCGAGGTCGGGGACTTGGTAGCGGCCATCGCCAGTGTGCAGGAGATACTGAACGAGGGGGTCGACGCCGATCGCCATGGTCGGCTGGTTTTCACCCGGTTGAGAGACATCGCTGTCTTTGTGGGACCAGATGATGCGTGGGTTATCGAGGCCGCCGGTGAATTTCCAGATGGCCTTGCCGAGGGTGACTTCAAAGTCGGCGAAGGCTTCGGCGTCCATTCCCGTGCCAAAATCGCGGTGGGCGAGGGCGTGGTGGGATTTCATCCAGGCTTCGGTGGCTTCCTTGTGGCAAGCGGCGCATTCGGTGGACTTGGCGAGGGGGCCGGTCGGGCGGGGTGGCATCGGCGCGTTGGTCGCCTTGGCCGTTGTTGCTTCCGTCTCGGGTTCGTCATTTTTGCAGGCCAGAGACAGGAGCGAGACGGTGACGAGCGTCGTCAGGGAGCGGAGGCGCATGGGTTGGGTTTAGATGATCGGCGGTGATTTCGCCAGTGTGGGGACAAAAAAAATGCCAGCACCGCGTTGGCGGGGCCGGCATGGGAAAGCGTGTGTCTCCGATCAAGCGAATGAGGGCAGGCGCATGGCGCGGATCTCGGCGAGGTGGCCGAGGAATTCGCGGGTGTCAGCTTGCCAGCGGGAAAGGGCTTTCTTCGAGAGCTCGACTTTGTCGGCGAGGGCCGTTTCGAGTTCGTGGTAGCTGGCTGCGAGGCTTTCGAGCAATTCGGTGAGGGCCTTGGTGGCGGATTCCCGCCATGCGACGTCATCGGAAGCGGCGATGCGCTCCAGTTCGGCTTCGGCGCGACGGCGGGCTTCGGTCATTTCCGCGAGGACGATGCGGGAATGCGGCACGCGGCGGAGGTTCGAGGCAAGACCGACTTTCGAAAGCGTCCAGATCGCCCACTTGGTGGGGTCGAAGTTCCATGGCTTCACGCCGTTACGGTAATCGTGCTGAAACTCGTGGTGGTAGTTGTGATAGCCTTCGCCGTAGGTGACGAGCGACATGACGAAGGAGTCACGGGCGCTGCATTTGGTCGAGTAGGGCTGATCGCCGATGGTGTGGCAGAGCGAGTTGATGAAGAAGGTGCACTGCTGGACGATGAAGACGCGGAGGGTGCCAACGATGAGGAAGCCGCCGAGTGCTCCTTCCCAACCGGCGAGGAAGTAACCGACGACCGCGGGAAGAACGAGGCCGACGCCGAGAGCGATGAGCTTGTCCCACTTGTGCTGCCACATGACGAGCTTGTCCTTGCGGAGGTCAGCGACGTTGTCGAGCGGGGGTTCTGGGGTTCTTTTGAAGAGGATCCAGCCAATGTGTGCCCAGAAGAATCCTTGGGAGATGTCGTAAGGATCATCTTCGTGGTCGGTGTGCTTGTGGTGGCGACGGTGGTCGGAGCACCAGTTGAGCGCGGAGTTTTCGAAAGCGCAGGCACCGAAGACGAGGGTGAAGAACCGCACGGGCCACGTGGCCTTGAAGGAAAGGTGGGAAAACAGGCGATGGTAGCCGAGCGTGATGCTCATGCCGGTGGCGATGAGGTAGAAAACCGTCATGCCGATCAGCACCGGGTGTAGATCGTATTTCCAGAGATAGATCGGAGCTCCAATCAGGGCGATCAGGCAGATGGCGAGTAGGAAGATCGAGTTGATCCAGTCGACTCGCTTCGGGATTTTAGGCATCATAGACATGGTTGTTGCGCGGGGTGGTTAGTAAGAAAATCGTCCGAGGTCAACCTCGGGAAGGCTCTGATTGTTGGTGGCTTTTTGGGTTGGTTGATCTCATCCCTCGGGGAAGGGCCTTCCATCAGGGCCGCAGCGCCAAAAACGGTAGCGGACTTCGACATCTTTCGGAGCATCGACGAGTCCTTTTCTTCGGGGAGTGTTAGGACGTGGCGGGTCATCCCATTTTCCGCTGGAGGATAGGCGTCGATGGGATCGGCGGCTTGGAGGGCTGGCATCAAAAAGGCCCAAGCTAGGGGGATCAGTGGCTGCATCGAGTGTGTTGTTCGGTGCTCGGACCTAATTTTGCCCGCCTTATCACGGGCTTGGTCGCTCTGAGCGCCGCATTCCTAGCACTGAAGCCCCGATAGCGCCAATGGTTTCGGTGTCAACTTGGCCAAGTCAAGGGGGGCGGATCAGTGGACAATGGTCACCGGGGTGCCAATGACCACCGCATCATGGACGAGTGGTGCAAGGGTTTTGGGCAGGCGGATGCAGCCGTGAGAGGCGGGTTTGCCGGGCTCGGGAATAGGGCCGGCGTGCATGCCGATACCGTAGTCGGTAAGTCTCATCCAGTAAGGCATGGGAGCAGGGACGTAGATGCATCCGGGTGGCACCGGAGTGCTCGGTTTGGCGTCGCCAATCACCGTGTTTCCGAACTCATCCTCAATCCAGCCGTAGGCGTTGGAGTATTTGTCGACGACTTTTTCCGTAATCTTGAAGGTGCCTGTGGGGGTGCGGTGGCCTTCTCGTCCGGTAGCAACGTAGGACCAACCGATCGGGCGCCCACCACGCGTGTAGAAGGCGCGCTGGGAGGTGAGATCGATTTGGACCTCGACCTCGCCGGGACCGCTGTCGTCGTGCCACTCATACATCACGCGCTGCGCTTTGAGCGGCGGTTCGGGCTGATGGGGAGTGCACGAGCAGACGGCACCCGCTAGGAGGCTTGCAATGAGAACATACCGGCTGGAAAGACGAAGTGACATAAGGCCGCGTTTCGACTTCGGGATGGGAACGGAGTCTAGCGCCTCGTGTCGACTTTTTTCGGTCGTTTGGGGTGATGGGGGAGGCGCTCTAAAAGGTTTGGCCATAATTGCATTGCGGTTGTATGGATAGCGCGTGCAGCCCCTTACCAGGATCAGGTGCCTTAGGCTTCCGCGAAAGCGCGGGTTTGCCTTGGTCGCCTGTATTCTGGTGTTGTCCTTGCTGGCGATGCTGGTGGTGGGGCTGATGAGCCTCTCGGTGATCGAGCTCCGGCGCGCCGGCTCGGACCACGATGTGGCGGCGGCGCGGGCGAATGCCCGGATGGCGCTGATGCAGGCGATCGGGCAGCTTCAGGTCGAACTCGGGCCGGACCAGCGGGTTTCGGCGAGTTCTGGGATTCTTGGGCAAGCGAGTGACCCGAACTGGACCGGTGCTTGGTCGACGACCAACGCGGACGGCTCCCCGATCTGGTCCCGCGATCCGAAAACGGGCAGTCTTTTAGATCAGCGGAATGAGGAAGGCTGGAGCGCGAAAGATCGCGTCAGGAAATGGCTGGTCAGCGGCGACGGAGATCCAATGAAGTCTCTCAGCGACAGTGAGTCGGTGGAGTTGGTCGGGGCTGGCTCGGTGGAAGAGGCGAAATCGATGGTGCGGGTGCCATTTGTCGGCATTGATGAAGTGAATGGCCGGACGGGTGCCATGGCATGGTGGACGGGTGATCTGGGAGTGCGTGCGAATGTTGGGACTTGGGATCGATTTGCCAATCAAGAGATCCGTGCCGGGCAAGGGGGTGAGGGGCACTACCGGTTGATGGCGGCGCAGCATGCGGAGGCGGAATTGCTCGGCGACGGTCTTGATATTCCTGATGAGAAAACAGGGGCTTTGATTAGCGCGAAGTCCGTCGCTCTGTTAGATGGGAATGCTCGCGATTGGTCGCGGAGGAACTTTCATGATTTCACGACCGATTCGCGGGGCCTTTTGACCGATGTGCGGGAGGGGGGATTGAAGGGCGATCTCACCGCATTTTTCGAAAGCAATGGCGAGGTGCCGGGGCTCCTTGGGAAAGTGGGCCTGAGTGACATGGATCCGATGATTGTGGGTGGGGAGAGTAGTCGCCGAAATCTGGCGGGGCCTCGCTATGGATTGTTGCGCGACTGGGCGCGGAAGACCGCGCCGTTTTCCGGGAAAAAAGTCGAGGGCTATGGTGCGCTGACGAATGACTCCGGAACCCGATCTGGCAAGGTGCTGACTGATACAAGTAGGGCGTTCACCCTGTGCAATGAAGCAGCTGTCATGCTCAACGGCAATGCAGGGGCGAGCCTGAAGCCGATACTTGTCGAGGCATCGAATTTCGTTCAGTTCAGCACCTTCAAGATTGCGGATGGGCCCTTATCCAACTTCCAGCTGCGCACCCATCTCTATCCTCGGGTGGTTCTCTGGAATCCCTATAACGTCGAGCTCAATTCGCAAGACATGGTCGTCATGATCCAAGGCAACGGTCGCTGGGAGATGTGGACGGAAAACGAGTACTACGACCAGCGAGGTCGTGTGATAAAAGAGGATCTGAGCCAATGGCTTTCGTTTGAAGGGGGACGCAGCACTTCATTCGTTGGAGGGGGGCTGGGATTGTTGGATGGCAAGGGCTATAATGACCCCTACATGGGCTCGTACTATTTTACGGTGCCGGCGACGGCATTCGGTCCCGGAGAGTGTCTGGTGTTTTCTCCCGAGTATTCTGCCGAATACGATGGGCTCAGCTACTATCGCCCTGGCAGGTATGATCTCTCTAACAATCGTCTCAGCTGTACGACGGCACCGGATCCTTCGCGTAGCTTTTACGTTTCAGGATCATCGCTGCGAGGAATTCCTTTTCGCCCTGTCCGATACTGGTATGCGCCGACACCCGCATGGTCGAAGGATGGAAATGGTGTGATCAATCAGAGTGATGATACACGCGTGGTGGTGAAGAAGTTGGAAGGGACCCAGGCGGTGACCTTTGAACGCTTCGACCAGTTGCCGCAGCTATCTTATGTCTCTGCTTCCCTCCAATATGGTGCCGGAAAAGAGCCCCGGATCGCTTGGGATGATTTGAGGAAGATGGATGTTGAATTGCTGGATCGCAACCATCCGCGACCGACGCTTGAGCCTGACCCGAGGACTCGTGAAGGGATTCGCCTGAGGTGGTTCGACGAGCAGTATTCGAATATTCTCAATGCGGGTGGTCTGGCGCGAGACGAGCAGGTTTTTGAAGAGGCGTTCTTCGCCAACTGGAACCCGAGAGCGGCGTTTTCCGTGCGGTCGCCGTGGGAGAACATCGCCGGGCAACTGCCGAGCACTGGCTCAGCAGGCGGGCCCTGGTTCTTTGGTCTCTACACCCGTGACTTGCCGGACAATGCGGTCAGCTGGGGTTCGCAGGAGCCGGTTTTCCGGGGTGGTCGCTACCACGGAAATCCTTTCGGGACACCGCAGGAAAGCCAGGGCGATCATGTGATCTTCGAATTGCCGCGTGCGGAAACGGGAGTCATTTCGCTGGGCCAGCTTCAGAACACTCAACTCTCGGAGTTTATCTGGCATCCCTCCTTTGCGATCGGGAATTCTCTGATCGATCCTCGACTCGGTTTGGAGAACACCGCACGCACCATTCCGCCATCGGCATCGGATGCTGAAGATTCGGCAGGTGGTTTTCATCCCGATGTGATCGGCTGGTCGCGCGATCAGCAGCGCTCGACTTCCAAGAACGAATGGGCGGAAACGGCGCGCGCGTTGTTGCAGAAGGTTCCGGGTGGGGATCATGTTGTCTATGACCTTTCCTATGAAGTGAATCATGCGTTGTGGGATCGGTTCTTCCTTTCGGGCGGTGAGGCGAAGGACAAGGCGAAGTTTGTTGAGGATCCGGTAAAGAATCCGCTGCCGAATGGTCGCATGGTGCTGGCTCCCGGTGCCACCGAGAAGGTCACGGACGAGAAGCTCTCGGATTACCATCGGGCGGCCTATCACTTCGTGGTGGATGGGGCTTTCAATGTGAACTCGACCAGCGTCGAGGCTTGGAAGGCGATGCTTGCGGCGACTCGCGATGCGGGTGGTGGAAAGGGGACGCCGTTTGCGAGGTTGCTTGATCGCGTTGATGGATCTGACGGCGGAGTTGGTGGCGATGGTCAGGGTGACGTATGGTCGTCATTCCGGATGCTTAGCGACGGTGAAATCGGGAACTTGGCGGAAGTGATCGTCGAGGAAGTGAAGATTCGTGGGCCCTTCCTTTCGATGGCGGATTTTGTGAATCGTCGACTCAGCAATGATGAAACTTCGCGGAGGGGTGCGCTGCAGGCGGCGATCGACAAGACGGGGCTCAATGAGACTTTCAATTCCGCCTACCCGCTGAACAACGAAAAGTCACTGGGAAACTATCGGCACCCCGACAACATCCGGGATGCCACCCGGCTTGAGCAGACGCTCAAACCCAGCAGCAAGGCGTGGGGTGCTCCGGGATACCTCACGCAGGGCGATGTGTTGCAGGTTCTCGCGCCCGCATTGACCGTGCGATCGGATAGTTTCGTGATTCGGGCATACGGTGAAAGCTCGACACCGGGAGGTCAGGTGCTGGCGCGTGCCTGGTGTGAGGCGACCGTTCAGCGCACTCCGCAGCCGCTTGATCCGGATGCCAGCGGTCTGAATCCGAAGGACCCGGGTGAAGCCGGTGATTTCGGGCGTCGTTTCATCATTACCGGATTCCGCTGGTTGCGACCCGATGAAGTCTGATTCATTTCGTGGCATGCGCTTTTGCTTTCCCTTGCTATTGTTGTTGGCTGGTGGGCTCGTCCTTCGTGCAGCGGATGAGGCGGAGCCGGTGAAGACGCCGCCGCGACAGATGCGTTTGCTGACCGTGGGAGAAGATCCGCCATTTCGTCAGGAGATCCGGGATGGGGTGCGCTATCAGTTGCCCGCGCCTCCGGGGAGTTTGCCGCCGGTGGAGTTGGAGGTGATGGTAGCAGCGGGCGATGATAGGGAAAAGGCGAGTGGTTCGTTGCGTTTGCGGATGGGAAGCATGAGCGCGCCGGTGACGGTGCCTGGAGGTGTTAGGCCGTTGATTTTTCGTGTGCCGAAGGCCGGCATGGAAAGCGAGCCATGGCATCGCATCCAGCCGCCGGAGAACGGCGACTTCATCGTCGTGATGTGGCGCGGCCAGAAGGACAACACTTGGGACAAGCCATCGTCGTTCGTGATTCCTGCGAATCTTCCCCCGGGCAAGGCGAGCTTGGTGAATGTCGCGCCTGGAACGGTGGCGGTGGTCTATGATTCGGAGAAGATTGCCCTGCCACCGAAGCGCCCAGTGATGCGAACTTTGAACCCCGGTAAGCCGATCGGTTTTCAAGTGGGTTTGTCGAGGGGCAATGGTTTTAAGCGTTTGGTTTCGAGGTCACTTGAGCAGGGCCCCGGCCAGCACAGCATCGTGGTCTTCTATCGCGCGGATGGCGAGAAGCCGCGCAGCCCGTTGGGGATTGAGGTGATTCGGCTGAACGCCGGGAAGGAGTGAGTAGACGAGGTTTTACGCCAAGCCTTCAGACCCTCTTGAAAAGGGCTGGAATGAACGCGGATATCCTTCGCCGATGGCGATTTCCGAGAAAGTCCATCTCTTGGCCGAAAGCGATGCGGATTTCAGCGCTTCCCTAGTTCCCTTTCTCATCTCATGCCTCTACAACGACGGCAGCGTGATGCTCTCAAAATCCACACGCTTGAATCGTTCGTCCCAAGTGAAGATGCATAGTTCGCGGCGGGTTGAATACAGAGCCACTGTCGATGCGGTGATCATTGCCCATTCCTTCCGCACTGGATGGAAATAGCTGAAGCGGATGGGCAGGCTGACTGTTTTTGCGGTGCCAAGCGGATTATGGGTAGTCAGTTGGCCGGGGCCGACACCAATTTTTTCCTCTCCCATTTCAATGCCTATCTTGAACTTGGTCATGTTCAAGAACATGCTGTCACCACCCTTACACGCGGCAAGGTCAAGTACCTTGGTCTTGAATAGCAAGCCTTTGGAATTATCCGCCATGGGCATGAGGATTACCACGGCGTTGACAACGGACTCGGGAATGGCGGCTTGGGCGAGGGTCAGGTATTGGGGTGTTTCCGGTTCCTCGGCGTTCTTCACCTCGCGCACGATGCGCAGAATACCATCTGCGGGGATCTTCACCGGATCACTGGGAGAGAGCTTCGAAAGGAGCAGTTGGCTGATTTTCTCATCGGCCATGACGGTGACCGGATTTTCGAAATCCTTCGGCAGACTGGTATAGACAAACGACGCCACGCGGCCACGCGGGGCGCGCTCGTTGCTATCGGTCTCAGCATCTTCCGCTGCCAAGGCAGCAGCGGTTCCAAGAGCCATGAAAAGGGGCAAGAGTAAGTTATTCATAAGGAAACCGAAGAGAGGAGTGAATCAGACTTCATCCGGATGGAGCCAGCGGAAACTCTCGATGACAAACTTCCGCCCGAACCTGCGGTTCGTGTCGGACAGCGCGCCATTGTCACTGAAGGTGCCGTCGGGACTAAGCAAGCGCGCGGGCACGGATGCATCGTTCACGGGGTCCGTGTATTCCGGGACGCGCTGAACGATGGCCTCGCACCACGCGCGGGCGAGCACCGTGCCTTTGGCATCCTTGGCATCTCCATAAGCGCGGATGCGGAAAGTATCGTCGCGGACAGAAAGCGTGTTGGCGATCGGCTTGAGCAGGTCGGACTGGATCACATAGCCGGGAATCCCGGCCAAGCGCGATCCTTCGGCCGCACCGGGGGTGCTGAAGCTGTTTCTTCCGAGATCCGCCGCCTTCAGCATCAACACTGGGTCACTCTTGTAGCGATAGTTGATGGACGAGGAATCGGGTGAACGATCATCGTAATCAATAGCACTCTGCAGCGCGCCCATCAAGCCGAGATCGTCATTGGACAAGCGGCGGTTGATGAATTCAGAGAAATTGAGGAAGGGTCCCCGCTGTTTCACTTGTTTGACGCATTCCTCGGCCAGTTTCCTGAGTTGATCGTCATTCAGGAAGCGCACGCCGGACCAGCCACTCGAGCCATCGGGCATGGTGACGCCCCGTCCAGCGTCATCCATCTCCTTGTCGGAAACCTCTGTGTTGAAGCGGGTAACCGCGATGTGATCATTGGGAACATCAATTTCACTCAATCGTCCGGATCCGTCGCGATAAACCGCCTTGCGCTCGCGGATGCCAGCGAACAGGGCATGCCAAGCGTCGACGGAGGTGCTGTTGACGTTGAACATGCCATCTACCATCAGGTATGCCGCCGCCTTCAGGTAGCCGTCCTCCGCCGCCAGCTTCTCCTTGATTTCTGAGGGTTCCCCGGTCCCAGAATGAAAACGGTAGCGCGAATTGGCGATCGGGTCGCCTTCGATCAGCCGGTCGATGTTGTTATCGAGGCTGAGCCCGCTACTCGCACCGGGCCGACCTTGGTCGGCGAGGGAGGAGACAAAGTAATCATCCCACAGCGCGTCATTGAGCAGGAACACATGATCCCAGTAGTCGCAGTAGGCCTGCGTATCGACTTCCTCGGTCACGCTGGGGTTGGTCCGGTCGATGACGTCCCGGCTCACTGAGTTGTTGATGAACCGATAAACGTCATTTCTTGGCAGCATCGGGTGCATGAAGGAATTCCCGATGCCGGGGCCGGTGACGCCACTTTGATAGGCGACCCGCTTGCTTTCGGATGAATAGAGCGAACATTTCGCCACACTGCTGCCGTCTCCGGAAAATTGCTGAGGCTTGAGCTGGAGTGGGTCCGAGGAGCTCAGGCCGCGCTTCAGATACTGACTGGGCTTCACCCAGCCTGGATTGATGCGCATACCGGCAAAGCCAGCGAGACTGCCGATTGGCGCGGTGGGGAGTTCCAGCATGGCCGCCGAGGTGACCTGTTCGTAGGCGGGAGCGCCGGAACCAAGGAAGGCCTTGTCGCCAATTTGCCCGATGATCTTGCTGATGCCAAAAGTGGTGGTGGGGCCGAAATTCACAATGTACGGGCAGTCCAGCCTTTGGGTGTGGGCGATCGTGTCATCAAGGGACATGTACATCCCACTTCCAAAGTAGAATGGCGGGGCCTGGATCCAGTTCCGGCTTCGCCAGTCCCTAGCCCAACTGATACTCGGGTAATCGAACTCGAACAGCCCCTTGATCGCCATTTGCGCGTAGGCCACGATCTTTGGGTTCCCGTCGAACTCCCAGGTCGCAAGATTGCCCGCACCGGGAGGGGTAATCGGGGTGTTGGTCTGATCGGGCCGGGCAGGACTCCGTTGGAACCAGTCATTCGAATACGTCATGGGCAATTTTCCTGATCCTCCCGACAATGACGATTCGATGAACATCGCGCCTGGGGTGTTTCCCACGTTCACTCCGCCACCCCACTGGGCACAGGAGAACTCGTAGGAGACACCGGGCTTCTCTGACGGGGAAAATTCTTTAATCCCATTGTTCCCGCTGCCGATGGTCCAAGTCCGCTCATCCCCCACGACCACATTCGGATCGAAGCCGGGGACAAGTTCGGCCTCCAGACCGCCTCCTGTGGAGCTGTCGATGGTTGTCTTCATGGAAAACACCTTCAACTCCCCGGGCTCGAATATGATGTCGCCCCTCCCCCCGGAACTGAGCTTCCCGTTAAAGTTCTTCGCCTCGGCATACCCGTTCTTGGTTTTATAGACACCGTTCAGATAGAATGCCATGTTGGTGGGCCACATTCTGTAGGCCTTGGAAGAGATCGTCATCTGGCCGGATGGAACGACCATTTGGGTGTTATAGGGGTTCCAGAACGTGAAGACGGGGCTGTAATACTGGAGGCACCGGTATTTTTCCCGGCTAGAGCCCGGCTTGGCCACCAAGCTGTAGACTAAAGTCAGTTTTGCCAGGACCGGTGCCCGCCAGTAGTGGTTCGACCCATCCCAACGCGGATTGGTCTGCTGCATCGAGGTCGAAGTCGCGAAGTCGGTGGAGGGCTTGCTGCTTTTCCAGTCGAGAGCTCCAGTGACACCTTGCTCCGTCCGGGTGGCATCCGTATCACTGCGGTACATGCGGTAGTAGTGCCGCATGTTGGTCCATGAGGCGAAATGCCGATTGGGAATGACAGGGTTTTTGGCCGCCAGTTCCGAGCTCATCGGGCGGATCGACGGTTCCCGGATATCCCGGACCGGATTGAAACGGAAAGGGTTCGGGAGTTTTGCGTTCGGTTGCTCGAACAGCAGGCTGAGATCCTTTTTCAGATGTCCGGTGCGGACACTCGCGAGCACCCCTCTGCTGTTCGCTGTCAAATCATGAAACCGGGATTCCACCGCATCTTCGGGGATTCCTGCGGCACGTAAGGTGTCGACCGAAACGAGCTTTTCAGAGGGGAACGTCTCTTTATTCAACTCGGCCATTTCATCGAGCGCACCGACTCCAACCTCCCCCGTATCGCCTTGCGAAGTCTCCCACTCGGCAGTTCCCATAACCCGCGCCCGGGCGGAAAGGTCGATTCTGGCCTTATGGTTCTCGGGGGAAATCCACCAAGCCTGTGATCCCCGGTCGCCCACCGGCACCGCGTAGGCCCGGGTCACGAGTTCGGGGCGCGATTTGGCCACATCTCCAAGGCTACCTTCCCCCACCATGATCACCGAGTCCGCTTCATCCCAGCCACCGTCACTCATTGCGGCGTCCACATCCTGATTCAGTTGATTGGGCATCGACAGCAACCAGCGGCGAAACATTTTCTTCCGCATCGGTTCGTAGGTATCCCCGATTTTCAGGGTTCCTCCTCCATCCGGGAGGGTGTAGTCGTTATTCAGCCAGTCACCCCAAGAGTGATAGCTCGCCAACCAATTCGGCTGCGCTACCCCGTCAATCTCTTCCGACTCAGGACTCTGGTCGAACACTGCCGCTTCAGCGCTGATCCTCATGTCAGGCCCCATTTCTTTCTGCAAATCTCCAATCGCAAGCATCAAGGCCAGGCGCGCATTCGCCTTGGCCTCGGCGATCCCGGCGTTCCGCGTCGAGTTTCGCAGCGAAACGGTCGATAGCGAGAGCATTCCGACCGCGAGTAGCGACAGCAGGATCATTACCGAAAGGGTGGCAATCAGCGAGAAGCCGCGCTGCTTGGCTCCCACGCGATTCAACCGACGAAAGGCGTTTGCAAGTTTCATAAATGAAGGTGTTTTTTTAAACCTCGGCTCGGAACTGATAAGTCCTGCGGCGGTGTTTACAAAGTAATATTCCAGATCCCCGCATTCACCAGCGGCAAATAGGATTTTTCAAGTCATTAGCGGGTCTGACTACGGCACCTCAAGACCGCAATCCCCCCAATTGCGCTAAAAACGCCTCAATCGGGACCCTTTTGGTGGCGACTCCTTTTGCAATTTCATTTTTTTTCCATTTTGCAGCCACGGTTCACGTTGAGTTTCTCAGGAAATTCTCTCCATCATCCCCCGTGATCGCCGCCAAAGGCGAGACCGAAGATGCCCGCCTGGCCCTGAGTGAACTCTGCGAAGCCTTCTACGATCCCGTAGTAGGCTTCCTGAGGAAGGAAGGCAGAAGTAAGGACGAAGCACGCGAGCTAGCCCACGATTTCTTTGCCTGGCTCCTCGCCCGCGGAAGACGGAAAGGAAAAGGGAAGTGATTCGGTTGAACGCGGTGAAGGAGTGAGTTGAGGAGATTTGTTGCTTGGTTCCAGTGGGTGTGGCTTGGTTGAAAAGAGCTGGAATGAACGCAGGCATGAGGTAGTATTCGGCCATGCCTGTCTCCGAGAAAGTCCGTCTTTTGGCTGAAAGCTATGCCGAACTCAGCGCCGACGAGCGGCATGAATTCGTCAGCCTCGTGGCACCTGTCGATGACGGTGATCTCAGCACTGAGTGGCTTGCTGAGCTTCGCAGTCGGGCCGATGATATTGACTCCGGACGCGTGCAGCTTGTCGATGGAGAGGATTTTCTGCGGCGCTTGCGAGCTATCTGAATCGATGCTGGCTTCAAGATTCCATCCTGCTGCCGTAGGGGAGCTTCTTGATGCTGGCAGTTACATCAAGTCCGATGACCTCCGAGAGGGAGAGCTGTTTGAGCAGGAATTCTCCAAAATGCTCGACTGGGCGTGTAACGAGCCGCTTCTCTTCCGCTGTTTCGAAGACGATTTCCGCAAGGTGAAGGTTGGCAAATTTCATTGGTGTGGACTGGATTCTTCTACCAGACTTTACCGGACCTCGGGGTGAGTGTGCTCACCCCGATTCTTCTTATGGTTGCTCTGATTGGTGTGTCATTTGCCTCAATTCCTCTGATACAGGGTCGGAGGGTCGGCGTTTGGAAGGTCAACGACACGACAATCAGATTCAGTGGCGACTGGAATGGGAGCTTTCGAAGGGAACGAATCGCGGGATGGTCACTTCTGAAAATTGAAGGATGGCCGGGCCTGTATGAACTTGCCATCAGAACGAAATTGCGACGAGTGAACATAGTCATCAACGAAGCAGATCATCCGATTGATCAAATTGAGAGCCTCTTTCCCGATGAAAGACGCGAGGGTTCTATCGACCGACGGTGCCCATCGCCTCCGTCACGGCGGTGACGAAGTTCACGGGGCCGTCGCCGCCGAGTTGGTGGTCGATGTCTTCGAGTCGCTGGATGAGGTCGCGGACTTCCTTTCGCGATGCGGGGCCGCCGGCGGCTTCACAGAAATGGGTGCGGCAGCCGAAGGGGCGACCGTCATAGATTTGGCAGCGCTCGTTTTTCAGGAAAGGGCAGCAGCCGTCGGGGGCGGGGACGACTTCCTTGCGGCCGGCGGCACGCCAGGCACGGGCGGCGACGATGGCTTCGCCGCGGGTCAGGTAGGGTGTGCGGCCGTTGAGTTTGAAATGGCAGCACTTCGCGATGCCGGTGCAGGCGCGTTCGAGCGGGCGGTTTTCCCACTCGGCATAGATCTGGCGCACTTTTTTCTCGGCATCGGCGGTGGACTCGCGGGGCGGCATGCGCGAGTCTTTAGCAGAGATGATCCGATCCATGCACCGACTTCTTTTTCTGCCACTACTGCTGCTCGCTTCCTGCGTGCCCGGAACCTACACGCGGGATTTCGCGAAAGAGACGCTCGCCCAGCCGAAACCACCGACCACCGTCGAGGGGCCTTGGATCGGCGAGTGGAAAAGCGAGGTCAATGGGCACGAGGGCCCGCTTTGGTGCCTGGTGCATCCGAGCAAGGAAAAGGCGGGCCACTATGATTTTCGCTATCGGGCGGGCTGGGGTTTGGTGCATTTTGGCGACTACACCCATACCACTGCGGCCGCACCGGATGCTCAGGGGAATCTGCCGCTGGAGGGGAAAATGGAGCTTCCGGCAGGCTTTGGGACCTATTCGGTGAAGGGCAAGCTGACGCCGACGGAGTTCAAGGCGAGCTACGAATCGAAGGCCGATCGCGGCACGATGACGCTCAAGCGGCCTTAGTTGAGGTGTGGGAGGGCCCATTTGTGGAGTCTTCGTTTCATTGGGTGAAAGAGGTGATCTGCGGCTTCCGTCGCGAGTTTCACCTGGAGTCGTGGCATCGAGGGTGTCTTGACGGCAAATCCTTTGACCCGGCTCGCCCGGTGCACTAAACCCACGTCCGACGAAACCAGTCCAGATGCCATCATGTCCCAGGTTCCTACCATTATCTACACTCAGACCGACGAAGCCCCCGCGCTCGCCACTTTTTCGCTGCTTCCGATCATTCGCAAGTTCACGGCGTCCTCGGGCATCAAGGTGGAACCCCGTAACATCTCGCTGGCCGCTCGGATTATTTCCCAGTTTCCGGAATTTCTGAAGGACGAGCAGCGCATCGATGACGCGCTAGCCGAGTTGGGCGATCTCGCGAAGACGCCTGAGGCGAACATCATCAAGTTGCCGAACGTTTCGGCGTCTGTGCCTCAGCTCAAGGCCTGCATCGCCGAGCTCCAATCGCTGGGCTACGCGCTGCCGAACTTCCCTGACGAGCCCTCGACCGATGAGGAGAAGGACATCCGTTCGCGCTACGACAAGGTCAAGGGCAGTGCCGTCAACCCGGTGCTCCGCGAAGGCAACTCCGATCGCCGCGCGCCGAAGGCCGTGAAGGAATACGCCAAGGCCAACCCACACCGCATGGGTGCTTGGTCAAGCGACTCGAAGACGAACGTCGCGACGATGGGCAAGGATGACTTCGCTTCGAACGAGAAGTCGATCACGCTGGAAGAAGCCACCACTTTCCAAATCGAGTTCGTCGCTGAAGACGGAACCGTCACGACTTTGAAGGCTGCGGCTCCTCTGTTAGAAGGTGAGATTCTCGATGCCACGGTGATGCGCAAAGCCGCGCTGATCAGCTTCCTTGGTGAGCAGATCGCGCGGGCGAAGCAGGAAGGCATTCTTTTCTCGCTGCACATGAAGGCAACGATGATGAAGGTTTCTGACCCGATCATTTTCGGCCACTGCGTCCGCGTGTTTTTCCGCGACCTGCTGACCAAGCACGGTGCTGAGATCGATGCGCTCGGCGTGGATTTCAACAACGGCTTCGGTGATTTGATTGCCAAGCTCGATCAGCTTCCGGCCGACAAGAAGGCGGCGATCGAAGCGGACATCCAGGCCTGCTACGAGCACGGTCCGGCGCTGGCGATGGTGAACTCCGACAAGGGCATCACCAACCTCCACGTGCCGAGTGACATCATCATTGATGCCTCGATCCCCGCGATGATTCGTGATTCCGGGAAAATGTGGGACGCCGAAGGCAAGCGGCAGGACACCCTCGCGGTGATTCCCGATTCGTCCTACGCTGGCGTCTATCAGGCGACGATTGATTTCTGCCGTGAGAACGGTGCTTTCGATCCGACGACCATGGGCACTGTGCCAAACGTCGGTCTGATGGCTCAGAAGGCCGAGGAGTATGGCTCGCACGACAAGACTTTCGTCGCCCCCGGAAAGGGAAGCATTCGCGTGGTCGATGCCAAGGGAGCGACCTTGCTGGAACACGAGGTGGAAGCCGGCGATCTCTGGCGTGCCTGCCAGGCCAAGGATGCGCCGATTCAGGACTGGGTGAAGCTTGCCGTGACTCGTGCTCGCGCTTCGAATACGCCGGCAGTTTTCTGGCTTGATGAAAACCGTGCGCATGATGCGGAGTTGATCAAGAAGGTCGGCCAGTATCTTGGCGAATACGACACGGATGGTCTCGAAATTTTGATCATGTCTCCGGAGGAGGCCACGACCTTCACCTGCGAGCGTTTGAAGAAGGGCGAGGATACGATTTCCGTGACCGGAAACGTGCTGCGTGACTATCTCACGGATCTCTTTCCGATTCTCGAGGTAGGCACTTCCGCGAAGATGCTTTCGATCGTGCCGCTGATGAATGGCGGTGGTCTTTTTGAAACCGGTGCCGGTGGATCTGCTCCGAAGCATGTGCAGCAATTCGTTGAAGAGAACTACCTTCGCTGGGACTCGCTCGGTGAATTCCTCGCGCTGGTAGTGAGCCTTGAACATCTCGCCAACAAGTATGGCAACGCGAAGGCGCAGGTGCTTGCGGATACGCTCGATGATGCGACGACGAAGTTCCTTCTAACAGACAAGTCGCCGACTCGTAAGATTGGTGGGATTGATAACCGTGGCTCGCATTTCTACCTCGCGCTTTACTGGGCTCAGGCGCTTGCGGCGCAGGATAAGGATGCGGACTTGAAGGCGGAGTTTGCTCCGATTGCCGAACAGTTTGCGTCGGGTGAAGAGGCGATTGTCGCCGAGTTGAATGGTGTGCAGGGCAAGCCGCTGGACATCGGTGGTTACTACCTTCCTGATTTCGCCAAGACATCGGATGCGATGCGCCCGAGCGCGACGCTGAATGCTGTGATTGGGTAAAACTCAGAGTTCCTCCTCGGAAATGGGGATGATCTTCATCAGTGAGCGCTGGAGTTGTGAATTCCCACCCTCTGGTCGGGTTTTCATGGTGAAATCGACCGAATTGACATCGACACCTTCCAACCAAAAGACAGCAGCAATTCGGCCAAGGACATGATTCTTCTCCTCTCTTCCCGGAACCCTGATACTCTGGATCCTCATGTATCGATTTATTCCCCATGTCGACTTGGCCGGATGCGAGTTCCTGAACTTCCGTGCAGCAGTGCTTTCAGAACCTTGTCCCCATTGCCAGAGAACCGGGGCCATCAGGGCCCACGGCTTTATCCGCAGCTCATCGGATTCCGACGCTCAGGATCGGACGCGGGCATTGAGGTTCTTTTGCTCGGACCGCCGGAACCATGCCGGATGTGGTCGCACCTTTTCCATCCACTGGAGTCACGTCGTTCCCCGCTCTACAATCAGCGCGGAATTGGTGTCCGATCTGATCGCCTCCCTGTTCCCGCTTCCAGAACGACACCCTCTCACGGAGGCCTGTACTGCCGGAATCAGCACGGTCTCCAAGAGCACCGCCTACCGGTGGGCCAAGCGGTTCCGCCTCCACCTCGGAGAACTGCGGTCCCGGGCGTCGATGGTGATCCCGCCAGACCGGCAAGCACACGCCACACCCGAAACCGCCACACTGGCACAGCTTCAGCAAGCCTTCCCTGGAGAAGCCTGCCTTGTGGCAGCTTTCCAGAGCCAATTTCAAAAGGCATTCTGCAGAATCGACACCAACAAAGTTCCGATTTCTCATCGAGTCGTTCAGACATTCAGAAACCTGTTTCGAGTGGCAACACGAGATGGAAAAAGCACCTCGCATCTGGGACCCAGATTCAACGCATCCGAAGCGACATCGTGCTTTTACAGCCCTCCTTGCGGCACAACAGACCCGAATAACCCGGCCACCCTCATGCCACCAGGCGAGCTTCCGGCAAGTCCGTAGACTTTCGGCCAAACGGACGCAGGCTCTGCTGGGGAGCAAGCTGCCGAGGGATCACCGAAATGGCGTGCGACCGATGAAGTCGTAAACCAGAGAAAACGGGCGTGGCCGAGCATTTCGGCCACGCCCGAACTCATCATAAATTCTCATCGGGAGCCGCCACCATGCCTCCCGAAAACCCTACCCTCAGAGCCCGCAGCTCCCCCACTCCCCCATTCACCGGCACATTGTACTCCGGCAAAAATCGTACGACGGCAGTGGCAACGAAAGTCGATGACAGCGTGGAAATCAGACCAAAATCCGTACAGTCACAATTTGGCAAACTAGTACGACCCTATTCGAAAAGCCATTCGGGCAGGGTGATTTTCGAATTTTTAGTTGAAGCGGGCGGTCTGCAGAGGGTGCCGAGGGCTTGCGGGAGGTGCGCAGCGC
>Ga0210024_1000856_pt1 | contig 27798 bp, 31 predicted proteins | sample CryGeymeta201525_FD_183988 | JGI IMG/M metagenome (GOLD analysis project Ga0210024, IMG submission 183988) | Groundwater microbial communities from Crystal Geyser aquifers in Utah, USA - Crystal Geyser metaG 2015-25 (SPAdes) (version 2) | ecosystem: Environmental > Aquatic > Deep subsurface >...
GACACGCTGGGCGAGGAATTCGCCCGCGTCTATGCGATGATGAAGCGGCAGGAGATGGAGCGGCTGCTGGAGCGCGTCACCGACGCGGAATACGACACCTACCTGCGCACGGTGTGACGCGCGCGGGCGAAAAGGAGCCGCCATGACCCTGACCATGCAGCGCGTCGTGCTGGCGTCGCGCCCCACGGGCGCGCCGACGCCGGAGAATTTCCGGATCGAGACCGCGCCTGCGCCCGAACCCGCCGAGGGGGAGTTCCTCGTGCGGGTGCTGTGGCTGTCGCTCGATCCCTACATGCGCGGGCGCATGGACGACGCGAAATCCTACGCCGCGCCGGCGCCGGTCGGCGGCGTGATGGAGGGCGGCGCGGTGGCCGAGGTGGTCGCCTCGCGCAACGCCGCCTTCAAGCCGGGCGAGATCGTAGTCGGCCGTTTCGGCTGGGCGAGCCATGCGGTCAGCGACGGCGCCGGGGCGCGCAAGGTCGATCCCGGCTTCGGGCCGGTCTCGACCGCGCTGGGCGTGCTGGGGATGCCGGGGCACACCGCATGGGTGGGGCTGACCGACATCGCGCAAGCGCAGGCGGGCGAGACCATCGTCGTCAGCGCCGCAACCGGCGCGGTGGGAAGCCTTGTCTGCCAACTGGCGAAGCGGCGCGGCCTGCGGGTGATCGGCGTGGCGGGCGGGGCGGAGAAATGCGCATATGCGGTCTCGACGCTGGGCTGCGACGCCTGCCTCGACCACCGCGCCGCGCCCGACGCCGCCGCGCTGTCGGCCGAGATCGCGCAGGCCGCGCCGCAGGGTGTGGACATCTATTTCGAGAATGTCGGCGGCAAGACGCTGGAAGCCGTGCTGCCGACGCTCAACGACCATGGCCGCATCGTGCTGTGCGGCATGATCGCCTGGTACTCCGGCGCCGGGGCGGACGCGGCGATCCCTGCGCCGCGTCTGTGGCGGGCGATCCTGGTCAAGCGGCTGCGGGTGCAGGGCATGATCGTGTTCGACCATGCCGACCGCTTTCCGGTGTTCCTCGCGGAGGTCGGCCCGCTGGCGCGCGACGGCGCCATCGTCTGGCGCGAGAGCGTCGCCGAGGGGCTGGAGGCCGCGCCGCAGGCGTTCATCGCGCTGCTGGAGGGCGGCAATTTCGGCAAACAGCTGGTGCGGGTGGCGGCGGACGCGCGCTGAGGCGGCAGGCCCCGGCGCGCGCACGGATCAGGCGGCGGTCACTCCGCCTTGAAGCAGTAGGCCGCCAGCTTGTTGCCGTCGAGGTCGCGGCAATAGGCGGCGTAGGCGTTGGGCGCGATGCCGCGCGGGCCGACCGCGCCTTCGTCCGCAGCCCCCATCGCCAGCGCCTTTTCGTGGAACGCCGCGACGGCCGCGCGGCTTGGCGCCGAGAAGCTGATGGTGACGCCGTTGCCCACCGTGGCGGGCTTGCCGTCCTTGGGCTTGAGCACGATGAAGCCCCATTGCCCGTTCGGCCCCCAGACCGAGCCGTTGTCGCCGAAGTCGGTGACGCGGGCGTAGCCCAGCGCGCCGAGCGTCGCGTCATAGAACGCGCGCGCCTTCGCCATGTCGTTCGTGCCGACCGTCACATGCGTGAACATCGCCATTTGAGCGTCACTTCTCCCTATGATTGAGCGCGCACACTCCGCCCGGAGCGATTCGCCGTCAAGGGGCTGGCTCAGCCCGCGCCCATGCCGATCTTCATCGCCATGCGCCGCGCGAACGGCAGGCGCGCCACCGCCGCCAGCCCGACGCGGCGCAGGTCGCGCAGCGGCTGCATGTCGGCGCGGGCGGCGCGGTTGAGCGCGTCCACCCCCGCCACGCGGGCCAGCGTTTCCGGGTATCGCCGCCGCTGATAGCCGCCCAGCAGCGCCGCCGCGCCGATGTCGGCCCCCGCTACGCGCGCCGTGGCCAGCCGCTGCGCCAGATCCTCCAGATCGGCCAGCGACATGTTCAGCCCCTGCGCGCCAATGGGCGGGATCACATGCACGGCTTCGGCCATCAGCGCCACGCGCCGCGCGACCATCGCGTGGGCGAGTTGGCCGACGATCGGCCACGCCGCCTTGCGGCCCTCGACCGAGAGCCGCCCCAGCACGCCCAGCGACCGTTCGTTCAGCGCCTCGGCGAAGGCCGCGTCGTCCGCCGCCGTCAGCGCCGCCGCCTCCGCGCTGCGCAGCATCCAGACCACCGAGGACATGTGCCGCCCGTCGCGGTCCGGCATCGGCACCAGCGTGAACGGCCCGCCGGAGCGGTGGATCTCGGTCGAGACGCCGCCGTGCGGGCGCGGGTGGCTGACGGCGAAGATCAGCGCGTGCTGGCCATAGTCCCAGCGCCGCACGCCGACGCCCGCCATGGCGCGCACGCCGCTGTCGCGCCCGTCGGCGCCGATCACCAGCTTCGCGCGGATGGCCGATCCGTCCGCCAGCCGGGCGAAGGCGGCGTCGTCGCGCAAGGTGAGCGCCTCCAGCCCCGCAGGGGCGCGGATCGCGACGCCCAGACTGGCCAGCCGCTCCATCAGCGCACGGCGCGCGCCGGTGTTGGTCACGTTCCAGCCGAACGGGCGGTCGCCCATCTCGGCGGACTCGAAATCGGCCTTCTCGCGCGCGCGGTTTTCGCGCCCGCCCGCGTCGAGAATGCGCATGGTCCACAGCGCCTCGGCGCCCGCGCCCATCGCCTCCCACGCGCCCGCGCGGCGCAGCGTCTCGATGGCCGGTTGCAGCAGCGCGGTGGTGCGCAGGTCGGCGCCCGCCTCGCCCGCATCGGTGGGCGGCGGGGCGGCGCGGTCGGCCAGCGTCACGCTATGGCGGTCCACGGCGAGGCGCGCGGCGGCGGCGAGGCCCGCAAGGCCTGCGCCGATCACGAGGATGTCGGTGTTTTCCATACCCGCAAGGATAGCGCGGCGCCCCGGTTGCGTCACGCCGCGCGGATCAGGAAATCCGCCAGATCCGGCGCGACATGGTGGACATGCGGCGCGCGCGCCTCATCCGCCGAGACGGGCCGCCAGATTGCGTGCATCCCCATCTCCGCCGGCACGCGCAGGTTGCGCTGGTCGTCCTCGACCATGGCGGCGCGGCGCGGGTCCAGCCCGTCGCGGGCGAACACCGCCTCGAACGCCGGGCGGTGCGGCTTGACCACATACTCCGCATCTTCAACGCCGTAGAACGCGGCGAAGCACGACGCCAGCCCCAGCGCCTGCGCGATGTTCAGCCCGTGCGCGCGCGAGCCGTTGGTGTAGATCACCTTGCGCCCCGGCAGCGCCGCGATGGCCCCCGCCAGCCGGGCATCCGGCGCCACGCCTGACAGGTCGATGGCGTGCACCTCCGCCAGATACGGATCGGGGTCCAGCCCGTGCACCGCCATCAGCCCGGCCAGCGTCGTGCCATAGTCGCGGAAATAGCGCGCGCGCAGCGCGTCGGCCTCGGCCCGCTCCAGCCGCAGTTCGCGCATCACGAAGCCGGTGATCCTTGCGCTGACCTGATCGAACAGCCGCAATTCCGGCGGATAGAGCGTGTTGTCCATGTCGAACACCCAGGTCTCGACATGGGCGAGGTCGGCGCGAACGGCGGTCATTCGACCGGATCGTGGCGCAGCGCGACGCCGTTCATGCAATAGCGCAGACCGGTGGGCGCCGGACCGTCGGGAAACACATGGCCCAGATGCGCGTCGCAGCGCGCGCACAGCACTTCGGTGCGCCGCATCAGCCAGCTTCGGTCGTCCTTCTCCGCCACCGCCTCCGCGTCGATGGGCTGGAAGAAGCTGGGCCAGCCGGTGCCGCTGTCGAACTTGGCCTCGGAGGCGAACAGCGCCGCGTCGCAGCAGGCGCAGCGATAGACCGCGCGGCCCTTGGGAAAACTGTCGTGGGTGAACGGCCGTTCGGTGCCGTGCTTGCGCGCCACGCGATAGGCCTCGTCGGAGAGCTGCGCACGCCATTCTGCGTCGGTCTTGACGATCTTTTCCATCGAATTGTCCCTTTGTCGCGCCCAATGGGGCCTGAAACGGCTTGCGGGCGTCATGGCGTTGTCGCAAGGCTGGAGTATCCGAATATAGCTGTGTGGCGCGATATTCGGAGGGGAATATGCCGTTGTTTTTCCGGGGACGCTACAGTGTGCGGCTGGCCAGGGATGCGGACGACCTCCGCGCCGCGCAAGCCCTGCGCTATCGCGCGTTCATCGAGGGGCGCGGGGCCGCGCCGGGCGGCGCGCGCGCCGAGGGGCTGGACGCCGACGATCTCGACGCGGTCTGCGACCACATGCTGGTCGAGGAGCGCAAGACCGGCGCGCTGGTCTGCTGTTTCCGCATGATGCCGCTGACCGACGGCTCGCAGATCGCGCGCAGCTATTCGGCGCGCTATTACGACCTCAGCGCGCTGGCCGACTATCCGCAGCCGATGGTCGAGATGGGCCGGTTCTGCGTCCACCCCGACCATCGCGACCCCGACGTGCTGCGCGCCGCATGGGGCGCGATGACCGGCTATGTCGATGCGCGCAAGGTGGGGATGCTGTTCGGCTGTTCGTCTTTCAAGGGCACCGAGGCCGACGCCTACATGGACGCCTTCGCCCTGCTGAAGGAGCGGCACATCGCGCCGAAACGCTGGCTGCCGCGCGTCAAGGCGCCAAAAGTGTTCCGCTTCGCCAAGATGTTGCGGCTGCGGCGGCCCGACATGAAGCAGGCGATGCTGCACATGCCGCCGCTGCTGCGCACCTATCTGGTGATGGGCGGCTGGGTCTCGGACCATGCGGTGATCGACCACGACATGAATACGCTGCATGTGTTCACCGGCGTCGAGATCGCGCGCGTCCCGCCCGCCCGCGCCCGGCTGTTGCGGCAGGCGTGACCGGGGCGCGCCATCTTGCGGCGCTCGCCGCGCCGCCTGCGCCCGAGACGGCGGCGTTCGTGGCGGCGCTTGAGGCGAAGCTGGCGGATTTGCCCGCCTCTCACGAGGTCGAGGTGGCGGTCAGCCGCGCCGCGCGCGCGGCGGGGCAGGGGGTGCTGCCGCCCGGCGGTCCGCTCGACAGCGCATCCTGGCGCCCGGCGCCGGTTCCGGCGGGCCGGGTGCGGGTCAGCCTGCCGGACGGGCCGCCGCGCGGCGTCTATCTGCATGTCCACGGCGGCGGCTGGACCTTTGGCGAACCGGAGCAATATGACCTGTGGAACGGTCGGCTGGCGCAGGCGGCGCAGGTTGCGGTGGTCTCGGTTCCCTATCGGCTGGCGCCCGAGCACGTTTGGCCCGCCTGCGCCGACGACGCGGAGGCGGCGGCGCTGTGGCTGGCCGACGCGGCGCAGGCGCTGTTCGGCGTTCAGGGGCTGGCCATCGGCGGCGAATCGGCCGGAGCGCATCTGGCCGCCGTCACCCTGCTGCGGCTGCGCGCGCGGGGCATGGGCGACCGGTTCGCGGGCGCGCTTTTCAACTACGGCGTGTTCGACCTGCGCATGACGCCCTCGATGGCGGCGTGGGGGGCGCGCAAGCTGGTGCTGTCCACGCCGACGGTGGACTGGTTCACCGACAACCTCACCGGCGGCGACCGCGCTTTGCGCGCCGATCCGGCGCTGTCGCCGCTGATGGCTGATCTGGCCGGGCTGCCGCCCGCGCTGATGCAGGTGGGCACCTGCGACCCGCTGCTCGACGACACGCTGTTCATGGCGGCGCGGCTGGCGGCGGCGGGCGTGGCGGTCGATCTGCGCGTGCATCCCGGCGGCGTGCATGGATTCGACATGTTCGACCTCGCCATCGCCCGCGACGCCCAGGCCGCCTGCGCCGCCTTCCTGCGCGGTCGCTTTTCCTGAGCCGTCCGCTTATCTCTGCGCGACCGGAACGAGGGAGTGGCGGCGATGCTGCGGGTGCTGGGCTGGATTTTCGGTCTGATCGGTGTGGCGCTGCTGGCGGTCGATCTGTTCGAGACGCGCGGCGGCGCCTTGCGCGCGGTCGGCGAGTGGTGGTTCCGCCTGCACCGCGACAGCCTTCAGGTCGCGCAACCGGCGATCGAGCGTCATGTGGCGCCGTGGCTTTGGGGCGATGTCATCCAGCCGTTTCTGGAGCTGCCCGCCGCGCCGGTCGCGCTGGCGCTGGCGGCGGTGTTTCTGCTGCTGGGGCGGCGGCGCTGAGGCGCGCGGCCCTTGGCGTTACGCCCGCTCAGACGTCACGCCCGCTCCGGCACCTTGATCATCCGGCCCAGAAACGCGCCGCCGAACAGGTGGACATGCAGGTGCGGCACTTCCTGATGGCCGTTCGCGCCGCTGTTTGACAGGATGCGATAGCCCTCGCCGCCCGCCCCCGGCGCGTGGCCGGTCAGCGCCGCGACATGGCCGACCGCGCGGGTGAAATCGACGATCTCCGCCTCGCTGGCCGCGGCGGCGAAATGGTCGAAATTGACGTAAGGCCCCTTGGGGATCACGAGCACATGGGTCGGCGCCTGGGGGTTGATGTCCTTGAAGGCGAGGCTGTGCTTGGTCTCGTAAACCTTCGCGCACGGGATCTCGCCGCGCAGGATGCGGGCGAATATGTTCGACGGATCATAGGCGTAGGCCATCGGTTTCTCCGGCGTCATGCGGGCCGCGCGCGGGCGGCGCCTGAGGTGAGGGCGAGGAACACGTCTTCGAGGTCGGGCTCTTCGGTGGCCACGTCGCGCACCGCGATCCCGGCGTCGCGCACCCGGTCGAGCAGGGCGATGGGATCGCCGCTGCTGGGCTGATAGCTGAGCGCAAGCGCGCCATCGGGGCGCAGGCTGGGGCGCAGATCGGCCAGCGCCCCGGGCGCGACCGTGATCGCGGCGTCGGCGCGGATCACCAGCGTCTTGCTGTCGAGACTGCCCAGCAGGCGTTCGGTGGTGTCGCAGGCGACCATCTGACCGTGGTTGATGATGGCGATGCGATCGCACATCTCCTGGGCTTCTTCGAGGTAGTGCGTGGTCAGGATGATGGTGACGCCGCGCGCATGCAGTTCGCGCACATAGTCCCACAGCATCCGGCGCAGCTCCAGGTCCACCCCCGCCGTCGGTTCGTCGAGCACCAGCACCGACGGGTCGTGCGCCAGCGCCTTGGCCACCAGCAGGCGGCGCTTCATGCCGCCCGACAGGCTGCGCGTGTAGGCGTGCGCCTTGTCGGCCAGCCCCACGGCGGCGAGGATCTCGTCGCTGCGCCGCCGCGCCTTCGGCACGCCGTAAAGCCCCGCCTGCGCCTCCAGCGCCTCGCGCGGGGTAAAGAACGGGTCGATGTTGAGCTCCTGCGGCACGACGCCGATCGAGGCGCGCGACATGCGCGGGTTCTCGTCCTGGTCGAAGCCCCAGATGCGCACCGTGCCTGAGGTCTTGATCACCAGCCCGGCGAGAATGTTGATGAAGGTCGATTTTCCCGCGCCATTCGGTCCCAGCAGGCCGAAGATCGAGCCTTGCGGGATCGTCAGATCGACGCCCTTCAGCGCCTCCACCGGCGCGCCCGAGCCGGGCGCGCGGTAGGTCTTGCGCAAGCCGCGCACCTCGACGGCGCCGGGCGTCACCACGGTCGCTCCCTCGGCGGCGCTTGCGGCGTCACGGGCGGCCGTCACTGACTGCTGATCAGCCATGTGCCGTTGGGCTGGCGGCAGCGGCGCGCGCTGCCGACCTTCGGCGTCGTCATCGCGGACGTCGTCACCTCGTGGCGCAGGGTGACGCAGGGCGCGCCGTCGGCGCGGGTCTCGACCTTCTCCAGCGTCACCGAGCCTGACGCGCCGTCGGGCGTGGACCACTGCTCCACCGCGCCCTCGGCCTGAATTTCTGGGTGATAGAGCCGTTTCGCGGCGGCGCTGAGCTGGCTCCATTCCGCCTTGCCGATGCCTTCGGCGTTGAGCGGGCGCAGGAAGTACTGCGCCTGTGCGGCGGAGGCCAGCGACAGACCGAGCGCGAGCGCGGCGGCGAGGGCGGGGCGCAAAACCATGGGGTTCTCCGAAAACGTTGTGCGCCGCACCGTGGCCGCGAGGCGGCATTCTGTCAACGCGGCGCGATGATCGCGTAAGCGTGGCGGATGGCGTGCGACTCTGATAGCGAAATTCCAAGGCGGCTTAAACAAGGGGGCGCGGCTTGGCCGAGGGCAGCATCATCATCACCTTGCCGGGCGATCTCGATCCGGCGATCCGCCGGCAGGTTCTCGACGCCCTGCCGCAGACCGGCGTCGCGGTCGCCGCGCCGGAGGCGCCCGTCGCCGCGTTGCCGACTGAAATCTTCGATGCGGCGGTCGGGCGGGCGGTGGACGCCGCGCCGCGCCTGCCCGAGACGCTCGGCGCCTATGCGGCGCAGTTTGGCGGCGCGGGCGGGCTTTTGCTGGCGCTGCTGACGGTCGCTCTGGCGCTGGCGGCGGGCTATGGCGTGGAGCGCGCGCTGCGCAGGCCCGAGGCCGCCTGCGCCGCCGCCGATAGCGAGACCCCGTTCACCGCGACCCTGCTGTGCGCCGGGCGCTGGCTGGTCGGGCGGCTGATCGGGGTGGCGGTGTTCGCCGTCGTCGCGCTGGCGCTGGCGCGGCTGCTGGCGCCGCAGGCCGCGCGACCGCTGGCCGACGCGCTGATTTTCGCGACCGTGGCGCCCAGGGTGATGCTGGCCGTGATCGATCTGCTGGCGGCGCCGCGCGCGCCGCAGCGCAGACTCGCGGGGCTGAACGATGCGGACGCCCGGCGGGTGACCGTGCTGGCGGCGGCGGCGCTGGCGGTCGGCTGGCTGTTCCGCGTCGGCGTCGAATTCCTGCACCAGGCGGCCGCCGGGCCGGAGGGGGCGCTCGCCGCCTCCACGCTGCTGTTCCTCGGCGCGCTGCCCGGCGTGATCTACTGGTTTCTGGTTCGCCGCCCCGTCGGCGAGCTGATCCTGAAGGCATTCGGCGGCGCGGAGCCGGGGCCGCGCATCCGACTGCTGGCGCGTAACTGGAGCGTCTTCTACGTCGGCGTCTCGGTGATGAACGCGCTGTCGGCGACCAGCGGCGAGCTGGGCATACCCGGCGCGGCGCAACTGGGCCGTTCGGGAAACCTGACGACGCTGGTCGCGGTGCTGACCCCGTTCATCGTGGCGGGGGTGACGCTGTGGCGCGATGAGCGACGCGCGGTCAGCGACCCCGCCCGCCATGCCGCGCTGCTGGGCGGGGCGGCGCTGGCCAAGGGCGTGGTGATCGCGGGCGCGCTGATCTTTCTGCTGCGCGCCTGGGGGCTGGACCCGTTCGCGCCGCCGCCCGAGGGCGCGACGGGGCTGGTGCTGCTGGCGCCCGCCATGATGAAGGCCGGTTTCGCGGTGGTGATCGGCTTCGCGCTGTGGCGCACGGTCGCCGAGTTCATCGACGCCTGGGCCGCGCCGCCGCCGCCCGACATGACCCTGCCGATGGGCGACGAGATCGGCATGGGCGGCAGCCGACTCGGCACCCTGCTGCCGGTGCTGCGCGCCTTCGCGCTGACCGCCATCGTCGTGCTGACCGTCATGTTCGCGCTCAGCGCGCTGGGGGTGAACATCGCGCCGCTGCTGGCGGGCGCGGGGGTGCTGGGGCTGGCGCTCGGGTTTGGCGCGCAGCGGCTGGTGGCGGACGTGATCTCGGGGATGTTCTATCTTTATGAGGACGCCTTCCGCGTCGGCGAATATCTCCAGACCAGTCAGGGCAAGGGCGTCGTCGAGCGCATCTCGTTCCGCTCGGTGCGGCTGCGCCATCCGCGCGGGCCGGTGTTCACGATCCCGTTCTCGACGATGGGCACGGTGCAGAACCACAGCCGCGACTATGTCAAGGTGAAGTTCGTGTTCGAGGTGCCGCAGCACACCGACCTCGAGCGGGTGCGCAAGCTGATCAAGAAGGTTGGCGAATCGCTGCTGCAAGACCCCGAGCTGGAGGGTCGGTTCCTGGAGCCGATGAAAAGTCAGGGCGCGGTGGGCATCCGGGGGCAGGCGTTTCAGGTCGGCGTCAAGTTCGTCACCCGCCCGGGTCAGCAGTTCCTCGCCCGGCGCAAGGCGATGGCCGCGCTGCAGAAGGCGTTCGAGGAAAACAGCATCGAGCTGATGACGCCGCGCATCGAGTTCGAATCTGCGCAAGGCGCGGCGGATGTCGCGGAGATGCTGGCCAAGGGCGGCGCGCCGCAGGCGGCGCAGTAGCGGCGGCGCCGCCACGCCCCGGCTGGCGAGGGCGGGGCCGCAATGCGCCGTCGGCCGTCGCGCGAGGTTGGCGCGGCGGCGGAGTCAGCCTGCGGCGCTTGGGTCAGCCTGCGGCGCCGGGATCAGCCTGCGGCGGCTTCGGCGTCCGGCGCGGATTTGGCGACGCCCACCAGCGCCGGGCGCAGCAGGCGGCCCGCGATGGTGAAGCCCGCCTGCATCACCTCGATGATCGCGCCCGGTTCGGCGCCGGAGACCGGCGCCTCGAACATCGCCTGATGCAGGTTCGCGTCGAAGCGGTCGCCGGGGTTTGGCGCCACCTTTTCGATCTTGTGCTTGGCGAAGGCCTGGAGCAGTTCGCGCTGCGTCAGGTCCAGCCCGTCGAAGAACGCCTCCGCCTGCGCGCGCAGCGCGTCGTCGGCGCTGTCGAGCGCGCGGGCGAGGTTGTCGTGCACGCTCAGCAGGTCGCGCGCCAGCTTGGTGCCGCCATAGGTCTCGGCGTCGCGGCGGTCGCGCTCGGCGCGCTTGCGCACGTTCTCGATGTCGGCCAGCGCATACATCAGCCGCTTTTTCAGCTCGTCGCGCTCGGCCTCCAGTTCGGCGATGCGCAGGTCAGGGTCCGGCCTTTCGTCGAAAGCCTCGTCGCCCATCGCCTCGGCCAGCGCCTCGGCCGTCATGTCGGCGGGGTTCACCTGCGGCGCGGCTTCGTCGCGCGGCGGGGTCTTGTCGTCCGGCATCGTCATCCCTTCCGTGGCGTCGCGCCCGCGCCGCCGGGACCGTCCGCGACCAGCCTTCCCACGAGGCGCGCGGTATAGTCCACGATCGGCACGATGCGCCCATAATTCAGGCGGGTGGGGCCGATCACGCCGATCGCGCCCACCAGCCTGCGCTCGGCGTTCATATACGGAGAAATCACCAGAGAGGAACCCGACAGCGAGAACAACTTGTTCTCCGAGCCGATGAAAATCCGCACGCCCTCCGCATCGTGCGCCAGATCGAGCAGTTGCGCGAGGTCGCGCTTACGCTCCAGATCGTCGAAAAGCTGGCGGATGCGCTCAAGGTCGAGCGCGTCCGGCGCGCCGTCGAGCAGGTTGGCGCGGCCGCGCACGATCAGCCGGTCCGGCGCCGCGCCCGGCTCGCCGCGCCAGACCGCGACGCCCTGCTCGACCATCTCCGTCGCCAGCGCGTCGAGCTCGGCCCGGCGGCGCAGCACCTCGGCCGCCACCACCGCGCCGGCCTCGGCCAGCGTGCGGCCCTGCAGCGTGGCGTTGAGAAAGTTCGCCGCCTCGCGCATCGCCGAAGGGGTCATGCCCGCCGGCGGCTGGAACAGGCGGTTCTCCACCGCGCCGTCCTCGGTGACCAGCACCGCCAGCGCCCGGTCGGCGGCCAGCGAGACGAATTCGATATGACGGATCGGCGCCTCGGCCTTGGGCGCGAACACCAGCGAGGCGCAGTGCGACAGGCCCGAGAGCATCGACCCCGCCTCGTCCAGCACCGCCGCGATCCCGCCCGAGACGCCGCCCATGGCGCTGTCGATGGCGCCGCGCTCGGTCTCGGATATGTCGCCGATCTCCAGAAGGCCGTCCACGAACAGCCGCAGCCCCTGATGGGTGGGGATGCGGCCGGCGCTGGCGTGGGGGCTGTCCAGCATCCCCAGCGCCTCGAGATCCTGCATCACGTTGCGGATCGAGGCGGGCGAGAGCTGCAGGTCCAGCCGCCGCGACAGGGTGCGCGAGCCGACCGGCTCACCGGTCGCCAGATAGGTCTCGACCAGTTCGCGAAACACCGCGCGCGAGCGCGCGTTCATCTCGCCCAGCGCCGTCGCCGCCTCCGCCTTCGCCGTGCCCGCCGATTTTTCCATGACCTTTAGGTAGAAGCCCGCAGCCGGGCGGTCAACGTGCGCGCCTCGGGCGAGGGCCGTCTTCGCACGCCAGGCGAGAGCCGTCTTCGCGCGCGAGGCGCGACCTGTCTTCGCGCGCGAGGCGCGACCCGCCTGCGCGGATCAGGCGCGACAAGACGGAATTTTAAGCAAATTGCTCTAGAGACGCGGCGTCGGGTGAGCGCCGCGCCGCCGCCCTGCCGCCGCCGCCCGACGCCCCTGCACAAGGAGACGCTTGCCATGACGCTGGATACCGAGGATGTCGCCACCCGTCTCAGCCTGGCCCTGCGCGGCGCTTTGGGGGCGGAACTGCCCGTCACCAGCGCCGCCAGCGCCGCCAAGGCGCGGGCGGTCACGCAATACGCCGCGATGATCGCCGACGCCTACGCCGATGGCGCGCTGGACGACGCCGAGATGCGCCGCGAACTTGAGGAGATCGCGCACATGACGCGCCGCTACGCCGGGTCGATCCATGGCGTGGCGGGCTCGGTGGCCGAGCAGGTCAAGCGCACGGCGGTGGGCGTGGTGCTGGGCGCGCTGCGCGCCAGCCTCAGTTTCGCCGGCGCGCCGCTGCCGCAGGGGCTGACCGAGGGCGCCGCCTAAGGCGCGGCTTCCGCCGCCGACCCCGCGCGCAGGCCGCCACGCACCGTATCCTCGGCCCAGCGGGCCAGCGCCTTTCGGTCGGCGAACTCGCTCACGCGGCGGGGCGGGTGGAACACGATCTCCACCGCTCCGCCGCCGCTGCGGCACAGCACGTCCCAGATATGGCCCTCGAAAGGCATCGTCCCCCACCAGCCGAAAAAGCTGTCGGGCAGGCCCGGCGGGGCGACCCAGTTCAGCGTCACCGGCTGCACCTGCGCATCGGTCACGCCGTCGTGAAACAGCGCCGAGAACAGCGCGCTCTTGAACGGCAGCACGCGGCGGCCGTCCGACGACGTGCCCTCGGGGAAGATGCACAGCAGTTGCCCCGCGCGGATGCGTTCGGCCAACTCGTTGCGCTGCGCCTGCGCCTGACTGCGGCGACGCTCGATGAAAACCGTGTCGGCGGCGCGCGCCATCAGGCCGACGCCCGGCCAGTGACGCACCTCCGCCTTGGAGACGAAGTTGACCAGCCGCGCCGAGCGCAGCGCCAGAATGTCGGCCCAGGAAGCGTGGTTGCTGACCCAGACGCCCGCCGCCGCCATCGGCGCGCCGATAACCTCGCGCCGCACCCCGATCAGCAGCAGCATCGCCCGCGCCCAGAGTCGCGCCACGAGAAAATGGAACTTCACGCCCCGCATCACCCGCCGCTGCAAAAAGCGCCCGAGCAGAAACAGCGTCAGCACAGGGACGGTCAGCGCCACGAGCGCCGTCAGCCGCAGCGCGCCGCGCAGGCGCTGAAGCGCCGTCAGCGGCGGCAGCGCCGGGGCGACCGCGCCGTTCCACGTCATCATCGGCGGATCAGCCCAGTATCCGCTCGGTCGCGCCGCGACGGGCGCGGGAATAGAACGCGCGATAGCGGTCCACCATCCGCGCCGTGTCCATCAGCAGGCAGACATCGACCGTGTTGAAGGCGTGATCGACGAAGGCGCCTTCGCCGACGAAGCCGCCCAGCCGCAGATAGGCCTTGATCAGCGCCGGTATCTGGCGCATCGCCTCCACCCGCGACACCTGTTCGGGCGGCAGGATGTTCATCGGGGTAAAATGCTCAGGCTGCGCGCGCACCCGCAGATCCTCGGGCGCAAGATGGTTGTGGTGCAGCCATGACAGCGACGCCGCCAGCGGTTCGGGATCGTCGCCGTGAAAGCTCGCCACGCCGAACATGATCTCGACGTTCTTCTGCGCGACATATTCGCCCAGACCGGTCCACAGCAGGTGCATCCCCGCGCCGCCGCGATGTTCGGCGCCGACGCAGGAGCGTCCGAGCTCCATGGTTTCGCGCGGATAGTTCACCAGTTTCGTGAGGTCGTATTCGCTGGCGCCGTAGAAACCGATGCCGCGCCGCGCCATGCCCCCGGTCATCAGGCGATACACCCCCACCACGCGGTCGAGCGGATCGGCCGAAGCCGCCTCCTTGTCGATCAGCAGCATATGGTCGAAATACGGGTCGAAAGCGTCGCTTTCGCGACGCGCCGCGCGCTCCGCGTCGGTCGCGGTGGCGCCCATCTCCTCGACGAAAACCTTGTAGCGCAGCCGCTGCGCCGCCGCGACGTCCTGCTCGCTGTCCGCCAGTCTGACCGTGAAGCGGCCCGCCTCGATCCGCAATCCGCGCTCCTGTCGCTGCTCCGCGCGATCACGCCGGAAGAACGTTGTCTTAGGCAAGCCGGGTGTCGGGCGCAACAGGTGAGGGCTTATCGCAAAAACGCGGACAAAACTCGCCTCAGGGTTGAATCGCGGACGATCTCACCGCACGATCACAGCCAGTCGGGCGCGATCAGCGTCAGCGTTATGGTGTCGGCGTCGATGACCAGTTTACCCGCGTTCTCGAAATTCACCGTGACGCGGGCGCCGATGATCGACTGGATCTGGCCGCGCCCCCAGTCGGGCGCCGCAGGGTTGCGCACCAGCGCCCCGACTTCCAGCGCCGGGTTCACCGGTTCCGACCTGCAATTGGCGCGGAGTCTGCCATGAATGACGACCTCGATCTCGGCGCGCTGCTGTGTTCGCGCCTGTGCCACGACCTGATAAGCCCGGTCGGCGCGGTCGGCAACGGGCTTGAGCTGCTCGACCCTCAAGGCGGCGCCGACCCGGAGGTGCGCGCCCTGCTGGGCGACAGCGCCCGCGCGGCGGCGGCGGCGCTGGCGTTCTATCGCATCGCGTTCGGCGCGGTCGGCGCGCCGGGGGCGCAGGTCTCGACGCAGGAGCTGGGCGTCGTCGCTGCGGGCTATTTCGCCGCCAGCCGTCACACGCTGACATGGCCGCCGCATGGCGACCCGCTGCCGCGGCCGACGGCGAAGCTGTTGCTGCTGATGTTGCTGGCCGCCGCGACGGCGGCGCCGATCGGCGGCGCCATGACGGTCGGCGCGCCATCCGCCGCGCCGGTCGATCTCTCCGTGATCGCGACCGGGCGGCGGGCGGGCCTGTCGGCCGAGGCGCGCGCGCTGCTCACCGGCGCCGACATGCGCCTGCCCGAGGCGCCGCGCGACGCGCATCTTGCGCTGATCGCCCGGCTGGCGCCCAGAATGGGGCTGCGCGTCTCCGTCAGCCAGAGCGACGAGCGGGTGATGATCGAGGCCCGGGCGGGATAAAGCATCGCCCGGGCCGATGAGATCAGCCTTGCGCGGCGCGCGGCCTGCGCGCTGCGGCTCTGACCGGTTTCGCCAAGACGATCGGGCGGTTCTGGCTCAGGGCCGGGGCGGCGGCGGTTGAAGCGGCTTCGCCCCGTCGCCGTCAGTTTTCGGCGCCACCGCCCTGCGCCCTCAGCCCTGCGCCCCCAGCCCTGCGCGGAACCGGCGCGCGTTGGCGCGATAGTTCTCCGCCGAATGCGCCAGCCCGGCGATCTCCTCCGCGCTCAGCGCGCGGGCGACCTTGCCCGGCTGGCCGATCACCAGCGAGCCGTCGGGGATGTGCTTGCCCTCGGTCACCAGCGCGTTGGCGCCGACCAGGCAGTTGCGCCCGATCACCGCGCCGTTCAGCACCACGGCGCCCATGCCGATCAGCGCGCCGTCGCCGACCGTGCAGCCGTGCAGAATGGCGCGGTGGCCCACGGTCACGTCGGCGCCGACCGTGCAGGGATGACCGGGATCGGTGTGCAGGATCGCGCCGTCCTGGATGTTCGAGCCGTCGCCCACCGTGATCGCCTCACCGTCGCCGCGCAGCACCGCGTTGAACCAGACGCTGGCGCCCGCGCCCAGCGTCACCCGCCCGATCACCATGGCGCCGGGCGCGATGAACACGTCGCCGTCGCCGGGCAGGGCGGGGGTCGCGCCGTCAAGGGTGAAGGTCCGCATCGCTCAGCCTTTCATTCAAGCGCCGCCAGAAAACCGCTCAGCCCCGACAGACGCGCGCGGCGGCTGCGCTCGGCGGTGAGGATCGCGCGCAGGGCCGTCTCGCTGGCGTCGAGGTCGGCGTTGACCACGACATAATCGTATTCGGGGCAATGACTGATTTCGTCGCGGGCCTTGGCCATGCGCCGCGCCACAGTCTCCGGCGCGTCCTGAGCGCGGGCGCGCAGGCGGCGGTCGAGTTCGGTCAGGCTGGGCGGCAGGATGAACACGCTGGCCACGTCGCCGCCCAGCGGGCTTTCGCGCAACTGGCGCGCGCCCTGCCAGTCAACGTCGAACAGCACGTCCAGACCCTGCTCCAGCCAGCGCTCCACCGGCGCGCGCGGCGTGCCGTAGCGGGCCCCGAACACGTCGGCGTGCTCCAGCAGCTCATGGTCCTCGACCATGCGCGAAAAACCCTCGGCGCTGACGAAGCGATAATCCACGCCCTCGGTCTCGTTCGCGCGCATCGGCCGGGTGGTGGCCGAGACCGAAAGCCGCAGGCCCAGCCCGGCGGCCAGCAGGCGGCGCGCCAGCGTGGTCTTGCCGGCGCCGGAGGGCGACGACAGCACGAACAGCAGGCCGCGCCGGGGGATGGAGGTCGGGGCGTTCATCGCGACGGTTGCTTCCGCATTGACGGCGTGTCGCCGTTGCACCTGCGCGATCCCCGGCGCGAGCGCAAGCCCCGCGTCGCGCGGCGGGAGGGCGGCCCGCCGCCGCGCTCGCTTTTCGCCGCAATTGTGCGTAATATCGTGGCGTTGGTAAACGGCGCGTATTTTATGGATTGGCATGAATTTTGCTGCAAATTGTCTGCGTCGCCCCGGCGATAGCCGGAAATTGGCGAGACTTTAATTAAACAGGGTGCTGGTCAGATGTGGGTTGTGTCAAACGCGGATGAAAGACGGATCATGGTGGGACATATGTCCGAAAATGGGACGGCGGCGCTGAAACATCCTGACGCGGCCTCACTGCACGAGATGTGGTCGGTCCTGCGCGGGCCGCGCCCGGCGCCGTTCCGCGCCGAGCTCGACGCCGAGCGGATCGGCGCCAAGGCGCCCTTTCTGGCGATCTTCGAGCATGTCGGCCCGTCCAATTTCCGGGTGCGCATCGCCGGAGACCGACTCAATCGCTGGTTCGGCATGGAGCTGCGCGGCATGAGCGTGCTGGCGATGGTCGAGGGTCCGGCGCGCAACCACATGCAGGCGGCGCTCAACCGCGTGGTCGCCGATCCTTCGGTCGGCGTCGTGCGCGGGCGGGCCCGGGCGCTGGACGGGCGGTCGCAGGCTTTCGAGATGGTGCTGCTGCCGATGCGCAGCGATTTCGGGCGGATCGACCGCGTGCTCGCAGGGGTCTGGATGCTCGATTCGCATGGTTCTGTCGCCGCGCCGTTCCTGCTGGACGCCGACGAGATCCACGTCTGCCCGATCGACGCGGGCGAGGGGCCGGTGACGCTGACAGATCGGCCGTCCGATCCCGGCTTCGGCGAGTCGCCGACGCCGCAAATGGCGCCCGACGCCGATCTGCCCGACGCCGACCTGCCCGGCCCCGCCGCGCCGTCGGCGCGCGGCGTGCGCGGCCACCTGCGGCTGGTCAAGAACTCCTGAAACAGCGGCGCTGAGCCTGCCGGTTAAAAAAAGCCGCGCCCCGGCACGGGACGCGGTTTTTTCTTGCTCCGTCGCGCTTACGATCAGTGCGGCTGCGGCGCCAGTCCGCCGTCCTCGCCGCCGCGCGGCCTTGAGACCTTGGGCACGGCGGCGAGGCGGCTCTTGCCTTCGCTCGGCGGCGGAGCGCCGCCCGCGTCGTCGGAGCGGTCGAGCGGCTCACCCGCGATCACCTGGCCGATCTCCTTGCCGGTCAGCGTCTCGTATTCCAGCAGGCCGCGCGCCAGCCGCTCCAGATCGTCGCGCTTCTCTGACAGGATGCGCTTGGCGGTGAGGTAGCCATCGTCGATCAGGCGGCGCACTTCGGCGTCGATAAGTTGCTGGGTTTCGGGCGCGACGCTGGAGCCGCCCTGCTGCACGCCCAGAAAGCTCTCGCGCTCGTTGGCGTAGTCGATGGCGCCGAGTTTGTCCGACATGCCGAACTGCGTCACCATGGCGCGGGCGATGCGGGTGACCTGCTGGATGTCCGACGCCGCGCCGTTGGTGACCTGCTCCTCGCCGAACACCAGCTCCTCCGCCACGCGCCCGCCCATCGCCATGGCGATCTTGGAGGTGAGCATCTGGCGCGTCTGGCTGAGGTGGTCACGCTCCGGCAGGCTGAGAACCAGCCCCAGCGCGCGACCGCGCGGGATGATGGTGGCCTTGTGGATCGGGTCGTGCGCAGGCACGTTCAGCCCGACAATGGCGTGGCCGGCCTCGTGGTAGGCGGTCAGCGACTTTTCCTTCTCGGTCATGATCATCGAGCGCCGCTCGGCGCCCATCATCACCTTGTCCTTGGACTTCTCGAAATCGTCCATGGTGACCATGCGCTTGCCCAGACGCGCCGCCATCAGCGCCGCCTCGTTCACCAGGTTGGCCAGATCGGCGCCGGAGAAACCCGGGCAGCCGCGCGCGATCACCTTGAGGTCCACGTTCGGCGCCAGCGGCACTTTTCGGGCGTGCACATGCAGGATCTTCTCCCGCCCGCCCACGTCGGGGTTGGCGACCGTCACCTGCCGGTCGAATCGGCCGGGGCGCAACAAGGCGGGGTCGAGCACGTCGGGGCGGTTGGTGGCGGCGATCAGGATCACGCCCTCGTTGGCCTCGAACCCGTCCATCTCGACCAGAAGCTGGTTCAGCGTCTGCTCGCGCTCATCGTTGCCGCCGCCATAGCCCGCGCCGCGATGGCGGCCCACGGCGTCGATCTCGTCGATGAACACGATGCAGGGCGCGTTCTTCTTGGCCTGCTCGAACATGTCGCGCACGCGGGAGGCGCCGACGCCGACGAACATCTCGACGAAATCCGAGCCGGAGATCGTGAAGAACGGCACGCCCGCCTCGCCCGCGATCGCGCGCGCCAGCAGCGTCTTGCCGGTTCCCGGCGGACCGACCAGCAGCGCGCCCTTGGGGATCTTGCCGCCGAGGCGCGAATATTTCTGCGGGTCGCGCAGGAACTCGACGATTTCCTCAAGCTCCTCCTTGGCCTCGTCGATGCCGGCCACGTCGTCGAAGGTGACGCGGCCGCTTTTCTCGGTCAGCAGCTTGGCCTTCGACTTGCCGAAACCCATCGCCCCGCGTGAGCCGCCTTGCATCCGGTTGAGGAAGAAAATCCACACCCCGAACAGGATCAGCATCGGCAGCCAGAAACTGAGCGTCGAGAGCAGCCCGCCCTGATCCTGCGGCTCGACGGTGACGCGGGTGTTGCCGCGGCGCAGCGTCTCGATGATGTCGGCGCCCTGCGGCTGGATGGTGGTGAAGGTCTCGCCGGAGGTGAGCTGGCCGGTGATGCGCTCACCATCGATGCGCACGCTGGCCACGTCGCTGTTGTCCACCCGGGTCAGGAAATCCGAAAATGCGATCTGGCCGCGCGTGGTTCCCGGCGCGCCGCCGCTGAACACGTTGAACAGCATGACCAGCAGCAGAATGGCCACGGCCCAGAATGCGAAGTTTTTCGCGTTGCCCACGGGTGCGTTTCTCCAGATGGCTTCCGCGTCTGCGGATCGCCGTTTCACATAAGCGCCGGACCGGGCATTTCAACGCGCGGGGCTAGGGCGCCAGCGCGGCGGGAAGCGGCGCGGCCCATGTCGCCTCCAGCCCTTCACCATAACCCGCAATCGGCGCGCAACCCAAGCGCCCATCGCGCCACAGGCAGGGCGTGGTCAGCCGCGCCGCCCTGGGGGCCGCGCGCCAGCCGGGCGGCGCAGCCCATGATCCGGCGCGCGCGGCGGCGCGCAGCGCGGCGGCGCCCGCTTCGCCCAGCGCGCCGATCGCGCCCGGCGCCGTCGCCAAGACGCGCCAGCGCCCGTCCCAGACACCGCGCGACACAGCGCCGCGCGCCGCCGCTGCCGGTTCGCGCGCCAGCGTCACGCTGTCGCCGCGCGCGGCGGCGACGCAGCCGTGCAGCGTGCGCCCGGCCAAGTCTTCCGGCGCGGCCAGCGCGGCGCGCAGCGCCTGCGACGCCTCCAGGCGCGGGCGCAGGGCGGCGCCGGAGGCCGCGCGCAGGGCGTCGGCCAGCAGGCGCAGCGCGATCTCGTCCGGCTCGGTGCGCAAGACGTCGCCCGCGAGCGTCACCTCGCCGCAGGCGCCGACCCGCGCCGCCCGCCGCCACAGCGCCGCCGCGTCCGCCTCCAGCGCCGCGCGCGCGCGGGCCATGCGCGCGGCGGTCCGCGCCAGACCTGCGGCGTCCAGCCCCAGCGCATCCATCGCGCGGCGCGCGCGCACCCGCTGAAAACGTGCGTCGTCGTTGGAAGGGTCCTCGATCCAGCCCGCGCCCTGCGCCGCCAGCCAGCCGCGCAGATCGGCGCGGCGCAGGCCCAGCAGCGGGCGCAGCCAGCGCACCCCGTCGCGCGTGACGGCGGGCGCCATCGCCGCCAGTCCATCGACGCCCGAGCCGCGCAGCAGCCGCAGCAGCACCGTCTCGGCCTGATCGTCGAGGGTGTGGCCCAGCGCCACGGCGCTCAGACCCCGCGCCCGCGCCCAGTCGGCCAGCAGCCGATAGCGCGCCGCGCGCGCCTGCGCCTGAAGGTTGCCGCGCCGGTCCCAGCCCTCCCAGCGCAGCGCCGTCGCCTCCAGCCCCAGCGACGCGGCCTGCGCGACCACCGCCGCAGCCTCCGCGCCCGAGGCTGCGCGCAGGCCGTGATCGACCGTCGCCACCGCCACAAGCGCGCCGCGCCGCGCGCCCCACAGCGCCGCCAGCCGCATCAGCGCGACCGAATCGCCGCCGCCCGACACCGCCACGCCCAGCGCGGGACCGGGGGCGAGCGCGTCGAGCGCCGCCAGCGCGGCGGGCGCGGGATCGTTCAGGAGCACCCGGCCCGCCGCGCCTCCGCCACCGCCTGCGCCTTCACCGAAGGCGCGGCGTCGGGAAAGCGCGCGGCCAGTTCCGCCAGCGCCGAGCACGCCTCGGGCTGGCGGCCCAGATCGGTCAGTGCACGCGCCAGCCCCAGCAGGTTCTCCGCCGCCTTCGGCGTGTCGCCATGGTCGCGCACGCCGATCAGGAAGCTGCGCGCGGCTTCGCGATGGCGGCCCTCGCGCGCGTAGGCGGTCCCGAGCAGGTTCTGCGCCTCTCCCGCCAGCGGGCTTTCGGGATAGTCGCTCAGGAACGCGCTGAAGCTGTCGCGCCCAGCGGCGGGGCCGAGCGTCTCAAGGTCGCGCCGCGCCGCCTCGAAGGCCGCGCGCTCGCCGGGCGGGATCGCGCCGCGCAGGGTTCCCAGCGGCGCCGGACCGGGCGCGGTCTGCGCCGCCCTGTCCGCGTCGCGCGCAGGGGGTGGGGCGGGCGGCTCAACGGCGGGCGGGGTTGCGGGCTCGTCCGGCGGCGCAGCATCCGGCGCCGCGCGCAGGGCGGCCGTCGGATCGCCGCCCTCAAGTTCGATCACGCGGAACTCAAGGTCCTGCAGCCGCGCGTCCGCCTCGCGCCGCGCCGCGCGGGCGTCGAACTCCAGCCGCTCGACCTGCGCGGTGAGCCGCTGGATCGCCGCCTCCAGCGACTCCATGCGCCGCAGCGTCTCGAGCGTGTCCTGCGCCGCCGCAGGCGCGGCGAGGCAGACCGCAAGCGCCGCCGCCACAGTCAGACCGCGCGCGCTGCTGCGGGGCGCCACCGGCTCAGCCCAGCGGCGCGCCGGCGACCACCGTCACCGCGCGCCGGTTCTGCGCCCAGGCGCCCGCGTCCGAGCCCAGCGCGACGGGCCGCTCCTTGCCGTAGGACACCGTGCGCAGCCGGGTGGCGGGCACGCCTTGCGTCAGCAGGAAGTCGCGCGCGCTCTGGGCGCGGCGGGCGCCGAGCGCAAGGTTGTAGTCGCGGGTGCCGCGCTCGTCGGCGTGGCCCTCGATGGTGACGTTGACGGCCGGATTGGCCGCCAGCCACTGCGCCTGGCGCGTCAGCGTGTCGCGCGCCGTCGCGTCGATCGTCGCGCTGTCGGTGTCGAAGAACACCCGGTCGCCGACGCTGACGTTGAAATACTCCACCGAACTGGGGTCGAGCGCGCCGCCGCCTGCGCCCGAGCCATAGGCCCCGCCTGCGCCGCCGCCTGCGCCGCCGTCCGCGCCGGCGAGCGTCGCCGGGTCGGGGTCGGAGGCGCAGGCGGCGAGGCCCAAGGCTGTCGCCGCGACGATCGCGAATCTGCCGAAGTGGGTCATGGTGTCGGTTTCTCCGATTGTGCGGCCCGCATCATGCGGCCGCCGGGGTTCGGGGCCAAGGGGCCGCGTGGCGCGGCGGCTCTCAGGGCAGCAGCGGCGACCATGCGGGGTCGGACGCGGCGTTGGGGGTCGGCACGCGGGTCAGCGCGGCGCCGGTTACGTCGATGCGCCACAGCGAGGGCGCGCCGCTCTGGCCGGGGCTTTCGCGAAAGAACGCCAGCACCCGTCCGTTGGGCGCCCAGGTCGGCCCCTCGCTGTGGAAGGTGGCGTCCAGCACCCGCTCCTGCGAGCCGTCGTCGCGCATCACGCCGACCTGAAACTGCCCGCCCTCGATCCGGGTGAAGGCGATCAGGTCGCCGCGCGGCGACCAGACCGGCGTGCTGTAGCGGCCCTGGCCATAGCTGATGCGCTGCGCCGTCGCCTCGCCGCCGCTGGCGCTCATCACATAGATCTGCTGCGCGCCGCCCCGGTCGCTCTCGAAGGCGATGCGGGCGCCGTCGGGCGAAAAGCTGGGCGCGGTCTCGATGGCGGGGCTGCGGGTGAGGCGGCGCAACTGGCGGCTGGCCAGGTCCATCAGATAGATGTCGGTGTTGCCGTCCTGCGCCAGCGACAGCGCCACCTGCCGCCCGTCGGGCGAGAAGCGCGGCGCAAAGCTCATGCCGGGAAACCGGCCCAGCACCTCGCGCTGGCCGGTGTCGAGATTGTAGAGATGGACCTGCGGCTCGCCGGTGGCGTAGCTGATGTAGAGGACCTCCTGATCGGTCGGCGAGAATCGCGGCGTCAGCACCAGATCGTTTCCGGTGGTGAGATAGCGCAGGTCTGCGCCGTCCTGATCCATGATCGCCAGCCGCTTGACCCGCGCGCCCTTTTCGCCGGTCTCGTCGACGAACACGATCCGCGTGTCGAAATAGCCGCCCTCGCCGGTCAGCGCGGTATAGATCGCGTCCGAGATCTTGTGCGCCGCGCGCCGCCAGGACGCCGCAGCGACCAGAAGCTGCAATCCCTGGGCCTGTTCGCCGGTGGCGGTCTCGAACAGCCGAAACCGCACCCGCAGCCGCCCGTCGCTCTCGATCGCCGCGTCGCCGACCACCATCGCGTCGGCCCCGGCGCCGCGCCAGGCGTCGAAGTCGAGCGGCTGGTCGAAGCGCGTGACCTGCTCGGGATGCGCGGCGCGGCCGACGGCGCGGAACAGGCCGGACCCGGTGAGGTTGCGCACCACCAGATCGGTGATGTCGGAGGCTGTCGCCTGCGTCTGGGCGTCGTCGCCGATGAACGCGGGCGCGGCGATCGGGATGGCGCGGAACGCGCCGCCGCCGACGGTGATCTCCAGCGGCGCGGCGGCGGGGCCGCCCTCGGAAACCCCGGTTTGCGCCAGCGCGGCGCCGGTGAGGCAGATCGACAACGCAAGCCCGGCGGCGGCGCGGCGGAGCGCGGCGATGATCATAGGAACAGGATCTCCTCTGGCGTGAAGGTGACGCGGATCACGCGCCAGCGGTCATAACTGTCGGACGGCAGGGCGCGGAACACGCCCGCGTCGTCGGCGCGCGTCAGCGCGATCAGCGCGGCGCGGCGCAGGGCGGCGTGCTGGGGGTCGAGCGTCCCCGCAGGCTCGATCAGCGTCGGCCTGCCGATCAGCCGTCCCTCGGGCGAGAGCCGGATCTCGAACTTCACCCGCGCCGAGCGCGAATCGGCGCCGCCCTGCACCGGGTTGAAGCGCTCGCGCACGCCCGAGACCAGCCCGGCGATCACCGAGCCTGCGATGGGGCGGTCGGCGCGGCGTGCGCCGCCTTGCGCCTTCGGCGCCGCCGCCGCCGGTTTCTCGGGCGCCGTCTCCGCCGTCACGGCGGCGATGGCGGCGTCGAGCGCGGCGCGCTCCGCCGCCCGGCGCTCGGCGTCGGTCTGGCGCGGCGCGTCGGGCGCGGTTTCGGCCGGGCGCGCAGGCCGCAAGGCCGGGCGCGGCGCGGGCGGCGCCGAGGCGACGACGGGCGGCGCGAGGGCGGGCGGCGCGACGACGGGCGGTTCGGGCGCGTCCGGCGCGCGCGCCGGTTGCGGCGGCTCGGGCGGGGCGGCGGCGGGCGGCTGATCTCCGTCGGGGGCGCGCGGCGCAGCGCTCGCCGCCGGGGCCAGCGGCGAGGCCGCAGGCTCCGGCGCCGGGGCGGCGTCGGGCCGCGGCGCCGCGTCGGCGCGCGCGGGCGCGGGCGTGGCGGGCGGGGGCGGCGCGGGGCGCGACGGGGCGTCCGGCGGCGCAGGCGGCGCGGGGGCGGCGGCGGCGGGCGGCGGCGGGATGGCCGCCGCAGGCGCCCGGGCCATGCGCACCGCCTCGTCCGGCGCGTCGCCCGAAGGCGCGGCGGGCGCGGGCGGCGCGGCGTCGGGCGCCGGCGCGGGCGGCGCGGCGTCGGGCGGCGTCTCCGGCGCGGCGGCGGCGGCGGGCGGGGGCGTCTCGGCGGGCGGCGGCGCCGGCGCGGGCGCGGCGAAGCCGCCTTCCGGCGCGGTCGGCGCCGTCGAGATCGCCGCGTCGAACTGCGCGGCGGAGATCAGCTCGACCTGGCTGACCTCGAACAGGCTGGCCGGTCGGGCGGGAAACAGCATGTCGCTCAGGATCGCGAGCGCGATCACCGCCGCGTGGATGCCTCCTGATACGACCGCTCCCGTCCGCATCGCCCGCTCTCTCCGCGCGCCCCTGCGGGCCGCTGTCACTATGGCCGCGCAGCGCCGCCCGGCGCCGCCCGCCCCGACGCGCCGTCGTCCGGTCCCGCCGGATCGGTCACCAGCCCGATGTTGCGAAACCCGCCCGCGTTGAGCGCGCCCATCACCTGCGCCACCCTGCCGTAATCGAGCGCGGCGTCGGCGCGCAGGAACACCCGGTCCGACGCGCGCGCCGCCGCCAGCGCCTGCAGCGTGGCGATCAGCGCGTCGAAGGCCACCGGCTCGCGCTGCACATAGACCTGTCCCGCCGCGTCGAGGTTGATGGTCAGCGGATCCTCCTGATCCACCGGCAGCGGCGCCGCCGCGCTGCGCGGCAGCTCAAGCGGCACGCCCACCGTCAGCAGCGGCGCCGCGACCATGAACACGATCAGCAGCACCAGCATCACGTCCACGAACGGCGTGACGTTGATCTCGGCCATCGGTTTGTTGCGCCGCGCGCGGGCGCGCCTGCGCCCGGACCCCGCCGCCGCCTCCGCCGCGATACCCGCCGCTGTCACGCCGCGCCCCGCATGATCTGGCGCGACAGGATCACCGAGAATTCATCGGCGAACGCCTCCAGCCGCCCGCTCAGCCGCTGCGCGTCGCCCGCCAGCTTGTTGTAGAAGATCACCGCAGGCACCGCCGCCAGCAGGCCGACCGCCGTGGTCACCAGCGCCTCGGCGATGCCCGGCGCCACGGTCGAGAGGTTTGTGTTCTGCTGCACCGAAATTTCCTGAAACGCCGTCATGATTCCCCATACCGTGCCGAACAGGCCGACATAGGGCGATATGGAGCCGACCGTGGCCAGATACGACAACCGCGCGCCGAGCGCCTCGGCCTCGCGCGCGATGGCCACGTCGAGCGAGCGGTCGATGCGGTCGCGCGCGCCGGGGATCAGCCCGCCGGTCTTGTCGAAGCTGCGCCGCCACTCGCCCATGCCCGCCACGAACACCCGCTCGACGGCGGAGCGCGGTTTGGACCCGATCCGGTCGAACAGCGCGTCGAGCGGCTGGCCCGACCAGAAGGCGTCCTCGAACATCGCCGTCTCGCGCCGGGCGCGGGTGTAGGCCAGCAGCCGGTCCACGATGATCGCCCAGGCCCAGAACGACGCGACCACCAGCAGCACGTTCACCGCCTGCACGACGATTGTCGCGCGGATGAACATGGCGATCAGCGAGAAATCGATCTCGCCGGCCGCGCCGACAACTTCAGTCTCCATGGCGCCCGAACCTCAATGACCGCGCGGAATCTTGTCGCCCCGCCGCGTTGCTGACGTCCTTAAGCCGCGCATTTGCGCTTTTTTCGTGACCCAAAGCCGCCGCGCGCAGGGTCGTTCATTCGCCGTGCTGCGTCAATCCGTCTCGCGCCGCGCGTCACTCGATCCCGTTGGCGCGCTGCACCGCGCGCACATAGGCGACGATCCAGCCCAGTTGCGCGTCGGTGACGTCGGCCACCGGCTTCATGTCGCCAAAGCGCCAGTGGTGCGCCCGCACGCCGTTGCGCGCGGCGCTGACGAAGGCGTAGTCGCCGTGGTGCGAGGGCTCGTAGATCGGATGGATCAGCGGCGGGCCATTCTCGGATCCTGCGGCGTTGGCGCCATGGCAGGCGGCGCAGCGGGCGGTGAAGAACTCCTGACCCAGCGCCGCCGAGGCGGTGAGTTGCGGGACGATGATCGCGTCCGCCGGGGTCGCCGCCGCGCCCGCCGCCGCGCCGTGCATCGCGGCGTTCACGATGGGCGCGGGGCCTGCATCCGGCGTGGCGCCGCGCAGCAGCCAGACGCCCGCGCCCAGCGCGGCGGCGCCGACGACGATCAGGATCGCCTTTTTCGGCATGACAGTCTCTCCTTTACGACATGTGCGCCGTCAGATCTTCACGGCCCGCAGCCGCAGCGCGTTGCTGATCACCGAGACCGACGACAGGCTCATGGCGGCGGCGGCGAACACCGGCGAGATCAGCAGGCCGAACACGGGGTAGAGCGCGCCCGCCGCCACCGGCACGCCGACGCCGTTGTAGATCAGCGCGAAGAACAGATTCTGGCGGATGTTGCGCATCGTCGCCAGCGACAGCCGCCGCGCGCGCGCGATGCCGCGCAGATCGCCCTTGAGCAGGGTGAACCCGGCGCTCTCGATCGCCACGTCGGCGCCGGTGCCCATGGCGATGCCGACATCGGCCTGCGCCAGCGCAGGCGCGTCGTTCACCCCGTCGCCCGCCATGGCGACCTTGCGTCCTTCGGCCTGCAGCTCCTTGACGATGCGCGCCTTGTCGGCGGGCAGCACGTCGGCGCGCACGTCGTCAAGGCCCAGCCGCGCCGCCACCGCCTTCGCGGTGCGCGCGTTGTCGCCGGTCGCCATCACGATCCGGAAACCCAGGGCGTGCAGATCCTTCAGCGCGGCGACTGTCGTCTCCTTGATCGGGTCGGCGACGCTGACCAGCCCCGCGACCGCGCCATCGACCACGACGAACATCACCGTCTCGCCCTCGTCGCGGCGCGCGTCGGCGTCGGCGGTCAGCGCGCCGGGATCGACGCCCAGATCGGCCAGCAGCGCGGCGGCGCCAAGCGCCACGGCGCGGCCCTCGACCGTTCCCGTCACGCCCTTGCCGGTGATCGCCTCGAAATCTTCGGCCTTCGCCAGCTCAAGGCCGCGCGCCTCGGCCCCCTGCACGATGGCGTCGGCCAGCGGATGCTCCGAGCCGCGCTCCAGCGAGGCCGCCAGCCGCAGCACCCCGGCCTCGTCAAAGCCCGCCTCGGGCAGCACCGCGACCAGCCGGGGCTTGCCCTCGGTCAGCGTGCCGGTCTTGTCCACGATCAGGGTGTCCACCGTGGCGAATCGCTCCAGCGCCTCGGCGTTGCGGATCAGCACCCCGGCCTGCGCGCCGCGCCCGGTCGCGGTCATGATCGACATCGGCGTGGCCAGCC